>QWCD01000007.1_pt1 | contig 150231 bp, 158 predicted proteins | sample 1972461 | NCBI WGS metagenome assembly QWCD01 (sample SAMN09866717, study PRJNA288562) | Human vaginal metagenome isolate term4_vaginal, whole genome shotgun... | isolation source: vagina | host: Homo sapiens | place: USA: California | reverse complement strand
CCTTGCTCCATCCCGAACCAAGAAGCTAAGCACATCGTGGCTGATGATACTCTCCCTTACTGGGATGCTGGGAAAGTAGGTCACTGCGGACTTTGTTTTATGCTATCTATATATTTTTAATTATTTACTTATCCGATATTTATTACAATGTTTATTTTAGAAATCTGTCTAATTAAATTAATCTTTTAAAGACTTTTATCTGTTTGATTACTTTGTTTCTTTTATCTTGTTCGTGTATTTATTTGCATAATGGTGGTTTATTTTTTAAAGTATACAATATTGATTAAATCTTAAATAAAAAGAGTTAAAATCTATTTTTTATTTTACTAAAACTCATAATAATTGCAATGAGAAAGAGCTAAAATAGGTGGGGAAGGCAATAAAACTATCTGTCTGGAGCGTTAAAATAGATGGATATTTTTTACTTAAATCGTTAAAACTGCTTTATCAAATAGTTATTTGCTTGTTTAATTTATCCTAATAACTGGAAAGCTTTATAATGGTTGGGTTGGATTATAGAGATAAAGAACATTTTAGAATAAAATTTTACAAGAATGAGTTTATAATATGTAAAAACCATATAAGAATTTTACTTTTAATGAGTTTGTGGATTATTATGAGATGTCAAAAGAGTTATCAAAATTTAGGATTTAAAGTTTGGTGTTTGGTGGTGTTGGCTTTTTGTATTTATGCCCTTTGTCAGATGTAAAAAAGTTATAAAGAATTATTAAAAGTTTGATGAAGAGCTATTAAACATATCACCAAAAAAACTGAAATTAAAAACACAATGGCAACTATGCTACTAATCATTACAGCTCCTTTAAAATTTGATAATACTATTAAGGCAAAACATGGCAAAAGCAACTTTAACCTTTGGAATGGACTTAAGCGAGTTTAATACCGCTTTTAATAAAATAAATCGAATTTTATCCCATTATTTTTCAAACTAAAAAGCAAAATACTTGTAAGGATAATTTGTATATAAATATAAAAGTATCTAATTCCTATTTATCTGATAGATTTTGTAAGCTTTTAAAATAATTTTTTAGTTTAAAACAAAAAGTGATGATTGCAAAAATATATTTGACCAGCTTATGTTTTAGCGGCAAAACATAAGCCTAAGCAACTATATGTTTTAAAGATGCGATTATTAAAACATAGGCAACTTTAAGTTACATATTAATTATAAATAATTATATTTTTTTTATTTTTTAGGACAAATTGAGTTTGGCTGGATTCTTGTTTCATTTTGTTTTGTAATGATCATTAGAGCCTTGCCTGTTTGAAATTCGCACAATTTCCCTCCTTGAGTTGAAGTTTTTATTTTTCCATCAATACTGGTTTTATATGCGATCGTTACTCCATCAACTATTTTTTTATCTCCTACCATACTTCCAGCTACTGCTCCACCTACACCGCCAGCTACACCGCCAGCTGTTGTTCCAGCCACGCTTCCACCACTTCCTACATTGTATCCCACAACTGCACCTGCAACCGCACCAAGAACTCCGCCAGCTGTTTGAGCCAACCTTCTATTTTCACTATTATCAACAGCTATTTTTGCAGGCGATATATGCACGATTTGAACATTTTGAGCATTTTGTTCTTGGTTAAGCTGTGAGGCATCATAAACATTTCCACCAACTGGATTTGATGTTGTTGAGCAACCACTCACAAATATTGCACCAATTATGCTAGCTGAAATAATATATCTTTTCATAAAAAATCCTTTATATATAAATTTTTTCTTTATTATATAAAAATAGAAGCAATTATCATTTAATATTTTATAAATGCTATAAAATTAACTTATTTTAAAAAATAAAGCTAAAATTAACTGCTTTTTGATAAAATATCATAATTTTAATATAAAGAAAAAATATGGAAAATGAAGAGATAAAGACTTATTTAAACAATTTAAAACAAAAAACCCCTTTGATTCATTGCATAACAAATTATGTAACAGTAAATGATGTCGCAAATTCGCTCATTGCAATTGGTGCAAGTCCTGTTATGGCTGATGAGCCAAGCGAAAGTGGTGAAATAACTGCTATTTCAAATGGACTTTTAATAAATTTAGGAACTTTAAATTTAAATACTATAAAAGCTATGCAAAACTCTATAAAAATGGCAAATTCTCTAAATTTACCGGTAGTTTTAGATCCTGTTGGGGTTGGAGCAAGCACTCTTAGAAACGAAACTGCCATAAATTTTTTAAAAGAGTATAAATTTAGCATTATAAAAGGAAATATTTCAGAAATTAAGTTTTTAAATGGTGAAAAAAGTATAGCAAAAGGCGTTGATGCTAGCTTAAAAGATTTAAATGATGATATTTTAAATAGAGTAAATTTAGCAAAAGAACTTAGTATAAAAACAGATGCAGCTATTGTCATAACTGGTAAAATAGATGTTGTTGCTTTTAAAAATGAGGCTTATTTATTAAAAAATGGAAGCTCTTTAATGGGTAAATTTTCAGGAAGTGGGTGTATTTTAGGAGGAATTTGCACAGCCTTTTTAGCCTCAAATACAGATCCTTTAAAATCTGCTATTATGGGAGTTTTAACTGAATGCATAGCAGGAGAGTTAGTAAGAGGAAAAAATGTTTTAAGTGATATGGGAAATATGAAATTTAAAAATGGTTTAATTGATGAAATTTATCTTATTGATGATAAAAAAATACAAGATTTAGCAAAAATTGAAAAGGTTATGAAATGAGAACTTTAGCTATTTTTATTATTACTTTAAGCATTGGCTTTTCAAATGTAAATAGTGAGTTTGAAAACAAAGCTAGTGATGAAATTTATGATCCGCTAATTGGATATAACCGCATTATGACATCTATAAATTCAGCTTTTTATAACTATATCATGTATCCTGTAAGCTACACATACGATTATGTAATGCCAGATCCAATTCAAGGAGCTTTTAGTAATTTTTTTGATAACTTAATGTATCCAATAAGACTTGTTAATAATCTTTTACAAGCAAAATTTCAAAACTCATGGAATGAAACAAAGCGTTTTTTAATAAATACAACTGTTGGATTTGCTGGTTTTAGCGATGCTGCTACAATGCATTTTGACATGCCTAAACATAATGAAGATTTTGGGCAAACTCTTGGAGTTTGGGGTTTTGCAGATGGATTTTATATAGTTTGGCCAATACTTGGACCATCAAGTTTAAGAGATAGTTTTGGGCTTGTTGGGGATTATTTTACAAATCCTATAAGCTATGTAAATGATGATGCTAAGAGACTTTACATAAATATAGGAAAAGAGGTAAATCAAGAGTCTTTAGATCCTGGAGCTAAAAAACGAGCGCTTGAGGGAAAAGATGATCCATATATTTTTATAAGAGATAGCTATTTTAAAAAAAGAAAATTTGAAATTTTAGAATGATATTTAAATGTAATTTTAGTATTTATTTGAAATTTATTTTTAATAAGAATTGTTTCTTTAAAATTTATAAAAATTTAACTCTAAATTTTGTATAATACGACCTTTGGAGAGTAAAACGATCTGGCGGCGTTCGCGGACTTCAAATCCGATGGCGGAGCAGTTGACTGTTTCGTGGGAGGTTCGATTCCTTCACTCTCTCGCCAATTATAATTATCACGGATTTTATATGAACAAGCAGCAAGTTACTATTTCATCATTATTAATTTTAATTTTTATTTTAGCAACATTTTTAGCTTTAAATTTTGCAAAAGATAGATTAGAGCTAGAAGCCGCACTCTTAGAAAATGATGAAAATTTTAAAAAACAAAGCAATTTGGAATATATAATTTTTGATAATGAATATAAAATCATAGAACAATTTAGTCCAAATTTAGGTAATTTAAATGAAATTTATAAAAATATAAAATTTGAAAAGATTAATTTTAAACAAAATAAAAAAACAAAAAAATTTGAGTTTTTTTACATCACTAAAAATAATAATTTAATAATTGTCATTTATAAAAGTTTTTTTGAAATTTTTAATAAATGGATTTTTTGCATCTATTTTTTACTTTTTATTACTGCTCTTTTATTTTTAAAATTTAGTCGTAAAAAAAACGAAAATATGAAAGAAATTCTACTTAAAAATATATTTGAAAATTCCTTTGAGGCCATCTTTTTAACTGATAAAAATGGTTTTATAAAAAATGTAAATGATGTTTTTTTAAAAACTACTGGCTATCAAAAAGATCAAATTTTAGGAAGTAAGTATATTCTTTTTAATGAGACTAGATCTTCAAAAAGTGCAGAAAAAGAGATGAATAGCAATCTTTTAAAAAAAGGTTTTTGGAGTGGAGAGATTGATATTATAAATAAATATAGAGAAAAAGTTCCAACTATTTTAAAAGTTAAGTACTTGAAAAATCAAAATTTATATCTTGGTATGTTTTTTGAAACATCAGCTTTTAAAGAAAAACAAGATCACTTAGAGCAAATGGCGTTATATGATCAACTTACAAATTTGCCAAATAAATTTTATTTTGAGAGACTTTTGGTAAAGGCTATAAAAGATACACAAAAAGCTTATAAGAAAAGTCTTGCTGTGTTATTTATAGATTTTGATGGATTTAAAAATATAAATGATACTTATGGACATAAAGTTGGTGATATATTTTTACAAAAAGCAGCCGATGAGATGAAAACAGCGATAAAAGATGGAGATGTTTTGGCAAGATTTGGTGGTGATGAGTTTGGCGTGATAGTTAAAAACTTAAAAGATGAAAAAGAGATAATTTTTGATATAAAAAGGCTTTTAAGACAAACAAGTTTAAAATTTAAAATAGGCGATCATATTATAAAAACAAGTATTAGCATTGGAGTTTCATTTTATCCACAAGATGAAGAAATAGGTTTTGTTGAACTTATCAGGCAAGCTGATAGTGCGATGTATGTTGCAAAAAAGGACAAATTTTTAAAATATCACATATATAGTTCTAATTCAGTTATATAATTTAAATTTAAATAAGGAAATTTTAGATATCCTTATGTTTTAAGTTAGTGAAAAAGGAAGTGTCATGGATAGGGCTGATTTAGACCACGAAATACCAAATGGCTCAAGGCTTTATTTTGGAGAACTTGCAAAAACCAAAAGGGAATTTGAGAGTTTTGCTGCTAGCGTTTTTGTTAAATATGGATTTGATGAGATTGTAACTCCGTATTTTTCGTATCATCAGCATTTAAGTGTTCCAAATGAGCAAATTTTGAAATTTCAAGATAAGATAAATCATACCATATCCCTAAGAGCTGATAGCACAGTTGATGTTGTTAGGATAATTTTAAGGAGAATAAAAGATAAAAATTTAAATAAAATTTTTTATATTCAACCAGTTTTTAAATATCCAAGTTTAGAATTTTATCAAATAGGCGCTGAAATGATAGGGAAAAGAGATTTAAAACTTGCGCTTGAAATTTGCTCAATAGTTTTAGATCATTTTAAAATAAATTCAACTATTCAAATCAGCAATATAGAAATTCCTCGTATAGTTTGCAAGCTTTTAAATGTTGAAATAGAGGAGTTTGAAAAAGGCAATGGAACTTTATTTTTAGGCTCAGATAAAAAATGGCTAAGAGAGCTTTCTAGAATAACTTCTTTGAGTGATTTAAAAAATGTCAAAAAAAACATTCCAAATGAGCTTAAAGACCCACTTGAAAAAATGGAAGAATTATCTTGTAATTCAACTCATAAAAATATAAAACTAGCACCATTATATTATTCAAAAATGCGTTATTATGATAGTTTATTTTTTAGATTTTTAGGTGAAAATTCCATCTTTTGCAGCGGTGGGGATTATGAAATAGATAGTCTTAAATCTAGTGGTTTTGCTATAATGAGCGATCAAGTAATACAAAATTTATCAAAAAAGGATTAAAAAAATGAGCAAAGTTGATTTAATAGTTGGAAGTCAATGGGGTGATGAAGGAAAAGGTAAAATTGTTGATATGCTTTCAAAGGAGTATGATTATGTTTGTAGAAGTGCTGGCGGGCACAATGCTGGTCATACTATTTGGGTTGATGGTGTTAAATATGCACTTCACCTTGTTCCAAGTGGAATTTTGCATAAAAATATTATAAATATTATTGGAAACGGCGTTGTTGTAAATCCTGATGTTTTGATACAAGAGCTTTCAAATTTTAAAGATTTAGAAGGTAGATTTTATATAAGTGATAAAGCACATTTAAATTTAAAATATCACGCTTTAATGGATCAAGCAAGCGAGAAGCAAAAAGGTGATAAAGCTATAGGAACTACTGGAAAAGGCATTGGGCCAAGCTATGCTGATAAGATAAGCAGAAACGGTCATAGAGTAATTGAGCTTTTAGAACCTGAAAAATTATGCCAAAGTCTAATGCAAACTTTTAAAGATAAAAAATATATTTTTGAAATTTTGGATATCAAAACACCTACAAAAGATGAGATTTTAGAAAAACTAAATGAGTATAAAAGAGTTTTATCTCCATTTATTGCAAATACCACAAAAATGGTTTGGGACGCGCTTGCAAATGATAAAAAGATTCTTTTAGAAGGTGCTCAAGGAACAATGCTTGATATTGACCATGGAACTTATCCTTATGTGACAAGCTCAAATACAATTTCAGCAGGAGCATGCACTGGAGTTGGGTTAAATCCAAAAGATATAGGAAATGTTATAGGGATATTAAAAGCATATAGCACAAGAGTTGGAAATGGTCCTTTTATAAGTGAGGATTTTGGAAAAGATGGCGATACAATGTGTGAAGTAGGTAAAGAATACGGCACAACAACAGGAAGAAAAAGAAGATGTGGTTGGCTTGATTTGGTAGCTGTAAAATATGCTGTAAGATTAAATGGAATTGATACATTTGCACTTATGAAGCTTGATGTTTTGGATGGATTTGAAAAAATTAAAATTTGTACAAAATATGAACTTCCTAATGGAAAAGAAATTGATTATTTTCCAACAGATTTAAAAGATGTAAAACCTATTTATGAAGAGTTTGATGGTTGGGATAGTGTTGTTGGAATAAATAAATTTGAAGATTTGCCTAAGAATGCTAAAAAATATATTGAAAAAATAGAAAATGTAACAGGTGTAAAAGTTGGCTTTATCTCAACAAGTCCCGAAAGAGAAGATACAATAATAAGATAATTAGGAGTAAAAATGAAAATAAAATTTCCACACATTCCTTATGTGTCACGAAAAATCGGCATTGATATGTATAATTCGGGTTTTATAAAATTTAATCAAGGCATAGAAGGCGTTGTAAAAATTGCAGAAGAAGTCATAACAAATGATGCCTTAAAAGAAAAAGCTCTTGATGAAAAAACAGAAAATATTTTAGAAGAAAATAGTGAAGATATGCATATTATGCAGGTTGATAGAAGAAGTATGTTTTGGATGGTTAAAAAAAGACTTGCAGATGAGAGTGATTTTGTTTTAAAACATGATGATAGATACAATAAGCTTTCACATGAAATTTTAGAGCTTTCTTGGAAAAAAAACTATATTGATTATAGCGTTTCTGAAAATAGAGCCAGAAATATTATTTACTCATCTATTGAGGAGTATTTAAAGAATTTTGAAAAAATAGAGGATATTGTTGTTGAAAAGCTTGAAAATAGTTCCAAAAAATTGATTCCAGGAACTCCTGAATATGATTTGGCATTTGAAAAATATTATCAAGATGAGCTCAAAAAAAGAGGAATGTTCTAGTTTTAATGGATTTATTAAATCTAATTTTTTACATTGTGCCCACAGCTTTTTTGCTTAGCTTTGGGCATTGTGCTGGAATGTGTGGTGGATTTGTTCTAGCCTATAGCGTGAGACTTAATGAATTAAGTAGGTTTAAAGCTTTTGTTTATTCTTTAAGCTACCATCTTTTTAGGACATTTGCTTATATTTTACTTGGTGTAATTGCTGGATATTTTAGCTCTATTTTCGCAATAAGTTCAAAACTTATGGGCTATATTCATTTTTTTATAGGTATTTTTTTAGTTATTTTAGGTATTGGGTTTATAAAAAGAGGTGAAATTTTAAAATTTATAGAAAATGATAAAATATGGAAAAAACTATTTAAAAAGCCAATGCTAATTGCTAGCAACATGCACTCTTTATTTGGCTTAATGTTGCTTGGTTTTTTAAATGGATTTTTGCCATGTGGGGTTGTTTATACATTTTTATCTATGGCAATTTTATCAAAAAGTATTTTAGTAGGAGCTTTTATAATGGGAATTTTTGGTCTATCTACAATTCCTATTATGTTAATTATTTCTTCTTTATCAAATTTAATAAATTTAAAATTTAAAAAAATAGCTCTTAATATTTCGGCCTTTATTATAATTTTATTTGGAATATATAATTCATATATTGGTTTTTTGGCTACAAATTAACCAAATTAATAACATATATAAATTTTTTTAAAAAAAATAATAACATTTTAAGTTATTATTAATAGTAATGTTAGTAAGATTTTAGTTGTAGTTTTATAATGCATGAGGAAAATTTTAAATACAATGGATAGAAATCAAAGTCGCTTAATACAGTATCAAAATGCAATAGATGCTAGTAACATCGTATCCAAAACTGATATTTATGGATACATAACTTTTGTAAATGACGAGTTTTGCAATATAAGTAAATACTCAAGAGATGAATTAATTGGCCAAAATCATAATATTGTTCGTCATCCAGATGTTAGTCCAGAAGTGTTTAAAAGGCTTTGGAAGACAATTTTGGCAAAAAAAGTTTATAAAGGCATTATAAAGAATTTAGCAAAAGATGGCTCCGTTTTTTATCTAAATGCAACCATTATTCCAATTTTGGATGAAAATGGAAATATTGAAGAATTTGTTGCTATTCGTCATGACGTTACAGAGGTAATTGAACTTAATGAAAGACTTATGGCAACAAGAATTGAACTAAAAGAGTTAAATTTATCATTAGAAGAAAAAGTAAAAGAACAAACAAAAGAGCTTTTAGAGCTTAATAAAAGCTTAGAAAACAGAGTAAAAGAAGAAATTTTAAAAAATGAAGAAAAAAACCGTCTTCTTTCACAACAAGCAAGACTTATAAGTATGGGTGAAATGATAGGAAACATTGCTCACCAATGGCGTCAGCCACTAAGTGAACTTGGAATTGATCTGTTTAAGATGAAGCAAAACCTAAAAGATGAAGAGAAATTTATCCATACTTATGAACATGCGAAAACTGTTATAAAAAATATGTCAAATACAATAGATGATTTTAGAAATTTCTTTAAATCGGACAAAGAAAAAGAGGAATTTAGCATAAAAGATGCTATTGATAAGAGTCTTGGGATGCTCGAAGGCACTTTTAAAAAAGAGGGAATTTGCGTTGAAATTTTAAAAAATGAAGATGTTAAAATCTCTGGAATTAAAGCTGAGTTTTCTCAAGTAATCATTAATATTTTAACCAATGCAAAAGATGCTATGCAAAATTTAGATGTAAAAAACAAAATAATAAAAATAAAAATTTATAAAAATGATAAATTTGCTTTTGTTAGTATTTATAATAATGGTGAAAATATTAAAGATAGTATTATGGATAAGCTTTTCGATCCATATTTTACAACAAAACATAAAAGTGTAGGAACTGGCATAGGACTTTATATGTGTAAGATGATAATAACAAATATGAACGGAAATATATATGTTAAAAATTTAAAAAACGGAGTTGATTTTTGTATAGAAATACCACTAAAAAAGGAGAAAAAATGAGTGATTTAGGTAGTCTTAGAATTTTAATAGTTGAAGATGAAGATAGCATCAGAAAGTCTATGGCCGAGGCTCTAGATAGTCTTTTTGAAGAAATTATTTTGGCCAAAAATGGAGATGAAGGTGTTAAAAAATTTAAAAAACATAATCCACATATCGTAATAACTGATATAGCAATGCCTATAATGAACGGTCTTGATATGGCAAAAAATATTAAAGAAATTTCAAACAATACTCCAATTATTGCATTAAGTGCCTTTAGTGATAAAGAAAAGCTTTTAAAAGCAATAGATGTAGGAATAGATAAATATTTAATAAAACCAATTGATATGGATGAGCTTTTAAAGGTTATTGAAGATATTGTAAGGCGAAAAATAGGGCTTTTAAATGATGTTAAATTTGGTGATGGTTTAGAGTTTAACCAAACCACAAAAGCCTTATCTAAAAATGGAGTTGAAATTCCTTTAACAAAAAAAGAGCTTGCTTTTGTTTCGCTTTTAGTTGAAAGGATTGGCACTTTAGTTTTACATGAAGATATTAAACAAAATATCTGGGGAAGCGAAAATGTAAGCGATGCAGCCATTAGAACTTTTGTAAAAAGAGTAAGAGATAAAGTTGGGGCACAAGTTGTAAAAAATGTTCCAGGGCTTGGATATAAAATAGATTTTTAACAAAAAATATAAAAAAGTTAGATTTTTTCTTTAAATTTAAGAATAAATCTAGCTAAATAACAATATAATTACTTAGTTATGTTTAATTTATGTTTAACATACAATTTATATAGGAGGGTGCAATGCGACCTGGTGATGTATTAAATTACGATTACACAATTTCAAAGTGTTTTTTATTTACAACCATAATCTTTGGAATTGTAGGTATGCTTGTTGGAGTAATTATCTCTTTTCAGTTAGTGTATCCAGACTTAAACTACATAGCAGGAGAGTTTTCTAATTTTGGTAGACTTAGACCACTTCATACTAATGCAGTTGTTTATGGATTCATGCTTTCAGGTATTTTTTCAACCTGGTATTATGTAGGACAAAGAGTCTTAAAAGTATCAATGGCAGAATCAAAATTTCTTATGATGATTGGAAAACTTCATTTTATTTTATATGTTATTGTTATACTTTTAGCTGTTGTTACACTACTTGCAGGAATAACAAGCTCTAAAGAATATGCAGAACTTCAATGGCCTATCGATATTTTGGTTGTTATCGTATGGGTTTTATGGGGGGTTAGTATTTTTGGACTTATTGGTATAAGAAGAGAAAAAACTCTTTATATTTCATTGTGGTATTATATAGCAACATTTTTAGGAATTGCTATGCTTTATTTGTTTAATAATATGGCTATTCCTACAAGACTTTTAACAGGTATGGGTGATTGGATGCATGCAGTTTCTATGTATGCTGGATCAAACGATGCTATGGTTCAATGGTGGTGGGGACACAATGCTGTTGCGTTTGTTTTTACAGTTGGAATTTTAGCTCAAGTTTATTACTTCTTGCCAAAAGAGAGCGGTCAAGCAGTTTTCTCATATAAATTATCATTATTTTCATTTTGGAGTTTAATGTTTGTTTATTTATGGGCTGGTGGTCACCACCTTATTTATTCAACTGTTCCTGATTGGATTCAGACATTAAGTTCAGTGTTTTCTGTTGTCTTAATTTTACCTTCTTGGGGTTCAGGTATTAATATACTTTTAACTATGAAAGGCGAGTGGAATCAATTAAGAGAAAATCCATTAATAAAATTTATGATTTTGGCAACAACATTTTACATGTTCTCAACACTTGAGGGACCAATTCTTTCTATTAAATCAGTTAATGCTTTAGCTCACTTTACAGATTGGATTCCAGGACACGTTCATGATGGAACACTTGGCTGGGTTGGCTTTATGACTGTTGGAGCGCTTTATCACATGGTTCCTAGAATGTTTCAAAGAGAGCTTTATTCAAAGTCATTAATGGAAGCACAATTTTGGATTCAAACAACAGGTCTTGTAATGTTCTTCTCATCTATGTGGATCGCAGGTATTACTCAAGGTATGATGTGGAGAGCAACAAATGAGTTTGGAAGTTTAGCTTATACATTTATTGATACTGTTAATGCACTTAAACCATATTTCTGGATTAGAGCAGTTGGTGGATTTTTATATTTGTTAGGCTTTTTCATGTTTGCATATAATATGTTTAAAACATTTAGCTCAGGTAGAGTGCTTACAAAAGAACCACAAAGCACATCTCCAATGGCAGCTTAAAAAAGGAGGATAATATGTTTAGTTGGTTAGAAAAAAATCCATTCTTTTTTGCGGTTTTTCTATTTATAGTAATAGCCTACGCAGGTGTTGTGGAAATTTTGCCAAGTTTTGCCGATAGCGCAAGACCTTTAAAGGATACTAAGCCTTACAGTGTGTTAGAGCTTTCTGGTCGTCAAATATACATAGCCAATAGCTGTAATGCATGTCACTCACAACTCATAAGACCGTTTAAATCAGAAACAGATAGATACGGTGCTTATTCAAAAAGTGGTGAGTATGCTTATGATAGACCATTCTTATGGGGATCAAAAAGAACAGGTCCTGATCTTTTAAGAGTTGGAAATTATAGAACAACAGATTGGCACGAACATCACATGAAAGATCCTTTATCTGTAGTTCCTGGATCAGTTATGCCTAATTATAAATATATGTTTAAGAAAAAAGCTGATATAGAAACAGCTTATGCTGAAGCTTTAACAGTTAAAAAAGCTTTCAATGTTCCTTATGATCAAGAAGGTATGCCAAAACTTGGTAGCTGGGATGAAGCACAAGCACTTGTTATGGAAGAGGCAAAAGTTGTAGTTGATCAAATGGAAGATGAAGAGGTTAAAAGTGCTTTTGAGCGTGGTGAAATTAAACAAATTGTAGCTCTTATAGCATATTTAAACAGCTTAAAATAAGGATAAAAGATGAGTATAGAAACTATGAGAACACTTCAAGCTTATGGATATATTGTTTTAATAATATCCTTATGCATAGGGCTTTACGCTTATTTTTTCCATCTTAGAAGATCAGAAAAAACAGGCAGAAGAAACTATGAAAAATATGGAAATTTAGCCCTTAATGATAGCATTGATGATAAGATTATAGAGACTATTCCATCAAATGATAATGAATGCAAAAAAGGAGCTAAAAAATGAAATGGTTTAACTTAGAAGATAATGTAAATCTACTCTCTATAATAGCTGCTATTGTTTTGGTCATTGCAACTATTGCTATTGTTGGGCTTTATGTTCGCAAGATGAAAACAGAAAAAAGTGGTGGAGAGCTAAAGGAAGGCGTTGAGTATGATGGCATAAAGGAATATAAAAATTCTTTACCAATAGGCTGGGCCGTTACTTATATTTTAATGCTAGTTTGGGCTATATGGTACTTTTTATTTGGATATCCGTTAAATTCATATTCTCAAATTGGTGCTTATAACGAAGAAGTAAAAGCATATAATCAAAAATTTGAACAAACTTTTTCAAGCCCTGATAAAGATACTTTACTTGCTATGGGAAAAGGAATATTTTTGGTTGAGTGTTCAGCATGTCATGGAATTACAGGAAATGGAATGAATGGCAAAGCTACTGACCTTTCTGTTTGGGGTTCTGAAGCTGGAATTCTAGAAGCTATTAAAGCTGGTTCAAAAGGACTTGATTATCCTTTAGGAGAAATGAATGCAGACAATGTAACAGGAGATGATGCTATTTCTGTAGCTGCATTTGTGTCTAAAGATATATCAGCTATAAGTAGTACTAAAAATCCAAATCATGTAGCTCAGGGAATGGAAAACTGGATGGTTTGTGCCGCATGTCATGGTGAAGATGGCAAGGGAATGGATGGTATGTCACCTGATCTTACAAAATACGGCTCAGCTGATTTTGTAGTTGATGTATTAAATAGAGGAAAACTTGGCTTTATAGGTAAAATGCCTGCGTTTAATGATGGAAGACTAACCGATATCCAAAAAAGAGCAGTTGGTGAGTATGTAATATCATTATCAAAAGAGAATTAGGAGAGAAGTTATGGAAAATGAAAACAGAAATAGAAGTGTTTTTAGCATTCACGGAGTTACAGGGATGCTTATAGCAACAGTATTGCTTATCTCTATTCTTGTGGTTTTGACTATACTTGGTTTAAAAACACAACAACAAGTTGCAAAAGAACCTTATGTCTTAAAAGATGTAAGTAGCGTCCCAATGAAGGCAAACATGAAGATTGCAGATGATGTTATGGAGGTTAAAAATGTCACAAAGTAACAATGGCTCATCAAAACTTTTTGAAATTATAATTTTAATAGGGCTTGTAATAACAGCTATAATCGGTGCTTGGGCGGTTCTAACTCCTAATAATCTTTTTATTGGGTAAGGATAAAAGTGAAAAAATTTATAATAGGTGCAATTTTTTGCACCTTTTTTTTAAATAATTTATTTGCAAATAATAATGTAATTATTGAAAATGATGGAATTCTAGAAAGTATCACTACTTCTCAAATGCAGCTTATTGGTGATGAACTTTATGAAAAAACAGGTGCATTTTTAGGAGTAGTGGCTTTAAAAGATTTAAATGGCACGAATATTCATAAAAAATCTGCCGAAATTTCTAAAAATTTAAAATCACCTTATGCTTTTATAATTATTTCCACAAATGATAAAAAAATAGATATCGTAACTGATATTAATTTTGACAAGGATGCAGTTTTAAGCCCTTATCCAAACAAAGGATCAATAATTCCACTTCTAGTATCAACAAAAAAAGGAAAAGATTCTTTTAATCCAGCACTTTTAAACGGATATGCAGATTGTGCAGAAAAAATAGCAAAAATTTATAATGTAAAATTAGAAAATTCTTTTGGAAATACAAATAGAATAATCCTAGATATTATAAGATTATTTGTTTATGGTTCAATAGTTTTAGTGATTGCTAGTGGATTTTATTATAAAAGGATAAAGAAAAATGCAAAAAAATAAGACTAATAAAAAAACATTTTGGCCTTATGGAATATTAATTTCTTTTGCCTTGATTGTAGCATCATGTATTATGACTGTAATTTTGGCACTAGATCATCCAGTTCATATGGACAATTATTATTTTGAAAGTCTTGAAAATGTAGATAGAAACTATAATGAAATACAAGACTCACAAGAGAGATTTGATAAAAAATATAGCATTAAACTATTAAAAGATAGCTTTGATTTGCATAAAGACATAAATTTGCAAATAAGTGTTTTGCCAAAAACACAAAATAGCGATAAATTGAATTTTAAGCTTCTTATAACAAGACCCGAAACTTCAAAATTTGATATCTTGCCAAATGCTAAATTTAATGGTAATATTTTAGAACTTGAAAAATTTAAAGTCCCAAAAGTTGGCAGGTGGAGAGTAGATATAAAGTTAAATGATGGAAAAGATACAGGATTTTATAGAATGGAGTTTATCGCTTATGAGTCAAAGTCTTAAAGTTTTTAACAGCACAAGGCGTATTAAATCTTACATAGCTTCTCTTGATGATGGTAAAATCCCAAAAACTCTTTCAACAAATGAGTTTTTTAAAAAATCTATTTTTGTAAAAGACAAATTTCAAATTTCAGATATAAATAGACTTCTTTGCATGCAAAGAGCTGTTAAAAATACAAAAAAACTTGAAAAAGAGCTTAAAATAAGCTCTTTAAATTTCTTACAAAATAGTGACTATCTTTTTTCTTTTTTTAAAGAACTTGCCATCACAAAAACCTCAATAAATGATCTTAAAAATAGTGATATTTATGCCCAGTATGATGAGCATTTAGATATTTTAGAAGATTTGTTAAATAATTATAAAGCTGAATTAAATTGTAAAAATGCTTACGATGATATAACAGTTTGTGATGATTATGATATAAATTTAGAATTTATAAAAAGCTTTAGTAGTATTGAGATTTATGTAGATGGTGTTTTGAGTGATTTTGAGCTTGATATTATAGATAAAATCAAAAATTTAACCTCCATAAAACTTATTTTAGAAGATAACGAGCTTGTTAGTAAAAAAATAATTAAAAAATTTATTGAAGAAATTCCTGATGATTTTAGTGATAAAATTTGTGAATTAGATTTATCAAATTTAAAGCTTAATTTAATTGAAAAAAATACAAACAAACCAGATGAAATTCTTCATCGTGGATTTTTGACAAAAAGCTTAGAGTGCTTTTATATCTTTGAAAAAATATCATACTTTGTAAATTTGGGAATTGATCCTAAAAATATAGTTGTTATTTTGCCAGATGAAAGCTTTAGCGAGCTTTTAAAAAGCTATGATTTTAACAACATGCTAAATTTTGCAATGGGAAAGCCATTAAATAAAACTTTATTTGTTCAAATTTTAAAAACAATAATAGAAGCTATTTTAGAAGATGAAGAGCTTTGCTTAGAAAAAAACTATTTATCGAAAAAAGAATTTACAACAAAAAATCTTTTTTTAAACAAGCTAGAAATAGATAATGAGTTTTATAAAGACTTTAAGTTAAATTTTCATAAAAATATAAATTTTGAAAAATTTGAGTATTTTGTAAATAAAATTTTAAATTATTCAAAAGAGGAGATAAAAGATCAAGTTTTTGAAATTTTGTTTGAAATAAAAATTTATATAGATCAAAATTTGCCAACCTTAAAAGATGCTTGTGAGATATTCTTGCTTTATTCAAATATAAAATCAATCGATCATGTTGGTGGTGGTGAAGTCAGCGTAATGGGACTTTTGGAAAGTAGGGGGCTTGAATTTGATGCAGTTATAATACCTGAGTTTAATAAAAACTTAGTTCCAAAAGCTTCAGTTAATGAGATGTTTTTAAACTCAAATATTAGAAAAAAAGCAGGACTTATAAGCTATGAAGATAGACTAAATTTGCAAAAATTTTACTACAAAAAACTTATTTTAAATGCTAAAAAAGTTGCTATTTGTTATCTTGAAAATGATGATTTTAAACCCTCTGTTTTTTTAAAAGATTTTGAAAATTTTAATTTAAAAAAAGATGATTATTTTAGTGATGAAGAGTATTTAAGCATTTATAAAGATTTATATAAAGATACAAATGAGCCAATTTTAAAAAGAAATTTTGTTTTAGAGCATGATTTTTTTAAAGAACCTCTTTCTTTTTCAAGGCTTGATCTATTTTTAAGATGTCCAAAATGCTATGCTATAAAATATATTTATAATATAAAAGAAGAAAAAGGTGTAAATTTAGAACTTGATAATAAAGATAAAGGCATGCTAATCCATAAAGTTTTAGAAGAGACTTATAAGGCAAATAAAACTTTTGATTATAATCTTTTTAAATCAAATCTTTTAAAATATTCAAAAGATTTAAACATAAATGAGCTTGAAAAAAATATAATTTTAAAAGAGTTTAAAGAATTTGCTAAAAAGATGGAAGATCATGAAAAAAATGGTTGGAAATTTTTAGAAGGCGAAGAGGAAAAAATTACCGATTTTAACGGTATAAAAATAAAAGGAAGAATTGATAGAATCGATGTAAATGATAATGGTGATAAATTAGTAATTGATTATAAAACCGGAAATGCTGATGATAAATCTTTACAGCTTCCTTTTTATGAGGCTCTTTTAGGCGGTGGAGATAATATAAAATCTTGCTTTTTTTCTACAAAAAATATGGAATTTGTAAATGGTAAAAAAATTCTTAGTGATTTGCAAACAGTTATTGATGAATTAAAACAAAAGTTTAAAAATCCTTTTGATTTTGGCAATAATGAAGGTTGTAAATACTGTGCTTATGATATACTTTGCGGATGTGAAAAATGAGTGATTTTAAAACATACGAAGCACTTAGTGCAAGCGCTGGAAGTGGAAAAACATTTGCTTTAACTATAAGGTATTTAGTTTTGATTTTTAAAGGTGTTATGCCAAATAAAATTTTAGCCCTAACCTTTACAAGAAAAGCTGCAGCCGAGATGGAAAATAGGATAATAGAGACATTTTTAGGCCTAAAAAAATATAGTCCAAATACTCCAAGCAAAGAGCGAAAATTTGAAGCTGAAAAAGAGGAGCTTTTAAATATACTAAATTTAAGCGAAGATGAGCTTATAAAAAAAAGAGATGATTTAAAAGAAAGACTTTTAAACTCAGATATTAAAATTTCAACATTTGATTCATTTTTTTCAACTATTTTAAAATCCTTTGCTCTAAATTTTGGCATAAATCCAAACTATGAGATAGAAAAAAATGATGATAGCTTAAGGCAAATTATAGATAAAGAGTTTATAAAAAAAATCGCAAAAAACCAAATTTTTCTTGATGAAATAAGTAGTTTTATAGTAAACACAAAAAGTAGCAGTTATGTTTTTTTAAACTCATTAAATGAGCTTTCAAGTGAAATTGGAAAAGTAAAAATAGATGGATTAGATACAGCCAATGAAAATTTAGAAAATCTAAAGGAAAATATTAAAACAAAAATAGATGATTTTAATAGTATCAAATTGCAAATAGCACAATATTGTGATGATATCATTAAAAACACTTCGCCAAAAGGTTCGACAAAAACAGCTCTAAAAGAACATAGCTCAACAATAAATCAAGCACAAAATTTAAAAAACAAAACTGATGGGTTTATTTATGATGTTATAAAAAATGACCTTATAAAAAAAGAGACTTTAAATTATAGAAATTATTCTAAAATTTATTCTGATTATTTAGGTGTTCTTTGGGATAATCTTAAAAAAAGCTTAAAAGACTTTTTAAATGAGCTTGAAAAATATAAAATAACTGTATTTTTTAAAATTTTAAATCTTTATTTACAAGTAAAAGATGATATAAATGTAAGTTTAAACAAACTAAGCTTTAATGATTTAAGCACAAAAATTTATGAGTTAATTAGTCAAAAAGATATTTTAAATATGATTTATTTTAGGCTTGATGCAAGGGTTGAGCATATATTAATCGATGAGTTTCAAGATACAAATGTTATGCAGTATCAAATACTTTTTCCTCTTATCGAAGAGATTGTTTCAGGGCTTGGACAAAGTGGTATTGGAAGTTTTTTTTATGTTGGAGATATAAAACAAAGTATTTATAGATTTCGTGGTGGTAAAAAAGAACTTTTTGAAAAACTAATGAGTGATTTTAAACAAATAAAAAAATCAGAGCTTGATAGAAATTATAGAAGTGAAAAAGCTTTAGTTAAATTCGTAAATATTATTTTTAAAAAACCTTTTGATGAGATTTTGGACTATAAAGATCAAATTCCATCCAAGAACTACAATAAAGAAGAAAGAAAAAATATTAAAATTTTAAAACCTGAAAATTTTGACTATTTTGATGTGGAAAATGATGATTATGGATATATAAAAGTTTTAAGCAGTGATGATGTTTTAGAAAGTGCAGTTAATGAGGTTAAAAATCTGCTCAATAAGGGAATAAAAAAAGAAAATATCGCTATACTTTGTTGGAAAAATAAGCACATTGATATTTTAAAATCTCTTTTGAAACAAGAAAAAATTGAAGCAAATGGCATAGGAAGTCAAAATTTATTTTCTATTCCTAAAATAAGAGCTATTTTGGAATATGCTAAGTTTTGCATAACAAATGAAGAAATTTATAAATTTAACGCAGAAGAGCTTCTTGGCATAGAAGTTAAAAAACTAAACTTAAATTTACAAAAGTCAACTATTGAAAATGTATTATATCTACTTAAAAATTTAGGAATAAATATAGATAATGCAAACATCTTATATTTTATAGAAGAGTCAAAAAACTATGAAAATATTATAGAATTTGCCTTTAATAAAGATGAAAAAAATATTTCCTCTAGTAATAGCTTTGGTGTAAATTTACTAACTGTTTTTAGCTCGAAAGGACTTCAGTTCAACCATGTGATTTTATGTGATAAATTTCAAAAAGATATAAATGATATATCAAATTTTATAAAAGAATATGATGTAAAAACCTCGAAATGGCAGATAAAATATAAGGTTAAAAATAGAGAATATTTAGATGAAGATTATAAAAATTTTATACAAAAATCAAAAAATCTCGATAAAGAAGAGGATCTAAACAAGCTTTATGTCGCATTTACAAGAGCAAAAAATTCATTTATTTTAGTAAAGTCAAATAATGCAAATAGTTATTTTGGAGATGATAAGCTTTTAGATATAAAGGATTTTGAATTTGGTGAAGTGATGGACTATGAGCTGGATAAAAATAAAGATGCTAAAAAAGAGAAAAAGAGTATAAATTTGGCAAAAATAAAACCTCAAGAAGTAATAGTTAGAAAAAAAGAAACTATACCAAATATCTACTCTGTCAAATTTGGATTAGCCTTTCATTATGCACTTGAAATGAGTGATTTTAATATAGGAAATATAGATATTGCACTAACAAAATCAAAGAATAAATTTGCAAAATATCTAAAAGAAGATGATTTTGATGATATAAAAAGTAGATTAAAAAATTTATTTTTAGAAAAAAAATTTGCAGATATTATTAAGGATGCTGAAATTTTAAAAGAACAGCCTTTTAAGACAAGAGGAGAAATAAAGCAAATTGATCTTTTAGCTATAAAAAACAGTGAAATTTATATAGTTGATTACAAGAGTGCAGTTGGCTTTGAAGAAGAAAACAAAATACAAGTTTTAGAGTACAAAGAAATTGTTTCAAATTTTTATAAAAATAAAAATGTTAAAGCTTTTATATTTTATATCTTAAAAGATAAAATTTCACTCTTAGAAGTTTAAAATATGCTTAAATTAAGCTATATTTAAGCATATTTTAAATACAATCACATTTTATAAAATTTATGAAGGTAAAAAAAATGACAAAAATTACAAAACCTACTGAGGTTAAACGCGATTGGATTGTTATAGATGCAACAGGTAAAAGATTTGGTAGAATGCTGACAGAAGTGGCTACCTTACTTAGAGGCAAACATAAGCCAAGTTACACTCCAAATGTTGATTGTGGTGATTATGTAGTTATAATAAATGCTTCAAAAGCAGTCTATACAGGATTAAACAAGGGTGAAGATAAACTTTATCATAGACATTCAGGATATTTTGGAAGCGTAAAGAGTGAAAAATTTGCAGAACTTTTAGAAAAAAATCCTGTTAAACTTTATAATTTAGCAGTTAGAGGAATGCTTCCAAAAACAAAACTTGGAAAAGAGATGATAAAAAAACTTAAAGTTTATGAAGGAAGTGAGCATCCTCACACAGCACAAACAAATAAAGCAAATAAAGAAGGAAAATAATTATGGCAACAGTTTATGCAACAGGCAAAAGGAAAATGGCAGTAGCAAAAGTGTGGGTTAAACCAGGAAGTGGTAAAATAACTGTTAATGATATGGATTTAAATTCATGGCTTGGTGGACTTGAGGCTACAAAACTTAAGGTTATTCAACCACTACTTATAACAAAACAAGAAAAATCAATGGATATAAGGGCTGTCACAAATGGTGGTGGTTATAATGCACAAGCTGAAGCTGTAAGGCATGGTATTTCAAAAGCCTTAGCAGATATGGATGGTGATTTTAGAGCGGCATTAAAACCTGCCGGGCTTTTAACAAGAGATAGTAGAGTTGTTGAAAGAAAGAAATTTGGTAGAAGAAAAGCTAGAAGAAGCCCACAATTTTCTAAGAGATAAAAATTACTCTTTAAAAAGTATTTATATTCTTTATGTTATAATTATAGGTATATTTTTGAAAGGAAGGAAAAAGATATGAAAAAAATATTACTTGCAGTTAGTTTATGTGCATCAACTGCACTTTTAGGAAACGATGCTGATTATCATTGGGAATTTACTCCAACAGTTGGAGGAGTTTTACCTGAGGGAAACACAGGTCTTAAAAATTCATTTACATTTGGTGCAAGAATAGCTAAAAATTTAGGTAATGATGTTTGGCTAGATCAAATTGAACTTGGATATGATAGAGTAAGCGATTTTAGAGTTAAGGGTGATGATTCTTATAAACCTGATTTAAATAGCTATTTTTTAAATATTGTTAAAGATATCTATAGCTTCAATGACAATTTTAAATTATATGGCTTATTAGGTGGTGGATATATGGACTTCAGCGGTGGAAGCGATGCTGATACAGGCTTTGGTCAATATGGTTTAGGTCTAAAATATTATGTAACAGATAATTTTGCTACAAAATTAGAAGTAAGAGATGCTATAACATTTGATCACGGTGATCATTTTATGTTCTATAACCTAGGCTTTGGTGTTGATTTTGGCAAGAGAGCAGAAAATGTTGCTCCTGTAGTTGTTGCTCCAATAGGCGACGAGGATGGTGATGGCGTTCCTGATAACATAGATAAATGTCCTGGCACTCCAGCAGGTGTTGTGGTTGATGAGTTTGGTTGCGAAAAAGTTATTAGATTAAATTTAGGTGTTCATTTTGCATTTGATAGTGCAAAAGTAAATGATGCAGCTAAAAAAGAGATTGATAAAGTAACTGACTATCTAAACACTACTGATAACTACAAAGTATTGCTTGAAGGACATACCGATAGCACAGGTAATGCAAACTACAATCAAAAACTATCAGAAAGAAGAGCTAATAGTGTTAAAAACGTATTGGTTAACCAAGGCTTAGAGGCAGATAGAATTACTACTGTTGGTTATGGTGAAACTCAACCAGTTGCTACAAATGCAACAAAAGAGGGTCGTGCACAAAACAGAAGAGTTGATGCAAAATTTAGAAAATAATTTCTAAAACCAAAAGAGTGCTTTTCAAAAGCACTCTTCATTTCTTCATATATGCATAAAATTATATTATTTGATCTAGATGGAACACTTATTGATTCTACAAAATCCATACTAGATGGTTTCAAGCATGCTTTTACTATTTATAATAAATATTATCCAGGTGATGATAAAGTTTTAAATTTGATTGGGCATCCACTTGAGTTTATGTTTGAAAATCTAGGTGTAAACAAAGATATGGTTGATAATTTTGTTCTATCATACAAAAAACATTACAAATCAACTTATTTAAACACTACCACATTACTTCCAGCTGCAAGAGAAGCTATTTTAGAAGCCAATAAATTTGCTATTTTAGGAGTCGTAACTACTAAAACATCTTTATACTCTAAAATTTTGCTTGATGAACTTAGTGTTGGAGAATATTTTAAGGTTATTATTGGAAGAGATGATGTAACTTTTCCAAAACCAAATGCCGAACCTATAAAAAAGGCATTAAGTTTTATAGATCAAAATATATCAAAAAATGATATTTTTATGATTGGTGATACCATAATGGATTTAGAGGCAGCTAAAAATGCTAATGTAAATGGCATAGGACTAACTTGTGGATATGGCAAATTTGATGATTTAAAAAACTATAGCAGTAATATTTTTAAAACTCCGCTAGAAGCTGTTTTATATATAAAAAATTTATAATATTTATACTTTTAAAAACACATAATATTTCATTGACCTTTTTTTTAACAATTTTAGATAAAATATCATAATTATACTTAGTTGAAAAAACCAAAGGAGCATATAGAGATATGAATAATAAAATAACAAAAACAATGGATGGAAACGAAGCAGCAGCATACGCATCATATGCTTTTACTGAAGTTGCTGGAATTTATCCAATAACCCCAAGTTCTCCAATGGCTGATTACACAGATGTTTGGGCAAGTATGGGTAAAAAAAATATTTTTGGAATGCCTGTTAAAGTTGTAGAAATGCAAAGTGAAGCTGGCGCTGCTGGCTCAGTTCATGGCTCACTTCAAGTAGGAGCTTTGACAACAACTTACACAGCATCACAAGGGCTTTTACTTAAGATCCCAAATATGTATAAAATAGCAGGACAACATCTTCCTTGTGTTATACATGTTGCAGCTAGATCTTTGGCAGCTCAAGCACTTTCTATATTTGGAGATCACCAAGATGTTTATGCCTGTAGACAAACAGGTTTTGCAATGTTAGCAAGTGATAGTGTACAGGAGGTTATGGATTTAGGAGGAGTTGCACATCTTTCAGCCATTAAGGGTAAAGTTCCATTTTTACATTTTTTTGATGGTTTTAGAACAAGCCATGAAATTCAAAAAGTTGAAGTTATTGATTATAGCGATTTTGAAAAACTTTTAGATAAGGATGCAGTAAAAGAATTTAGGGATAATGCTCTAAATCCTAACCATCCAAAAACAAGAGGAACTGCTCAAAATGATGATATTTATTTTCAAACAAGAGAGCTATCAAACAGATTTTATGATGAACTCCCTGATATTGTGGCTAATTATTTAAAAGAAATTTCAAAAATTACTGGAAGAGATTATAGACCATTTAATTACTATGGGGATCATGATGCAACTCGTATTATTGTAGCTATGGGTTCAGTTAATCAAGCATTAGAGGAAGTTGTTGATTATTTAAATAAAAAAGGTGAAAAAGTAGGACTTATAAAAGTTCATCTTTATAGACCATTTAGTTTAAAATATCTTTTTGATGTTATGCCAAAAAGTGTTCAAAAAATAGCAGTATTAGATCGCACAAAAGAGCCAGGTAGCATTGGTGAGCCACTTTATTTGGATGTTAAAGCAGCATTTTATGATAAAGATAATCCGCCATTAATAGTAGGTGGAAGATATGGACTTAGCTCAAAAGATACTGATCCAGCACAACTTATAGCAGTATTTGATGAATTAAAAAAAGATAATCCTAAAAATGGATTTACAATTGGAATTAACGATGATGTAACTCATACTTCTCTTAAGGTTGGAGAAAAAATATCACTTGGAAATGATGATGATATAGAGTGCCTTTTTTATGGTCTTGGAGCTGATGGAACAGTTGGAGCAAACAAAAACTCTATTAAAATAATTGGAGATAAAACTAATCTTTATGCACAAGCATATTTTGCTTATGATAGTAAAAAATCAGGTGGATATACAAGAAGTCATTTAAGATTTGGTAAAAAACCTATTAGATCAACATATCTTGTATCAAACCCACATTTTGTTGCCTGTTCAGTTGCTTCGTATTTAGAAATTTATGATGTTATTGATGGCATTAGAAAAAATGGAACTTTTCTTTTAAATTCAATTTGGGATGCCAAAGAAACAGTTGAAAAACTACCAAATAAAGTTAAAAAAATATTAGCTCAAAAAAATGTAAATTTCTTTATTATAAATGCTACAAAATTAGCTCATGACATTGGTCTTGGAAATAGAACAAATACTATTATGCAATCAGCATTTTTTAAACTAGCCAATATCATACCTTTTGATGAAGCAAAAAATTATATGAAAGAGTATGCTAAAAAAACTTATGGTAAAAAAGGCGATAAAATAATCGAGATGAACTATAAGGCAATTGATGAAGGAGCAGATAAACTATTTCAAGTAAAAGTTGATAAGGAATGGGCAAATTTAGAAGATGAGATAAAAAAAGAAGACTTTTATAAAGGAAGTGAATTTGTAGAAAACATCGTAAAACCAATGAATGCTGCAAGAGGTGATGATTTGCCAGTATCAGCTTTTTTGGGTTATGAGGATGGAAGTTTTGAAGCAGGAACTACAAAATATGAAAAAAGAGGTGTTGGTGTAACTGTTCCAAAATGGATAAAAGAAAATTGCATTCAGTGTAATCAATGTGTTTATGTCTGCCCACACGCAGTGATAAGAGCTTTTTTGCTTGATGAAAGTGAAGAAGCTAAAGCAAATTTAAGCGATGATTTACTTGAGGCAAAAGGTAAGGAATTAAAAGGTTTAAAATACAAAATTCAAGTAAGTCCACTTGATTGTACTGGCTGTGAGTTATGTGCTCAAAACTGCCCAAGTAAAGAAAAATCTTTAGTAATGGTTCCTTTAGAAGAAGAGCTTAAAAAAGGAGAGCAAGAAAAAGCGGACTTTTTATTCGAAAATGTAAAATATAAAGATGATTTAATGAATAAACAAAGTGTTAAAGGCATTGGTTTTTCAAGACCTTATTTTGAATTTCATGGAGCATGTCCAGGATGTGGCGAAACGCCGTATATTACGCTTTTAACTAGACTGTATGGAGACCATTTAATAATTGCCAACGCTACTGGTTGTAGTTCTATATATGGTGGTTCAGCTCCTTCAACCCCATATACTAAAGATGAGACTGGAAAAGGTGTAGCATGGGCAAATTCGCTTTTTGAGGACAATGCTGAGTTTGGCATGGGCATGAAAATAGCAAATGAAACTATTAGACATAGAATTGAAAATATAATGCTTGATAGTATTGATAAAGTTCCAAATAATTTAAAAGCTCTATATAATGATTGGATTACAAATAAATTTGACTTTTTCAAATCAAATGAAATTTCAAAAACATTAGTTGCTATTTTAAAACAAAATCAAAATATTGAAAGTGTTAAAGAAATTTTAAATTTAAAAGACTATTTGCCAAATATCTCTCAATGGATTATTGGAGGTGATGGTTGGGCTTATGATATTGGTTTTGGTGGACTCGATCATGCACTAGCGAGTGGAGAAAATATAAATATTTTAGTTCTTGATACAGAAGTCTATTCAAATACTGGCGGACAAAGTTCGAAATCTTCAAGGACTGGATCTATTGCGCAATTTACAGCATCTGGAAAAAGAATGCAAAAAAAAGATTTAGGAATTATGATGATGACTTATGGAAATATTTTTGTTGCGCAAATTAACTCAAATGCTTCACAAGCAAATACAATAAAAGCCATTATTGCAGCTGAAGCTTACGATGGACCTAGTTTAATTATAGCATATAGCCCGTGCATTGCTCATGGCATAAAAGGTGGACTTGGATATTCTGGAAATCAAGCAGAACTTGCCACAAGATGTGGATATTGGCCAACTTATACTTATGATCCTACTTTGATTAAAGAGGGCAAGAATCCTTTAAAACTAACTTCAAAAGAGCCCAATTTTGACCTTTATGAAGAGTTTTTATTAAATGAAACAAGATATAATGCTCTTAAAAAAATAAATCCAGAACATGCAAAAGAGCTTTTTGAAATAAACAAGCTTGATGCCATAAGAAGATATAAACAATTAGAGCGTCTTAGCAATGCTGATTATAGCGATGAACTAGTTTAAAATTTCTTTAAATTTGAAAGTCTTTACTAAAAAAGACTTTCAAAAATTTATAATAAATTCATTTAATTTACAACATCTTTTCAATATAAAATTTAAAACTCAATATTTTTTAATTAATATTTAAAAACGATAATGAGTATCAGAGTTTTTTAAGTAATAATTTTATATAATATCTAAAAATAACAATAAGGAGAATAAATGTCAGTTTTAGTCATAGGAGCTGATGAAATAACACCTATTAAAGCTGTTTTAAAAGATCTTGGAGCTAGTAAGATAGAGCATTGGGATGCTAGAAATGAAAATAGAGTTAATAGAAAGTCAATTCCTCAAGATGTTGAATGTGTGGTTATGCTAACTTCATTTTTAAATCACAATACTATGAAAAAAATTAAAAGTGATGTTAAGAAAAGAAAAATTCCTTTAGTTTGCGCTAAAAGAAGTGTGAGCTGTGTGTTTTGTGAGTTTTGTAAAATTTTTAACTTAAATAAAGAATTTTGTTCACAAGCTGGTTGCTAAGAGATGAAATTTGGTTTTTTAGTTGGAGGTGTCGAGTTTGTGCCAACTGTTTTTAAGGAATTTTCAAAAGAAGAAATTAGACTTTTTTTTCTAGTTTTTTATAATGCTTTTGTAAAAAAAGATTTGAAAATTCCTTTAAAATATGCAAAATTAGCTAATTCTTTGGAAGAAATTTTTTTACTTTACATAGCAGAGTTTTTACCGAAAAACTCAACTTGTAAAATTTCAAATAAAATTTATGAAGAGCATGCTAGTAAAAACTACTCTTTTTTACTCAGCACTCCAAAAGATAGCGTAGCTAAGATAATAAAAATGATTTATTATAAAAACTTAAAAGGACTCGTTTTCGAAGCAGATTTTATGTTTAAAAACTATGTTTTTAATAAAATTTATAATATTCATATGGGAAAAAATATTTTTATAAAAGATGAAATTTTATATCTAAAAAAACCAAATAACGGATATTTGTGTGTTATGCCTTGCTTTAATAAATTTGACTTAAAGGAAAAAGATTTACAAGAAAAGATAAATTTTGCTTTTAGCTTAAGCAACCAGTTACACGAAATTTACATAGTTTTGCCTAGACAAAAAGGATTTTGCAGGCATTTACAAATACAAGGATCAATTTTAGATGGTAAAAAAAGCATAAAGTTGGTTCCTTATTCAATTACAAATAAAATAATTCAAAGGAGTTAATATGAGTTTGGCAATAGTTTATGGAAGTTCAATGGGAAATACCGAAAACGCAGCAAACCTAATATGTGAAAAACTAGGCATAGAAGCTGATGTTTTGGATGTGGCAAATACAAGTGCAGATACTATAAATGGTTATGATAAATTAATCTGTGGTACTTCTACTTGGAATAATGGTGATATGCAAGATGATTGGGATAGTTTTGATTTTGGTTCACTAAAGCTTAGCGGAAAAACTGTAGCAGTTTTTGGTGTAGGAGATAGTCAGGGTTATAGTGATGAGTTTTGCAATGGCATGGCTAAGCTCTTTAATGAACTTAAAAATGCAGGAGCAAATTTAGTTGGAGAGATAAGTACTGATGGATATAGCTTTGATGAAAGTGAGGCTTTAAATAATAATGGTAACTTTGTTGGTCTAGCTCTTGATTATGATAACGAAGAGGAAATGAATGAGCAAAGGATTGATAATTGGATAAAAATAATAAAACCTCTATTTTCCTAAGTCAAATTTGGTGTTTTTTAAACACCAAATTTAAATCTCATTTTTACTTTTACAAATTTTTAAAAATTCTCTAAATTTATCTTTATCAACAATCATATTTTCATAGATATTTTGTGGAATTTCACTATCTAGGAGTATGAAGCTTAAATATACTTTCCCATTACTTTTTATCAGTAAAACTTCTTTTTCATCACTAATTTTTTCTTGGTAAATTATGCTTGCATTACTTTGAGAATCATTTTTATAGAGCTCATTGTGAGTTTTTATTTCTTTGTTTAGCATTTTTTCTTCAAAATTTTCTTCTTCATTTAAATCATCATCTTTATTATCATCATAGCTATTTGAGTTATTTGAAGTTTCATTTGGTATCTCTTCATCTTGTTTATCTTCCATAGCACTACTAAAACTATTAAATTCTTCGTTTTGTTTTTTTATTTTTTTATATATTATAAAAGCTATTATAAAAATTAAAAACACAATAGTAATTAAAAACTTATAAATGCCATTAGAACTTGATTTTTCATTGCTTTTTTTATCATCTTTTAAAGTTTTGCTAGTACTACCTACTGCTTTATTTATAAATTTAACATTAAGTTCTAAACCATCTTGCAAAATAGAAGCATTTGTTTCTAAATTTGAATTACTTTTTATGTTTATTTCAGTATTGTTTTTATTGTTTTGAATTACAAATTCTTTTATAATATTTGAGTTTAATTGGGTTGTAAATTTCTCATTTGTTTGTGTATTTTCAAGTATAATAATAAAACTATCTTTGTCTTTTTTTTCAAATATTCCGCCCTCAAAAGCTGAGTCAAAAAAAAGTTTTAAAACTACATTGTTATCGTTTTCAACAGTCTCATATTTCATTAAAGTTGCTGAGTTTAAAAAACTAAATAGTATAAAAATACTAAAAATTATTTTTTTCATTTTAATCCTTAAAAATTTCATCAATTTTTACTAAAGCTTCTTCCACGCTAAATTTGTTTAAAAGTTTAACTATAGATGTTCCTACTATAACTCCATCAGCATACGTTTTAGTTAGTTTTACATCTTCATTTGTTCTTATACCAAATCCAACAGCAATTGGCAAATCGCTCGCTTTTTTAATATCAGATATCATATTTTTTAGTCTGCTTATTGGGGTTTGTTTGCCACCTGTTACGCCAATTGAGCCAATTGCATATATAAATCCACTCGATTTTTCTAAAAGTTTTTTTAATCTGTATTCTGACGTTATGCTTATAAGTGGAATTAAGCTAATTTCATATTTTTTACAAATTTCAAAAAGTTCGTCGCTTTCCTCGCAAGGAAGATCTGGAACTATAAGACCGCTAATGCCTACTTCTTTTGCTTTTTTTATGAAATTTTCTAACCCATAGCAAAAAATTAAATTATAATAAACTAGAAAAACTAAGCATTTATTAGTTTTGCATTCTTTTAGCATTTCAAATACTTTGTCAGTATTTACATCATTTTGACAAGCTTTAAAGCTTGCATCAAAAATGACTTTTCCATCAGCTAGAGGATCGGTGTATGGAATACCAAGCTCAAGAATGTCAACTGAACAATTATCAAGATTATTAATGAGTTCTTTTGTGTAGTTTAAATCTGGATATCCAGCAACTATGTAGCCAATATTTGCTTTTTTGCCATTCTTTAATTTTTTGTCAAAAGACTCTTTTATTTTATCCATAAATTTTTCCTTTTTTATAGCTCATCACAGTGTCCATGTCCTTATCGCCTCTACCTGAAACATTTACAACTATTGTTGATTTTTTGTCTAGTTTAGGGCAAAGTTTTTCTAAATATGCTAGGGCATGAGCGCTTTCAATAGCTGGTATAATTCCTTCTTTTTGTGATAAAAGTTTTAAAGCATTTATGCATTCATCATCAGTTACTGCATAATAATTTGCTCTTTGTGTTTTGAATAGATTTGAATGTTCTGGTCCAACACCAGGATAATCAAGTCCTGCAGAAATACTATGAACAGGCAAAATTCTACCAAATTTATCCTGTAAAACAATAGTTTTCATGCCATGTATTATTCCTTCTTTTCCATTTGTAAGAGTTGCTGCATTATATGGTGTATTTGCTCCAAGCCCACCTGCTTCAACCCCTATTAAATTTATATTTTTATCATCCAAAAAAGCTGAAAATATTCCCATTGCGTTGCTTCCACCGCCAACACAAGCTATTATATAATCAGCATTTATACCTTTTTCTTTTAGTTGAGCTTTTGTTTCATTTCCAATTATGCTTTGAAAATCCCTTACCATAGTAGGATATGGGTATGGTCCAACAACTGAGCCAATTACATAAAAAACACTTTCTATTTCATTAACCCATGCTTGGATTGCCGCTGTGGTGGCTTCTTTTAATGTTTTTAAACCATCTTTTATTTCAACTACATTTGCACCTAGAAGTTTCATTCTAAATTTATTAAGCTCTTGTCTTTTGGCATCGACTTCGCCCATATAAACATCACACTCAAGTCCTAAAAGTGCTGCAGCTGTAGCTGTAGCTACTCCGTGCTGCCCAGCTCCTGTTTCAGCAATCACTTTCTTTTTGCCCATTTTTTTAGCTAGTAAAGTTTGGCCTAGGGCATTGTTTATTTTATGTGCTCCTGTGTGATTTAAATCTTCTCTTTTTAGATAAATTTCATGTCCGTAGTATTTGCTTAAATTTTTTGCATGATACAAAGGAGTTGGACGTCCAACATATTCTTTTAAAAGATAATTAAGCTCATCTTTAAACTCTTTTGATTTTGCTATTTTTTTATATGCGTTTTCAAGTTCTTCAACTGCAAACATTGCGGTTTCTGGAATAAATTGACCACCAAAATCACCAAAATATGCTTTTTTATTCATGTACTACCTTCTTTTTTGTATGATTATATATAAATTTATTTAAATTTAAGCTAATATTCACTATTTATATTCGTTTTCTTTCAAAATTTTTAAAATTTCCATTATTAATTCAGGATCTTTTACACCATTTTTATCTTCAACAAGGCTATTTATATCTAAAATTTTTGGATTATACTTTGCAGCCTCTAAAACATTATTAGCGCATATTCCTCCGGCCATAATAAAGCTAAATGGTTCTAGGTTTTTTAAAATTTCCCAACAAAAATTGACTCCATTTCCGCCCAGTTTTTTTCCTCTGTAATCAAATAATGCTAAATCGAATTTAGAATTTTCTAAATTCGGTAAAACATCTATAACGTTAAAAACTTTCCAAACTTTTATATTGTTTTTATTTAAATTTTTGTATAAGTTTAAACTATAATCCCCATAAATTTGAGCAGCATAAAGTTTTGCTTTTAATGAGTTGTTTAAAATTTCATCTTCTTTTAAATTTGCAAAAACCCCAACACATTTTTTACCACTATTTTTTACAAAGTTTGAAATTTCAGTAGCTGTTTTCAGGCTAACTTTTCTAATTGAATCGGCAAAAATAACACCTAAATAATCAATATCTAAATTTATAATGTTTTTTGCTTCCTCAAGGCTTTTAATTCCACAAATTTTAATCTCTATTTTTGCCATGTAAAACCCTAAATTTAATGCTTTAAATTCTTATAATTTTGATAAAATTCCCAAATTTTTCCATTTTTTATGGCATTTAAAATGATTTCTTTTGCATCATTTGGACTTTTAACTTTATCGGCACAATACATGCCAAACATTGCATTTAATATGACTATGTCAAATTTTGCTCCGCTTATTTCACCCTTTAAAGTTGCTTCTAAAATTTCAGCATTTTCATCACCTGTACCACCTTCCACATCTTTGTGAAACGCTCTTTGAAAACCAAATTGCTCGGGCGTGATTTTATATTCTAAAATTTTACCGTCTTTTACTTCATGAATTAGTGTTTCATCGCAAATTGTTATCTCATCCATTCCATCCATTCCATGAACTACCAAAGCGTGTTTTCTTCCTAGATGCATCAAAGTTTCAGCCATTAAGCCATTAACTTCTTCTAGGTAGTTTCCAGCTAGTTGGTACGAAAGACTTAAATTTGGATTTAAAAGTGGTCCTAGTATATTAAAAACAGTACCTATTTTTAAACGGTTGCGAACTTCTTTAACCTCGGCTGTAATTTTGTGAAAAAGTGGTGCATGAAAAAAGGCTAAATTTGCTTTTTTTATAAGTTTATCATTTTCTTCTATACTTGAGCTAAATGGGATATTTAAGGCTGAGAGTGCGTCACTGCTTCCGCTTTTGCTAGTTATTGCTCTATTTCCGTGTTTGGCTACTTTCACGCCAAGAGCTGCTAGGATAAACGCACAAGTTGTTGAAACATTTATCGTTTTTAACTTATCTCCACCAGTTCCTACTATGTCAAAATAATTATTTGGATTATTGTATGTGACTGAGTATTTTAAGATATTTTTAACAAAGGCAGCTAGGCTATCTGGGTAAAGACTTTTTTCACTTATTAAAACTAAAAGTCCTCCAAGTTGAACTATATCATAATCTTTATTGTTTATTGCCTCACAAATTATTTCATAATCGCTACTATCAAGTGGATAACCTTTTTGTAGCTTTATCATAAACGGTGCAAAATCTTGCATATTTCATTCCTTTTTTACTAAATTTTCTAAAACCGACCAAGCTTGCAGCTACAAAACTTTTAAGATATTTACATTGCAAAATAATGGTTTTAAAAAACATAAAATCATAATTAATTTGCAAATTTAAAGGTGTTTAAAAATTTATTTACATCTTTATTGTTTTTTATAGAATTAATATAAAAATTTTTTAAAGATTTAAATTTTTTTGTTTCGCTGTCATATTCAAAAATATCATCTATAAAACATTCATCATCATCGCCCCAGTCATTGCCTTTTTCTAAATTGTCTGTGCAAATAATATAAAAATCTAGAATTGAATTATCAAAACTAACCCTAACATTTCCATTTTTAAGTTGAGTTATTTTTATTTCATCCATGCTTGAAAAGTTTATATCTTGTCCTTGCATGATTACATTGTAGTCTAGCCATTCCCCAGACATCCAATTTAGCTCAACTAAAAAATTAAGTTCTGGTGAGTAAAACCAATCTTGTTCCCATCTGTTATATTCATCTTCCGATGGCAATAAGCCTTTGTACATTTCTTTTATAAACTCAACTTTCATATTTTCAGGTTTTGCATATCTGTAATTCTTATCAAAAGCATTCAAACCACCAAGCCCGAACACTAATACAAATAAAAAAACTAAAATTTTTTTCATAATCTTTCCTTTAGTAAAAGTTTAGTTATTATATCAAAAAAATAACTTTTGCTTATATTTAATTACTTTTTGATACAATTTTTATATTTTATTTTTTTTGGAAAATTGATGGATATTTTTTTTGATATTTTTGTATTTTTGGTCTTTGGAACTGTTGTTGGTATAATTTCAGGTTTTTTTGGCATAGGGGGTGGAAGTGTTGTTGTGCCAACTATGATTTTTATGGGATATAGTATAAAAACTGCAGTTGGAGTTTCAGTTGTGCAGATGCTTTTTAGCTCTATTTTTGGCTCATACCTTAATTATAAAGCTGGAAAACTTAGGATAAATGAGGGAATTTTCGTTAGTTTTGGAGGATTTGTAGGGGCTATTTTTAGTGGATTTATCGTATCAAATGTTAGTGAAATTGCTTTAGAAATTTTTCTATCATTTGTGCTTTTAGTATCAATTTTAAAATTTTTCTTTTCCCAAGAAAATGATAAAAATGGAAAAGTCAAAAAAGAGATTAATTCAAAATCACTTCTGTTTTTCTTAGGGCTTTTCATAGGAGCTTTTGCAGTTAGCACTGGTGTTGGTGGAGCTGTTTTTTTAACACCTATTTTAGTAGGATTTATGGGATTTGATATAAAAAAAGCTATTTCGATGGGGTTATTTTTTGTAATATTTTCTTCTATATCGGGATTTGTAAGTATGTCATTAAATGGGCTTGTGAATTTTAAATATGGAATTATGTTAGGATTTGGATCTCTTTTAGGTGTTTATTTTGGCATAAAATTAAGCCATAGAGCAAATAAAAGATTACAAAAAAATCTACTTTTAGCTTTATATTCATTAATGCTTTTATTTATACTTAGAAAAATTTTTGTGTTATAATATTAAATTTAAAAATTTATAAAAGAATAGGAAAACTATGAACGATTTTATAGAAATTTATGGCGCAAGAGAAAATAATCTAAAAAATTTAAATTTAAAAATTCCAAAGAATAAATTTGTAGTTTTTACAGGACTTAGTGGAAGTGGAAAAAGCACGCTTGCATTTGATACCTTATACGCTGAAGGACAAAGGCGTTATATGGAAAGTCTAAGTTCATATGCAAGACAGTTTTTAGATAGGGCTGGAAAACCGGATGTTGATAAGATAAATGGACTTACTCCAGCCATTGCAATTGACCAAAAAACAACTTCTAAAAATCCTCGTTCAACAGTTGGAACAATAACTGAGATATATGATTATCTAAGGCTTTTATTTGCACGAGTTGGAGTTCAGCACTGTCATAAGTGTGGAAAGCCAATTTCTAAAATGAGTGCAAGCGATATAATAAATGAAATTTTAAAACTACCAGAAAATTCTAAAATAATTATCTCATCTCCAATTGCAAGAGAAAAAAAAGGAACTTTTATTGATGAGCTGGAAAGCTTAAGAAACAAGGGTTTTATAAGGGCAAAAATTGATGGAGTTATGGTAAGACTTGATGAAGATATTGAACTTTCAAAGACTAAAAAACATACAATTTTTGCTGTAATAGATAGAGTTGTAGTAAATACTGAAAATAAAGAAAGAATTGCCTCTGATGTAGAAAAAGCTTTAAATTTAAGCTATGGAGAGCTTGAGGTTGAAGTGATGAATGCTGATGAGGTTGGAGTAGAAGAAACAAATATTCACTATAGTGAGCATATGGCTTGTTTTGATTGTAAAATTTCTTTTGCACCGCTTGAGCCACTGACTTTTAGTTTTAACTCAGTCAAAGGAGCTTGTGAAGAGTGTGATGGACTTGGAGTTAGATACACAATTGATATAAACAAGATAGTAAATGAACAAAATAGTGTCCAAAAAGGCGCTGTTAAGCTATTATATGGTTTTAATAAAAGTTATTATCATAAATTTATGATTGCATTTTGTGAACAAAATGATATTCCCACAAACATACCTTATGGTGAGCTTAAGGAAAGTGATAAAAAACTTATTTTATATGGAAATAGCAAAGAGATAAAATTTGTATGGAAAAGACATGCATTAACTCGTAAATTTGAAGGTGCATTGAAATATGTTTATGAAATGCTCAAAAATGAGAGTGATTTTGAGGATTTTATGACAGAAAGAACTTGTCCAACTTGTAAAGGACATAGGCTAAAAGCACAAAGTTTAGCTGTTTTGGTTGCTGATAAAAATATAGCTGATATAATAGATATGAGTATAGAAAATTGTGTTGAGTTTTTTAAAAATAATAAGAATTTTAGTTATTTAAGTACTCAGCAAAAAACAATTGCAAAGCCAATATTAAAAGAAATAAGAGAAAGACTTATGTTTTTAAACAATGTAGGTCTTGGATATCTAAGTTTGGGGCGCGATAGTAGGACTATAAGTGGTGGAGAGGCTCAAAGGATAAGGATTGCTTCACAAATAGGAAGTGGCTTAAGTGGGGTTATGTATGTCCTTGATGAGCCAAGTATTGGGCTTCATGAAAGAGATACTTTAAAGCTTATTAAAACTCTTGATGATTTACGAGATAAAGGAAATACCTTAATTGTCGTTGAACACGATAAAAAAACCATCGAAAATGCTGATTTTGTAGTTGATATCGGACCAGCTGCAGGAAAAAAAGGTGGGGAAGTTATATTTGCAGGAGATGTAAAAACACTCTTAAAAAGCGATACTCAAACTGCAAAATATCTAAATGGCATAAAAAAAATCAATCATCAAAAAAATAGACCACAAAAAAATTGGCTTACTTTAAAAAATGTAACGATTAATAATATTTCAAATTTAAGTGCCAAATTTCCCCTTGGAAATTTAGTCTGCTTAACAGGTGTTAGTGGAAGTGGAAAAAGTTCACTTTTACTTCAAACTCTTTTACCAACGGCATTAGAAGAGTTAAATCATGCTAAAAAAGTAAAAACTTTAAAAAATGCAAAAATTGAAGGACTTCAAAATTTAGATAAAGTTATCTATCTTGATCAAAGTCCAATAGGAAGAACTCCAAGAAGCAATCCAGCAACTTATACTGGCGTAATGGATGAGATAAGAAATTTATTTGCACAAACCAAAGAAGCAAAAGCAAGAGGTTATAAAATAGGTAGATTTAGCTTTAATGTAAAAGGTGGAAGATGTGAAAAATGTAGTGGTGATGGTGTTATAAAAATAGAAATGCACTTTTTACCAGATATTACTGTTGAGTGTGATACTTGTCATGGAACTCGCTACAACGACCAAACTTTGGAAATTTTATATAAAGGAAAAAACATAGCTGAGGTTTTGGCAATGAGCGTGGATGAGGCTTTTGAGTTTTTTAAAGCAGTTCCAAAGATAAAAGCAAAACTAAAAACTATGAAAGATGTTGGGCTTGGTTATGTAACTTTGGGGCAAAATGCAACTACTCTAAGTGGTGGCGAAGCTCAAAGAGTAAAGCTTGCAAAAGAGTTAAGTAAAGCAGATACTGGCAAAACTCTTTATATTTTAGATGAACCAACCACTGGGCTTCACTTTGCAGATGTTGATAAGCTTGTTGGAGTTTTGGGTCATTTAGTCGATCTTGGAAATTCAGTTTTTGTAATTGAACATAATATGGATATGATAAAAAATGCTGATTATATTGTAGATATGGGCCCAGAAGGTGGGAGTAAAGGTGGTAAAATTATAGCTGTTGGAACTCCAAAAGAGCTTGCTAAAAACTATAAAAAAACAGGATCTTACACAGGTGAGTTTTTGGTGCAAGAATTAAAAGATATGGAGTAATTTTTAAAGGAGAAATTTGGATGAGTATATATTTAATAGATATAGAAAATGTAAATTTAGAACTATTTTTAAAAAGTAAAAATTTTGAGAAAACAGATAAATTTTATCTTGTTGGTAATTCAAATTTAAAATTTAGTATGTCTGTTTTGGAGTTTTTTGAAGATATTGAGTATAAAATTTATCATTTTAATAGTGCTGATAAAAACTATGCTGATAAAATTCTTTTTACTATTTTAGGCTCTATACTAAATAGACCCGAATATGTAAACGATAAAATTTATATGGTTAGTAATGATAATATTTTTGAAGAGTTAGAATATACCGAGAATTTATTTAAGAAAAAAGTTATAAATTTAAAATTTTTAAATTCAACTAGAAAAGTCTTAGTTAAAACAAATAATAATGAAAATTTAGAAATTAAAAATATCTATGAAAAAAATAAATTTGATATAAAAAATTTAAGCAACTCTTATAAAAATAACGGAGATTTTCACAACGCTTTGGTTAAAAAATATGGAATGCAAATAGGAAAAAATATCTATAAATTTATGAAAGATAATTAGGAGCGTAAAAATGTCTTTATTCAAAAAAATATTTAATTTATTTAAAAGCGAAGAGGAAATTTTTGTAGATAATTGTCAATATAGTGGAGTTTTTGACTCTAAACAAATAGAACGATTAAGAACATGTTTAGAGTGTGGATTGTCTATATCTCAGCTAATGCTTTGTGCAAACCCTAAGTTTAGTCCAGAACAAATACAAGAGATTAGACTTGGTTTTTGTCACAATCTTTCATATAAAAAAGTAAGTTTTTATGCCGATTCCAAATTTGACTATAAGCAAATGAAACAAATTAGAGAAGATTTACAATATGGATTAAGTATAGATAATATTAAATTTTATATGAATCCAGAATTTAACACGGGACAGATGGAACAGATTAGATCTGGATTTTATTATAAATTGCATATTAGCGATATAGAATTTTACGCTAATCCTAATTTTAGCGCAGAACAAATGAAACAAATTAGAGAAGATTTACAATATGGATTAAGTATAGATAATATTAATTTTTATATGGATTCAAGGTTTAGCATAGGTTTTACAGAACAAGTTAGATATGACTTAAAAAATGGTTTAACAATAGATAATATTAAATTTTATATGAATCCTAAATTTAATGCAGGGCAGATGGAGCAAATTAGATCTGGATTTTATGATAAATTGCATATTAGCGATATAGAATTTTATGCAAATACAAAATTTAGTGCAGAAGAGATGTATGAAATAAGACTTTTCTTAAAATCAGGTATAGATGATTATGAAAAAGATTTTTTACTATATGAAAGTGGAGCTATTAACATAAAAAAACTAAAAAAACATAGAATTTTATATGGACTTGCTACACACTTTTCTCCTCTTTTTTTACAAGAAATTGAACTAGAAAATAGATTTAGTGTTGATAATTTATATGATTATCTAAAAACACTAAGTCCTAATGTAATTGAAAAACTTTTTGATATAAGAGATTCTATACATAGCAGACAGATGCTTTTAAGGACTATTGAAGAATTAAAAAATAACTAAATTTAGAGGTAAAATCTACCTCTAAATTTTAAAAATTTTATTTAAAAATTGGTTTTTCTTTACCGTTTATGTTGAAAACTCCCTCATTGTTTCTATAGAAAATTTCAACTTTTTCATCTTTTGTAACAAGTCTTATGCCATTTGCACTAACAGCTCTTTTAACATTAAAAGTTCCTAGGTCTGTTACGCTTAAAATTGCACTTTCAAAGTTATCATCGCTATAAATTTTATATGAATTTCCATTTACATCTTTAAAAACTTCTAGTGTTGTTTTTGGAGCAACTACACCGTAATAGTTTTTATAAGCACCATTGCTTCCTGCACAACCTGCCAAAAATAGCCCTACAAAAGCACAAAAAATTATTTTTTTAAACATATTTTCTCCTTAGATAATTAAATTGTGATAGAATTATACACAAAAATCACTAAATTTAAGGAAAATTTATGAAAACACTTACGATTATTGACACTTTTGGCTTTTTTTTTAGACTGTATTATGCGATGAGTTCCTTAAAAAGCAAAGATGGAAAGCCAAGTTCTATGGTTTTTGGATTTGCAAATTTTATATCAAATTTACAAAATGAATATAAAAGTGATTATTTAATTTTTGCACTTGATAGCAAGGGAAAAACTTTTAGAAGTGAAATTGACCCAAACTATAAAGCTAACCGTCAAACTCCGCCCGACGGACTTTTAACCCAGCTTCCAGTTTGTATAGAAATGATAGAAAAAATGGGACTTTGCAGTGTTTCTTATGAAGGATATGAAGCTGATGATATTATCGCAAGTGCTGTAAAAAAGCTAGAAAATGAAGATGTTTTTATAAATGTTGTAACGCATGATAAAGATCTTTATCAGCTGATAAAAGATGGAAAAGTTTCTATTTATAGTCCATCAAAAAAACTTTTTTATGATAGTGCGGCTTGCTATGAAAAATATGGTGTTTATCCAAATCAAATTAGAGATTTTTTAGCAATTACAGGCGATAGTAGTGATAACATTCCAGGAGTTAAAGGTATTGGCGATAAGGGAGCTAAGAAGCTTTTAGATGAGTTTAAAAACATTGAAGAAATTTATGAAAATTTAGATAAGGTGCCAAACAAAAGACATCAAAATTTACTTCTTGAAAGCAAAGAAAATGCTTTTTTAAGTAAAAAACTAGCATCCTTATATGATAATTTAGAAATTCCAAACTTAGAAAACGCTAAATTTCCAACCTCAAATCCACTTTTAAAAGTTACAGATATTTTAAAAAGCTACTCTTTAAGTAAAATTTTAGCTACTTTACAGGCTCATTTAAATTTTGGGGACAATGATATTAAAAATGATGAAAATTTAGATAAAAATAGTAATAAATTTGAAGCCATTTTGTTAAATGATGAAAAAAAACTTAAAGAAGTATTAGAAAAAATAGATAAAGACACAGTTGTTGCTTTTGATACAGAGACAACAGGACTTGATAGTAGAAATGCTAAAATTGTTGGATTTTCATTTTGTTTTGAGTGTGATAAATCTTACTATGTTCCACTAAATCACAACTATTTAGGTGTGGATAAGCAAATTGATCAAGGTATTGCAAAAAAAGCTATTTTAAAGCTTTATGATTCAAATTTAGTTGGCCATAATTTAAAATTTGATTTTGATATTGTAAAACATAATTTTGACATAGATACGCCTAAAAATTACTTTGATACTATGATTTTATCATGGCTTGAAAATCCAGAAAAAAGTGCTGGAATGGATAATTTAGCAAAAAGATTGTTTGATTATGATACGGTTAAATTTGAAAATATGGTAAAAAAAGGAGAAAATTTTTCTAATGTATCTTTAATAAATGCCAGTAAATATGCAGCTGAAGATGCTTGGATAACACTTAAATTTTATCAGTATTTTAATAACAATCTTGATAAAAAACTTTTAAATTTAGCTCAAAATTTGGAATTTCCTTTTATAAAAGTACTTTTACATATGGAAAATTTAGGAATTTTAGCTGATTCTAAAAAATTAAAAGAAATGAGTATTTTTTTAGATAAAGAGCTTAAAGATTTAACTAATGAAATTTATGAATTAAGTGAAGAAAAATTTAATATAAACTCTCCAAAACAGCTTGGCGTAATCCTTTTTGAAAAACTAAATTTGCCTTCTAAGAAAAAAACTAAAACTGGCTATAGCACGGATGAAAGTGTCTTAAACTCACTTTTAAACGAACATAAAGTTATAAAAAAACTACTTGATTACAGAGAACTTTACAAGCTTTCAAGTACTTATGTAGAGCCACTTTTAAAATATTCATTAGAAGATAAAAGAAATGGTGGTGAGGGTAGGATTTATACTCAGTTTTTACAAACTGGAACAAGTACAGGAAGATTATCATCTAAAAATCCAAACCTTCAAAATATCCCAGCAAGAGGAAGTTTGGCAAAAGATATTAGGGATTGTTTTGTTGCTAAGAGTGGTTTTAGCTTGATTTCGCTTGATTATTCTCAAATTGAGCTTAGGCTTTTGGCTCATTTTAGTAAAGACCCATCGCTTCTAAAAGCATTTAATGATGGTGAGGATATTCACACAAGAACGGCTATTAGCATATTTGGAAGCAGTGATAAAGATAAAAGAGCTATTGCAAAAAGTATAAATTTTGGACTAATATATGGAATGGGAGCTAATAAGCTTTCAAATGAGCTTGGAATTTCAAGAAGTGAGGCAAAAGATTATATAGAGCGTTATTTTAAGGCTTTTGTAACGATAAGAGAGTTTTTAGAAAGCATTAAAACAAGTGCTAAAAATAGTGGTTTTACAACTACTCTTTTAGGAAGAAAAAGATTTTTTGATTTTGCAAATGCTAGACCGAGGGAATTTGCTATGTATGAAAGAGAAAGTGTTAATACTAAATTTCAAGGAAGTGCAGCTGATATTATAAAAATGGCAATGGTAAAAATTTATCCTTTATTAAATGAAAATGCCAGGATGCTTTTACAAATTCACGATGAGCTTATTTTTGAGGTAAAAGATGAAATGATTGATGAGTTTGGAAAGACGGCTAGGGATATTATGCAAAATGTTTATATGCTAAATGTTCCATTGATAAGTAGTCTTTCAGTTGCAAAAAGTTGGGGCGAGCTAAAGTAAATTAAGTAAAAAGCCTTAACTTTAAGGCTTTTAAATTTCTAAATGCAGCTATTCACAGCTTCTTTTAGATTTTGAACATATCCATCTTTATCAGTTACCAAAGCTCTTTCGCAGCAGTTTTTCTCAGGAATTGTTGAACATCCATTATCATCGCATACATCAACCATAGCGCCTGTTGGTTTGCAGTTTTCCCAAATATATATTTTATTTCCAGCTGAGTTTTGTCTAGTTGAGGTTGGATTTCCCCAAGTGTTTATTATTGTGTCAATATGGTAATTATTTTTATTTTTATTTACCTCTTCTTTTGGTTTGGATATCTCTTCTTTTTTTGTATTTTGCATTGTAGTTTTGCCGATATTCCAGTTTGAAACGCTACATCCAGATATGAAAAGAGCTATCATAAAGACACTAAGATTTATTTTTTTCATAACTTATTCCTTTGTTTGTTGAGTTCTTAAAGTTTTATTATATCTTAAATTTTATTAAATATTTTTTATAAATTTGATTTTATTAAAATTCAAAAATATTTACTATTTTAAATTCATAATAATTTAATAAATATTTATGTATAATATAACTATATTTTTTAACAAAAATGAGAAAATATGAAAAAGTTATCTATTGTTCTTTGTTCAGCTTTGGCGTTGAATTTTGCTTTTGCAGCTTCACTAGCTGATGAAGCAAAAAGTTTAGGTCTTATGCCTTTACCAAAAGATGAAAAAAATTTGAAAAAGCTAATTGAGGATAGTTCGCCTGATGCACAAGCTTTCCCTACAACAAAATAAAGAGTTGAACTTGGAAAAATGCTTTATTTTGATCCAAGACTTTCAAAAAGTGGAATTATTTCTTGTAATACCTGTCATAATCTAGGATATGGCGGAGCCGATAATATACCTGCTTCAACAGGACATAAATGGACTCCAAACCCACATCATGTAAATGCTCCAACAGTTTATAACTCAGTATTTAACTCAATTCAATTTTGGGATGGTAGAGCAGCTCATCTTGCAGAGCAAGCAGCTGGACCTATGACAGCTATGCCTGAGATGGCGTCAACTCCTGAAAGAGTAGAAGAAGTCATTAACTCAATTCCTGAGTATGTTGAGTTGTTTGGAAAAGCATTTGATCTAAAAAAAGAAGAGCCTGTAAATTTTGATCTTGTAACTACAGCTATTGGAGTTTTTGAAAGAACATTGGTTACTCCAACAAGATTTGATGATTTTTTAAATGGAAATAAAAATGCTCTTACCAAAGAAGAGCAAGATGGTTTAAAACTATTTTTAGATAAAGGTTGTGTAACCTGTCATAATGGAGTAAATTTAGGTGGCAATATGCAAGCATTTGGCGTAGTTGCTCAATATAAATTTGCTAATGTTGGTGACTTTATGGGAGATAAAAATGGAATGGTAAAAACTCCTGTTTTAAGAAACGTTTTATTAACTCAACCATATTTCCATAATGGAGCTATTTGGGATATAGAAGATGCTATAAAAGAGATGGGAAGCATTCAGCTTGGTATCAATATTTCAGATGCAGAAGCTGCTTCAATAGCAACATTCTTTGAATCATTAAATGGTAAAATGCCTGAGATAGTTTATCCTATTTTACCAGCTTCAACAAAAAATACTCCAAAACCAGAACTTGACTATTAATTTATAGATAAGTTAAGCTCAAAACCTTATATTTTAAGGTTTTGAGCCATTAAAATATAAATATTAAATTTCTAAAAATTAGATGAAAAATCTGTAACTACACCTTCCTTACCTAAATAAAATTATATAAAATAAGCTTAGATTAAAATTTTTAAGATATAATTACCAACTTATGGATCATTTTGGCTTCTTTTAAATCTTGCTATGAGGCAAGTGCCAAATGGTTACTTACCAAAATATAAAGGATGGTTTGATGTATGCAATTATCAAACACAGCGGAAAACAGTATAAAGTTAGCAAAGGTGACTTTCTAAATTTAGACCGTTTTGAAGCTGAGAAAAAAGACACTATCGAGGTTACTGATGTTTTAGCAGTAAATAAAGATGGTGATTTAAAGGTAGGAGCACCGTTTGTAGAGGGTGCAAAAGTTGTCTTGGAAGTAGTAAATCTTGGAAAAGATAAAAAAGTTGTTATCTTTAAAAAAAGACGCAGAAAAGACTCAAAATTAAAACGCGGTTTTAGAAGACAATATACTCGCGTAAAAGTAACTGAAATTTCAGCCTAAGGAGTAAAGATGGCACACAAAAAAGGTCAAGGTTCAACCCAGAATAATAGAGATTCTATTGGACGCCGCTTAGGTGTTAAGAAATTTGGCGGTGAGTTTGTAAGAGCTGGAAATATTATTGTTCGTCAAAGAGGTACCGCAACACACGCTGGAAATAATGTAGGGTTAGGAAGAGATCATACACTTTTTGCATTAACTGATGGTTTTGTTAAATTTGAAAGATTTGATAAAACCAGAAAACAAGTTTCTGTTTATCCAGCAGAATAAAATTTACGGCTTAAAGCCGTAAATTCTTTAATTTTATACAGACTTATATTTTTAATTTACTTATATTTCAAAAAGGTAAAAATTTGTTTATCGATAGTGTTAAATTTAGCGTAAAAGCTGGAAAAGGTGGCTCTGGAGCAAAAAGCTTTAGAAGAGAAAAGTATATTCCATTAGGCGGACCAGATGGTGGTGACGGTGGTGATGGGGGCAATGTCTATTTTCTAGTAGATAACAATACTCACGCACTTGCACATTATAGAGGAAAAAAATACTTTAAAGCTAAAAATGGCGAACCAGGTGGTGGCAAAGGAATGACTGGAAAAAATGGTGAAGATTTGGTTTTAAAAGTTCCACCCGGAACTCAAGTTTTAGATGAAAATGGAACTATTTTACTTGATTTAGTAGAAAGTGATCAAAAGGTTCTTTTTTTAAAAGGTGGAAAAGGTGGTCTTGGTAATGCCAGATTTAAAAACTCAACTAATCAAGCACCAAATTATGCTCAGCCAGGACTTGATGGTGAGAGTAAAAATATCTCATTAGAACTTAAATTAATAGGTGATGTAGGACTTGTTGGATTTCCAAATGTTGGTAAATCAACTTTGATTTCTACTATTTCAAACGCAAGACCTCAAATTGCAAACTATGAATTTACAACCCTTTCGCCAAAGCTTGGTATGGTTGAAATCGATGAATTTAGTTCTTTTATAATGGCAGATATTCCTGGAATTATCGAAGGTGCAAGTGATGGCAGGGGTCTTGGAGTTCAGTTTTTAAGACACATTGAAAGAAATAAAATTTTACTTTTTGTTCTTGATAGTGCAAATCATAGAGATGTAAAAGAGCAATTTATAATCCTAAAAGATGAAATTTCAAAGTTTTCTTCATCATTGGCCGAAAAACCATTTGCTATTATTTTTACAAAATCTGAAATTTGTGAAAACCTAGATGAAATTTACAGTGCATTTTTAAGCGAATTTGGTTTTGAAAAAAAACAAAATATAGATATTTATAATAAATTTGATACAAAAAAACCATATTTTGTTTTACCAATTTCAAGTGCTGCAAATTTAAATATCGATAAGCTTAAAAATTATTTGCTCGAAATGTTAAAAATATTAGATTAAAAAGGGGAGTAAATGAGAGTTATTTTTATGGGAACACCAAGCTATGCGGTAGCTATTTTAGATAAACTTATAAAAAAAAAATATAATATTGTTGGTGTTTTTACTCAACCAGATAAAGTCGTAGGTAGAAAAAAAATATTAACTCCGCCTGATGTTAAAAACTATATTTTAAAAAATAATTTAAATATTGAAATTTTTCAGCCAAATAGCTTGAAGGAAGATGCTATTTATGAAAAAGTTTTAACTTTAAAACCAGATATTATAATAGTTGCAGCTTATGGGCAGATTTTACCAAAAAACATTTTAGAAATTTGCCCTTGTATAAATTTACACGCTTCAATTCTTCCAAAATACCGAGGAGCTAGTCCAATACAATCAGCTATTTTAAACGATGATAAAATTAGTGGTGTAACAGCTATGAAAATGGGTGAAAAACTCGATGATGGAGATATGCTTGGATTTTCATTTTTAGATATCAGCCATTTTAAGAGTGATGAGGTTTTTAAACAAATGGAAGAATTAGCTTCAAATTTAACAGTTAAAATTTTAAAAAATTTAAATAATATAGAAAATTTTTCCCAATTTGATGCTCTTTCATCTAAATGTTCAAAGATAAAAAAAGATGATGGTTTAATTAAATTTAGTGATGATGCAAAAGAAGTTTTTCAAAAATTTAAAGCATTTTATCCATGGCCTGGAATATTTTTAGAAAATGGAACGAAACTTTTAGATATTGAGTTTATTGATGATAATGAAAGTAGTGATTTTGGAAAAATTGTAAATTTGGATAGAAAAAGCTTTGATTTGCAATTTAAAAATGGCGTCATAAAGGTTTTTAAAATACAGGAAAAAGCTAAAAAGCCACTTTTGGCAAGTGATTTTATTAATGGAAAAAGATTAAAAATAGGTGATATTTTATGAAAAATTTTTTAATTGCATTTGCTATTTTAGCTATTGTGATTGGTTTTTATAAATATCAAAAAATAAAAGAGGAAGCTAAAATAGAAGCTGTTAAAAAGTTATCAGATGAAGAACTTGAAGATTTGTGTTTGAATAAATATAATAAAGCAGCTTGCACGGTTAGAGGCACGAGATTTATAAAAGGAAATAAATAAATGGAGATTTTTTATATTCAAACTTGTTCTTCAACCCAAAATGAAATTTTAGAAATTTTAAAAGAGAATGTTAAAAAACCTCCATTTGCAATTGTGTCAAAAACCCAAACTAATGGTATTGGCAGCAGGGGAAATAATTGGCAAAGTAGTGAGGGAAGTTTATTTTTATCATTTTGTATCGAAAAAAATGATTTAAATAGTGATATTAATACATCATCTTTAAGTATATATTTTTCTTATATTTTTAAAATTATTTTAAGTGAACTTGGCTCAAGTGTTTGGGTCAAGTGGCCAAATGATTTTTATATTGGTAAAGATAAGATTGGCGGAGTTATAACCACTAAATTTAAGGATATTTATATTTGCGGAATAGGACTTAATTTGGTTTCAAATGGTGAATATATCAGACACTTAGATATACAAGTAGATGTCAACGAATTACTCATAAAATATTTTAAAAAACTAGAAGAAAAAAATTCATGGAAGCAAATTTTTAGCAAGTTTTTGATAGAATTTGAAAAATCAAAAGAGTTTTGTTCGCACATTGATGGCAAGAGCGTTTTGTTAAAAAATGCTATTTTGTGTGATGATGGATCGATTTTAATAGATAATAAAAAGGTTTATAGTTTAAGATGATTGAAATTATTACTATTGCCAACCAAAAAGGTGGAGTTGGCAAAACAACAACGGCGATAAATTTATCAGCTTCTTTGGCAGTTGCTGGGAAAAAAGTTTTACTAATTGATGTAGATCCTCAGGCAAATGCAACAACAGGACTTGGTTTTAGTAGAAATGAGTATGAGTTTAATATCTATCATGTTTTAACAGGTAGGAAAAAACTCTCTCAAGTTATACTAAAAACTGAAATTCCAACTTTGTTTTTAGCACCTTCAAATATTGGTCTTGTTGGAATAGAGCAAGAATTTGCAAATAATGATGGGGATTTTAAGTTAATTTTGCAAAAAAAAATTAATGAAGTTTTAGATAGATACGATTATATAATCATTGACTCACCTCCAACTCTTGGAAGTATAACTGTAAATGCTCTAAGTGCAAGTGATAGCGTGATAATTCCTATACAGTGCGAATTTTATGCACTAGAAGGACTTGCGCTTATTTTAAATACAGTTAAAATTATCAAAAAAACGATAAACCCAAAGCTTGTTATAAAAGGCTTTTTACCTACTATGTATAGTTCTCAAAACAATCTTTCCAAAGAAACTGTTTTAAATTTAGAACAACATTTTAAAAATAAACTTTTTAAAACAAAAAACGACCATGGTTTTGTTGTAATTCCTAGAAATGTTAGACTTGCTGAAAGTCCAAGTTTTGGTAAACCTGCTATACTTTATGATGCCAAATCAATAGGCAGTATTGCTTATCAGAATTTAGCAACTTGCATTATGGAGATACAAAATGGCTAAAAGTAAAAAGTTAAGTCTTGGAAGAGGGTTAGATGCTATTTTAGGTGATGTTGAAATGGCATACACAAAAGAATTTGAAAGTGGAAAAAAAGATTTTGTTTTAGAAATAAGTGTAGATAAAATAAAGCCAAACCCATATCAACCAAGAAAATATTTTGATGAAACTGCTATAAGTGAGCTTAGTGCTTCCATTAAAAGGCATGGACTTATTCAACCAATTATTGTTTTTAAAAAAGATGATGAGTATGTTTTAATAGCTGGTGAAAGAAGATTAAGGGCTGTTAAGCTTTTAGGAAATAGCACTATAAAAGCAATTGTTGCTGACATAGAGTCTAAAAACTTAAGAGAGCTTGCATTAATAGAAAATGTTCAAAGACAAGATTTAAACCCTATGGAACTTGCAAACTCATATAAAGAGTTAATTGATGAGTATAAAATAACTCAAGATGACTTATCTGATATTATTAAAAAATCTCGCTCGCAAATTACAAACACACTTAGACTCTTAACACTTTTAGATAAAACAAAAGAAGCTTTAAGTGATAATAAAATTTCACAAGGTCATGCGAAGGTTTTAGTTGGTCTTGATAAAGAAAAAGAAGAAGAAGTTTTAAACACAATCATTGGTCAAAAATTAAGCGTTAGACAAACTGAAGATCTAGTTAAAAAAATCAAAAATGGTAATAAGCCAGGAATAAAAAAAGAAAAATTAGATTTAAATTTTATAAGTGAGATTAAAAACCTAAAAACAAAACTTTCAAATTTTGGAAAAATAAGTATTAAAGATAAAAAAATTTCAATAGAATTTAAAGATATTAGTGAAATTAAAAAATTAATCGATAAAATTAGTTAAAAAATTTTTTAACTTTAATCAAACTTTCATAAAATTTATTGTATGATACCAAGGTTTATGTTTTGAAATAAAAGGAGTGCAATGTGATAGAAATCAGTGTATTTGCATATATCTTCACCATAGTAGTATTTATAGGACTTGTTGGTTATCTAAACAGACGCCTTTATCAACCTATGCTTAATTTTATGGATGCAAGAGATGCTGCTATACAAAAGGATGAAAAACTGGCTAGTCAAAATTTGGCAGATGTCGGTTCTGAGGCTTTGGAAATAGAAAATATTCTAAGCAAAGCAAGAGATGAGGCTGCAAAGATAAGAGAAGCTGGACTTAGTGAGATAGAGAATGAAAACAGTAAAAAAATAGAAGAAAAAACTACTTCTTTAGAAAATGACCTAGCTTCATATTTGCAAGATTTATCTAAACAAAAAGATGAAATTAAAAAAGCTCTTGAAAAACAAATTCCTGATTTTAGAGCAGGAATAAAAGAAAAATTGGCAAGGATATAATATGAAAAAATATCTATTTTTATTTATTATTCCAGTAGCAATTTTTGCTAGTGAGGGCTCAAAAAACTACGATATAATTCCAAGATTTTTTAACTTTATTTTATTTTTTGGAATTTTGTTTTATCTTTTAAAAGATTTTGCCATAAAAGCATATCATGCTAGGATTAAGTCAATTGCGGATAGGCTAGATGATATCCAAAATAAATTAAGAGATTCAAAAGCAAAAAAAGAACAAGCTAAAAAAGATGTAGAACTTGCCAAAGTTAGAGCTAAAGACCTTCTAGAGGTAGCAAAAAATGAAGTTGAAACAACAAAGGCAAAATCAGCTGATTCATTAAAACAAACTCTACTTGATTTAGAAAAAAATTATGAAAATAAAAAAGAATTTGAAAGCAAAAAGATAACAAAAGAGGTTGTTGCTGATGTGCTAAGTCAAACTTTTAATGATCCAAGTGTAAAGCTTGAGCAATCAAAACTTATAGATATCATAAATAAGAAGGTTGGCTAATGAGTGGTGCAATAGTAGAAAAATATGCAAAAGCTGTTATGAGTGAATTTAAAGGCAAAGAGCTTGATGAGTTACTATTAGATTTAAAAAATATCTCTCTTGCTTTTAAAGAGGATAAATTTAGCTCTCTTATAAACTCTCCGATAGTTGATACAAAAGATAAAGAGCACCTGGTTATATCTCTTTTTAGTAAAAAAACATCACAGAAATTTGAGAATTTATTAAAACTTTTATCGCAAAATAAAAGGCTTAATTTAATACCAGATCTTTTTGAAAGAGTAAGTTCTATTTTAAGAACTTCCAAAAACAAATTTAAAGGTGTTATATATTCAAATGAAGATCTTACAAAAGATCAAATTTCAAAACTCGAATCAATTTTTTCTAAAAAATTTGATGCAGATATATCTTTAGATTTTGACAAAGGAGATTATAGTGGTGTTAAAGTTGATTTAGAAGAACTTGGAGTAGAGATAAGTTTTTCTATGGATAGATTAAAACACGATATGAGTGATTATATATTAAAAGCAATATGATAAGGAGAAAAAGGTGAGTTCTAAGATTAAAGCTGATGAAATTAGCAGTATTATCAAAGAAAGAATTGAAAAATTTGATATCGGTATCGATATCGAAGAAACGGGAAAAGTAATAACAGTTGGTGATGGTGTTGCAACTGTTTATGGTCTTAAAAATGTTATGGTTAATGAGATGGTTGAGTTTGAAAATGGAACTCAAGGAATAGCACTTAACCTAGAAGAGAGCATTGTTGGTGTTATTATACTAGGTAGCATGGATGGTATCTCAGAAGGTGTTAGTGTAAAAAGACTAAATAAGCTTTTACAAGTTCCAGTTGGAGATGGACTAATAGGCAGAGTTGTAAATGCTTTGGGTGAACCAATTGATGGTAAAGGCACTATTGAAACAAAAGAAACAAAATTTGTTGAGGAAAAAGCCAAGGGAATTATGGCTAGGAAAAGTGTTCATGAACCACTTCAGACAGGTCTTAAATCAATTGATGCACTTGTTCCAATCGGTAGAGGCCAAAGAGAGCTTATTATTGGAGATAGACAAACAGGAAAAACAACAATAGCTCTTGATACAATAATAAATCAAAAGGGTCAAGATGTTATTTGTATTTATGTAGCTATTGGTCAAAAACAATCAACTGTTGCTCAGGCTGTTAAAAAACTTGAAGAATATGGTGCTATGGATTACACTATAGTTGTAGCTGCTGGAGCTAGTGATCCTGCTACACTTCAATATCTTGCACCTTACTCTGGTTGTACAATGGGTGAATATTTCAGAGATAATGCAAGACATGCTTTAATAATTTATGATGATTTAAGTAAGCACGCTGTTGCCTACCGTGAAATATCTCTTATTTTAAGACGTCCACCAGGTCGTGAAGCATATCCTGGAGATGTTTTTTATCTTCATTCAAGACTACTTGAAAGAGCAAGTAAGTTAAATGATGAGCTAGGAGCTGGTAGTTTAACTGCGCTTCCTATCATTGAAACACAAGCAGGAGATGTTTCGGCTTATATCCCAACCAACGTTATTTCAATTACAGATGGTCAAATTTTTCTTGAAACAAACTTATTTAACTCAGGTGTAAGACCAGCTATTAACGTTGGATTATCAGTTTCAAGAGTTGGTGGTTCAGCGCAGATCAAAGCTATTAAAAAAGTTTCAGGCACATTAAGACTCGATCTTGCTCAATATAGAGAGCTTCAAGCTTTTGCTCAGTTTGCAAGCGATTTGGATGAAAGCAGCAGAAAACAACTTGATCGTGGTCAAAGAATGGTTGAAATTTTAAAACAACCTCCATATTCACCGCTTGCTGTTGAAAAGCAAGTTGTTATTATTTATGCAGGAACAAAAGGCTTTTTAGATGATGTTGCAGTATCGGCTATCGGCAAATTTGAAGCTGAGCTTTATCCATATATAGAGGCAAGATATCCTCAAATTTTTGAAGATATAGTCAATAAAAAGACTTTAGATAAGGATACTGAAGAAACTTTGGTAAAAGCATTAAATGAATTTAAAGCGACTTTTTCTGCAGAATAGGAAAAATTAATGGCAAATTTAAAAGACATTAAGGCTCAAATCAAAAGTGTTCAAAACACACAAAAAACAACAAAAGCCATGAAGCTTGTCTCTAATGTCAAATTAAAAAGAGCAAAATTTGCTGCTCTTCAATCAAGTGCTTATGCTATAAAAATCAATGAGGTTTTAAGCGAGATAGCAAATTATGCACAAGATATTGAAGAAGGAAGTAAATTAAAAAGACTTTTTGATACGAATAATGAGATAAAAGTAATGGATATTATCTTTGTTACTGCTGATAAGGGACTTTGTGGCGGCTTTAACGCTCACACTATTAATGCTGTTAAAAACCTTATCAAAGAGTATCAAGATAAAAAAATAAAAGTAAGATTAAGGGCTGTTGGTAAAAAAGGTATAGAGTATTTTAAATTTCAAGGCGTTGAAATTTATAAAAGCTTTATAGGAGTAAGTTCGTCACCTACATATGAAAAAGCTCAAGAGATTATTGAAGAGGCAATTGATGAGTTTAACAGAGGTGAGACAGATAAAGTTGTCATGGTTCATAATGGCTATAAAAATATGATAACTCAAGAAATAAGGATAAATGATATAGCTCCAGTTCTCCCACCTGTTAAGTCTGATATTTCTCAAAATAATTCTGTTATAGAATTTGAACCTGCAAAAAACAGTGAAAAAATTCTTGAAGAATTAATGGTTAAATATTTGGAATACAGCATGTATTATGCATTAGTTGATAGTTTAGCTGGCGAACACAGTGCTAGAATGAACGCTATGGAAAATGCCAGTAATAATGCAAAAGAAAGAGTAGCATATTTAAACCTTGCTTATAATAAAGCAAGACAGGGTTCTATTACGACTGAGCTTATTGAGATTATCAGTGGCGTTGAATCAATGAAATAATTTAAGGAGAGTTTATGAAAGGTATGATTAGTCAGGTTTTAGGGCCTGTTGTAGATATAGATTTTTCTTCTGATTATCTACCGCAAATTAACGAAGCAATTGAAGTTAAGTTTAGCGTTGAAGGTATTGAAAGAAGACTTATTTTAGAAGTTGCCGCACATCTTGGCGACAATAGAGTTAGAACTATTGCTATGGATGCAAGTGATGGTCTTACAAGAGGTCTTGAGGTTACAGCTCTTGGAGCTCCTATCTCTGTTCCAGTTGGTGAAAAAGTTTTAGGTAGAATTTTCAATGTTGTAGGTGAACTTATTGATGAAGGTGAGGAGACTGAGTTTGAAACAAAGTGGTCAATTCATAGAAGACCACCTGCTTTTGAAGATCAAAGTACAAAAAGTGAAATTTTTGAAACAGGTATAAAAGTAGTTGATCTTTTGGCCCCTTATGCAAAAGGTGGAAAAGTTGGACTATTTGGTGGCGCTGGTGTTGGAAAAACGGTTATTATTATGGAACTTATCCATAATGTTGCTTATAAGCACAGTGGTTATTCAATCTTTGCTGGTGTTGGTGAAAGAACAAGAGAGGGTAACGACCTTTATAACGAAATGAAAGAAAGTGGAGTTTTGGATAAAGTTGCCTTATGCTATGGACAGATGAATGAGCCACCAGGGGCAAGAAATAGAATCGCTTTTACTGGTCTTACAATGGCTGAGTATTTTAGAGATGAAATGGGACTTGATGTTTTAATGTTTATTGATAATATCTTTAGATTTTCACAAGCAGGATCTGAAATGTCAGCACTTCTTGGAAGAATTCCATCAGCTGTTGGTTATCAGCCAACATTAGCGAGCGAAATGGGAAAACTACAAGAAAGAATTACATCAACAAAAAAAGGTTCAATCACATCAGTTCAGGCTGTATATGTTCCTGCAGATGACTTAACTGACCCAGCTCCAGCAGCTGTTTTTGCTCACCTTGATGCAACAACAGTTTTAAATAGAAGTATAGCTGAAAAAGGTATTTATCCAGCTGTTGATCCACTTGATTCAACATCAAGAATGCTTGATCCTCAAATTGTTGGTGAAGAGCATTATGAGGTTGCAAGAGGCGTTCAGCAAATTTTACAAAAATATAAAGATTTGCAAGACATAATTGCAATTTTAGGTATGGATGAGTTAAGTGAAGAAGATAAACTTGTTGTTGAAAGAGCTAGAAAAATAGAAAGATATTTATCTCAGCCATTCTTTGTCGCTGAAGTATTTACAGGAAGTCCTGGTAAATATATAACCCTAGAAGAGACAATTGCTGCGTTTAAAGGAATTTTAGAGGGTAAATATGATGATCTTCCAGAAGCAGCATTTTACATGGTTGGAAATATTGATGAAGTAATAGCTAAGGCTGAAAAATTAAAAGCATAAGGATAAATTATGAAAGATAAATTTCAGTTAGAGATAGTTACTCCAAAAGGTACAATTTTCTCAGGTGAAGTTAAATCTGCTCAATTTCCTGGAAGTGAGGGTGAATTAGGAGTTCTTCCTAATCACTCACCATTAATAACACTTTTAAATACAGGCCTTATTGAGCTAGTTGATGAAAATAATGAAAAAGATATGGTTGCTATAAACTGGGGCTATTTAAAAGTTGATGAAGAAAAAGTTACTGTTCTTGCAGATGGTGCCGTATATGTTGGTGGAAAATCTGATAGTTCGATAGCTGAATCTTTAGATAAAGCAAAAGAGTTAATTGAATCAATGGGAAGTGAGAATGTAACTTATGCTTCAACCATAGCAAAAATGGAAAATATGACAAGGTCAAAATAAATAAATGCTAGATATTTTTCTTAGTTATATATCAAGAAGTTCATTTATAACTTTATTTGTTTTAATTTGGTTGTCTATTTATTTTATTACAACTTTTTCTATTTTAATTTCAAAGATGATATCTCTAAATTTATGGATATCATCTGAGATTAAAGCACTTGATTCTCTTTTACTTGGTGGTAAAATTTCAAATTTAACTACAGTTGTTAAAAAATATGCAACAGGAGAAATTACAAAGGAAAAACTTTCTGTTTGTAAGGCAATGGCTGAGAAAAATTCTACATCAGGACTTACTTGGTTATCAATAATAGCTTCTACATCTCCTTTTATAGGACTTTTTGGAACTGTTGTTGGAATACTTGAAACTTTTACAAAAATAGGAACTTCAAATGCAAGTTTGTCTGTAATTGCTCCTGCTATAAGTGAAGCTTTAGTTGCAACAGGTGCTGGTATATTTGTAGCAATTCCTGCATATACTTTTCATCTTTTGCTAAAAAGAAAATCATACGAACTCATGAATATTATATCTAGAATTATAGATGTTGTTTTGTTAAATTCACAAGAAAGAGCAAGTAAATAAATGTTTGATTATAGCGAAAAACCAGAGCTTAATATCACGCCATTAGTTGATGTTATGCTCGTTTTACTTGCTATTTTGATGGTTACAACACCAGCTGTAATTTATGAAGAAAACATTTCTTTGCCAGATGGTTCAAAAAAAGAAGTTTCAAATTTAACTTCTGAAAATATTATTATAAGAATAGATGATAAAAGAAAAGTTTATATAAATAAAGAATCTATGAGTTTTAGTGAATTTAGTGATAATATAGTATTAAAATCTGCAAATTTAGATCTAAATTCGCCAGTTTATATACAAGCTGATAAAAATTTAATCTACAATGATGTTATGTATATTTTAAAGACGCTCAAACAAGCAGGTTTTACGAAAATATCTCTTCAAACAGCCGGATAGTGGAGTCTTTTGTGAAAAAAGATAAAACTATAAATTTCTTATCTTTTATTTTTAGTACTTTAATTTATATTTTAATTATACTTTCTATGCTTTTTTTTGCATATAATTCAAAAACTAAATATTTTGAAGATCAAAAATACACAAAAGACAAAGATGCTTTTATGGATATTACTGTAGTAGACATTGATGATTCTTTGGCTCCTGTTTCAAAAGATAACCAAGAATTAGAGGATGAAAAAGAAGAAATTATTGAAAAAAAACCAAATTTACAAGATGAAGATGAAAGCTTAAAAACCACAAATAAAAAAGTTTCACCAAAAGAAGAGAAAAAAGAAACTCCTAAGCCTATTGAAAAACCAAAAAATGAAGAGTTATCTGATCTTTTTAAAGATATAAATAAAACCAAACTTGAAGAAAATATAAAACAAGAAGATCTTGTCCAAAGTAGAAAAAAGAGCGATAAAACTACAAAAACAACCCAAAAAACAACTTCTAAAAGCAATACATCCAATATAAAGGGTGAAAAAGCAAAAGGCAAGTCACAAAGAACTGGAGTTTATAATAAATTTATAGGCGAAGTTCAAAGCATTTTAACTAACGTTTGGAGCACATATAGAGCCTTGCCAAATCAAGATGCTACAGTTGAAATCACCATAGATAAAAACGGAAGATTGAGTTATGAAATTATTGAGTTATCATATAGTACAGAATTTAATCAAAAATTTAGAGACTATCTAAATAGGCTTGAAAATATTCAATTTCCAGCCCCACCTGATGGTGAAATTTATAAACATAAATATAAAATGAAAGATTTGATACGATAAATTTAAAAATTAGTATTAAAATTACAAAAATTTCTAAAGGAGAAATAAGTGAAGAAAATTTTTTTAATGTTTAGTTTTTGCATTTTTATGTTTGCAAGCGATGCAACAACTACTATTGTTAATGAAGGCTTGAATTTGCCAAAAATTACAATTCAAGATGCTTCAAACCTAAATGATAAAAATCTTCAAAGTCAGTTTTTTAAACTAATGCTTGGAGATTTAAAAGTAGGCGCAACTTTTGATGTTGATGATGGATACTATACAAGCTCATATGATGGTGATTATAGTTCAAATTTAACAACCAATCCATCACTAATTGTTCGCTATGAATTAAATGGTGATGTATATACAGAGCTAGCTTTAAAGATAAAAGTAATTGATGGAAAAAGTGGTAAAGTATTATATGAGTCAAATTTCTCTCAAAAAAATGGTGCAAAATTTCCTTTTTTAGCACATAATGCAGTATCTGAAATAGTTAAAAATTTTGCTTATTCAGATGTTGATTGGATGAATAAAATGTTAATTTATGCAGTTTATACATCTTCAGCAAATAGTTCTATTTTTGTATCTGATTATACTTTAACCTATCAAAAAGAAGTATTAAGTGGAGGGCTTAATATTTTTCCTAAATGGGGCTCAAAAAAACAAGATGAGTTTTATTACACACATTATGTAAATGATGTTGAGCCAGTTATTTATAAGTATAATTTAAGAAATGCTAAAAAAACCAAAATTTTAGAAGGAAGTGGTATGCTTACAGTATCTGATGTAAGTAGTGATGGTACAAAACTGCTTATTACAGATGCGCCAAGCGATCAGCCAGATATTTTCTTATATGATTTAAGAAGTAGAAATAAAACTAAAATTACAAATTATCCTGGAATTGATGTAAATGGAAATTTTGTAGATGATGACACAAAAGTTGTTTTTGTAAGTGATAGACTTGGTTATCCAAATGTTTTTGCCACTGATATAAATGGTGGCGGGATAGAACAAATGGTATTTCATGGAAAGAATAACAGCTCAATAAGTACTTCAGGAAATTATGTAGTTTATTCAAGCAGGGAAGAAAATAGGGATTTTAATCTTTATTTGATATCAACAAAAACAGATTATATTCGCCAATTAACAGCTGGTGGAAAAAATTTATTCCCTAGATTTTCACATGATGGTGGGACTGTGGTATTTATAAAAGATTCAAATTATCAAAGCGCTGTTGGGATTATAAGAATAAATGAAAATAAAAGTTTCCAATTTCCTTTGAAAATTGGAAAATTTCAATCACTTGATTGGTAAAAATTTAAATTTTGTGGTATAATTCCAACAAATTTCATTTTAAAGGAAAGTTATGAAAAAAACAGTTTTAACTTCAATCGCGATAGTTGCCATACTAATGGCTGGTTGTAGTAAAAAAGGACCAGAAGTTGCAGTTCAAGAAGCTCCTGTAATGACAGATGGTCAAATGCTTGCTCAACTTGCATCTCAAATTCAAAATCAAGTTCAAAATGTATATTTTGATTTTGATAGATACAATGTAAAACCTGAGATGCGCTCAGTTGTTAATAGCAACGCTGCATTATTTAATCAAGCAGGCGCAGATAGAATCAATGTAAAAGTTGAAGGAAACTGCGATGAGTGGGGAACAGATGAGTACAACTATGCACTTGGTCTAAAAAGAGCTAAATCTGTAAAAGATGCTTTAGTTGCAAATGGTGTGATGGCAGATAGAATTTCTGTTGTAAGCTATGGCGAAAGCAACCCTGTGTGCAAAGATAAGAGTAAATCATGCGATGCTCAAAATAGACGCGATGAGTTTAGAGTATTTTATTAATAGATGAGAAAAATTTTATCAATGGTGGCTCTTTTAGGAACCACCATTTTAGCACAGGAAGTCTCTGTTTTTGGAGCGGGAAATATAGCTTCTGAAAATCCTTATGGATTAACAGAAAATGAACAAGTTTTATTATCAAATAAAAAAAGAGTTGATGAAGTTGAGAGTAAGCTAAACTCTTACAGCGAAGATATGATAGGTGTGAAGAGTGTAGTTGAGGGAACAAATTCTCAAATAGCTAAACTTGAAAGTAGAGTTTCTGATTTAGAAATTAGAACTACTGGCAAAGTTAGTAAACTAGCAAACAAACAAACTTATGTCGTTACAGAACAAGATATTTTAGATTTAAGAAACGATATAGCTGATTTAAAAAGACAAGTTGAAATAATTAATCAAAGATTAGAAATCAATGTAAAAAAAAACTCTGAAGTAGTGGTTGCTGCAAAAAATCAACCAAAAAAAGAATTTACAAAAAAGCAAGAGATTTTACCACAACCAAATAAACTAGAAACAAAAGAAACACAAACAAAAAATACAAATAAAGTTGTTGCATTTGATGATATGAAGCCAAGTGAGATTGAAAAAATGGCACATAGGCTTTTTAACGAAAATAAATATATTGAATCAAAAATTCATTATGAATATTTAGCAAGCAAAAAATACAATCTTGCAAAAACAAATTTCATGTTAGGTGAAATTGCTTTTAATCAAAAATCTTATGCAAACGCCATAAAAAACTATCAAGAAAGCATAAAAAATGATGATAAGGCAGACTATATGCCAAAACTTTTGCTTAATGCTGGTATTAGTTTAGAAAAAATTGGTGATAAAAATAACGCAGATAAGTTTTTTAAAGTTTTAAAATCACAATTTCCTGACAGCCCACAAGCAAAATCACTTAAATAATTATTTATTTCTTAATCTTTTTATGATAAAATTAAAAAATATTTTAGTAGGAGAATAGTATGGAAAATAGAGTTATAACTATGTTTTATGAGTTAAAAGACAAACAAAATAATGAAATTTTGGAAACAAATTTCAATTTTGAGCCGTTTAAATTTATAACAGGCTTAGGACATGTTCTAGAAAAGCTTGAAAAAGAAGTTTTAAATTTAAGAGCAAATGAAGAAAAAATTATAAATATTTATAAAGAAGAGGGTGCTATAGAGTATAACCCTGATGGAGTAAGATCTATTCCAAAAGAAGAATTCGCAGGAATTGAACTAAAAGAAGGAATGGAGCTTATTGGAGAGAGTGAAGATGGAAGAAGTGCTAGAGTTATAGTAAAAGAAATTGGCGATGACGAAGTTATAGTTGATTTTAACCATCCTTATGCTGGAAAAGATCTAGAATTTAGAGTTAAAATTGTGGAAAATAGACTTGCAAGTGATGATGAAGTAGCAAGTGGAAGAGTTGAGGGTGAGCATGTTTGTGGTTGTCATAGTGATGATGATTGTTGTGGCGGGCATCACCATGATGGACATGAATGCTGCGGTGGTCATCACCACGATGAACATGAGTGTTGTGGAAAACATAAGTAGGTAAATATGAAATACGCTTTTATTTTTCCAGGACAGGGATCACAAAAGATTGGAATGGGTAAAGATATATATGAAAACTTTGCTCAATCAAGAGAGATTTTAGATAGAGCTTCTGATTATTGTGAAATCAATTTTAAAAATTTGCTTTTTACTGAAAATGAAAATCTTAGTAAATCTGAATTTACCCAACCAGCTATTGTGCTAAATTCATTTATGGCTTATTTAGCGATTGAAGAAACACTTGCTTTAAAGCCAGCTGTTTGTTTGGGTCATTCATTAGGAGAGTTTAGCGCTCTTGGTGTAAGTGATGCTTTTGATCTTTTAGATGCAATAAAACTTGTAAATAAAAGAGGTAAATTTATGCAAAAAGCATGTGAGGGCAAAAACGCTTCTATGATGGTAGTGCTTGGATTATCTGATGAGAATATAGAAGAAATTTGTAAAAACGCTCAAGATAGTGGTAAGCAAATTTGGGCGGCAAATTACAACTGCGATGGACAAGTAGTTATAGCTGGAAATAAAGATGATCTTGCTTTATATGAAAAAGAGTTCAAAGATGCAGGTGCAAAAAGAGCTATGCTTTTAGATATGAGTGTTGCAAGTCATTGCCCTATTTTAGAGAGTGCAAGCTTAGAACTTGTAGGTGAACTAGAGCCACTTTTAAAGGATGAGTTTGGCCCTGTTGTATCAAATGCTTCTTCGCAAATTTATTGTACAAAAAGTGATGCATTAACCCTTTTAAAAGATCAGCTTGTAAAGCCTGTTTTATATAAACAAAGCATTGAAAATATTGATGAAATTGTTGATTGTTATGTTGAGTTTGGAGCAAGTGTTTTGAGTGGTTTGAACAAAAGAATTACAAAAAAACCTACTTTTAGCCTGTATGATGTAAAAACAATTAATGAATTTATCAAATACGCAAAGGAAAATAGTTGAAAATAGCCATTTTGGGAGCGATGCCAGAGGAAATCGAGCCTTTTTTAGAAAAATTTGAATGCAAAAAAGTAAATTATGCTAACAATAGCTTTTATTTTACAAATTTTAAAAACCATGAGTTAATCATAGCTTATTCTAAAATCGGTAAAGTAAACTCCACACTAACCGCAACAATTATGATAGAAAAATTTAAAGCTGAAATTTTACTTTTTTCAGGTGTTGCTGGAGCGTTAAAAGATGGGCTTAAAATTGGAGATATGTTAAGTGGCTCATCACTAGTTCAGCACGATCTTGATATTACGGCTTTTGGACATCCTTATGGCTATGTTCCAGGAAGTCCTATATTTATTGATAGTGATGAAAAGCTTAATCTAATTGCACAAAAAACTGCAAAAGAGCTAAATTTAAAACTTCTTTCTGGCATTATTGCAAGTGGTGATCAATTTATCTGCGATGAAGAGAAAAAAGAGTGGATAAAAAACACCTTTAAAGCGGATATGACAGAGATGGAAGGTGCAAGTGTAGCTCTTGTTTGCGATGCTTTAAAAGTGCCATTTTTTGTACTTAGAACAGTTAGTGATGAGGCTGGTCATAAGGCTGAGTTTGACTTTGATAAATTTATGGTTAAAAGTGCCAAAATAAGTGCAAATTTCATACTAAAAATGATAGAAAAAATAAATTAATTTTTATGCAAATTAGTAAAAAACTTCTTAGAATTGTCGGTCAAACAAATGCAAAATATGAAATGTTTGAAGAAAATGACAAAATTTTACTTGGTTTAAGTGGCGGGAAAGATAGTCTTATTTTATCTCACATCTTAAATCATTTTCAAAAAGTTAGTCCTAAAAATTGGAAATTTAAAGCCGTTACTGTGGATTATGGTATAGGACAAGATTTTTCTTACCTAATAGAGCATTTTAAAAACCATTGTATTGATTATGAGATTATAAAAACAAACTCTTTTGAGGTTATGCAAGAAAAGGCCAAACAAAATGCTACGATTTGTAGTTTTTGTGCAAGGCTTAGAAGAGGGCATTTATATACTTATGCTTTAAAAAATGGCTTTAACAAAGTAGCTTTGGGGCATCATTTAGACGATGCGGTTGAGAGCTTTTTTATGAACTTTACATATAATGGAGCTTTAAGAACATTAGCTCCAAAATATACAGCCAAAAATGGACTTGTTTTGATAAGGCCATTAATTTTTGCAAGAGAAAGGCAAATAAGAGATTGTGCTATAAGAAATGAGTTAAAAGTAGTTGGTGATGAGTGTTGCCCAGCTTATAGTATGGAAAATAAAATGCCTCACGCAAGGGCCAATACAAAAGAACTTCTTTTAAATTTAGAAAAAAATAACCCAAAACTTTTTATAAGCTTAAAATCTGCATTTGAAAACATACACAAAGATACATTTTTTTAATATTTTTAATCTAAAACCCCTCTTTTAAAATTTCATAAAGTCTATCAACTTCTTCATCATTCAAATTTATTGTTGATATATTTTTGTAATACTCATAAATTTTGTTTTTTACAAAACCGTTCTTGCCAATACACTTTTCGTGAGCTTGTAAAAAAGCTCTTGCTAATGCTATTTTTTTGCTTTCTATTTTTTTATCACAAAAAAAACAAATTTCTTCATCATGAAGTCTTCCTTCAAATTTTAAAATTTGAATATAGCTTTCTAAAAAAACTCTTTTTGGATTTTGTTTTCCAATTTTTATGGCTGATTGATCTAAAATTTCTAAGTAGAATTTATTAACTTCTTCAAGGTCTTTTAGGTGATTGTAAAAAAGTCTAATAAACCCTTGCCAATACAAAAGTCTATCTCTATCTAAAAGCCAACTATATCCAAGGTGCATTGTATTTTTTAAAATTGGTAAAAAATTAATTGAATTTTCTAGTTCAAAATCAAGCTTATATCCAAGTGTAATCTTAGAGTGTCTTGCGCCATAAAATCTATAGCAACAAACTAACAACTCATCTGTTAAAATATAAACTATACAGTCTTCATCTTTTACTTTTTGAACTCTTAAAATATATCCTTGCATAAGTGTATTCTAGTAAATTTTGAATTTATTTTTGCTAAAATTAAGCCATAAAAGAAAAGATAAGGTTAGTTTTGTTATAATGTTAATTATTTTTATGAAGGTGGTAGAATGAATTTTGGTGATATATTTTCAAAAATAAGAAGAAAACAAGCAGATCCAAGCGAAGCTCCTACACATTGGATTAAGTGTCCAAACTGTCATTCTTTGATGTATTACAAAGAGGTTGAAACATCATTTAATGTCTGTCCAAAATGTAATCATCATATGCGATTATCAGCAAGAGAAAGAATTTCTATTTTAGAAGATGAGGGAACTTTTGTAGAGTTTGATAAAAATTTAGAACCAGTTGATCCGTTAAAATTTGTAGATAAAAAATCTTATAAAAAAAGAATAAGTGAAGGAGAAAGTAAAACCGGAAGACAAAGCTCAGTCATTAGTGGTGAGATTGAAATTTATGGTATTGCTGCTCAAATAGTTGTATTTGATTTTGCATTTATGGGTGGATCTTTGGGTTCTGTTGAAGGTGAAAAGATAGTAAGAGCAGTTAAAAGATGCATTGCTAAAACACAACCTCTTATAATAATAAGTGCAAGTGGTGGAGCAAGAATGCAAGAAAGCACTTATTCTTTAATGCAGATGAGTAAAACATCAGCTGCGATTAAAAAACTTGGAGAGTACAAACTTCCTTATATTTCTATCTTAACAGATCCAACAATGGGTGGAGTAAGTGCTTCTTTTGCTTGGCTAGGAGATATCATTATAGCTGAACCAGGTGCTTTAATAGGCTTTGCAGGACAAAGAGTTATTAAACAAACCATTGGAGCTGATTTGCCAGAAGGCTTTCAAAGATCTGAGTTTTTATTAGAACATGGTTTAATTGATGCAATTGTTCCAAGAGGTGAACATAAAAAATATTTAAGCGATATGCTAGAACTTTTAGGTGTTCACAGAAAAGAAAATGCTAAGGTTGATACTATAGAGCTTAAAACAGAAGATGAAGAAATAGAAAAAAGCAAAGAAGAGACAAAAGAGTAAAAGTTGGAAATTTTAGTTTATTCAATCTCAAAAGAAAAAATTGAGTTTTATTCTGAGATTAACGAATATATTAAGATGTCTAAAAAATATGCCAATATCAAGGATAAAGTTCTTTTTAATAATCAAATAGCAAAAGCTCAATCAAGCTCAAAAGATATGGCTTTAAAAGCTTATGATGAGACTTATGAGCCATTAATAGAAGGCTTTTGTGTTGGGCTTGATGAAGGTGGAAAAATGCTTGATAGTTTTGAGTTTAGTAAACTTTTTTTAGCCAAAAATAAAGTTTCGTTTTTTATAGGCGGGGCTTATGGCTTAAGCACCAATTTTAAATCCAAAATGGATAAAATCATAAGCCTTAGCAAAATGACATTTGCACACAAAATAGCAAAACTTGTTTTATATGAACAAATTTTTAGAGGGCTTTGCATAAATGCAAACCACCCATATCATAAATAAAGAGGTAATATGAAAAAAACCGAGTTAGAGCATTTTAAAAATATTCTTGAACAAAGAAAACAAGAGATTATTGATAATATTAATGATTCTACAAAACAAATTGATGAATTAAGACAAAATGGTGCTGTAGATGAGTTTGATGTGGCAAGTATAAGCACGGATTCTGATTTGGAATATTCAATAAGCAGCAAACAAAAAATAGAGTTAAATGCAATAAATGAATCTTTAAGAAAAATAGCAAATGGAACTTATGGAATATGCGAAATGTGCGATGAAAACATATCCATTGCAAGACTTAAAGCAAAACCTAATGTAAAACTTTGCATAACTTGTCAAGAAATTTCAGAAAAAAACAGCAATTAATAAAAGGAGGTTTTTTATGAGATTAAAGCATTTTATAATATATTCGCTGATTTATATCGGCTTAGTTGGTATTTTTGCTTTTGTGCAAAATGCATCTAGCTACAAAGTCTCTTTATTGGGTGTTGGACTTGAACTTCCTGTAGCATTGTGGTTTGTTTTACCAATTATTTTATTTGCAATTTTGGCTATTTTCCATGTTGCTTGGAGTGGAATTGCAAATTTTAGACAAAGACAGGCTGTAAAAAGCGATGAGGATATTTATGAAAATTACGCAAAAGAGATACTTTTAGGCATTGAAAGTGATAAAAAATTTAAAACTGATATTTTTAAAACCTCAAATGAGATAACTAAATTTTTATCTCCTTGGCATACACATTCAGTAAATATAGAAAATGAAGATATTTCAGAAATCATCAATGTTCTTGAAAAGCTTAAAAAAGGAGAGGTTGTTGAGCTTAAAAAATATAAATTAAACAATGACAATCCTTTAGTTATTCAAAATGAGTTTAATAAGCTTCAAGAAGATAGCTCTTATGCAAAAGAAATCTTAAAAGATAAAAAAACTCTTGATGATGAGCTTAGTAAAAAAGCCTATGAAGCCGCTCTTAAAATATTCAGTTATTTTGATATAAAAAAATTTCCTTTTGAAATTTCAAAAGATGATGCTTTTCTTCTTGTTGAGAGATATGCAAAAGAGGAAAATTTTGAAATGACAAAAGATGATCTTTTAGATCTTTTGGTTATGTGTGATTTAGATAAATACGGTTATGTAAATGTAGCTAAATCTTTGGATAAAAAAATAGAACCAGATATTTTAATAGCTTTATTTAACAAACTTAAATCTGAAAAAGAAAGTGCATCTTATGCATATTTATATCTTTTATATGAGTTTGGAATGATGGAGGAGTTAAAAGATATTTTAAATTACAGCGATGAATATCCAGAGTTTGAAATTTTAATGGATTTAAGAGATCAAGGTAAAAGCATCTCTGCAAATTACTTTTTTAGATAATAAATGATTGATTTTTCTAAAAAACCACTTTTTTTAGCCCCTTTGGCCGGATTTTCAGATATTGCTTTAAGGGGCGTTGTAAAGCGTTTTGGTTGTGATGTTACAACCAGTGAGATGATAAGTTCAAACGCACTTGCTCACAATGATAAAAAAACACTTAAAATGCTTGAAAAAAATGAGGAAGAAATTCCTTATATTGTCCAAATAGCAGGAAATAATACTGACATTATAAAAGAGGCTGTTTTAGTTTTAAATAAATTTGATTTTATCGATGGTATAGACTTAAACTGTGGCTGTCCTGCTACAAAAGTGGTTAAAAATGGTTCTGGCTCCGCACTTTTAAAAAATATAGATTCATTAAAAGAAATTCTTTTAACTATAAAAGAATATTCTAATAAAAAATATTTAAGTATTAAAATCAGACTTGGTTTTGATGAGAAAATTCCTGAAATTTTAGTTAGAGAAATAGAAAAATGCGGTGTTGATTATATCGCTATTCATGGTAGAACAAAAGTTGGAGGATATAGCTCAAAGGTTGATTATGAGGCTATTTTAAGAGCTAAAAATACAACTTTTATTCCAATTATTGCAAATGGGGATATAAGTTATGAAAATGCAAAAGAAGTTTTAAGCTATACAAAAGCTGATGGACTTATGATAGGTAGAGCTAGCATTGGAAATCCATGGATTTTTTACGAAATAAAGCATAATGAAAAAGTTAGCGATAAGATAAAAAAAGAGATTATTTTATGTCATTTTGATGAGATGATAAAACACTATAAAAATCAAGGAATTGTTATTTTTAGAAAGCATCTTCATCAGTATTCAAAAGGATACGATGGAGCTAGTGAATTTAGAAATGAGATTAATCATATAAATGATGAAAATTTAATGAGAGAAAAAATCGAACAGTTTTTTTAATAAACTAATTTTTTTTGATGTTTTTATTATCTTTTTTGACTGTACGATGCCTAGATAATGTGTTAACTAAGATGATAAATACTTATTTTTTTAAGATAAATATGTGGTTTATACAAAAGAAGAGCTAAAAAGCAGTTAATCTAAGCAAAAAACTATAATAGCTAAAAATAGTGAGATTTTAAGATATAGTCAAGATTTAAATCTTGAAAATTATAGTGGCAGTTTTTGGTTTTGCTAATTTATGGTTATTAATTATATCTTTTTTTATGGGTTGGACTCCTGAAAGCAATAAATAAAGTATATAATATTTAGATTTCAGGAGAACTAAATGGTGAATTTGGTGTTAAGTTGTAAGCTAAGCCATTAATACCAAATTAGATACCAGAAGTAGTTTTTTATTATTTGTGATATTTGTTAAAGTTTTTTTTAAATCTCTTTCATCTTTGCTATTTCATCTCTTAAACTTGCTGCTTTTTCGAACTCTAAATTTGATGCTGCTTCAAGCATCTGTTTTCTTAGCTCTTTTATGATTTTTGCTCTTTCACTTGCTGGCATTTTTTCTAAATTTTTACTTGCTCTTAAAATTTCAGCTTCATCTTCTATTTTTAGGCTATCTTCTAAGTTTCTAGTTGCTGAGTGTGGTGTTATGCCATTTTTTTTGTTATATTCATCTTGATATTTTCTTCTTTGTGTTGTGATATCAATGGCTTCTTTCATTGAGTGTGTAATTTTTTTATGAAACATTACAACTTTTCCATTTACATTTCTTGCAGCTCTTCCCATTGTTTGAATTAGGCTTGTTCGAGATCTTAAAAATCCCTCTTTATCAGCATCCATTATGGCTATTAAACTAACTTCTGGCAAATCAAGTCCTTCTCTAAGTAAGTTTATGCCTATTAACATATCAAATTTTCCTTGTCTTAGACCTCTAATTAACTCATTTCTTTGTATTGCATCAATGTCTGAATGCATATATTTTACTTTAATTCCAAGCTCAAGATAATATTTTGTTAACTCTTCTGCCATTTTTTTTGTTAGAACAGTTACTAAAACACGCTCATTTTTAGCTATCACATCTTTGGCCATATCGTATAAAATTTCAACTTGGTTATCGCTATCTTTTAAAATTATTTCAGGATCCAAAAGTCCAGTAGGGCGAAGTATTTGGTAAAATACCTTACCTTTTGAAAGCTCTATTTCAAGATCATTTGGAGTAGCTGAAACAAATAAAAATTTCCCTTTTTTATTTATAAACTCTTCAAATTTAAGTGGTCTGTTATCAAGAGCTGATGGAAGTCTAAAACCATACTCAACAAGAGTGTCTTTTCTGCTTTTATCTCCTGCATACATACCGCGAAATTGTGGCAAACTTACATGACTTTCATCTACAATTACTAAATAATCTTTGTTTTTTATCTCATAGTAATCAAACATAGAATATGGCGTTCCACCCGGCTTCATACCTGTAATATATCTAGAGTAGTTTTCAACACCTTTTGTTGAGCCAGTTGCTCTAAGCATTTCTAAGTCAAACTCAACTCTTTGTTTAAGACGCTGTGCTTCAACTAACTTTCCAGTATCTTTGAAAAATTTAAGTCTTTCATCTAGTTCTATTTCTATTCCTTTTATAGCTTCTTTTAGCCTATTTTGACCAACAATAAACTGACTTGCTGGATATAAAATAAATTTATTTATAGTTTTAGTTCTTTTGTTTTCTAAAAAATCAAAATGATAAATTTCATCTATTTCATCACCAAAAAATTCAATTCTTACTGCTTCATCGTTAAAATAAGCTGGATAAATATCAATTACATCACCATTTACTCTAAAATTTCCTCTATCAAAAAAGTTATCATTTCTTGTATAGCCCATTTCAACTAGTTTTATAAGCATATCTTTTTGTGAGATTTTAAAACCATTTTCTAAAAACATAACCATACCTTGATACTCAGCTGGATTACCTAAACCATAATTTGCTGAAACAGAAGCTACTGTTATAACATCATCAAAGCTTAATAAATTCGCAGTCGTGCTAAGCCTAAGTCGCTCTAATTCATCATTTATTGAGCTGTCTTTTTCTATAAATAAATCTTGCCTTGGAATGTATGCTTCTGGCTGATAATAATCATAGTAACTTATAAAATATTCAACTTTGTTTTTTGGAAAAAAACCCTTAAATTCACTATATAATTGAGCTGCAAGACTTTTATTGTGCGTCATTATTAAAGTTGGAATATTTAAATTTTTAATAATATTTGCCATTGTGAAGGTCTTACCACTTCCTGTAACGCCTAGCAATGTTTGATATTTATTTCCTTTTAAAATAGAATTTACAATATCATCAATTGCTTTTTGCTGATCGTTACTTGGGCTAAATTTGCTAATTAATTCAAAATTTTTCAAAAAACTCCTTTATTATTAAGCACATTTTTGATACAATCGAACATTATAACAAAAAAAGGTATAACAATGTTTGAAGAACAAAAAATAGTTCCTACTTTGGGTGATAAAATTAAGGAGTTAATTGAAAAATACAAAGAGGCTACTAGTGAAAACGAGAAACTGAGAAATGAGATAGTTGCCGTTAAAGCTCAAAATGAAGCACTTACTTCAAGGCTTGGAAAACTTGAAGAGGATATGGTGGTTAAAAATTTAACCGAGGATGAACTTTTCAAAGAAATTGAAAATGTTTTAGATAAATGAAAACAATAGAAGTAAATTTAACTAGTAAATCAATCTCAAGATCATATAAGATTAAAGTTGATGATGAGTTTGCTTTAGTTTTATCAAAGGAATTTGCCATGATGAGTGATGGCAATAATGATCTTGATGCAAAAGATTTATTAAGTGCTTTTGTAAAAAAAAGTTATGAAAAATATATGCAAACAAAAGAGTTAAATAAAATACTTGAAGAATTAAAAGGAAAAGAATATGAAAAAAGGTTTTAGTATAGGACAAATGGTTTTTTTAATAGTTGCAGCAATTGTTGTTTTTAAAGTAATTGTTCCAAAATTTATGAATAAAACTGGTGGTGGAATTGCTATTTATCAAGCTGCAAGTGAGTTAAAAACAGGAGTTGATGATATAAGAAGTTATTATTTTAGAAATGGAAAATTTACAAATATTGGCATTATGACAATATCTGCTGGGTTTGAAGATAAAGATACTTTATTTGATTTTAATAAACCTGTAAGATATGGTGTAAATGAAAAAGGTGTTATGAATTACTGCGTAGAAGTAGTTGCAAAGCAAGAAAATGGCGGTGAGTACATCTACGTAAACGATACTTCAAATAATAGTGATGCTTGCAAGGAATTTAGACAACACTCTATCGTACAAGACTTAAGAAAAGTAAATTTAGCATTTAACTAAAATCTTAGGCTCAAAAGCTGAGCCTAAGATTAAAATATAAATTTTTCAAAGCCAAATTTCATCATAGCTCCAACACTCATTAAAGTTAAAAGTCCTGCAAAAAATCCAGCTAACGCGTCATCTAATACAACGCCATATCCACCTTTTACTTCTCTGTCAATCCTACCAATTAAAGATGGTTTGTAAATATCAAAAAGTCTAAAATAAATAAAAGACAAAACAATAACTAAATAACTCATTGTGCCATTTTCTAGATTTATAGCAAGTCCCATACTCAAAGTTATCCAAATTCCTATAACTTCATCTATAACTATACTTGAATTATCGTGTTCTCCACCATTTGCCTCATATGCATTTACCTCTTTTATAGCAATTAAGCTTAGTAAAATTGCAAGTAAAAAAAGAGTTGTAATTCCTAAAAAATAGGCTATTAAAACTCCTAAAATAAGACCAAAAAAACTCCCCCAAGTTCCAGGGGCCGGTCTTAAAAGCCCACTATAAAAAAATGTTAAAAAAAGTTTATTCATAAATTTCCTTTAAGTTAAAGATCCAGTTTGATAAAGCTTAGCAAGTTCTTTATAAAAATCTTCATAAGTGTGAGTTTCTAAAATACCTGCATTAGGAAAAATTTCATCATAAATTTGCTGCAAATTTTCAAATCTATTTGGAAATAAGTCACTTAAAATAATGCTAGAAATTTCTTTTCTCATTAAAATTGGCGGCGGTAAAACTCCATTTAAAAGAAGTGTTCTTATAGTTGGACTGTGGTATTTTATATGATGATGTTGTCCATGAGGGCATGTTTTTACACTAACTATTGTTTTGCATTCATTGCAATAAACATATTCAGGCATTACTAAAATTTCAATATCAAAGTTTTTTCTTATTTTATCGATTATAGTATGGGCTTGATTGTCATCAAAAAACATCCCAATTGAGCCATGATTTTGTCCAATTATTACTTTATTTGCACCAAAATTATATGCAGCGATACATTCAAGCTCTGGATTTTTATGAGCTGAAAAAAGTGTTGTGTTTTCTAAATCTATTAATAAAACCTTGTCTTTTGGTAAAAAGTTATTTATAAAATATTCCATTGTTTTTTTTCTAAGAGCATGGTTTAGTCTATTTTCTCGTGTACTTCTTAAAAGAAATATTATTAAAAAATCAGCCTTATCAATAGTTAGTCTAATAAGCCTTTCATGGACTCTATGAAAAGGATTTGCACAAAGCATTAGTGATGTTACTTTTTTTAGATTAAGTTCTTTTTTTAAGGTTTGAATTTTATTTTTTATCAAAGCTATTTTATCTTCATAAATTTCTATAAAACCACTTATGCAAAAACTTCCTATAAGCTCATCATTTGGACTACTGGATGCATCGGCTTCAAATATTGAAAAAAACTTCCAATATCCTTTAAATCTAAAATTATTTGTTACAATTACCTTTCCAACTATTTTTTCTTCACATTCTAAAAGTAAAGTTTGTGAAAATTCTACATTTTTTGCTATTTTTTGATTTTCTTCTCCAGGTGGAGCAAAAATATAGGCATATGGAATAAGCTCATTATTCAAATACCCACTTTGTATAACCTCATCTATTTCATTTTCATCCATTAGCTTATCAAAATTTGACAAAATTTGATTTTTTATAAGAGTTAAAGTTCCAAGTGTTTCTCTTGAAATTTTTAGAGTTTTATTTTTGTTTTTGGATGCCATATTTCTTTCTCTTTTCCCATAAAGATTTTCTTGAAATTCCAAGTTTCTTTGCTAAATCAGTATCTGAAAAAAGCTTTTGATTTTCTTTTATTATGTATTCAAAATACTCATCAACCGATAAAATTTCACCTTTAGCTATACTTGGTTTATCATCTTCAATAAGCGTAATTTGATCAAAGTTACTTGTATTTTCTAAGCCCATTCCATTTATGATGACTGGTTTGTTTTGAACTATTTCAAAAAGTTTTGTTTGATCTTTTAAAAGATTAGCGCTTAGAATATAAATTGGCATATCAAAACTTTCATTTTCTAGTGTTAAAAGTGCATCAGGCTCATTTAAAAACAGTATCTTAATACCTTTTTTTACCCATTTTGAGTATTCATAAACAAATTTATCCGCCATTTTTTTTGAATTTGTTTCTATAAAAAGTGGAAATTTTAAAGATTCAAAGTTAAACTCAGGTATTTTTACAGAGGCAAAACTTTTTTCAAAATATTTCATAAAAGAGTTATTTATAATTTTTAATTTATTAAATTCTTCAAAATGATTTATTTTTCTTATTAGTTCTTCTACCATAAATGGTTTTTGGATATAATCATTTGCTCCTGCTTTTATTGGGCGAGATACTGTATCGTTGCTAATATATGGGATTAGCAAAATTATAATGGAACTTTTAAATTTTTTAATTATTTCATATATTTCTTCACCAAAAATACTTGTTGATAAAAGAACAGCATCTTTTTTTGAAGTATTTAATATATCTTTTATCTTTGTTAAAATCTCGCAATTATGTCCCAAAGAAGTAAGCTTATTTGCAATACTTTGAGCTAGGTACGCCTCATTTTCTACTATTAAAATATTCAAGCTTTTGTCCAATCAAAGTATTTAACCATAACACTTGCCATTACACTAATTCCCTCGCTTCTTCCAATAAAACCAAGTTTTTCTGTTGTTGTAGCTTTTATATTTACTCTATTTATGCCTAAAATTTCACTCACTTTTTTTTGCATATCTTTTTTAAAAGATCCAAGTTTAGGACTTTGGGCTATGATTGTGATATCTGTATTTACTACTTCATATCCATAGCTTTTTATCTTTTTAAGTATATCTTTTAGTAAGATAACTGAACTAATATCTTTAAATTTTTCATCATTATCAGGATAAAGCTCTCCAATATCTCCAAGTCCGCATGCTCCAAGTAAGGCATCAGATAGTGCATGAAGTGCTACATCCCCGTCACTATGAGCAATAAAATCATACTCACAAGGCACTTTTATGCCACAAAGCATTATTCCATTTCCATTTGTAAATTTATGTACATCAAAGCCGTTACCAACAAAAAAGTCATTTGCAGGCGCTTTTAAGCATATTTTCTTTAAATCATCCTTATAAGTTATTTTAAGTGCTTTTTCATCACCCTTTACAAAGCCAAGTTTTCCGCCAACGCTTTTGATCGCTGCACTATCATCTGTGAAAATTTCATCTTTTAAAAGAGCTTTTTTTAATAAATTTGTTTTGCTTAATTGTGGTGTTTGAATTAATTTTATTTTTTTTCTATCTATTAAATTTGTATCTAAATACGCAGTATCCACAACTTCTAAATACGGGCTTATGCAGTCAAAACCTTCATCTTTTTTTGAGATTATTTTTTCTACCATATCTATGCTAACTCCAGCTCTAGCTACATCACTTACCAAAACCCACTCGCTATTTACCAAATTTAAAGCATTTTTAAGTGAAACTTGCCTTTCATTTCCACCTTCTACAAATTTAAAACCATCATCAAAGCTTTTCATATACTCTAAATCATCTTTATTTGAAACGATAATAATATCATCAAAATATGGCTTAAATTTATTAGCCACATGCTGCCAAAGAGGTTCGTGTCCAACCCTAATCCACTGTTTTTTTACACCAAGATTAAATCTAGTTGAACCTCCAGCAGCCAAAAGTATTAAAGAAATCAAATTTTGCCTTTTATTTATAAAGTTGTAGTATTATACATAAAAAAAGCTTTTAAATTTGTTACAAGGAAATTTATATGAATAAAAATGAAGTTTTAGAAAAACTTAAAAGTGTTATTTATCCAGGCTTTAAAAAAAGTATTGTTGAGTTTGGATTTGTAAAAAATATTGAGATTGGAGATAGAATTTTTATAGAAGTTGAGATAGTTTCAAGCAAACCTGAAGTTGCTCAAAAGTTAAAAAAAGATATCTTAGACATAATTCCAAATAGTGAAATTTTAATAAAGCAACCTCAAATTCAAAAAGAAAAAAGCAATACAATAAGTGGTAAAAATATCGCTCCTCAAATTAAACATTTTGTTATGGTAAGTAGTGGAAAAGGCGGTGTTGGAAAAAGCACAACAACTGTAAATTTAGCTATTTCTATGGCAAAACTAGGTTTTAAAGTTGGTGTTTTAGATGCTGATATTTATGGACCAAATATTCCTAGAATGCTTGGATGTGATAAAGTAAAGCCTGTCGTTGTTGGAAATATGTTAAAGCCTATCTTAACTCATGGTATACAGATGATGAGTATGGGAATTTTAATTGAAAGTGGTCAAGGGCTTATGTGGAGAGGTGCGATGATAATGAAAGCAATTGAACAGCTTTTAAGAGATGTTTCTTGGGATGAACTTGATGTGCTTTTTATCGATATGCCACCAGGAACTGGAGATGCTCAAATAACTCTTGCACAAAGTGTTCCAGTAACTGCTGGAGTCTGTGTTACAACACCACAAGTTGTAGCTATGGATGATACTGCAAGAAGTCTTGATATGTTTGAAAAACTTCATATTCCAATTGCTGGAGTTATAGAGAATATGAGTGGATTTATCTGCCCTGATAATGGCAAAGAATATGATATTTTTGGAAAAAGTGGAAGCAATGAACTTGTAAAAAAATACAATACTGAAATTTTAGGTGAAATTCCAATAGAAATTGCTATTAGAGAAGGTGGAGATAGTGGAAAGCCAGTAAGCTTTTATGAGCCAAATAGCATAAGTGCTAAAAGATATGAAAAAGCATCTTCTAGACTTTGGGAAATAATGCAAAATATAGATAAAGAAAACTTAGCTGGAAATGAGGCAATTCAGCCACGAACTGATGGCAAGGCAAATTGTCATTAAAATTTAAAAAAGGAAAAAAATGAATAAAATTAAAAATATAGATGAATTTAACAAATTTGTTGATGAAATTAAAAAAAGTAAATTTTATAAAGAACCGATAGCTTGGGCTTTTGGAAGAGTTAATAAAGGCATTGTTGATACAAAAAAAACTTTAAGTGTTGATTATGCAGTTGTTAATTATAAAGAAAATTTAGGCTCAGTAGCAGTTGTTTTATGGGCTTTAAATGAATGTGGTGTTAAGTTAAACTTAAATGATAGTGAGGCTGTTTTTGAGATAGATGATAAAATTACAAAAAAAGTTTTAAGTATATTTGAGTTTTTAAAAGATGAGGCTGAGGGGAATAAACATAAAAATTTACAAAATTTAATGGTTATAAATGAAATTTTAACTAATAGCGAGTATGGTGATGAAAATAACTTTTGTGTTACTTTTTTATTTAGTGATGAAAAGCCAAAAAGTGTTGCAAGTGTTTATTTAAAACTGTATCTTTTATCTCTTGGTAAGGTTGAGCTTAGGAGTATAAATTTAGATGGAGCTTTTGGAGTTCTTCCAAATGTTGCTTGGGATGAGTTTGCAAAACCTGTTGAACTTGAATGGTTAAGAGAAAATGAGATATTTTTAAAGATGAGTGGCGCATATCCAGTGATTTCAAGTGTTGATAAATTTCCAAGGTTTTTAAATCATATTATTCCTGATGATAGTGTTAGAATTTTAGATGCCGCAAAAGTTAGAATGGGCGCTCAAATAGCAAATGGAACAACAGTAATGCCAGGAGCAAGTTATATAAACTTTAACGCAGGAACTACTGGAAAAGTTATGATTGAAGGAAGAGTTTCAAGCTCAGTTGTAGTTGGAGAGGGAACTGATATTGGTGGTGGAGCAAGTATTTTAGGTGTTCTTAGTGGCACAAGTGGAAATCCAATAAGTATTGGAAAAAGATGTCTTTTAGGGGCAAATTCTGTTACTGGAATTCCATTGGGAGATGATTGCATAGTTGATGGTGGAATTGCTATTTTAGAGGGCACAAAAGTTTATATTGATGAAAAAAATAGAACTTCACTTGGCAAAATAAATCCAAATTTTGATTTTAAAAACGAAATTTATAAGGCAAAAGAGTTGGCAAATTTAAATGGACTTCATTTTAGACAAAATAGCCAAACTGGACAAATAACTGCAAGTTCAAGTAAAAAAGCAGTTAAGTTAAATAAAGATTTACATTAAGGGTGAAATGTGGTTGAAGTACATGGTTTAACTATGAGATTTGGTACTCAGTTATTGTTTGAAGATATTAATTTAAGCCTTGATAAAGGAAATAGATATGGACTTATTGGTGCAAATGGAGCTGGCAAATCAACATTTTTAAAAATTTTAAGTGGAGAAATAGAAGCAAGTAGTGGAGAGGTTTTAATTGATAGTGGTTTAAAAGTTGGAGTTTTAGGTCAAGATCAGTTTGCTTTTGAAAATTTCACTTTAAAAGATGCGGTTTTATATGGAAATAAACGACTTTATGATGCAGTCAAGGAAAAAGAAAAGCTTTACTTAAGCGAGGAATTTACAGATGAGATAAATGAGCGTTTAAGTGAGCTTGAGATGATAACAGCTGAAGAAGATCCAACTTATGAGTATGAAACAAGATGTGAAAAAATTCTCTCATCTTTGGGTCTTAATGAATATGATAAATTAATGAGTGAGGTTGAAAACTCAGATAAATTTAAAGTTTTATTAGCTCAAGTTTTATTTCCAAAACCAGATGTGCTTTTTTTAGATGAGCCTACAAACAACCTTGATATTGATGCAATTTCATGGCTTGAAAATGAGCTTAATCACCACGCTGGAACGTTAGTTGTAATAAGTCATGATAGACACTTTTTAAACAGAGTTTGCACTGATATTTTAGATGTTGATTTTAAAAAGATTAGAGAGTTTGCAGGAAATTATGATGATTGGTATATTGCCTCAAATTTGATGAATAAAAAAGCCCAAATGGAAAGAGATAAAAAGTTAAAAGAAAAAGAAGAACTTGAAAAATTTATCGCTCGTTTTAGTGCAAATGCTAGTAAGGCAAAACAAGCAACAAGCAGACAAAAAAGACTTGATAAGCTTGATATTAGTGATGTTATGACAAGTTCTAGAAGAGAGCCAAGTATTTTATTTCGCCCAAATAGGGAAATAGGAAATGAATTAATTAACCTAAATGAAATTTCAAAAAAATTTGATAAAAAAGTAATTCTAGATAATTTTAACTTTAAACTTGAAAAGGGTGATAAAGTTGCAATAATTGGTAAAAATGGTGTTGGAAAAAGCACACTTTGTAAAATCATAATGAATGAAATTGCCCCTGATAGTGGAAATGTACATATTGGAGCAACTATTGAGCTTGGGTACTTTGCACAAGACATAAATAATAAATTAACAAGCAATTTAAAGCTTTATGAATATCTACAAGATAATAAAAATAAAGATTTAGATGAAATTAGAAAATGTCTTGGTAGGATGCTTTTTAGCGGGGCTGAGCAAGAAAAAAGCGTAAAAGATCTAAGTGGAGGTGAAAAACACCGTGTAATGCTTAGTAAATTAATGCTTATAAAGCCTAATTTGCTTATTTTGGATGAGCCAAACAATCACCTTGATTTAGAGGCAATTATTGCTTTAGGTGAAGCACTTTATCAATTTAAAGGAAGTGCAATTTGCGTAAGTCACGATAGAGAGTTAATTGATGCTTTTGCAAATAGAATACTTCATCTAAAAGGTGATGGAGAAATAGTTGATTTTAGGGGAACTTTTGAAGAGTATAGACAAAGTTTGGGTCAAGATTAACGCTAAAGAGGTTGAGGTTAAAAATGGTACAAAATTGCTTGAAATTATAAAAGACTTTAAATTTGACATTAACCGTATTGCTGTTGAAAAAAATGGCGAAATTTTAAGCAAAAATCTTTGGAAAGATGATCTTTTAAGCAAAAATGATAATTATGAAATAGTTGAGTTTGTAGGTGGCGGGTAGTATTTTATGCAAAAAAAATATTTCGAAAGCGAAATTTACAAAAGAAATGATGAGTTAGTTACAAAAAAAGTTAAAAATTCTAAAGTTGTGATTTTAGGACTTGGAGGACTTGGTTCAAATATCGCTTCAATGCTTGCTAGAGTAGGAGTTGGAAATTTAAAACTAGTTGATTTTGATAAGGTTGAATTAAACAATCTAAATCGTCAGTTTTATAATAAAACCCATATTGGACTTTTTAAAACAGATGCCTTAAAATCCGAACTTGAGCTAATAAATCCTTACTTAAATTTTGAAATTTTAAATTTAAAAATTACAAGCCAAAATTTAAATTCCGTTTTAAAAGATGATTTTTTAATATGTGAGGCTTTTGATAATGCTGATTTAAAAGCCTTACTCATGGATTACGCCTCTAAAAATTTAGATAAATATTTTGTTTTTGGAAGTGGAATGGGCGGATATGAGAGCTCAAATTTAATGAAAGTAAAAAGATTTGGTATAAACTGCTATATTTGTGGCGATTTTAGTTCAAAAGCATCATTAATGGCTCCAAAGGTTGTGCAATGTGCCTCAATGCAGGCAAATACAATTTTAAGAATTATTATGAATGAGTTTGAAATTTAGCATTTAAATTTTAAAATTTTAAAAAATTTACCATTTTATAAAACTAAAACAGTAGAATTTTATTTATTTTAATTATAAAAGGACAAATTTTTATGGAAAATGATAATCTAAAATTGGGCGAATATGAGTTTAAATCAAGGTTTATTCTAGGCTCTGGCAAGTTTAATCCAGAACTAATAAAAGCTTGTGTGGATGAAGCAGGGGTAGAGATTATAACATTGGCACTTAGACGAGTAAATGAAAGTCAAAATAAAAATATCCTTGATTTTATCCCCAAAAATATTACTATTTTACCAAATACAAGTGGAGCTAGAAATGCAAATGAGGCTGTGAGAATTGCAAGACTTTGCAAAGAGCTTAATGTTAGCAAATTTATAAAACTTGAAGTTATAGATGACTCAAAATATCTTTTTCCAAATAATTATGAAACTTTAAAAGCAACTGAGATTTTAGCAAAAGAAGGCTTTATAGTTATGGTTTATATGCATGCTGATTTGGGCATTGCAAGAAGTTTAGAAAGTGCAGGAGCAGCAGCTATTATGCCTCTTGCATCTCCAATTGGCAGTAATCAAGGCTTAATCCAAAAAGAAATGATTAAAATATTAATAAATGAGATTAAAACTCCAATTGTTGTTGATGCTGGCATTGGTAGACCATCACAAGCTTGTGAGGCTATGGAAATGGGATGTGACGGGGTTATGGTAAATACTGCAGTTGCAACAGCTGGGAATTTACCACAAATGGCAAGAGCTTTTAAAAATGCTGTAATTGCAGGTCGAGATGCTTATTTGGCAGGTTTTGGAAGAGTTAAAAAAACAGCTTCGCCAAGTTCACCGTTAACTGGATTTTTAAGAGATTAAAATTATGAAAAATTCAAATCCATTCGCCTATCAAAACGGCATGATTGATATAAAAAGTGATATTTTAAAAATAGTTTTAGATGAAACTTCTAAATTTGAGTATAGAAACTATACAAAAGATGATGTATTTAAGGCATTAAATTCTAAAATTAGAACGCAAAATGATTTAAAAGTGCTTTTAAGCATTGAAGCAGGGGAGTGTTTAGAAGAAATTGCAGAAGTTTGTAAAAATGAAACAAGAGCAAAATTTGGTAAGAATATAAATATTTTTACTCCACTTTATATATCAAATTTTTGTGATAGTCATTGCGTTTATTGTGGATTTAATACAAAAAATAATATTAAAAGAGCAAAACTAAGTTTTGAAGCTATAAAAACTGAGCTAATAAATATAAAAAAAACAGGTTTAGAAGAAATTTTAATTTTAACAGGAGAAAGTAGAGTTAACTCAGATGTAGAATATATCGCTAAAGCATGCAAAATTGCAAGTGGGTATTTTAAAATAGTTGGAGTTGAAATTTACCCATTAAATGTTGATGAGTATGCGTTTTTACATGAAAATGGCGTTGATTATGTAAATGTCTATCAAGAAACATATAATCCTTCAAAATACCAAAAAATTCATCTCTCTGGCGAAAAGATGAGTTTTCCTTACCGCTTTAACGCCCAAGAAAGGGCAATTTTAGGTGGTATGCGTGGTGTTGGGTTCGGTGCACTTTTAGGTATTGATGATTTCAGAAAAGATGCTTTTGCTACTGCGCTTCATGCAAATTTAATATATCAAAAATATCCGTTTGTTGAAATCTCACTTTCAGTTCCAAGGCTTCGTCCTGTTATAAATAACTCTCGAATAAACCCACGCGATGTTCATGAAAAAGAGCTTTTGCAAGTAGTTATGGCATATAGGCTTTTTATGCCACATGCAACTATTACGATTTCAACTAGGGAAAGAGCTGGATTTAGAGATAATGCCATTAAGATTGCAGCCAACAAACTTTCAGCTGGAGTAAGTGTAGGAATTGGTGGTCATAGTAAAAAAATAGGCGATGAACAATTTAATATAAATGATGAAAGAAGTGTTGATGAAGTTTGCAAAAGCGTTGAAAATAGTGGATTTTATCCTTTAATGAGTGAATATATTTATGTCTAATTTAGTTGTAATTACTGATTTAAAGCTTTGCGAGGACAATATTTATAAAAGAGTTTTTAAATTTTTAAATTATGGTGCAAATGTAGTTTTAAGAGCAAAAGAACTTAGTGAAAATGAGTATTTTAAATTTGCAAATGAGGTTTTTAAATCTTGCGCTAGTTTTAAAGAGCAAATTTTTATACATAAATTTGTAAATATTGCATTGAGCTTGGAATGTAAAAATATATGGTTGCCACTAGAAGAGCTTGAAATTTATAAAGATGATTTAGCTAAATTTGATAAAATTGTAGCCTCAACTCATAGTGTGGATGAAGTAAAAAGTGCTTTAAATTTAGGAGCTAGTTCAATTTGCCTAAGTCATATTTATAAAACTGATTGTAAATTTAATCTTGCCCCAAAAGGGTTAAATTTAATTAGCGATGTAAGACAATTTTATAATGGTGAAATTTATGCACTTGGTGGGATAAATAGTTCAAATTTTAAGGATTGTTTAAATGTAGGAGCTAATAAAATTTGTATAATGAGTGAAGCTATGAAATGCAAAGACGAAAGTGAGTTTGTAAAAAGTTTTTGTTAAAAGCATAACAAGTTTTGTTGTGCTTTTAAAATAGGTTTAAAATTTATAATTTTTTACTAGAAGTAAGCCGCTTTTTGGCTTACTTCTTAAAATTTACATTTTTTTAGCAGCAGTTTCTACAACATATAAAACTTCTGATAAGTCTGTATAGGCAATTCTACTTTTTCCATCTGTTCCAGTGAAATTTGTAGTTAGTTCTATGCCAAGCTTATTTGATAAAAACTCATAAAGATCAGCTCTTTGGTTATTTGCACCATCTTTATTTGCATATTCTTTTAATGCATCTAAAACTTTTTGAATTTTATCCATTTGGTCTGTATTTATAGCCATTTTTTATCCTTTTTATTGAAATTTACTAATTATACTAAAATTTTATAAATAAAAAAAGTTTATAAATTGATAATGAAAAACTATAATAATTCAAATTTCAATATTATTATTTTTGCTGATTATATTAATTGCATCATCCACGCTTAATACAATATCGCTATCTGGTTTTAAAAACTCATTATCCACTTTTCCCTCATATTCAAAATTATAAAGTATAGATTTTATTGTGTTTATGCGAGCTTTTTTCTTATCATTAGCATCTATTATCATCCATGGGTTTTCTTGTGAACTTGTTTTTATAAGCATATTGTAAATTGCAGCTGAGTAATCATCCCAAAGAGTTTGTGCTTTTTCATCAACAGTTGAAATTTTATAAGACTTTAGTGGATTGATTCTTCTGTCTTTAAATCTTTTTGCTTGAGTTTTCTTATCAATTGAAAGAAAAATTTTAAAAATTTTAATGCCCGATTTACTTAAAAGATGCTCAAACAAAGGCACATCTTCTAAGAATTCTTTTGTTTGTGAGGTGGTGCAAAATTCCATAACAGGCTCAACTACAGCTCTGTTATACCATGATCTATCAAATATCACTATTTCACCACCGCTTGGGAGATTTGCAACATATCTTTGAAAATACCACTGAGTTATTTCAACATCACTTGGTTTTGGTAGCGCAACTATGCGAGCACCTCTTGGGTTTAAATGTTCAGTTATTCTTTTTATTGTGCCACCTTTTCCAGCAGCATCTCTTCCTTCCATAATAATAAGAAGTTTTAAAGAGTGTTTTTTTATATGATTTTGAAGTTTTAAAAGCTCAATTTGTAACTTTACAAGCTCTTCTTTGTATAATTTCATTTTTTTAGACCTTGTGATAAATTAGTTATATTATACAGTAAAAATATAAAATTTTTATTTTATTTAGATAAATATATTAAAATGCATCTCATGATTTTTAATAAAAGGTTAAATTTGATAAGAAATATTTTTTTATTTATTCTTACGATATGTTTTTTAAACGCAGAACCAGTAAATGTAAGTGAAGCTTTTAAAATTAATGAAAAAGCTGGTTCTTCTGGCATTAGCTTTGATATAGCTATAGATAAAAGTGTTTATCTTTATGAAGATGAGTTTAAGGTGTTTTTAGGAAGTGAAAATATTACAAAAATTTTAGATTTACCAAAGCCTAAAAAACACAAAGAGTATTTGATTTATGATGAAAATTTTACTCTTTTTATACCATCAAATTTGATCTTAAACAATTCAACTATAACGCTTAAATTTTTAGGTTGTGCTTATAATGGATATTGCTACAATCCTCAAAATTTCAAATTTAATCTTTTGAAGGCTGAAAATGGATTTACAATATCAAAAGTTGAAGATAAAAAAGTTAGCAATAATAATAAAAATTATGAAAATAAAATTTCATCAGATATAAAAAACAATAATTTTCTTATCACTATAATAACATTTTTTGGGTATGGACTTTTGTTGGCTTTAACGCCTTGTGTTTTTCCTATGATTCCGATTTTATCATCTATTATAGTTTCAAAATGTAAAAATAGTAAAAACAATAATAAAAAAGCTTTTTTAATAAGTTTTATTTATGTTTTTGCTATGTCGTTAGCTTATTCTATTGCTGGTATTTTGGCTACATATTTTGGCTCCAGCGTTCAAGGATTTTTACAAATTCCTTGGGTTATTATTTTATTTAGTTTAATTTTTATAGTCTTAGCTTTTAGTATGTTTGGATTTTATGAGTTACAGCTTCCTGCTTCACTTCAAAGTAAAATTAGTAAAAAAAGTGAGAGTAAAAATGGGCTAATTGGGGTTTTTATAATGGGTTTTTTATCAGCTTTGATAGTTGGCCCTTGTGTGGCTGCACCACTTGCTGGAGCATTAGTCTACATAGCTCAAAGCGGTAATTTATTACTTGGTGGAAGTGCATTATTTATAATGAGTTTTGGTATGGGAATGCCACTTTTGCTGATAGGACTTGGAGCTAATAGGTTTTTACCAAAACCTGGATACTGGATGAATGAGATAAGTAAAATTTTTGGATTTATTATGTTATTTATGGCAGTTTGGATGCTTTCAAGACTAATAAGTTCAAATTTAAGTCTGCTTTTATACGGAGTTATTGGTATATTTTTTGGTGTAAGTTTATTTCCTGTAAAAAAAGATAGTGCCACATTTAAAAAATTCAAATTTGGATTTAGCTTATCGATAATAATTTACTCAGTTATCTTAATATTTGGTTTTGCAAGCGGTTCAAATAGTCTAACCAATCCGCTTAATATTACTTTTAAAAGCCAACTAAAAGAAAATTTAAATTTCAAAAAAGTATCAAATTTAAATGAATTAAAAGAAGTCGTTAGAGGCAGTAAAAAACCAGTTTTAATTGACTTTTGGGCTACTTGGTGTGTTAACTGCAAAGAGTTAGATGATACTTTAAACTCAGCAGAAATTTCTGAAATTTTATCAAATTTTGAACTTATAAAAGTTGATGTTACGAAAAATAGCAAGGATGATTTAGAGCTGATGAAAGAATTTCAAATATATGGACCACCTGCTTTAATATTTTTTAAAAATGGCAAAGAACTTCAAAAATATAAAGTCATAGGTGATATTAAAAAAATTGAACTTGCTAAAAATCTAAATGAAATTTTAAATTTATAAAAAATTTATTTTTTAAATAGTATAATCAAAGTTTTTGATGCCTTATAGTTTAGTGGTAGAACTGCTGACTCTGGATCAGCTGACACTGGTTCGAATCCAGTTAAGGCATCCATTAAGAAAACTTTAAGTTTGTTTTCCCATATATATCGTTATTCTATTAATCAAAATCTTTAAGAATTAGTTTCCTAATATTCCCAATAATTTTTATCAATAAGGAATAATTAATGACTGATAAAGATATTGAGAATATAGCTATATCGATTAAAGAACAAAGAATTAAGCTATCTAATAACTTAGTTTTAAGAGTTAGAAAGCATAAATATTTCTATCTGGGAACAACTGGGAACATTACTAAAAAACTAGGTAGATTTCCTGATATGTTCTTATATGAAGCTTTATATTTAACTAATAGTTTTATTGAAACAAATAATACATTATTTAAAAATTGGATGATGAAAAATGTGTTGTCTTAAATATTTATTTAGTGTTTTAAATATTTCTTTTATGGTTTATAAATTTTTGAAGTTCTTGTCTAAGCTCAATATTTTCTTTTGTTATATTTATTGTTGCTTATGTTTGTATTTTATTTTTATAGTATAAACAAAATTCTATCAACTTTACCAACTTATTATAAACTAAGTCTCATTTATTTATAAAATGCTTTAATCAACAGTTTTATATTATAATTAACATTAATTTTATAATATTAAGGCTAATTTTACTGTTTTATTTGTTATAGTTTTTATAAAATATAATATTTTAAAGTTTGTAAATATATTCATAAGGTAATTTGGTGTAATAAAATTTCATCATCTTATAAAAACACAATATTTATTTTAAATAAAGTCTTAAATAAATAAAAAGCATTTTTCATTATTTTTTTATTAAATTTATGCTAAATTACATTTTATAAAATTTTATAATAAAAATTAATGGAGAATATATGCTTTGTATACTAATAACATTATTTTTGGCCTATAGTTTGTTTAAAATTTTTTTAGAAATTTGCGAACTTAAATTTGTAAAAGAAGAGATAAAAAAAGAAGCTGTTATTTTAGATGAGAAAAAATACAAAGAAGCTGGAAATATTACTATTTTTAATAAAAAATTTGCTATTTTTACTTTGATATATGAATTTTTTATAACCATTTGTTGGCTTAGTTTTGGATTAAGACTTTTGTATCAAAATGTGGTTTTAAACAATACTATTTTTGAAAATTTAGTTTTTGTGATAAGCTTTTTTTTAATTGGTGGAATTTTAAGTTTACCTATTGATATTTATTCTAAATTTGTAAAAGATAAAAAATTTGGTTTTTCAAATTTAAGCATTAAAACTTTTTTATTGGATTTATTAAAGTCTTTTTTACTAAGCATTATATTTGGCTCAATAGTTGTTTATTTGCTTTTAATTTGCATAAATTTTTTAGGAAATTTGTGGTGGTTTTGGGCTGCAATTTTATCATTTGTAATTATTTTAATTATAAATTTTTTATATCCTACTTTAATTGCTCCACTTTTTAATAAAATGGAAATTTTAAAAGATGATGTTTTAAAAGATAGTATTGAATCACTTCTTAGAAAATGTGGATTTAAAAGTAGCGGTGTTTTTACAATCGATGCTAGCAAAAGAGATAATCGCCTAAATGCTTATTTTGGTGGTTTTGGAAGCGCTAAAAGGGTAGTTTTGTTTGATACGCTTATAAAAAAACTTACAAAAGATGAAATTTTAGCTGTTTTAGGTCATGAACTAGGGCATTTTAAAAACAAAGATATTTTAAGAATTTTAGTTTTTTCAGCTATTTTATTTTTTGTTATTTTTGGTCTTTTGGGAAATTTGCCAGAAACTATTTTTAACGCTGTTGGAATTGAAAAAAGTGGTGGAAGTATTATAGTGATGATAGCCATTTTATCAAATTTGCTTTCATTTATTATAACTCCACTTCAATCTTTTTTAAGCAGAAAAAGAGAGTTTGCGGCTGATAAATTTGGTGCTAAAATACAAAATAAAAATGACATGATAAATGCCCTAAAAAAGCTTGGAAGTGAGAATAAAGCTTTTCCAAAATCACACAAGCTTTATTCAAATTTTTACCATTCTCATCCAACTTTGTATGAGCGAATTTGTGAGTTAAATGATGAAAATATTTGAAGCTCTTAAAAAGGGTGAAGAACTTACAACGCCTTTTGTTGCAAGAGAACTTTTAAAATTTCATTTAAATTTAAGTATGACTGAAATTTTACTTAAAATAAATGAAAATTTAGATCATCCTCATAGATATTTTTTATTATTAAAAAGATATGAAGATGGCGAGCCGTTAGAGTATATAACGAGTAAAGTAAGCTTTTTAGATAGTGAGTTTTTTATAAAAAAGGGTGTTTTAATCCCTAGGTTTGAAACTGAAATTTTAGTCAAAAAAGTCTATGAGGTTGCAAAAAATTTTACAAATCCTAAAATTTGCGAAATTGGTTTTGGAAGTGGAATAATTTCTTTGAGTCTAAAAAAAATGCTTCCAAATTCAAATATAACAGCTACTGATATTTCAAAAACAGCCTTTGAAGTCGCAAGTATAAATGCTAAAAAGCTAAATTTAGATGTAAGCTTTATAAACACATCTTATCTTAATGGAATAGATGATAGTTTTGATATCATAGTATCAAATCCACCATATATAAAAAACAACTATAAACTTGATAAATGGGTTTTAAATGAGCCAAAAGAAGCACTTTTTGGTGGTGCTAAAGGATATGAAATTTTAGAACACATTATTAATTTAAGTAAAGATAAAACAAGAATTCTAGCTTGTGAAATAGGCTATGATCAAAAAAGACCTTTGAGTAAAATCTTAAAAGAAAATGGTTTTGAAGCCAAATTTTATAAAGATTTAGCAGGTTTTGATAGAGTGTTTTTAGCCTCAAACTCAAATCTTTTTAAAGATGGTTTTGATGAATTATGATTTAATGTATATTTTAAAATGTTATAAGGCTTTTGGATATAAATTTATAGATGAAAGTGTTTTAAATTTGATTAAAAAAAGCAAATTTAAAGACTTTGATGAACTGCAGCAAAACCTTAATATTTGCGAGTTGTGCAATCTTTCAAAACAAAGAATTAATACTGTTTTTTCAAAAAATAAACATGCTAAAATTATGATAATTTTAAAAAATCCAAGTGATATTCAAAATAAAACTGGAGATTTATTATCTTCAAAACTAGTTTTAGAGTTTAAAAACAAACTCATTAATACCTTAAATTTAAACGAAGATGATTTATATTTTACTTTTATGGTAAAATGTCACTCAAATAAAGATATTAAACCTTATGATGAGAGTTTTCAAAGGTGCAAGCCATATCTTTTTGATGAGATTGAAAAACTAAATCCAAAGCTTATTTTGGCAATGGGCGATGAGTGTTTAAGTGCTATTTTTGAAGATTTTGAAATGTCTAGTTTAGAAACACTTCACGGTTATGTTTTAAAATATAAAAAAAACTTTGTTTTGCCTATGTTTGATCTTGATTTTGTAAGGTTAAATCCAGCGAAAAAAGAGTTTTTTTTAAATGATATAAAAAAAATTAAAGAGTTGTTATGAAAAAAAATTTACTAATATTATTGTTAATTTTCTCAAGTTGTTTTGCAAAAATTCAAAAACCTTCTCCTATTCCACCAGCGAGTCTTTATTATCTAGACTTTGAACCTGGAATTTGTGATAGTCAGTGTTTAAAAAAATTAATTGATGAAAAAAAAGATTTTAGCTTTTTATCAAGATACTCTAAGGAATATTCAAATTCTTATCTTGAAAGCTACTATATGAGTTTAGCCAGTGGCATTGCAAAGCTTGTTGTAACAAAAGATATGGATTTATCACAACAACAAATTGCTGTTTTACTTCCTCAAAACATAATAGGTGGATATGCTCACATAGTTTCAAATGCGGTGTTTTCTTATATAATTTCTAAAGATTTAAATGTAAAGGTTAAATTTTATCTAACTGGAAATGAAAATGAAGCATCATTAATAACTGCTATTGATAAAATAAAAAATGATGGTATTTCTTTAATTATTGCTCCACTTACTGCAAAAGGCGCTGAGATAATCGCAAAAAATTCTGACATAAATATGCTTTTTTTCATACCTACACTTCATTATAAAATGGTTAAAGCAAGTAGGGGAAATATCTTTTTTGGAGGCATTGACTACGAAGATCAAGTTTTAAAACTTTTAGAGCATTCTGATTATAAAAATATAGTTGTTTTTGAAGATAATAGCTTTTTAGCAAAATTTTTAGATGAATATATTTCTTTAAGTGGTGCAAATATAGAAAAAAAAGTTTTAGTTGATGGCGCTCAAACTTCGCTTCTAGGAAGAGTTGATGAGAGTTTAAAAGATGTTGATGTTTTTTTAAATTTGCCACTTAATGCAACAGCTAAGATAATTTATGAGTTGAAAATAAATGATTTGGTGCCAAATGCCTTTTTTACAACGCAGATAAATTATGCTCCAAAACTTTTATCACTTATAGATTTTAAAGATAGACAAAATTTATTTATCGCAAATTCCATTACTCATGTTCCGCAAAATATTGCTTCTATAAGTTCAATTTTGGGAGTTGATATTTATTATAACTGGATTGCTTATTCAACGGCTATTGGGCTTGATTATTTATACAATGCTTTTGCAAATACTGATGATGAGCGGATTTTTAAAGAAAGAATCGTTGGCTCAAGTATAAATTATGACACAAAGATTTATAAAACAACAAATCATAAATTTGAATCTATTAGAGATCAAGAAAAGAATTTAAATAGTGAGTTAAATTTTGAAAATTAGTTATAAGTAGAAAATTCTACTTATAATTTTTAAAAAATTCTATCATTTTACTACTCATTGCAGCTGGTTTTTTATCTACTAAATAGGCTATTTTTATATCGGCTTCAAAAATAAGCTCTTTCTCATCTAGGTTTTTTTCCAAAGAGGCAATTTTATAAATTTTTTGATTTATAACTAAACTTGCCTTTTTTATACCATTTGGTGTTGAAATAACTTCTAGTATATCTCCTAAAAAAGCTGGTTTTATATATGAGGCATTTATATTTTTAACAACAAAATGCCTATTTGGAGTAAATTGATCTAGGTTTGAGTTAAATACCATTTCACTTCTTGCACGCTCGCAGTATTTTATAAAATTTGTATGGTATACAATACCACCTGCATCTGTATCTTCGTAATAAACTCTTATCTTCATTTACTTAGTCTCTTTTTTAAGCTCATTTTTAATGCTTGGAAATTTGATAAAAAACAAAAATGTCTGAGTTATAAGCATAATTTTCATAGTCCATTCACTGGCTTTATGCATTTGTGCAAAAGAAGCAGTTTGGGTCATTGACGGTCCGATTTGTTGAGCATTTACTATATAACTTGAAAAGTAAAATATAAAAAGTAGGGCTAAGACTAAATTTATAAAAGCAAGCATAAAAGTCGAAAATTTAATGTTGAAATTTTTATTTTTATTAACTAGATTGATACTTTCTACAACAAATGCCAAAATTGATATGACAAGTAAAATTTTATTAAATCTTAGAAAAATTTCAGTCATTATTTGTCCACTTTGAAAATGTGTTAAAACACCTTCACCAATTAAATTTGCTGGGTTAAAAATCACAGGTGCGACAAAAACTCCCGCACAAATTTCAAGACCTACTAAAATAGCAATCAAAAAAAGATAGATATTTAAAACTCTATTCATAAATTTCCTTTAAAATTTTAATTTATTTTAAACTTTTAAAATTATACTGCAAAATGTTAAACACATAAAAAAGTTGTTCTTATCTATTTTTAAGTAATTTTAAGATAAAATCACAGTTTGGTAAATTAAAAAATTAAAAGGAAAAATATGAAAAGAACATATCAACCACATAATGCTCCTAAAAAAAGAACACATGGTTTTAGAGTTAGGATGAAAAGTAAAAACGGCAGAAAAGTTATCAATGCAAGAAGAGCAAAAGGTAGAAAAAGATTGGCTGTTTGATTGAATTTTCTGCCATAAATAAGGCAGATGAGTTTAAAAAAGTTTATGAGATGGCTAAAAAATGGCACACTGAGTTTGCAGTTGTTTATTTTTTAGCTTCTGATGATAGAAAATTTACAGCAATTGCTAGTAAAAAAGTAGGAAAAGCAGTTATTAGAAATCGTGCTAAAAGAGTTTTAAGAGCGGCATTTGCTAATATGGGATGTGATTTAAAATCAGGATTTTATATTATAATTGCGAAGCCTTCAATAATAAACTTTAGCTTTGATTCTATAAAAAAGAGTTTAAGATGGTCTTTTAGAAAAATGGATGCTTTTAAATGAAGGATTTTTTTATAAAAATCATAAAAATTTATCAACATAACATCTCACCGCTTTTTCCAGCGGCTTGCAGATACTATCCTAGTTGTTCCGAATATGCCTTGATACAATTTAAGCATAACTTTTGTTTAAAAGCATTTTTTTTAACTATTCTAAGAATTCTAAGATGTAATCAACTTTTTAAAGGCGGAATTGACTATCCTATAATTTATAAAGATTTTTCCGCTGTAAAATTTTCTTTTAAAAATAGAAATTTGAAGTTTTTATTTTGGTTTGTTCCTTATAAAAATGGAAAATATTATGTAATAAAATCATATAAAAAGGAAAATTAGCCCCATGATGGATGAAAAATCACTTCAAAAAAGAGCTATCATTGCAACGCTTCTTGCTTTCATTTTTTTTATAGCCTACGATAGTCTTTATTTATCAAAATTTAGAGATACAAATGCAACAATTGCTACAAAGCAAGTAAAAACCGCAAACGAGGCACCTAATGTAAAGCTTGATAATCAAAATAAAGCTCCTATTAATACAGTTTCAAAAGAAGATAAAACAATAGTAAATATAAGTTCAAATTATTTTAGTGCTAAAATTGACTCTTTGGGAAGAATAAGCTCATTTAAATTAAATGAAAATATCTATAAAGATGAAGAAGGAAATTTTTTAAATTTAATAACTCAGTATCCAAAACCTTTAGAAGTTAGGTTTGCAAACCAAGAAGTTAATAAACTAGCTTTTGAAATTCCATATGAAGCAAGTGTGTCAAACATTAATTTAAATGATGGTGAAAAAAGTGTTGTTCTTACTCAAAATTTGGGTGAGGTTATAGTTAAAAAAACTATAACTTTTTCAAAAAGGGGTGCTTATAGAGTAAAAGTAGAAACAAATAAGAATGAAAATTACTTTGTAACTCCAGGACTTAGACCAGATGTTGCAGCAGATAGGCTTACAATCCATGGAGTATTACTTAGAAATTTAGAAGATAATCTAGAAATTGTAAAAGATGGTAAAGTAAAAAATAAAGCTCAAACTTATAATAACATTGATATTGCTTCATCTTTTGATAGATACTACACAACTTTATTTTATAACTTTGAAAAACCTATGAAAGTAGCGCTAAATGAAACAAGTGATGGAGTAAATCAAGCCTTTGTAGCAGTTGAAGATAGAGTTTTTGAGGCCGGTGGTTTTATAGGACCTAAAAATCATGAGCTTTTAAAATCAATAAATCCTGAATTGAGCGATGTTATAGAGTATGGCTGGTTTACATTTATCGCAAAACCTATGTTTTGGTTACTTAATAAGTTTTATACTATGGTTGGAAACTGGGGTTGGGCAATAGTTATCTTAACTATTTTAATAAGACTTATCTTATCACCACTTACTTATAAAGCTATGATTTCTATGAATAAGCTAAAAGATTTAGCTCCAAAAATGAAAGAAATTAGAGAAAAATATAAAAACGATCCGCAAAAAATGCAAGCACAAGTTATGGAACTATATAGAAAGCATGGTGCAAATCCAATGGGTGGATGTTTGCCTATGATTTTACAAATTCCTGTATTTTTTGCAATTTATAGGGTTTTATTAAACGCAATTGAGCTTCAAGGAGCACCTTGGATACTTTGGATAGATAATTTAGCCATTAAAGATCCATATTTTATACTTCCTATTATAATGGGTGCTGCGATGTATATCCAACAACGCCTTACTCCTACAAGCTTTACTGATCCAATGCAAGAAAAAATTATGAAATTTTTACCTGTAATATTTATATTTTTCTTTATGACATTCCCAGCTGGACTTACACTTTATTGGTGTGTTAATAATATATTTGCCTTAATTCAGCAAATTATTATAAATAAAATGTTTAAAAAGAGAAAAGAATTAGAAATGGCGGAGAAAAAATAGTGAAATTTGAAGCATTTACGTTAGAAGAGGCTATCACAAAAGCCTCAGTTGAGTTAGGGTGTTCTGTAACTGAGCTTGATTTTAAAGTTTTGCAACATCCAAAAAGTGGGATTTTGGGTTTTTTCAAAAAAAATGCAATCATAGATGCTAAAAAAGTTGGCTATATAAAATCTTTAAAAGAAACAAACAAAAGTAGCGAATCAAAAAAAGTTAAAAAAGAGCAAAATATAGATAAAGGTGAAAAATCTCAAAAAGCTAAAAAGGATGATAAAAGCCATCAAAAACCTGAAAAGCAAAAAAATAATTTTGAAAATAAGAAAGAATTTACAAAACCAAATAATGAAAAAGTTGAAATAAACAAGGCTATTATTGAAATAAAAAATGGAATCGAAAATCTTTTTAAAAATGATTTTTTCAACATCAATAGCTTTGAAGTAAATAAATTTGATGATAAAACTATTTATATAAAATTAGATGGTGATGATGCGGCACTTTTAATAGGAAAAGAAGGATATAGATATAAGGCAATAACACATCTTCTTCACAATTGGATTTATCCAAAATACGGATATCATGTAAGGCTTGAGATTTCACGATTTTTAGAAAATCAAGAAAAAATGATTGCTGCATATTTGGTTGATGTTATTGAAAAGGTAAAAACAACCGGAAAAGCTCAAACTAAACCTTTAGATGGTGTTTTGGTAAAAATTGCCCTAGAACAGCTTAGAAATGAGCTTCCTAATAATTATGTCGGTGTTCGCTCTTCAAGGCATGGAAAATTTATAGTTATAAGACCGGAAAAAAATGAATGATACAATTGTAGCTATATCTACTGCAAATGGGGTTGGGGCAGTATCTATTATAAGAGTTAGTGGAAAAGAAGCTTTAGATATCTCATTAAAACTTTTAAAAACAAAAAATTTAACTCCAAGATACGCAACTTTGCTAAAAATTTATTCTTTAGACAATGAGCTTATAGATAGAGGTATAATAATTTATTTTAAATCTCCAAAAAGTTTTACTGGAGAGGATATAGTTGAGTTTCAAACTCATGGTGGATTTTTGATTTCAAATTTAATCGTCGATGAGCTTTTAAAAGCTGGTGCTAGACTTGCACAACCAGGAGAATTTAGTAAAAGAGCTTTTTTAAATGATAAAATGGATCTTGCAAAAGCAAGCTCTATCCAAAGCCTAATAACTGCTAGAAGTAAAGATGCCTTAAAAATTTTAACCTATCAAATGCAAGGATCGCTTAGTAAATTTGTTGAGTCTTTAAGGGGTGAGCTTGTTAAAACTCTTGCCTATACTGAAGTTTGTATAGATTATGCAGAAGAAGATTTGCCAACTGATATTTTAGAAAAAATTAATATTTTACTTAGTAAAAATTATAAAAAACTTGATGAGATTGTTACTATTAGTAAGCAAAGAAAAGGGCTTATAGAGGGATTTAAAGTTGCTATTATAGGAAAGCCAAATGTTGGAAAAAGCTCTATTTTAAACGCACTTTTATCTTATGACAGAGCCATAATCTCAAATGAGGCTGGCACTACTAGAGACTCAATAGAAGAAAGTCTTATGCTAGGAAGTCATTTAGTTAGGATAATTGATACTGCAGGCATTAGAGAGGGTGTTTCAAGTATAGAAAAAATTGGCATTAAAACTGCAATAAAAAAAGCAAATGAGGCCGATATTATTCTAGCAGTTTTTGATAGTTCAGCTAAATTTGATGATGAAGATAAGGTGATTTTAGAAATATGTGCAGGTCTTGAAAAAAACGATAAAAAAATATTTTATATTTTAAATAAATCAGATTTAATTCAAAAATTTGATAAAAAACTAAATGAACCTCTTAAAATTTCAGCCAAAGAGGGCATTAGACTAGTTACTGATGAGTTGAAAAATTATCTTGATACTAAAAACTATGACGGGATTATGCTTACAGCAACTTATCAAATAAATGCTGTAAATTCAGCAAAAGAGGCAATTCTAAGAGCTAAAAATTTATTAAATGAAAACGAGCTTGAGCTTTTTGCCTATGAAATAAACTCAGCAATTAGTGAAATTTCATCTATAACAAGACCATTTGAGCGAACAGAAATTTTAGATGAGATGTTTTCATCATTTTGTTTGGGTAAATAAAGTTTTATTTAGCATAAATTTGTATAATATCTTTCATGAAAACTTATGAAAAAAAAGCACTCTTTTTGGATAGAGATGGTGTTATAAATGAAGATTTTGGATATGTTTTTAAAATAGAGGATTTCAAGTTTATAGATGGAATTTTCGAGCTTTTAAAAGAGTTTAAAAAAAGAGATTTTTTAATCATCATTATCACCAACCAATCAGGCATTCAAAGAGGCTACTACACTACAAAAGATTTTGAAATTTTAACAGACTATATGAAAGATGAGTTTAAAAAAAGAGATATAAATATCGATAAGGTCTATTTTTGTCCTCATTCGAGTGGTTGTGAGTGCAGAAAGCCAAACCCTGGAATGATTTTAGTTGCAAAGGATGAATTTGGTATAGATTTTTCAAAATCCTACTTAATAGGCGATAAACTAAGCGATATCGAAGCTGGAAAAAATGCCGGAGTTAAAAATTTGTTTTTACTAAGCAAAGAAGAAAAAAGTTTAAATAGAGACTTTCATTGCATAAAAGAGCTTAAAGAAATGCTTAAATTTATAAGGAAAAAAGATGGAAAATAAAAAAATAGTTATAACTGGCGGAGCTGGTTTTATAGGTTCAAATTTGGCAACTTATTTTGAAAATTTAGGCGCTGATGTTTTAGTTGTGGATATTTTTAGAACGGGTGAGAGATTTGATAATGGCAACTTAAAGAGTTTTGGTCACTATAAAAACTTGCTTAAATTTGGTGGCAGGGTTTTAGAGGGTGATATAAATGATGAAAAAACTCTTAAAAGTATTGCCAAATTTAAGCCTGATGCAATTTTTCATGAAGCTGCCATCTCTGATACTACGGTAAATGACCAAAGCATAATGATAAAAACAAATTTAAATGCCTTTGCAAAGCTTCTTGAAATTTGCAAAAAAATTGATGCAAAGATGATTTATGCAAGTTCAGCGGCAACTTATGGAAACGCCAAAAGTCCGCAAAAGATTTGGGAAAGCGAAGAGCCTAGAAATGTTTATGGTTTTTCAAAACTCATGATGGATAAACTAGCTTTAAAATATCACGAAAAAATTCATTGTATGGGGCTTAGATATTTTAATGTTTATGGTGAAAATGAGTTTTATAAAGATAAAACTGCCTCTATGGTTTTGCAGTTTGGACTTCAAATTTTAAATGGGCAAAATCCAAGGCTTTTTGAAGATAGCGATAAGATAAAAAGAGATTTTGTCTATATAAAAGATATTGTTGCAATCAATCATCTGGCATTTTTATCTGATAAAAGTGGAGTTTATAACGCTGCTACTGGAGTTGCAAGAAGCTTTCAAGAAATTGTAGATATCTTACAAAGCGAGCTTAATACAAATTTAAAATGCGAATATATCAAAAATCCATTTATCAAACAATATCAATTCCACACACAAGCTGATATCTCTCTAAGTAGGCAAAATCTCTCTTATGAGCCTAAATTTAGCCTTGAAGATGGAATTAAAAGCTATATTCCTGAGATTAAAAAAATATATGAAAGTATAAAAAATGAAGCCTAAAATTTTAGTCATTGGCGATTTGATGATAGATCACTATCTTTGGGGCGAGTGCGATAGAGTCTCCCCTGAAGCGCCTGTTGCGATTGTTGATATTAGGAGCGAAAACAAGCGTCTTGGCGGAGCTGGAAATGTAATGGCCAATTTAAAAGCTCTTGATTGTGATGTTGGTGTAATGAGTGTCGTTGGCGATGATGAGTCTGGCAAAGAGATAGTTTCAATGCTTAAGAATATGGGTGTAAAGATTGAGAAAATAGTAAAAGAAAAAGAGAGAAAAAGCGCTCATAAAACTCGCATTATGGCAGTTCATCAGCAAGTTATAAGGTTTGATAAGGAGAGTAAAGATGATATTTTGGAAAGTTCCAAAGATGAGCTTTTAAACTCTTTGAAAAATATCATCAAAAACTACGACGCTGTTTTGTTGAGTGACTATGCAAAAGGTGTTTTAAGAGATGATTTTTGTAAGCAAATAATAAAAATAGCAAATGAAAATTCTAAATTTATCTTGATAGACCCAAAAGGAAGTGACTACTCCAAATACCAAAATGCAACACTTCTAACACCAAATTTAAAAGAGGCAATGCAAGCTTTAAAGATGAAAATCGATGATGATGTTTCACTAAAATTAGCCATAAAAAGACTTAAAGATGAGTTAAATTTAAAATATTCCATCATAACTCTTTCTGAAAGAGGTATTGCGCTATACAACAACGATGAAATAAAAATCATACCAGCAATTGCAAAAGAAGTTTTTGACGTAACTGGTGCTGGAGATACGGTGCTTGCGACTTTAGGATATGCTTTGTCAAATAAAATGGACATAGTTTCTGCTCTTAGTCTTGCAAACAAGGCGGCTGCCGTTGTAGTTGGAAAAGTAGGAAGTGCAACTGCTAGTTTAGATGAAATAGAAAAATACTCCAAAGCATCATCAAGCACAAACTTGGAAGAAAAAATAAAGAGCCTAGATGAAATTTGCCAAATTCTAAAAAATAGTGATAAAAAGATAGTTTTTACAAATGGCTGCTTTGATATTTTGCATGCTGGTCACATTAAGTATCTAAATAAGGCAAAAAAACTTGGAGATATTTTGATAATTGGACTAAATTCTGACAACTCTGTCAAAAGGTTAAAAGGAAAAACTCGCCCTATAAACTCACAAAACTCAAGAGCCTTACTTTTGAGTGCTTTAGAATTTGTTGATTTTGTGATTATTTTTGATGAAGATACGCCTTTAAATTTGATTGAAAAAATTCGCCCTGATATTTTGGTAAAAGGGGCTGATTATGCAGGTAAAGAAGTTGTTGGAAGCAATATAGCAAAAGAGGTTGTTTTGGTTGATTTTGAAGATGGTTTTAGCACTACAAATATCATAAATAAAATAAAAGGATAAAAATGAAAGAGATGATTTTAAGGGAGATTGACTCACATTTAAAAACAGCAAGTGAGTTTAAAAATAGTTTGATTGATGAGCTAAACAGAGCTTGCAAAATGGTTGTTGAAGCTATAAAAAACGACTCCAAAGTTTTTTTATGTGGCAATGGTGGAAGTGCAGCAGATGCCCAACATATAGCAGCTGAGCTAACAGGGCGATATAAAAGTGAGAGAAATCCCCTTCCTGGTATTGCTTTGACAACTGATACATCGGCTTTAACAGCCATTGGCAATGACTATGGATTTGACTATGTCTTTGCAAGACAGCTTGCAGGACTTGGGCGAAAAGATGATATTTTAATTGCGATTTCTACAAGTGGCAATAGCAAAAATGTCATAAATGCTTTGGAGTATGCAAAAAAAAATGGTATAAAAACTATTGGATTTAGTGGAAAAGGCGGTGGAGAGATGAATGGATGTTGTGATTTAAACTTAGTCGTTCCATCAAATGATACTGCAAGAATTCAAGAGATGCATATTTTTATGGGACATACTATTTGTCAAGCAATTGATGATGCTATGAAAAATTAAAATTTTTATTTATACATTCTATCACCATTCTTGGGGTTAGATTTTTCATGCATTCATGAGTTTTTAAAGGACATTCTCTTTTCATACAAGGCATACAGTCTAAATTTAAATGTAGTATTTTTGCCTTTTGATTTCCATAAGGAGATGTTTCATTAAATTTAGTTGGTCCAAAAAGTGCTATCGTAGGAACTTTATAGCTAGCTGCGATATGCATAGGACCACTGTCATTTGTAATAAATAAAGAAAGCCCAGCTATATTTTGGCACAACTCTTCAATAGATGTCTTTGCGCATAAATTTTTATGATTAATTTTATTCTCTGATAAAATATTAGAAATTTCGTTACATATTTTTTCTTCGTTTTTTCCTCCAAAAATTATAATATCATATTTATCTTTAAGTGCAATCCCAACTTCTGCAAAATACTCTGGATACCATCTTTTAGCACTTCCATAGCTTGCTCCTGGATTTAGTCCAAGTGTTGGTTTTTTAAAAATATTTGGCTTAAAATATAATTTTAATTTATTATTTTTTGCTTTTATTCCTAAAAAATCATTTATAAATTTTTCATATTTTTCAGCTTGATGTGTTGTTTTTATATTTTTATTAAAAATAATTTTTTTATTAGCTTTTAAAAATAAAAAGCCAAATTTTGTTGCAAAATGACTTCTAAAACTTATCGCAATGTCAAATTTTGGTAAATTTACAAAAGTTTTTGCTAAGTTGAAAAGTCTGCATTTAGTTTTTTTACTATCATCAATTATAATTTTTTCTAAGTTTGGATGATTTGTAAAAAGAGAAGTTGAGGCAAAAGAGCCAAAAAAAGTTATTTTTGCATTTGGGAAATTTAAGGTTATATTTTCTATGGCTAAAGTGCTCATTACAGCATCACCTAGCCAAGTTGGAAGTTCAATAAATATTTTCATAAATTACCTTCATGGTTAAGCTTGCATTCTTTTCTATGCTAAAATTTTTAGCTTTTTGTATATTTTCTTTACTCTGTTTTTCAAATATAGATTTATCATCAACAAATTTTTTAATTGTGTCTAAAATTTTAAAATCTGTTGGATGATTCATTACAAATTGATCGTCTAGAATTTCACTTGCACCATTTTGCTTTGTTGTAAAACACACACATCCATAACTTAACGCTTCCAATATAACATTTGAAAACGGTTCATAATGTGTTGGAAAGATAAAAAAATCACTTGCTTCATAAAACCTTGATACGTCTTTTCTAGATCCTAAAAATATTGCATTTATTCTTAATTTTAATGCTATTTTTTTATATTTTTTTATATTTTTATCATTTCCAATAATTATGGCATTATAATTATTTGGAAATTTTGATAAAATTTCTAGAAATTCCCTTACCCCTTTTCTTTTAAAGCCACTTCCAACAAATAAAAACAAAGGCTTTTTTTCATCCAAACTAAATTCTTTACAAATTTGTATTTTTTTATTTGATTTATTAACTATTTCTGGCAAATTTACACCATTATAGATTGTTATAATTTTATTTTTGTCTATGTTATATGTTGAGATAATTTGTTCTTTTATCAAATTTGAATTTGTAATGATTTTTTTTGAATTTTCAAAGCATTTTTTCTCAAGATATGGATAAACGAAATTTAATGGATTAAACCACCAAATTTTTTTTAATTTTCTATATACCTTATGAACTCCGTCTCCAGCTCTGTAAATATCGGCACATTTAACTCTTTCAAGACTAAAATAAAACTCATATTCTTTTTTTTCTCTGCAAACTTGGTTGTTAAATTTTAAAGCTTTTTTCCATGAGCTAATTTTTTGATTTCCTTTAAATGAGCGAATTTCGCTATTTATATCACTATTTTTTAGAGCATTGGCTAATCTTTTTAGATAGTTTTCAGCCCCACCAATTGCATTTGGATTGGCTCGCAAGAATATTATTTTTTTCATGGAGACTATTTTATCATAATTTATAAGTTTTTAAGAATTTAACCATATAATTAAACATTTATAATTAGGAGATTGTTTTTGGATAAGGTAATAAAAGGCGAATATATTCAATATTTAAAATTATTTTTTTTTAGCGTTTATATTTTTGTTTTACCAATAGCTCATACAGCTGCAATTCAAAGCTTTTCTTTGGTTTTATTTTTGCTATTATTGGTTATTACGGATTTTAAAAAGGTTGATTTTAAAAATCTTTTAAAAATTAAGTGGCTTTTAGTTATATTGTTTGCATTTATTGTTTTAGCTTATTTATCGTTGTTCTATTCGATTGATATAAAAGCAAGTTTAAAAGAGGTAAATAAAGAACTTGTAAGAAATGTTTTTGTTATGATTGTAGTGTTTTTGTTTTTTAGTATTTATTCTATAGATAAAATTACGCCTTATATTTATTCTATCATAACAATTTTATTTATTCACACTATTATAAATTTATATACTTGGTATTTAGCTGATTTTAGTTTTAATGTTAGAATCGGTGGATTATTAGATGGCTATATAAATAAAGGTGGTGGTGAAAGATTTGCTATTTGGACTAGCTTTGCAATATCTGCTTCTATAGCAATTTTTTTATATAAAAATAAATTTATAGGAGCTATGTTTTTTCTTTTATCTATTCTTAGTATGTTTTCTACTCATACTAGAGCTGGGTATTTAGCAGCATTATGTATGGTAATTTTGATTGCTTTTGCAACTATAAAATCTCGTCTCATAAAAGTTTTAACTATTTTATTTTTTATAATTTTTATAATTGGAGTATATTTAAACTCGCATAACTTTAGTCATAGATACAACCTTAAGGCATCAAATAACTATATAGCCTTAATGAAAAAAGCACCAAATGAAATGGGTAAAGAGTATAAAAAATTAAATTTGGATTACTCTATTTCATCTCGTATTTCTATGTGGAAAGCCGCTATTATATACAGTTCGAATCATCCTTTTGAGCCAACTGGCTATGGTAGATTTTTGTATGGTAAAAATATTGTAAAATTAAACTCAAAAGAAAATCAACCTTTTTCAGTATATTCACAAGTGCATAATGAATTTCTTGGAATACTATTTTCTTTAGGAATTTTTGGTTTAATGTTATTTTTATCTTTTTGGATTTATTTTTTAAAAAAAAGTTATAGTCTTATAAAAAATAATATTAACAATGCTACTTCAATGTTTGGCTTTACGATGTTTTTCGGCGGCATTGGATTTATTGTGAATTTGTGTTTCGGAAGTTTTTTTGGAGATACAGAAGCGAAATTTTTTTATATGATGTTTGGAATAATTTTAGCAATTTCAGTTAAAAATTGTATAAAAAATTTTTAGATTGTAAAAAAATTTTATAAAATAAGAATTAGAGTATGTTATTGAAAATTTTGTTAATAAGAAATGATAATATTGGCGATTTAGTATGTACTACACCAGCAATTGAAGCTATAAGAAAGAAGTATCCAGATTCTAAAATTGATATAGTAGTAAATAGTTTAAACTCTTTTGTTGTTAAAAATAATCCTTTTTTAGACAGAATTTATATTTATACCAAAACAAAGCATAAAAATAAATTTTTAGACAAGGTAATAGCTTTTTTAAAAAAAGGAAAGATTTTATACGAAATAAAAAAAGAAAAATATGACATTTGTATCATTTTTAGAAGCTCATATTCAAAATATGCCGGACTTTTTGCAAAAATTTCAAAAGCTAAAAGAGTAATTGGAGTTGATGAAAACAAAGAAGCAAATTTTATAACTGATAAAATTCCTTATACTAACATAAATGAAGCAAAAATTTGTTTTGAAATTTTAAAGCCTTTAGAAATTTATTATGGTGGAGAAAAAACTTTTTTAAATTTTAGTATAAAAAATGAAAAATATAAAGATTTTATTTTTTTTCATGTTTCATCTAGAGTCAAAAAAAATAAAATAAGTAAAGATAAAATTTGTGAAATTTTAAAATTTCTAAAAACAAAATATAATAATATTATAATAACAGCAGAAGATGATAATTTTGCTAGTGACATATCAAAAAAAGCTAGTGTAAAATATCTAAAAACAAATAGCCTAAATGAATTGATTTCCTATCTGCAATTTGCTAAGTTTTTAATTACATTGGATGGTGGCATTGCACATATAGCTCCAGCAATTGGTGTAAATACATTGATAATTTTCGGAAAAACAGATATGAATCGTTGGAAGCCGATATATACAAATGCAAAATGTATAGCTTTGCAAGATGAAACAAAGCTAGCTGAAAATGTAGATAATAAGCTAATTTTCGATATGATTTTAAAGGAATTTTTATGATAAATATTTTAGAGCTTGAAAGCTCTCTTGGTTTTGGTGGGCAAGAACATAGAACCCAAAGAGTTATAAACGGACTTGATAAAAATAAATTTAGAGTATTTTATGGGCTCAATAAAGGTTCAAAAAGTCTTTTAAAAGATATTGATTGTGAGTTTGTTGAGTTTAATTTAAAAAAAGTTTATAATCTTTTTGAAATTATAAAAATATGCAAATTTGTTAAAAAAAATAAAATTGATATCATATCAACTCATTCAGGAAAAGATGGGATAATTGGGGCTATTGTTGGAAAGATATGTAAGATTAAAGTTGTAAGAACTAGGCATTTACAACTTCCCATAACTTCACCTTTTACATATAATCTAAATACAAAAGTTGTAGGTGTTTGCCAAGCAGTTTGTGATGACTTGATAAAAAGAGGCGTTAAAAAAGAGATAGTTACAAGGATATATACAGGTATTGATACAAATAAATATACGCCTAATTTTAGTATAAATTTAAAAAAAGAGTTTAGTTTAAGTGATGATACTGTTTGCATAGTCATAGTTGCTGTTCTTAGAGCTGCCAAAAACCATAAGCTTTTAATAGAGGCCTTTAATGAGCTAAATATAGAAAATAGTGCTTTATTTATAGTTGGAGATGGGCCACAAAAAGAAAATTTACAAAATTTGACAAAAGATAAAAAAAATATTTTTATGCTTGGCAATAGAAATGATGTAAATGAATTTTTAGGTTCAATGGATATATTAGTTCTTCCATCAAATATGGAAGCAATTGGCGGAGTTGTTCTTGAGGCATCAAGTTGCGAAGTTGCCACTATTGCAAGTAATGTTGGTGGACTTGGTGAGTCTGTTTGCGATAAAAAAAGTGGATTACTTTTTGAAAATGGAAATAAAGAAGCATTGAAAAAAGCTCTTAAAGAGTTGATTTTAAATAAAGACTTAAGAGATAAATTTGCAAAATTTGGAAGAGAATATGTGATTAAAAACTTTAGTATTGAGAAGATGATTAAAGATACGGAAAAATTATATGAGTCTTTATGAAATTTTAGTTAATTTTTTGATAAAAAATAAAAAAACTATAAAAACAGATTTGGTAAAAGATGATTTTAAAACCGTTTGTTTTTTTAGCAATACTGCAATTGGTGACACTCTTTTTAACACCCCTGTTTTTCGTGCTTTTAAAGAAAATTTTCCAAATGTTAAAACAATAGCTTTGCTAAATCAAAATAATTTTGATCTTTTTAAAGATGATAAAAATTTAGATGAGATTATAACTTATAATGGCAAGTGGAAATATTTTTTTAAAACAGCTAAAATTTTAAAATCAAAAAAAATAGATATAGTTTTTATACTTCACTCAAATGAGCCACAAGCAACACCGCTAGCAGTATTAAGTGGTGCTAAATATATATTTAAGCTCCATAATGATAAAAATGAGTTTAATAAATTTCATTCTAATTTGCCAAAAAAACTAGAAGTGAAAGACTATGTTGTGAAATATAGACTTAAATATCTAGAGTTTGTTGGTATAGAAAATCAAAACACTAGAATGCAGCTTTTTTTAGATAAAAAAGATTATGAGAGTGTTGATGAAATTTTAAAAAAAGATGATAAAACAAAATATATTGGCTTTCAAATGGGAGCTAGCACAGTTTCAAGGCAGTGGTTTTTAGAGCGCTGGGTTGAATTGGCTAAATTAATTTTACAAAATGATAATTATAAAATAATTCTTACAGGAAGCAATAAAGATAAAATTTTAACCAACGCTTTTATGGAAAAAATAAAAGATAAAAATAGGGTTTTAAATTTAGCAGGCATTTTTAATATAAGACAAGCTGCGGCTTTAATTGATAGGCTTGATATTTTAGTAACTCCTGATACCGGACCACTTCACATAGCAGCCGCTTTAAAAACTCCAACTATTGCTTTATTTGCTGTTGCTGATCCTAAAGCATCAAATCCTGATTTTGATAAAGAGATACATAAATTTGTAAAAAAAGATCGAACTTGTAATCCTTGCTTGGGAAAAAGATGCAAATATCAAAAGTGCATGCTTCAAATTTCAGCAAAAGAGATATATGTAGTATTAAAGGATTTGGTATAAAAAAAATTTTATTTATCGATACCGGCATAGAGTATGGTGGAGGAACAAAAAGTCTTTTATATTTAATAGAGGCATTAAAAAAAGCTGGTATTTATGATATATTTGTATATTTTGAAAACAATTATATGGTAAAAGATAAAAAAATACTTGATATCATGGAAGAAAAAGAGATAAAAATTATAAAATTTAATAAGCCAAAATTTAAAATATCAAAATTTAAAAGAGAAATTTTTAGAATATTTTGTAAAAAATTAATTAAGAAAAAAAGATACGAGTATGATTTAAGATTTGCTAAAAAAATGCTTTTGGAAAATAATAAGTTTGATTTCATTCATCTAAACAATCATTTTTCTGCAAACCTTTCATATATAAGTGCAGCTAATGATTTGGGAATAAAAGTTATCCAACATTTAAGAAAAAATTCACCATTGGATAAATTTGATACTAATATATTAAATAAAAATATCTTTAAAGCTATTTCAGTTTCAAAATCTACTTTTGAATTTTATAATAAGTATTTAAAATTTGATAATTGTGTTATCTATAATCCAGTTTTTAAAAAACAAAACTATAAACAAATAGATAAATTTGAAGAAATTTCTATCATAATGCCAGCAAATTTTTTAAAGCTAAAAGGACATGATTTGGTTTTTGATGCAATGTTAAATTTAAATAGAGATGATTTAAGATTATATATTGCTGGAAGTGGTAGCTTTGAAAAAAAGACAAAAGACAAATTAGATATTTTAATAAAGAATGGTCTTGTTGTAAATTTAGGTTTTGTAGAAAATATGGATGAAATTTATCCAAAATTTGACTATATACTTGGTTTTTCGGAAAATGAAGGGCTTCCAAGAGTTGTAATTGAAGCTTTAAGTTATGGTTTGGGCGTTATATTTTCTAATATAAATGTTATAAATGAAATTTACAATATCTCTTCAAAAAAAGATGATTTTTATATTGTAAATAGAACAGCTAATGATTTACATAATCTTCTTTTAAAAATAAAAAAACCAAAAAATAAAGAAATTGATTTTAATATAATAAATACTTTTAGTTTTGAAAATTTTTCAAAGTCTATTTTAAATTTTTATTCAAACTATAGATAAAGTCGTATATATTTTTTTCATCATCTTGGCTTAACACAAAGTATTTTTTAGCATCAATGTCTCTTACTGTTTTAAAAACTGAGCTTATTGGTTTTAGTTTCGAGTTTATTATTAAAGATTTATAAGTGCCTCTTTGCTCACTTGAAAAACAAGGACCCATTAGGCATATTGTTGGTATTTTCATTGTGTCTGCTATATAGTAGTTTCCGGTATCTGATGATATGTATAAGTTAAGCAAAGATATACAAAAAGGCAGTTCTCTTAACTCTATTTGATTTACAAAATTTATAACTATGTTATTTTTCAACTCTATTTGTTTTAGCAATTCATCTTCATTTTTTATACCAAAAATATAAATTTCACAATTAAATTTAGTTAATATTTCAAATATCTTATTCCAAGTTTGTATTGGAGGTGTTTTCATTTTATTTCCAGCACTAAGACTTATGCCAATTTTAAAAATTTTATCATCTTTTATTTTTTTATTTTTTGGTATAAAATATGGATTTTGTATACATTTTTCATATTTTTCATTTTCTGCATTTACCATTTTTAAATAAGTTGTAGTTGTTAAATTATTTGTTGAATGATTAACTCTTTTAATTCCAATGGATAAAAATTTAAATTTTGATAAACTTGGTTGTATCGTAACAATATTTTCTGCCATAGTAAATTTCCCTAAAAATAAATTTAAAGAATTTGGTGTTAGTATATAAACATTTGAGTAATTATTTAAAAATAATATAAATGCTAATTTCAATTTTCCAAATTTTTTATTTTTGCAGTCGTCTATTGGAAATTTATTTATTATTCTATTGTCATAATTTGCAAATGCTAAATTTGTTTTATTTAAAACAATATCAAATGGTTTTATTTTTTCAAAAATAATGCTTGAATTTGCATAATCACCTATAACTGCATTTTGTATAACTAAAGTTTTATCACCTTTTTTTCTAAATATATTAACTATTTTTAATATGGGATAAAAAAATATAAAAATGAGCAAATAAAACATATAGCACCTTTTTGACTTTTATATAATTATACTGTATAATTTTTTACCTTTTATAAAATAGGAGAATTTCATTTTATCAACAAATATAGATTTTTTCAAAAGAAGCCTAAAATGACAATTCCGATTTTAATGTATCATCATGTCTTACCAAAAAGTGGTTTCATAACAAGTAGCGTTTGTGAGTTTGAGTCCCAGATAAGATATTTATCAAAAAATGGATATAAAGCAATTACCTCAAATGAGTTTTATCTTTATAAAAAAGGTGAAATAACTATTCCAAAAAAAAGTATTTTAATAACCTTCGACGATGGATGGAGAGATAATTTTTATTATGCCTATCCTATTTTAAAAAAATATGATTTAAAAGCAACTTTATTTTTAGTAAGTGGTTGGATAGAAGCTGCTAGCAACCAAAACTCTATAAATAAAACCGATTTTTTGCCACTTTCTCACAAAGAGGCTAAAAAAGCTGCACCTAAAAATCCTGCCGCACTTTTTTTAAACTGGGATGAAGTTGAAAAAATGAGTGATGTTTTTGACTTTCGTTCTCATACACACGGACATTTTGATAACTATTTTAAAAAAAATAGCTTAGAAGATGAGATAGTTTTATGCAAAGAAGTGTTTAAAAAGCGTCTTGGATTTAATGATAATCAACTTTGCTGGCCAAGAGGAAAATTTGATGATAGCTATATAAATATAGCAAAAGATAATGGCTATGAGATGTTTTATACAACACAAAGAGGCATAAATTTAAGCGATAAAAAGCTAGAGCATATTAAAAGAATAGCTGTTAAAAAAGATGAGGCTTGGCTTAAAAAAACTCTTTTTATTTTTTCAAATGCATTTTTAGGAAAAATTTATTCAAGCCTTAAAAAGTAGCCGGATCAAGTTTTTTCTTAATTAAATTTTTAAAACTAGATAAAAACTCTTTTTCAAATTCCATTAAGCATTTGCTTATTTTACTACCATTGCAGCCATCATTTCCGCATGGAACACAATCCCAATTTTTTTGAATAACTATGTGTTTTCCCATTTTTTGAATTCCATTTTTTTTAGTATAGGCACTCTTTGTTAAAGAGTTATCCCACGGGCCCCACTCAAAGGCTCCACTTGGTCCAAAAAATGCTATACAAGGCACATCATTTGCAGCTGCAATATGCATAATGGCAGTATCAACTCCGATATATAAGGACGATTTTTTAGACAGCGTTACTATTTGTTTTAAATTTAGTTTTCCTGCCAAATTTATTGGTTTACTTTTGCAAAGTGATAAAATACTATTTATCTTATTCATTTCAGTCTCATTTTTATCAGCAGTTAAAACTATTTTTATACCAAGTTCATTTTCACATAAATCAATTATTTTAGCCATTATATTATCATTTATGCACTTAAACATCCATCTTGATGTAGGGTGAATATGTATAAATTTTTTAGGCAGAGATAAAAAATCTATATTTTCATTGCTATAAACACTAACTTTTTTAGAAAAAGGCTCAAAATTTAGTATCTTTAATGCATCTAAATTTTGTTCAACAACATGTCTAAATCCTTTAAATTTAGGCATTTCATCGGTTATAAATTTACTTATTAATTTGTTTTTACCTTTTATTCCTATTATTTTTTTTATATTTGAAAATTTAGCTATTAAAATACCTCTATCGCCGCTAGTTAAATTTATAGCTATATCATATTTTTCTTTTTTTATCTCTTTTGCAAAGCCTATCTCAGAAAAAATTCTTTTTAAAAAACTCATTTTTTTCAATTTATTTCTATCATAGATATGGATTTTGTTAACGTTTGGGTTTTGTGTGATCATAGCTTCACAACCTTTATTTAGAGCAAATCCAATCTTTGTATCCGGATATTTTATTTTTAAATTTTCAATTAAAGGTGTTGATAGTAAAACATCTCCAATATTTCTAAATTTTATAATTAAAATTTTCATTTTACATATTTCCAAAAAGTATATTGTGAATAAAGTTTTGAGATAATATATCCTTTATAACCTTCTAAAAATCCGCCTTTTAAAATAAAAAGTTTAAAAAATGTCCATTTTGGATTTACAAAAGCTTTAAGGTAGTTTTTTTTAGCACCAAGAGTTGAATATTTGTTTTGTTTAAGTATAAATTCTTCTATATTTTCATAGGCATAATGCTTAAAATAATTTTTCAGTTTTCCAAATTTACTGTTTTTATCTTTAAACTCAACACTTTCGTGAACTTCTTTTTCATTAAAATTTGCAAATTTTTTATTAAAAAGCCTAATTGAATAATCAGGATAAAGACCCATTTTTTTGATAGCTTTTCCAAAGAAAAAATTAAGCCTTGAAACCTTATAAGCCATAAATTTTGGATTTTCTAAAATTTGCTTTATCTCATTTTCAAGTTCTTTTGTTATAACCTCATCACTATCAAGCACAAAAATCCACTCATTTTTTGCACTATTTACGCCAAATTTTTTCTGCTTTCCAAAACCAAGCCATTTTTGATATATAAATTTAACATTGTAATTTTGACAAATTTCTTTTGTTTTGTCGCTTGAGCCACTATCTATGACTAAAACCTCATCTGCAAATTTAGAACTTTCCAAAACTTCTTTTAAATATTTTTCGCTATTAAATGTTAAAATTACGATGCTTAGTTTATTCATAAATTTCCTTATAAAAATGTTTAAATCTTTTATGAAACCAAAAATACTCATCAGGCTTAAACCTTATTATTTTTTCTGTTGCATCGGCTTGAAGTTGTGTTGCTTTTAAAATAGCTTCGTTTTTATCAAATTTTTTTATATCAATTGGCTCAAAAAAGTAAATTTCATCTTTTTTATTACTATTTTTATAGATAAAAGCTGGAATTATTAAAGCATTTGTTTTTTGTGCAAATATCGAAGCTGCAGGAGTGTGTAAGGCTTTTTTATTAAAAAAGCTTATTTTTATTCCATCTTTTTTTGCAGTATTTTGATCGGTTAGTATACCAACTGCTCTTTTGTTTTTTAAAGCTTTTAAAACTCCCTTTGCCGCACCACTTTTTTCTATTAATTCTATGTTAAATTGAGTTCTGTTTTTAACTAAAATTTTATCCATTGATTTGCTATCAAGTGCTCTTCCTACTATGCTTACAGGACCAAATTTAGCTGCAATTGCAAGACTAAAAAGCTCCCAATTTCCAAAATGAGCAGTTTGAACTATTATTGGCCTATCACTATTTAAAGCATTTATAAAAATTTCTTCATTTTTAAAAACTACTTTATTTAAAATTTTATCTTTTGTAGAGTTTTGATTTTTTATAAAATCAATTCCAAATCTTGCAAAATTTCTATATGTGTTTTTTGTAATTTTTAACTTTTCTTCTTTTGTTAAAGTGTTTTCAAAGCACATATCCAAATTCGCAAGAACTATTTTTTTATGTTTTTTATCTATATAAAAAGCCAAAATTCCTATTAAATTTGAAAAGCCTTTTAGTGCAAATTTTGGTAAAATTTTTACTATAAACCAAAGTGTGTAAAATAAAATCAGATAAATTTTATCCATTTAAAAGCCTTGTTGCTAAATTTGCTATTTTGATAGGTTTTATCTCGTTTATACAAAAATCACTCTTATTTAGATTTTTTGCATCTATTTTTTTACCACTATGAATTGTTAAATTTATATCTGTTCGGTATGTATTTCTGTAATATGGCGTGTATCCAAAAATAGTGATTGATTTAACATTTAATGCCCAAGCTAAGTGTGTTGGTCCAGCATCTGGTCCTATTACAAGTTTAAAATTTGATATTTCATTGCATAGATCTTTTAGGCTTAAATTTGATATTTTTTTTACTTCTGTTTTACTGCTTATAAAATCAGCTAAATTTTCTTCACCTTTTCCATAGGATATATAAATTTCATATCCTTTATTTTTTAAAATATTAATTAGTTCAACTTGTAGATTTACATCATAAATTTTTGCGTTTTGGCTAGAGCCTATTATGATTAAGATATCTTTTTTTTCATTTTTTGAATTAATAGCAAAACAAGGTGATTTATCTAAGATTTCATCCTTTGAAAAGCTAAAATTTAAAGTTTTTGAAGCAAGTGTTAGATATCTTATTATAACATTTTCTTCATAAGGTGAATAGATTTTTTTTGTATAAAAATAACTTGCAAAACTCTCTCTAATACTAGTTTTATCAAAGCCAGCTACATTTTTACAAATTAGCTTTGCAACTAGAGCAGATTTTATAAGGCCTTGAAAGTCAATCGCTAAATCATAACTATTTTTTCTTGCATTTTTTAAAATTTTATAACTTTTTATAAATTGCTTATTCTTTAAGTTAATTTTAATAACTTTATTTATAAGTTTGCAGTTTTCTAAAATATCTGCAAATCTTTCTTCGCAAATCCAATCAATTTGAGCATTTTCATAGTGTTTTTTTATAAATTGAAAAACTATAGAAGTTTGAACAATATCTCCAAGGGCTGAAAGTCTTACTATTGCTATTTTCATAAATTTCCTATTTAAAGCTTATATTTTACTAAATTAAACTAAAAATTATGTTTAAAAAAGTAATTACTTATCTAAAATAAGGTAAAATAGATAAAAATTTTATTGCAAAAGGTTAAATTATGAGAATTTTTATAACAGGAACAGCTGGATTTATCGGCTTTCATTTATCGCAAAAACTAGCAAAAAGAGGTGATGAAGTATATGGATTTGATAATATAAATGACTATTATGATGTAAATTTAAAATATAAAAGATTGGAGTTTTTAGGTTTTGATAAAAAAGATATAAAAGAAAACGAGGTCATTACTTCAAAAAAATACTCAAATTTACACTTTATAAAAGGAGAACTTGAGGATAGTAAAAATTTAAATTTACTTTTTGAAAAATATAAATTTGATGTAATTGTAAATTTAGCCGCACAAGCTGGGGTAAGATACTCACTAAAAAATCCAAAAGCATACATAGATAGTAACATAGTTGGATTTGTAAATTTGCTTGAGTGCGCTAGACACTACAGTGTTAAAAACTTTGTTTATGCAAGTTCAAGTTCTGTTTATGGATTAAATGAAGATATGCCTTTTAGTGAACACAAAAGTGTAAATCATCCAATAAGTCTTTATGCTGCAACAAAAAAAAGTAACGAGATGATGGCTCATACTTATAGTCATTTGTTTAATGTGCCAACAACTGGACTTAGGTTCTTTACGGTATATGGACCTTGGGGAAGACCTGATATGGCGCTATTTTTATTTGTTGATGCTGCTATAAAAGATAAAAGTATTGATGTTTTTAATAATGGTCACATGAAAAGAGATTTCACATATATAGATGATATTGTAAAAGGTATTATAAAAGTTGTTGATAATCCTGCAAGGCCAAATAAAAATTGGGATCCTAAAAATCCTGATCCCGCAACTTCAAAAGCACCTTTTAAAATTTACAATATAGGAAATAGTGCTCCAGTTGAGCTTATGGATTATATAAAGGCTATTGAGTTAAAACTTAACAAAACTATTAAAAAGAACTTTTTACCTATGCAGCCAGGAGATGTTGCTGCAACTTATGCTGATACAAGTGATTTAGAAAATGAGCTTGGCTATAAACCAAATACTGATATTAAAGAAGGAATTTCAAATTTTATCGATTGGTATATTGAGTTTTACAAGACAAAGGAAAATTAAATTATGAAAATAGCAATTATAGGAACTGGATATGTAGGTCTTGTAAGTGGTGCTTGTTTTGCAAAAATGGGTAATGATGTTATCTGTGTTGATGTTGATGAAAATAAAATAAATTTACTTAAAAGTGGAAAAATTCCAATTTATGAGCCTGGCCTTAAAGAGATAGTTGATGAGTGTTTTGAAAATGGTACTTTAAAATTTACAACGAAAATAGAGGATGCCTTAAAAGACTCAAAGGTATTTTTTATAGCTGTTGGAACGCCAATGGGATCAAATGGACAAGCTGATTTAAAATATGTTTTAGAAGTCGCTAAAAGCATAGGCGAAAAGATGAATAATGAGCTTATAGTAGTGGATAAATCAACTGTTCCAGTTGGTACTTCAGAAAAAGTAACAAAAGTAATAAATAATGAACTACAAAAAAGAAAAAAAGATATTAAATTTGAAGTTGTAAGCAATCCTGAATTTTTAAAAGAGGGGGCTGCGATAGAAGATTTTATGAAGCCTGATAGGGTTATAGTTGGGGCTAAAAGCGATGAAGCTTTTAGTATCATGCACGAACTTTATTCTCCATTTATGATGAGCAGTGATAGATTTATAAAAATGGATCCAAAAAGTGCTGAAATGACTAAATATGCAGCAAATTCTATGCTTGCTACAAAAATTAGTTTTATAAATGAAATAGCTGGAATTTGTGAAAAAGTAGGAGCCGATATAAATGCTGTTAGGAAAGGTATTGGAAGTGATAAAAGGATAGGCTATAGTTTTATTTATCCAGGATGTGGATATGGTGGTAGCTGCTTTCCAAAAGATGTTGAAGCGCTAATTTACACTTCAAAAGAACATGGCTTTGAGCCTAGTCTTTTGCTTTCTGTAGAAAATAGAAACAAAGAGCAAAAAAAAGTTTTATTTAGTAAGATAAATAGTTTTTTCAAAGGTGATTTAAAAGATAAAAAAGTTGCTATATGGGGACTTTCTTTTAAGCCAAATACTGATGACATGAGAGAGGCAAGTTCAGTTGTTTTGATAAATGAACTTATCAAAAATGGCGTTAATGTTATTGCTTACGATCCAAAGGCAATAGATGAGGCTAAAAAAATTTTTAAGGACATAATCTATGCATCAAATAAATATGATGCTTTAAATGGTGCTGATTGTATGGTATTAGTAACAGAATGGCAAGAGTTTAGATCGCCTGATTTTTATGAAATAAAACAAAGACTTAAAAATCCTGTAATTTTTGATGGTAGAAATCAATATAATGCAAATATTATGAAAGAGTATGGTTTTAAATATTTTCAAATTGGAGTAAAAGATGAGTATTAAAATATCAGTTATAGGGCTTGGCTATGTTGGGCTTCCATTGGCTGTAGCTTTCAGTGATAAATTTAAAGTTATAGGTTTTGATGTAAATGAAAAGAGAGTGGAAGAGTTAAATAAATTTAATGATAAGACTCTTGAGATTAATTTAGAAAAACTTAAAAATGCTATAACTAACAATAAAATGAAACTTAGTTCAAATATAGATGATATAAAAGAGTGTAATTTTTATATAGTAAGTGTTCCAACACCAGTTGATAAAAATAATCGTCCAGATTTAACACCGCTTTTAAAAGCTAGTCAAAGTGTTGGGAGTGTGCTTAAAAAAGGTGATATCGTTGTTTATGAAAGCACTGTTTATCCAGGAGCCACTGAAGAAGAGTGTGTTCCAGTTTTAGAAAGGTTTTCAAATTTAAAATTTAATGAAGACTTTTTTTGTGGATATTCTCCAGAGAGAATAAATCCAGGAGATAAAGAACATACTATTACAAAAATTAAAAAAATAACTTCAGGTTCAACAAAAAAAGTGGCTGATATAGTTGATGATGTTTATGCAAGCATTATAAAAGCAGGGACTTTCAAAGCTAGTGGTATAAAAGTTGCAGAAGCTGCAAAAGTTATAGAAAATACTCAAAGGGATATAAATATAGCTTTTGTAAATGAGCTTGCTATGATTTTTGAGAAAATGCATATTGATACAACAGAGGTTTTAAAGGCTGCTGGAACAAAGTGGAATTTTTTAAAATTTAACCCTGGGCTAGTTGGTGGACACTGTATTGGAGTTGATCCATACTACTTAACTCATAAGGCTCAAGAGCTTGGATATCATCCTGAAATAATACTTGCAGGAAGAAGAATTAATGACAATATGGGAAAATATGCTGCAAATAGAGTTGTAAAGCTTATGATAAAGCATGATAAAAAGATAAATAAAGCAAAAGTTTTAATACTTGGCATTACATTCAAAGAAAATTGTCCCGATATAAGAAATTCACGTGTTATTGATGTTGTCAAAGAGTTGAAAGAATTTGGTTGTAATGTGGATGTTTATGATCCTTGGGCTGATAAAAATGAAGTTTTAAGAGAATATAATTTAAATTTAATAGAAAATTTAAATTTGAATAATTATGATGCTGTGGTATTGGCAGTGGCTCATGATGAGTTTAAAAATTTAGATTTTTCAAATTTAAATGCTGTAACTTTCGACATAAAAGGAATTTTACAAAATCCAGATGGAAGATTGTAAATTTTAAAAAAAGTCAAATTTGTTTTAAATTTGACTTTTCAAGTTAGCTAACTAGCTATTTGTTTTATGTAAAAAATACATATGTTTGTGATATTGATCTATCACATCGTTTATTAAAGCTTCTTTACTCCAGCCAATTACATCATAGTCTTGACCGCCTTCAAAGAGATAAACTTCGGCTCTATAGTAGTTATCGCTCATAGCATAATCAGGAGTTTGAGTTTTTATAATTTTTACACCATAAATAAAGTCAGTGTCTTCGCCCATTCCAACATGGATATTGATTTTTCCATTTATGCCTATTTTTTCTATTCTTGCTTTTAGTCCATTTTTTATAAACTCATCACAAACTTCGTTAAAGGCAGGTTCCGCAACTTCAAGTAAAAAATCTCTTGCATCATCTCTATTAGGCGTATCAATAATATTTTTAAGTCTATCTTGCCACCTTTTTGAGCTAGTAAGTCCTGTTGGGAGGTTAAAAATACTTCTTGTGTAGCCTTTTTCATAATCAACCCTTAAAGCCTTAAAAAGTCCATACATACAGCCAAGTAGTGCTATAGAAAGTGGAAGTGCTGAGATGATAGTCATTGTTTGAAGTGCGTCAAGCCCACCGGTATAGAGTAAAACAGCCGCGATAATACCTATCAAAACACACCAAAATATCTTTTGCCAAACAGGGGTTCTATCTTTCCCGCGTGAGCAAAGCATATCTATAACCATAGCAGATGAATCAGCCGAAGTTATAAAAAATAGACATATCATTAAAACTGAAATACCAGATAGCACACTTGTTAATGGAAATTTTTCTAAAAATACAAATAAAGCTAGTGAAACATCCTCATTTGTTACATCTGCAAGTCTAGTAAAGCCTTCATTTACAAGCTCTATTGCACTATTTCCAAAAGCACTCATCCATAAAAATGTAAATCCAGATGGAACTAAAAGCACTCCAACAACAAATTCTCTTATAGTCCTTCCGCGTGAAATTTTAGCTATAAATAGTCCTACAAATGGCGACCAAGAAAGCCACCAAGTCCAGTATAAAAGTGTCCAACCGCCAAGCCAATTTTCATTTTTTTTCTCATAAGCAAAAAGGTTGAAGTTATCACCTATGAAAGATGTTAGATAGTTTCCTGTATTTTCGACTAGTGATTTTAAAAGCCCAGTTGTATTTCCTAAAACAAATATAAAAGCTACAAATAAAAATGCTAAAAATATATTTGAAAGACTTAAAATTTTTATGCCCTTATCAACACCGCTTGTTGCAGAGATTGTCACAAAAACTGTAATTATTAGTATTGTGATAATTTGAATATTTGTAGTCATTTCTATGCCAAAAAGATAGTTAAATCCAGCATTTATTTGTAAAACTCCATATCCAAGAGAGGTTGTAACACCAAAAAGTGTAGCAATTACTGCTAAAATATCAATTACATCCCCAAATCTTCCATAAATTTTATCTCCAACTATTGGATAAAAAGCAGATCTTAATGTAAGTGGAAGATTGTGCCTGTAAGCAAAATAAGCTAGTATTATAGCAACTATGCCATAAACTGCCCAAGCGTTAAATCCCCAGTGAAAAAATGTAAGTTTCATAGCTTGTTTTGCAGCTTCTATGGTTTGAGGATCTGCCGATGGTGGAGCAAGATAGTGCATAAGTGGCTCACCAACTCCAAAAAACATAAGTCCAATTCCCATTCCTGCTGCAAAAAGCATAGCAAACCATGCTAGATTTGAATACTCAGGCTTTGAGTGATCACTTCCAAGTTTTATATTTCCAAATCTAGATATCATTAAAAATAACATTGAAAAGAAAATTAAAGCAACACTTAATACATAAAACCATCCAAAATTAGTCGTTAGATAGCTTTGGATTGCTTTAAGATTTTTTAAAGTAGATGTAGGAAAGACCAAACAAATACTTAAAACTATAAAAAGCACTATAATAGATGGATAAAAAACCGCTGGATTATAGGCTTTTTTAAACTTAAAATTCATATATTTCTCCTTTGTTAAAGGATATACTCTATAAAAGTTAAGTAAATATTTATAAAATATTAATAAAATACACTTTTTTAAAAATAGCTTAAAAGACTGTATATTGCGACTTTTAGCAAATTTACACTTTTGCTATAAAACAAGTTTTTTCGCTTTTGTCTTTTTGGTAAATTTCAACATTTAAAAAGCCATTTTTATTTAAAATTTCCTTAACTTCAGTGGGATTTAATTTATTTTTAAGTTTAATTCCTTCCCCTAAATTTTCCCATTTTTCAAGAGTTTGCTTTGTAGTGCCTTCTAAAAATATCATAAATACGCCATCTTTTTTAAGAACTCTTTTTATCTCATTAAATGCAATGTCTAAATTTTTCCAAAAATAAAGCGTTTCAAAAGCAGTTATTAAATCAAATTTATTATCACTAAAACTCATCTTATGAACATCTGAAATACTCAAATAAAGTCTTTTATTAACTACTAAATTTTTGCAAATTTCAGCACTTAAATTTATACTTGTTGGCGAATAATCAATACCAAAAAGCGTTGAGTTTTTAAATTTAATGCTTAAATTTAGTAAATTTTGTCCGCCTCCACAACCAATATCTAAAATATTTAATTGTTTATTTTCATCTAAATTTATTTTAGAAATAGCCCACAAAGCACCCTCGTTATGAGCTTCATTCATTCTTTTTAAGGTTTTTATTCCTTCAATTCCATCTGGAAATTTAACTTGACTTCTGTTTTGTGAAATATCATCATTTAAATTTTGCATAATTTACCTTTATTTATAAAATTATTTTAATTTTAACCAAATTAATTAAACTCATAGCCAAATTTAGCTATTATCTTTATATATTTTTAAATATCTATATTAAGGACAAAAAATGGATAAAAAAACTATCAAAGCACACAAAATTACAGATGGTGAGTATGAAAAAATTCTCTCTATTTTAAACCGCGAACCAAATTTATTAGAACTTGGTGTAATTTCAGCTATGTGGAGTGAGCACTGTTCTTACAAGTCAAGTAAAAAATATCTTACAGGTTTTCCTACAAAAGCACCATGGGTTATACAAGGACCTGGTGAAAATGCAGGAGTTATTGATATTGGTGGAGACATGGCAGCTGTTTTTAAAATGGAAAGTCACAATCATCCAAGCTATATTGAGCCATTTCAAGGTGCTGCAACTGGAGTTGGTGGAATTTTAAGAGATATTTTTACCATGGGAGCAAAACCTGTGGCAAATCTAAATTCGCTTAGATTTGGAAATATAAAGACCAATAAATATCAAAAACATCTTTTAAAAGGTGTTGCAAGTGGAATAGCGCACTATGGAAACTGCACTGGAATTCCAACAATAGGTGGAGAAACAACATTTGATGATAGCTTTGATAGAAATATTTTAGTAAATGCTTTTTGTCTTGGAATAGTTAAAAAAGATGAGATTTTTTATGCCAAGGCAAGTGGAGTTGGGAATTTGATAATTTATGCTGGCTCAAAAACAGGAAGAGATGGGCTTGGCGGAGCTGTAATGGCAAGTGATAGCTTTAATGATGAAAATAAAGCCCTAAGACCAACTGTTCAAGTAGGAGATCCATTTGTGGGCAAGCTTTTAATGGAAGCTTGCTTAGAGTTATTTAAAAAAGACTATATAGTTGGCATTCAGGATATGGGTGCAGCAGGACTTACAAGCTCAAGCTTTGAGATGGCTGGAAGAAGTCAAAGTGGTATGAAACTTTTCCTAGATCAAGTTCCTATGCGAGAAGAGGGTATGACACCTTATGATTTAATGCTAAGTGAAAGTCAGGAAAGAATGCTAATTTGTGCCAAAAAAGGCTTCGAAGATAAAGTAATTGAAATTTTCACAAGTAGAGGGCTTGATGCAGCAGTTGTAGGAGAGGTTACAAATACTAAAAAAATGGAACTATTTTGGTATGATGAGTTGGTTGGAGAACTTCCAATAGAACCACTCAGTGAAGATGCTCCTGTACTTGATAGGCCAATAAAGAGACCTAATTATTTAGATGAAATAAAAAATATAAAAACTCATTTTAGCATTCCAAAAAAAGAAGCTTTTTTAAAGCTTTTTAGTGATGAAAATGTAGTTGATAAAGGCTATATCTATACTCAGTTTGACTCTACAGTTGGCACAAACTCAGTTAAGAAGCCTGGTTATTTAGGTGCAAATATTTTAAGAGTAAAAGAAAATGGGGTTATGCTTTCAATGGGGCTTGATTGTAATCCTAAAATGAATTTTGTAAATCCAAAAGTAGGGGCTTCTTTGGCAGTTGCTACAAGTGGAAGAAAAGTGGCTATGAGTGGCGCTAAACCTTTAGCTATAACTGATTGTTTAAATTATGCAAATCCTGAGAATCCTGAAATAATGTGGCAATTTATGATGGGTTGTGAAGGCATAAAAGATGCTTGTAAAGAACTAAATACTCCAGTTGTTAGTGGAAATGTTAGTTTATATAATGATAGTGATGGTATTAATATTCATCCAACACCTGCAATAGTTTGTGTTGGCGTAAATGAAAATAAAAATTTACCAAGCATTTTTAAAAGTGGCGTAAGTGTGTATTTAGTTGGTGAAACAAATGGCGTTTTTGCAGGATCACTTTATCAAACTGTGATTAATAATGAGCTTGGTGGGGAGTTACCTGAGATTGATTTTAAAAAAGAAAAAGCTTTATGGGATTTAGTGATCTTACAAAATAAGGATGATAATTTAGAGTTTGCAAATTCAGTTGGAATTGGCGGTATTGCTATAGCTTTAGCAAAAATGGCTGCTGTTTCAAACATCGGAGGTGAATTTAAAACTAATTTTGAAAATGAAAATTTTATTTTTGATGAGAGTTTTTCAAGAGCAATTATTGGCGTAAAAGATGAGGAAAAATTTAAAAAAGAGGTTCTAAATTTAGGCTTAAAAGTTGTAAAGTTAGGTGTTAGCGGTGGAGATAAATTCATACTTGATGATATAAATTTTAGCGTTGATAAACTTAGAGAAATTTATTTTAAAACACTTGAAAAGCTTATTTAAATGTTTTATTTTATTTTAGCTTTAATTATATTTTATTTTTTAGCTAAATCAACAAGTAAAAAAACATATAAAAAAACTACTGAATTTAGTCTCTTGGAGGCTAAATTTATAGTGAGCTTGTTAGCAAAAATAGCAAAGAGCGATGGTAGAGTAAATGAAGAAGAAGCTGCTTTGCTATCTCAAATTTTAGACGATTTAGTTTATAAATTTGATGGAAATAATGATGATAGAGAAATCTTAAAAGCTGTTTATAATAAAGAAAAAGAAAATATTAATAATGCGCATGAGGTGGCTTTTAGATATAAAAAAGAGTTAAATTTATCTTTTTTAGATGCTGTTAATAGAATTATATTTTTTCTAAATATGGCTTTTATAGATGGAGATTTTAGCCATGAAGAAAAGCAAATTATATCAAAAATTTGTGATGGATTTGGGCTCCCACCGCATATAAAAGAAGAAATTTTTGCCAAATTTCAAAACACTTATCAAAGCCACTCACAAAACACTTATCAAAACGAAAATGTAAAAAACCCATATGAGGTTTTAGGTATTAAAAAAGGCGCGAGTTTTGATGAGGTTAAGAAACAGTATAGAAATTTGGTTCGTAAATATCATCCAGATATTTTAATGGGAAAAGGTGCTGATGAGGAGATAATAAATGCAGGAACCAAAAAATTAAAAGAGATAAATGAGGCGTATGAAATTTTACAAAAAGAGTTTAAAAGGTGAATTTTTTAAAAAGGAGTTAAAGTGAAAAAAAGCATGAAAGCACTAATTAGCGTTAGTGATAAAAGTGGAATTTGTGAGTTTGCAAAAGAGCTTGTAAATTTAGGATATGAGCTAATAAGCACAGGCGGAACATATAAATTACTTAAAAAAAATGGCTTGGATGTTACTGAGATAAGTGATTTTACAAAAAGTCCTGAAATGTTTGGTGGCAGAGTTAAAACACTCCATCCAAAAGTTCATGGTGGTATTTTATTTCAACGAGGTCTTGATGATGATGAGGCAGCTAAAAATGGCATTGAAGCTATTGATCTAGTTTGTGTAAATTTATATCCATTCAAAGAAACTATCAATAAAACTGATGATTTTCATGAAATTATAGAAAATATTGATATTGGCGGACCAACAATGGTAAGAAGTGCTGCAAAAAACTATAAAAGCGTTTTAATAGTAACTGATAGTATGGATTATGATTTAGTAATCAAAGCTATTAAAAATGGCAAAAATGATATTGATTTTAGAAAAAAAATGATGATAAAGGCTTATGAGCATACTGCAAGTTATGATTCCATGATAGCGAATTATATGAATAAACGTTTTAATAATGATTTTGGTGAATATAAATTTATAGTTGGCAAAAAAGTTTTTGATACTAGATATGGTGAAAATCCTCACCAAAAAGGTGCTTTATATGAGTTTGAAGATCACTTTACAAAGCACTTTAAAGCCTTAAAAGGTGAAGCAAGTTTTAATAATATGACAGATATTCATGGAGCGTTAAGTTTGGCAAGTAGTTTTGGAAAAAGTCCTGCTGTTGCGATTTGTAAACATGCAAATCCTTGCGGTTTTGCTATAAAAGATAATCTGCTAAATAGCTATAAAGAAGCTTTAAAGTGCGATCCAGTTTCAGCCTATGGTGGCGTTATAGCAATAAACGGAACTTTAGATAAAGAACTTGCTTTAGAGCTTCATAAAAAAGGAACTTTTATGGAGGTTATTATTGCTGCTAATGTAACAGATGATGCTTTAGATGTTTTTAGTGATAAAAAAAGAACCAAAATTTTTACTCAAAATAGTGATTTTTTAGTTAGAGCAAATGAGAGTTTCGACTTTAAACATATTGATGGTGGGTTTGTATATCAAGAAAGAGATTTTGTAAAAGATAGTGAAGTTGAAAATGCAAAATGTGTAACCAAAAAACCAGCTTCAAAAACTGAATTACAGGATTTAAAAATTGCCTGGAAAGTAGCAGCTTTAACAAAAAGCAATTGTGTAGTTTATGTTAAGAATAGTGCCTTAGTGGCTATTGGTATGGGCATGACAAGTAGAGTTGATGCAGCTAGAGCTGCTGTTTTAAAAGCTAATGATATGGGAATCGATCTAAAAGGTGCAGTACTTGCAAGTGAAGCGTTTTTTCCATTTAGTGATAGTATTGAAATAGCTGCAAAAGTAGGAATTAGTGCTGTTATACAACCTGGTGGATCAATAAGAGATGATGAGGTTATAAAAGCTGCTGATGATAATAAAATGTCAATGTATTTTACTGGAATAAGGCACTTTTTGCATTAGAAAGCATAATTAAATTTGGCAGAGATAACTCTGTCAAATTTAATTTAATATACAGTTTTTAAATTTATTTAATTACTTTTTTATTAAAATACAACCTATATGTTTAAGCATATAAAATGATTAAAACAGCAATTAAACTATCAGATTTTAAAATTTGATAGTTTAAATTTAGATTTTAATCGGCTTTGTATCTAAGGTATGTTGGCTCATCAAGATTATCATATATATCTTTTAAATCTATATCGCTTCCACTAACTCTTTGATTAATCTGTCTTCTTGAAATTGCTTTAGTTTCATCTAAAGAGTTTTTTTGACTATCATCTTCTTTTTTTTCAGATGCTTCTTCAAAACCTGTTGCTATAAGTGTTACTTCAACCCTATTATTTTCTATAGATGCATCAGTTGTAGTTCCAAAGATAATGTCTGCATTATCATGAGCTGCTTCTTCTACTAGGCTAACTGCTTCACTTATTTCAAGCAAAGAACAATCAGGATGAATTTTAAAATGTATTAAAACGCCCATTGCACCATTTATACTCATATCGTCTAACAGTGGGGATTGTATTGCTTCTTGAATAGCTTCTTTAGGTGCATCTTCTCCTTCGCTTACTCCAACACCCATTAAGGCTAGACCCCTATGAGACATTATTTTTTTAACATCGGCAAAGTCAAGATTTATATCACTATTTCCTGAATCAAGTATTATAGATGACATACCACCAACTGCTCTTGCTAAAACATCATCAACCATTTTAAAGCTTTCTTTAATTCCTGCTTTTTTATCTATTAAGCTAAGAAGTTTTTGATTTGGTATTACAAGTATGGAATCACACTCTTTTTTTAACTCATCTATTCCCGCCTGTGCAAGAGATGCTCTTTTTTTACCTTCAAATTTAAAAGGAGTTGTTACAACACCTATTGTTAAAGCCTTATTTTCTTTAGCTGCTCTTGCAACTACTGGCGAAGCACCTGTGCCTGTTCCTCCACCAAGACCTGCTGAAATAAAAACTATATCTGAATACTCAAGCGCATCTTTTAATAAATCAAAATTTTCCTCAGCAGCTTTTTTTCCAAATTCTGGCTCCATACCTGAGCCCATATCTCCTAGTCGTAGTTTAGTTTTTGCAATTGATTTATCAAGTGATTTAGCATCAGTATTTGCCACGATGAGTTCTACTCTATCATAACCTTCTCTAATCATATGATCTATCATATTGCAACCACCGCCACCAACACCAATAACCTTCATTCTAGCACCATATACACCTTTATTTTCCTCTATTGTAAAACCGTTCATATCCTTATCCTTTAAAATATTTGTTTTAATCTATTAATAAATTTTTTAAAAGCACTTATATCATTAACATCTCTTAATGTTTGAGTTAGCTTCACCGAAGTTTCATCATCTTTTGTTTCTGAGTTTTCATTTTTATATTCTTCTTGGTTATTTGAAGAAATAGACTTTTCAAAGTCTATTTTTTTATTATCAAGATACTTCAAATGTCCATTTGAATCTATTTCGTATCTAGTAAAATGCCCAGCCCCATATAGGCAAAGCCCTATAACACAAGAATACTCACTATCATTGCAAATTTCATAAAGTCCACCAATTTCTTTTGGTTTTGCTAATCTTACTGGAATATTGCCAAAAGCCATAGAAATTATATTTCTTATATCATTATCTATTTTTGCTAAACCGCCAGTTACAACAAGCCCAGCACCAAGCCTATTTAAATATCCACTGCTTTCAAGTTGTTTGTAAAGTAGCAAAATGGTTTCTTCTATTCTCGCATAAACTACTTTTATAACTATATCCATACTTGCGGTGTGTGTTGATGAGTTTTCACCCATAGTTGGAATTCTAAGTTCTTTGGTATCTTCTTCAAGTAGTTTTGAGTAGTTTGTTTTTAGCTCCTCTGCATTTGCAAGTGGAGTATTTAGCGCTTTTGAAAGATCCATAGTTATATTTGATGAGCCAACCGGAAGGCTTTCATTATATATGATTGAATTTCCTAGATGAATTACTATATCACAAGTTGCACCACCCATATCAATAAGTCCAACACCAAGCTCTTTTTCTTCTTTGGTAAGTGTTGATATGGCTGAAGCATAGCCAGAAAGAACCATATTATCTATCTCAAGTCCTGCAAGTTTTGTTGCTTTTATTAGATTTCTTACAGAGTTTTCATCAGCTGTTACAACATGAGTAAAAACTTCAAGTCTTGATCCGCACATTCCAATTGGATCTTCTATGTGATCTTGTCCATCAACCTTGAAACTATATGGTAAAACATGCAAAATAGCTCTATCTTTTCCAACTACTGCATTATCTTGAGCTAATTGCATTGCTCTTTTGATTTCACCTATTGTTATTTCGCCTGATAAAACACTGACTATACCTTGGGATTTTACACTGTGTGTATATGCTCCAGCAATTGAAACTATTATTTTATCAGGATTTTTACCAGCACTTCTTATGGCTTCTTTTGTTGCATTTTTTATAGAAGAAGCAGCTTTTTCAATATTTGTAATAACGCCTTTTTTAAGTCCTGAAGTTGTGTTCTTTCCAACGCCACATATACTAACTCCACTTTCATCCACCTTAGCTACAACAGCGGTTGTATTTATGGAGCCAACATCCAAGCCTAATATATAATAATTATTATCATTCAATGAACTATTCAATGCTTTTACCTTTATAGAATTGTTCTATTTTATATCTTTTTTCTAGCAAATTAAGTAAGTCTTGATTTAATTCAGTGTTTTTTAAATTCGATATATTTTCTTTTATACTCTCTTTATATTCTGCTATTTTTTCAGGATTTTCAAGTTTTTGATCTGTGATTTCATAAGATACTGCTTTATTATTAAGAATTATATAACCTTTTATTTTTCCAACTGTGTTAAAAAGCTCATTTATAAAATAATTTGCTTCCTCTTCCGTTAGACCATCAACTGTTATTTTACTATCTCTTGAAATGTAACCAAGATCTTTTACTTTGTCATTTGTATCAAAACTACTTAGACTTTCTTTTGCTAAATTTTCAAGCTCTATTTTTGCTTTTTCATCTCTATAGTCATTTTTAGCATATTCGTAGGCTTGTTCAAAATCCATAGTTTTTGGAGAATTTATTTGTGCTATCTTTACTACTAAATAGCCATCTTTATATTCAAATGGCTTCAAAAACTCATTTACATTTTTACCAATTATTTCATTAACTGGAAAGTCTAAATCATCTTCTTTTATATTTAGTTTTTCATTTGTTTTTAAATCGCCATTTTTTAAAGCAATATAGGCTTTATTTGCATATTTTTTGGTTATATCAAGTTTATAATTTTTTAAAACATCTTCTTTTGCTTCTCCAAAAGTTTTTAATGTATCATCACTGTTTAGATATAAATTCTTATTTTCTTCCCAATATTTTTTTATTTTGTCTTCATCAATATCTTGATCTAATTTTACAAAATAACTTTCTAACTCATAGTTTGTTTTTGTTTTATAACTGTCTTTTTGTTTTTCCCAAAATGCTTTTATCTCTTCATCTGTTGCATTAACATCATCAAAATTTAAAGTTTTTATATCTATTTTAACTCTATCTTGCATAAAATATGCACTTGCTAAAGCTTGTATTTCTTCTTTTGAAACACTTAAATTTAAAGCATGACTAAGTTTATCTAAAATAACACTTTTTCTAAGATCGCTTTCAAAATCTTTTGGTTTTATACCAACTCTTGCAAGGGCATTTTTATAAATTTCTTCATCAAATGTTCCTGCTATTTGAAATTCAGGCATAGAGACTAGATACTTAGCAACATCTTCATTATTTGCACCAATGCCTAAATCGTTTGCAAAATTTAGTTTTAATGTATCTTGTATTATTTGTGATAAAGCAACCATATCAAGATTCATCTTATCAGCTTGCTCACTAGTCATAGTTCCACCTGAAAGTGAGTTTAAATAGTTATAAATATTATTATATTTTTGTTGAAATTCTCTTATTGTTATAGGGGTATTTCCAACTTTTGCCACAGAAGATGAGCTATCTGCTTTAAAACTATACGCACCCCATCCAACAAAACCTGCTCCAACAAAAGCAATAGTGCTTATCCAAATAGTTGGAATTAGTGCTTTTCTATTTTTTTGCATCCAATTTAACATCAATCTCCCTTTACTAACTAACAAAATTTTGTATATTTTACTAAAAATAAGCTTATATAAGCTTAAAATCGAGCTTTTATTTTTAAAATTTTACACTTTTTTACTAACATTTTGTTAGTTAGTGCAAAAAATTTATAAAATTAGAAATTTAAGTATATATTTTTTCGTAAGATAGTATTTTGCAACTATTATCTAAAAGTGCAATTTCTTTTGCTAAATTTGTCATAGTTCTATTATATGCTACAACACCATATCCTCTAATTACTAAAAAATTTGTTTTATTTGTAATCATTGTTTTATAAATTTCATAAGGTGCTCTTTCGTACCAATCATCCAGATTTTTAGGATCATAAATTTTAATTTTTTCAAATTTTTTATAACCAAAGAAATCTTTTGGGATTATATAATCATGATTTAGTGAGTAACTAACAGTGTGTGGAGGCATCGCAAAAGCTATAAATTTTGCTTCAAAAATATTTTTATAAATATTTAAATGAATATCGCTATCTATACTTGCATCATTCCATCTATAGTCTTTTTTATCATATAAAATAACAAAGTCATCTTCTAAAAGTCCATCAAAAATTGCATCTTTTTTATTTATCATAAATTTATTTGAGGCTATTTTTGCAGAAAGTGAGCCATGAAATATACCAAAAAAATTCTTCCTAAACATTGATAAAGAAAGCTTTTGAAATAGCAAAGTGGTTTGATTTATGTCCAAAATTTAGCCTTTTTAAATAAAATTGTGTTATTATACACGAAATTTTTAAAGTTAAGGACATATGTGGTACATACTCCTGTTTTGTTAAACGAGGTACTAAAAGCATTTAGCGATATAAAAAATGGTACTATAATTGACTGCACACTTGGATACGGGGGGCATTCAAGTGCTATATTAAGACAAAATAAAAATATAAAATTAATAGGTTTTGATAGAGATTTAGAAGCAATTAATTACTCAAAAAAATATCTTGATGAGTTTAAAGATAGAGTTTTTATAAAACATTCAAATTTTTCAAATTCACTTAGCGGTATTAATACAGATGATATTAGAGGAATTTTAGCAGATATTGGTGTTTCGTCTTTACAGCTTGATAAAAATAGTAGAGGATTTTCATTAAATAGTAATAATCTTGATATGAGAATGAACCAAAACGATAAAAAAGATGCAAAATTTGTTATAAATTCATATAGCCTAGGCGAGCTTGAAAGAATTTTTAAAGAATATGGCGAACTTAAAAATGCCAAGCTTATAGCTGGTAAAATAGTAGATTATAGGAAAAAAAAAGAAATATTAAGTGTAAAAGAACTGGCAAATTTAGTTGGGTTAAAACCTGTTAGAAAAAATGGTATTTTAGAGATAATTTTAGTTTTACAAGCTTTAAGAATAGAGGTAAATGATGAGCTTTTGGAACTTGAAAATTTACTAACATCAATTGAAAATGCAAATTTAAAAGATACTATGGTTGTCATAATAACATTTCATTCTCTTGAAGATAGAATTGTAAAAAATAAATTTAAAAAATGGGAAAAAGAGTGTATTTGTCCTGAATTTTTTATAAAATGCGAATGTGGTGGAAATCATGCCTTAGGTAAGATAGTAACAAAAAAACCAATCACTCCAGGCAATTATGAGATACTTAATAACTCGCGAAGCAAATGTGCAAAATTAAGGATATTTAAAATAAAATGAATGAAAACATAAATTTTCAAAATATTAATCTAAAAAATACAAATTTACAAAATCAAGACATTGATAACAAAGATATTGATGAAGAAAGTAAAGGGCTTGGTTTTTTTGATCTTGTTGTAGCTTTTTTAATTTTGGCTTTGGTAGTTGCTATTTTTGTGCCTATTATTTATATTAGAAATGAAATTTATTATATTAGTAGAGATATTGAAGAGCTTCGTGTAAAGCATTCTGTACTAGTTGAGGAAAATAAAGATTTAGAAAATAAAATCGAATCTTTAAAATTTAAATATGAGATAATTGATCCATTAAGTGTGGAATTTGAAAATGAGTAATCAAATGCTTTTACTGCTATTTTTTGCCGTAATTTTATTAATTATTTTAGTAGCTAGTTTTTTTATATTAAGCCAAATTTTAAAAAAAGAGATCTTAAATACGCAAAAATTTATCTATGAACAAAATCAAAACAGTGTTTCTTTAATAAACGATGTAAATGATAGCTTAAAAGATAATTTTTATATTTTTAATAAGAGCTTAAATGATAGTGTTACTAATTCAAACATAATAACAACTAACACACTAACAGGTGGCATAGATAGCCTAGATAAGCGTTTTAAACACATTTTAGATAAAATTAACGAGCTTGAAAGTGCTAACAATTCAGCAATTCTTTTAAAAAATGAAGTAATGAAATTAAACTCAATTTTTAGTAACCACAAACTTAGAGGAAATTTTGGTGAGTTTGAACTATATAAAATTTTAAAGTTGAGTTATGGTGATAATAGTAAATTTTATAAAACCCAATATAAACTTAAAAATGATAAAATTGTAGATGTGGCTTTGTTTTTAAAAAGTGATCTTATCTTAGGAATTGATTCAAAATTTCCACTATCTAGTTATCAAAAAATTTGCAAAGGATTGGATAATAATGAAAATATTTTGGAGTATCAAAAAGAGTTTGTTAGAAATTTAAAAAAACATATTGATGATATTTCAAATAAATATATAATTTCAGGTCAAACAGTAAAATATGCCATTATGTTTTTGCCTAGTGAGGCAATATTTAATTATATTTGTTCAAATTTTAGCGAGCTTTTTGAGTATATGGTGCAAAAATCAGTATTTTTAGCAAGTCCTACAAATTTGCTTGTTATTTTAAATTATGCAAGTGTTTTTATAAAAGATGAGAATATAAATAAAAATATCTCTTCTGTAAAAAATGAAATTTTCGAACTTTCAAAAATTTTTGAAGAGTTCAAAAAGCAAGGTGAGAGTGTTTTAAACAGTTCTAATAAACTAAATAAAAATATAGAAATTTTTTATAAAAACTCAAATTTAATTTATACAAAGTTTAAAAATATTGAAAAATTTTAACTATTGTTTGTGACAAGTTTGTCTAAAACATACTGCTCCAAATCCCTTTTTGGAATTTCTTTTTTAATAGCTTCATCGTAAATTTCTTGAGCTTTGGTTGAGTATTTTTCATAAGGAAAATATGGAAAATGCACTTGCCAAGCATCTTTTATAAGCTTGTGGGTAAGTTTTTTTCTAGCGTAAGCTTTGAATATATCAAAGCCTATAAAAATACAAGAAGTTATTAAAATTGTTATTAAAAGCGAAAAATGGATATTTAGCTTTTCAAAAAATTTATGTCCAACTCCAATAAGTGGCATTAAAACTACAATACACAAAATTCCAAAAATTATGTATGATTTTCCATATTTAAATCTAAAATTTAACTTCGAAGGATCTACTAACATTCCGTCATTGTAAGCTGAGTTTGCCTCCAGTAAATCCCTAAATAAAACAGGTTTTTTTGATACAAAAAACATACCATAAAGAATTTTATCTATAAAACAGTTAGTTTTCATTTTTCTACCTTAAATAATTTTTGCTCCTATTTTACCAAAAATTTCTCAAAACTTTGTTATAAAGATAACTTTTTAACTTTTATAAATTTATATTTTGATAAAATAAAAATCTCAAATTTATAAAAGGATTTTAAAATGGCTTCTAAGCTTGGTGAAATTGTCTATGTAAATGGTAAATATATGGATAAAAAAGATGCAAAAATAAGTATTTTTGATAGAGGATTTATTTTTGGTGATGGAATTTATGAAGTAGTTCCGATAATTAATTCAAATTTGGCAAATAAAGATGACTTTTGGGAGAGATTTACAAGAAGTCTTAATGAAATTGAGATAAAACTTAATTTTAATAAAGAACAAGTTTTAGAAATTATTTATAATCTTATTAGGAAAAATAATATTATTGAAGGGGCTATTTATTTAGAAATTACAAGAGGCATAGCACCAAGAAATTTCATATTTTTAGAGGATTTAGAGCCAACATTTGTATCATTTGTTTATGAATGTGAAATACTAAATAATCCTTTAGCAAAAAGTGGTATAAAAATAATTTCAACTGATGATTTAAGATGGAAAAGAAGAGATATAAAAAGTGTTTCACTGCTTGCTCAATGCATTGCAAAAACAAAAGCTTATAAATTGGGAGCTAATGAGTGTGTTATGATAGAAAACGGACACATTACTGAAGGTGGAAGTTCGTCGTTTTTTATAGTAAAAGATGATGTTTTGATAACAAAACCACTTTCAAATGAAATTCTTCCTGGAATTAGACGAAAAACTATACTAAAAATCGCTTCAAAGCTTAACCTAAAAGTCGAGGAGAGAAATATAACTTTAGATGAAGCTTACAAGGCTGATGAAGTTTTTATGAGTGCTGCAACTTGGGTTTTACTTCCTGTTGTTCAAATAGATTACAAGCTAATAAATGGCGGTAAAATAGGCAAATGGAGTAAAATTTTAAGAGATGAATACGTAAAAGTAATCAAAAAAGAGGTTGGTCTTATTTAGTTTTTAAAACTTTTGTAAAATTTATTCTTTGTGGAGGGTAAAAGATGTAAAATAATAAATTTAAGCTCACAATCATTAAAAATTAAGATTTTAAATCAAGCTTAAATTTATTTACTGTCTGATTTTTGAATTTCATCGATTATACTAAGATCAATATTTTCAGGATTGCTAATTATATTTTTTAACTCATCAAAATAAAATATATTTTTTCCATCTTCATATCTATGGCAAAATTTTAAATTGTGTGATTTAATAATATTATCAACTATATAAAGCCCAAGTCCAAAGCTTTGTTTAGCGTTACTTCCTTTTGAAAATGGTTCTATATAAAAGCTCAAGTCTTGTTCTAAATTCTCTCCTTTTGTATGAAATTCTAAAGAATTTTCCTTTATATAAATTTCCACAAATTTATCAGTTGAATACTTTATCCCATTATCAATAATATTTTTTATAGCTATGCTAAAAAGCTTAAAATTTACTTTAATCTCTAGCTCTTTATCGCCATAAATTTGAATACTTTTCTTATCAATCATAGCTAAATTTATAGCCTCATCTATAAGTTCATTTATAAGATAGACATCAACTATATTTAGCTTTTTTCCAGAAGTTGCCTCTTCAACTGCTGCAAATTCATTTATAAGTTCTTCGAGTTTTTCAAAAACAGAAATAAGCCTTTTTTGATACTTATCTTCTGGTATCATCTCAACTGTAATTCTACCTTTTGTAATTGGAGTTTTTAACTCATGCATTATATTTCTTAAAAAAAGCTGTCTTGATTCATTTAGTTTTTTTATCTGCATTACAGCAGTATAGAACGCATCAGCGACTTCGCTTATCTCATCATTTCCAGTTTTTGCATTTTCTATATTTAAATCCCCATTTGCAAATTTGTCAATCTGTCTTTTTATCTTTCTTAAAGGTTTTATTTTTCTTATGATAAAAATATATGTTATTAAAAGAATTGTAAAAACAAATAAAAATATAACTTTTATGATGTGATAGCGATATGGTTGATAATCTGCATCTTGAAGCAAAATTTCTTCATCATTGTGTTTAATTTTTAAAAAATGGTGTCTATTATATAAAATTATAGCTGAAGTTCCAAGCTTGACACTTACTTCTTGCAAAATAGTTCCATTTTGTTCAATAGCAGCTATATTTTTATCATCTGATATTTTTACCATATTGTAGTTTTTCATTTGATTTTCATACTCATCTTGGCTAACTAGTTTAGCAAACCTATAAAGTGCCGTGTCAGAAACTGTTGAGTATTTGTTATTAAGCTCTTTTGTATAGTTTTCTTTATCGTAATTAATAAGCCATAAAAAAGCTAAAAAAATACTTGTTGTTGATAGTATAAATATAAAGGTTATACTATAAAATATAGATGAATGTTTCATAAATTTTCTTTTTATTATTGTATCAACTTATAGCCAACGCCCCTTATTGCGTGAATATATTTTGGATTTTTAGAATTTTCTCCAAGCTTTGCTCTAATTCTTCCAATTATTACATCTATGCTTTTATTTGTTGAGTCTTCACTTATCGCATCGCAGTTATAAATTAACTCTTCTCTTTTTATAGCTCCGCCTTCTTTTTGTATAAGATATGCTAGTATGTCATACTCAGCAACTGTTAGTTTTAGTGGTTTTCCTTTTAAAGTTATGGTGTGTTCAAACTCATTTACAACAAGATCTTTTGTAGAGTTTTGTTTTTGTTCATTTTGACTAAGCAAACCATCGCTTCTTCTTATAACACTTTTTAGTCTTGCAAGAAGCTCTTTTGGGTTGTATGGTTTTGGCAAGTAATCATCTGCACCAAAATCAAACGCATTTATTTTATCGGTTAAATCATGTCTTGCACTTGATACAATTATTGGAACATTGTTTGATTTTCTTATTTCTTTACAGACTTCGAGTCCATCAAGTCCAGGCAGTGTAAGATCTAATATAACAGCATCAAAATTATCTAAATTTAACTTTGAAAGACCAATATATGGATCATCAGCCACTACAACTTCCATTTTAAATTTTTCTAAATATTCTGTTAAAATTTCAGCTAGTTCAACATCATCTTCAATCATTAAAATTTTCATACAATGCCCTTTAAATTTTTAAGACATTATAACTAAAAGTGTTTATTTTTATGCTTAAATTTTGTGATTAGTGGCCAGTGTGAAAAAGTTTAAATTTAAAGTTGATTGACTTAGACTAAACTTTATGATACAATAAGACTTAAATTTTTAAAGTAAAAATATTAAACTTGATTTATAATAGTTTCATTAGAATTATTATAATGATAGTTAAAAGGAGAATGGAAGTATGAGTGATAGCCTATATGAAACTTTAGGTGTTAGTAAAGATGCTAGTAGTGAAGATATAAAAAAAGCATATAGAAAACTAGCAAGAAAATACCATCCAGATATTAACAAAGACCCAGAAGCTGAGAATAAATTTAAAGAGATCAATGCAGCTTATGAAATTTTAAGCGATGATGAAAAAAGAAGACAATACGACGCTAGGGGTGATAGTATGTTTGGCAATCAAAATTTTAGTGATTTTGCAAGAAATGCCGAAAATTTTGGTGATTTAAATGACATACTTAGAAATATTTTTGGCGGAGGCTTTAAAAATGCAGATTTTAGCGGTAGCTTCGGTGGTGGTTTTGGAGGATTTGGTGAAAATTTAGACATAAATGCAAGACTTAATTTGGATTTTGATTTTGCTATAAATGGTGGCGAAAAAACAATCAATATAAATAATCAAAGTATTAAAATAAGAGTCCCAGCAGGTGTAAAAGATGGGGAAAAACTTCGTATAAGAAACAAAGGAAAAGTCTCAAGCGATGGAAGAAATGTAGGGGATATAATTTTACACTTAAGCGTTACTCCAAGCAGTGAGTATGAAATAAAAGATGATGATTTATACAAAGAAATTGAAATTCCTTTAAAAACTGCTTTATTTGGTGGTAAAGTTGAAGTAAGCACTCCAAAAAAAGAAGTCAGTATAAAAATCGGTAAAAATACAAAAAATGGACAAAAAATAAGACTTAAAGGATATGGTATTCAAAACAGAAATACAAAAATCTATGGAGATTTATACCTAAAAGTAAATGTTTTGCTTCCAGATATTGAAAATCTTGATAAAGAAGCTGTAAAAATACTTGAAGAAAAACTATAAGATAAATTTATAAAAATATTTTAGAAAGGAATCTATTATGCAAAGCTATGATGAACCAGTTTATATGATAAGTGTAGTTGCTAAAATTTTAGATATTCATCCTCAGACACTAAGACAGTATGAAAGAGAAGGATTGATCGAGCCAGATAGAACAAAAGGTAAGATGAGACTTTATTCTCAAAATGATGTTGATAGAATTAAGATGATTTTAAGATTAACTAGAGATTTGGGTTTAAATTTGGCAGGAGTTGATGTTGTTTTTAGGCTAAAAGAACAAATTGATGAATATGAAGAAATGATAGAGGATCTAAAAAAAGAGATTGATAAATTTTCAAATACAGGAACAAAAAGATATTTAGAAAAAAGACGAACTGGATTTGACTTAATTTTTGTAGATGATAAAAAAAGAAATTAAATTTATAAATTTATAACAAATTTTAAATTTTGACTTAAAACAAAGCTTTTTTATGGTAGTATTACAAACTTATAAATTTAAATCAATTTAATATTTTAAAAAGGTTTGGTTTTGAATGAGAAATTTAGTAGAATAGGTTTTATCCTAGTTGTTGCAGGAAGTGCAGTTGGTCTTGGGAATGCGTGGAAATTTCCTACTTTAGTAGGGCAAAATGGTGGATCTGCTTTTATACTTTTATATATAATTTTAACTTTATGTGTTGGATCAACTATATTTTTAGCTGAGTTAAGTATTGGAAAACTTAGTGAAAAAGACCCAGTAAATGCCTATAAAACTCTTGCTCCAAAACATAAAAAAGCTTGGTCGCTCGTTGGTTATACTATAATTGGTGCGATTTTAATAATATCTTTTTATAGTATTATAATTGGTTGGATTGTAAAATACTTCTTTATGAGTTTTGGCTCTTTACCAGTTGATATAAATAGCTCAAAAACTACTTTTGAAAATTTACTTTTAAAAGATTTTTTAAGCCAAATTTTATGCTTTAGCTTTGTCTTTTTTATAACTTTTTTTGTGGTATCAAAAGGGATTAAAAACGGTATTGAAAAGCTTAATATATGGATGATGCCAACGCTTTTTATACTTTTATTTTTGATGCTAATTTATTCTATGAGTATGGATGGATTTTATGAAGCGGTTAAATTTTTATTTGTGCCAAATTTTGAGGCTTTAAATACAAATAGCGTTTTATATGCTTTAGGACTTGCTTTTTTTAGTATGTCAATTGGAGCAGGATCAATTATAACTTACTCAGCAAGCATAAATGACAATACAAATTTCTTAAAAAGCACATTTTCTATAATTTTTATAAATATTTTAATTGGTTTAATGATGGGACTTATAGTATTTACTTTTATTTTTGAATATGGCGGTGACCCGTCACAGCAAGGTCCTGGACTTATTTTTATCTCGCTTACTTCGCTTTTTGCAAATATGGGAGTTTTAGGAAATATTTTGGCAATAACTTTTTTTATAGCTCTGTTTTTTGCAGGATTAACAAGTGCAGTTTCTATGGTAGAACCATCTGCGTTTCACCTTATAAATGAGTATAAATTTAGCCGTAAAAAGGCACTTATTTTAATAGGAATTGTAGTTTATTGTTTAGGAACTATTTGTATTTTATCCTCACTTAGTTTAACGAGTGATTATTTTACATTTTTCAATAAAAGCTTTTTTGATTTGCTTGATTATTTAGCTTCAAATATCATTATGCCTCTTGGTGGATTTTTTGCTGCTATTTTTGTCGGATTTATCCTAAAAAAAGAGACTTTAGAAACATTTTTTAGCCACTGTATGAGCAAAAAAGTTTTTGAAATTTGGTATTTTTTCGTTAGATTTATAGCTCCAGTAGCTGTTGTAGTTATAATGATAAATTCACTTTTAAAAGCTTAGAAAAAGGTAATATAATGAATGAAAAATTTAGCAAAATTGGTTTTATTTTAGCAGTTGCAGGAAGTGCAGTTGGTCTTGGAAATGCGTGGAAATTTCCTACTTTAGTAGGGCAAAATGGCGGATCAGCATTTATAGTTTTATATTTACTACTAACATTTTTAGTTAGTTTTGTTATATTTTTAGGTGAAATTGCAATTGGAAAAATAAGCGAAAAAGATGCCGTTGGTGCGTTTGAAAGTTTAGCTCCAAAAAATAAAAATTTATGGAAATTTGCAGGGTTTTGTATAATCGGTGCAATTTTAATTTTTTCATTTTACAGCGTTATAATGGGTTGGATTTTAAAATATGTAGTTACAAGTATCTATTTTTTACCAAACTCTATGAAAGAAAGCGAGGAAATCTTTAACTCGCTTTTGACAAAAGATTTAGGTACTAGTATATTTTACTTTACAATTGCTGTTTTAATGAGTTTTTATGTTGTTTCTAAAGGTGTAAAAAGTGGTATTGAAAGGTTAAATATTTGGATGATGCCAGCACTTTTTATATTTTTGATAATAATGCTAATTTATTCTATGAATATGAATGGCTTTTTAGACTCAGCCAAATTTATGCTTATGCCTGATTTTACAAAGCTTAATAAAGACTCTATCTTATCAGCCTTAGGTTTAGCATTTTTTACCTTATCTCTTGGTGTTGGAACTATAATAACTTATGCAGCTAGTCTTCCTAATAAAACAAATTTACTAACAAGCTCACTATCAATTGTTTTTATAAATATTTTAATTGGCATTATGATGGGCTTAATTGTCTTTACCTTTATATTTGAATACGGTGGAAATCCAGCTCAAGAAGGTCCTGGTCTTGTATTTATATCTTTAATTACTCTTTTTTCAAAGCTCGGCTTTATTGGGAATTTATTTGCTGCTATGTTTTTTATCTCGCTTTTATTTGCTGCTTTAACAAGTGCTGTTTCTATGATAGAACCATCAGCTTTATTTCTTATAAATAACTATAAATTTAGTCGCAAAAAAGCTTTAAAATTTATCTTTGTGTTTGTTTATATCATGGGAATACTTTGTATTTTATCTTATCAAAACGTAACTTCTAACAACTTAACATTCTTTGGCAAGTCATTTTTTGATTGTTTAGATTATTTAACTTCAAATTTAATGATGCCAACAACTGGCATAATCGTAGCTATTTTTGTTGGATTTGTTATGAAAAAACAAAGCCTTTATGCTTTGTTTGGACTTTATATGGGAAGAAAATTATTTTTAATTTGGTATTTTCTCTTAAGATTTATTGCTCCAGTTGCTGTTGTTATAATCATGGTAAATCAACTATTTTTTAGCTAAAAAGAGATTTTTATGAGAGAAGAATTTAGTAAAATCGGTTTTATTTTGTCAGTTGTTGGTGGTGCCGTTGGGCTTGGCAATGCTTGGAAATTCCCAACTTTAGTTGGTATGAATGGCGGATTTGCCTTTGTGCTTTTATATTTGCTAATTACCATAACTATTGGATTTGCCATATTTTTAGCCGAAATTTATATGGGTAAATCAAGTAAAAAAGATCCAGTAAATGCCTATAAAACATTAGCTCCAAACAATAAAGAAAAATGGAAATTTGCAGGTTTTACTATGGTAAGTGGAATTTTAGTTTTATCTTTTTATTTGGTAATTTTGGGCTGGGTTATAAGATATATTTTTATTTCACTTTTTGCTTTGCCAAAAGATATCGATAGTGCAAGAGCCATGTTTGAGGGATTTGTTGGAAGTGATCTTTTAGGAAGTATATTTTTCTTTTTCATAGCTTTTATCTTAACTATTTTAGTTGTTTCAAAAGGAGTAAAAAGTGGCATTGAAAAATTAAATGTCTATGCTATGCCAACGCTTTTTATTTTGCTAGTTTTAATGCTTTTATATTCGGTTAGTTTTGATGGTTTCAAAGAAGCATTTAAGTTTTTATTTTATGCCGATTTTTCAAAGCTAAGTGTTGATTCGCTTTTAACAGCTTTGGGTCTTTCATTTTTCACACTTTGTCTAGGAGTTGGGTGTATATTAACGTATGCAGCATCCTTAGGTGATAATGTAAATCCAGTAACAAGTTCATTTTACATAGTTTTAATAAACATTGCAATTGGATTAATGATGGGACTTATAGTTTTTACCTTTGTTTTTGAATACAGTGGTGACCCAACCCAACAAGGTGTTGGCCTTGTATTTTTCTCACTTATTACGCTTTTTGCAAAGCTTGGGATAGTTGGAAATATTTTATCTTTTTTGTTTTTTTTAAGCCTATTTTTTGCAGGTATTACTTCGGCGATTTCTATGATAGAACCATTTACTTTTTATCTTATAAATGAGTATAAATTTAGCCGTAAAAAAGCACTTTGTTATCTAGGTTGTTTTGTTTTTATCTTAGGTTCACTTTGTATAATGTCGCTGAATTTAAATTTTAGCCAAGCATTAAATTTTGGCGGAAAAAGCTTTTTTGATATTTTAGATTTTGCAAGTTCAAATGTTGGACTTCCTGTTGGAGCTATTTTAAGTGCTATTTTTGTTGGATTTGTCATACCAAAAGAAAAAGTAAAAGGATTTTTTATGCCTTTTATGAAAAAAGAAATTATTTTTGAAATTTGGTATTTTATGCTTAAATTTGTAGCTCCAATTGCTATTTTAATCATCGCAATTAACCAAATACTTTCTTAGCACATTTACCTGTAAGAATTTCATATTTTTATAGGTAAATATAAAAATTGACAAATAATTTTATATAATATTTTTTTAAAAGTTAAGAATAATCGAAAATATTTTATACATGTTGTAAGATAATAACTAAATCATATTTTAGTGGTGACCCTTACGAGAATTGAACTCGTGTTGCCGGCGTGAGAGGCCGATGTCCTAACCGCTAGACGAAAGGGCCATAAATTATTCGAAAGCAACGATTTGCTCAAAAGTTGGTGTCCCATGCGGGGTTCGAACCTGCGGCCCTCTGATTAAGAGTCAGATGCTCTACCAACTGAGCTAATGAGACTTTCAAAGCTGATATTTTATAACTTTTTTGTTTAAATTTGGCTTAAATTTTATTATTTTTTAAATATATAAAATTATGCTATTATTAGAAATATTTGAAATTTATTACAATAAATAATTGGTTATTTTTGCAAATATATTTAGTTATTTACTATAAAAATATTTTAAATAATATTGATTTTTATATATTAATAATATTGACTTCTTATATACTTTGTAATATAATTTCGAAGCATTTTTAATAACAAGGAATGACTATGCAAAAAGATACTATTGCGACCCACTTTGGATATGACTCAAAACTAGGCTATGGAACTATGGCAGTTCCAATTTATTTTAATACAGCTTATGATTTTGGAAGTGCCAAAATGGCAGCTGATAGATTTGCATTAAAAGACATTGGACCTATTTATACAAGACTTACAAACCCAACAACCGAAGTTTTTGAAAAAAGAATTTGTGCATTAGAAGAAGGAAGTGATGCTATCGCTACTTCAAGTGGACAAGCTGCAATTTTTATGTCGATTGCAAATTTAGCTGCAAATGGCGATAATGTCATACTTTCAGATAAAGTTTATGGCGGAAGCACGACTTTAATTGCTTATAGTCTTAAAAGATTTGGTATAAAAACTAAGATTTTCGATCCCGAAAATCCTAAAAATTTGGAAAATTTGATAGATGATAATACAAAAGCTATACTTTTTGAAACCCTGTCAAACCCTCAAATTTCAGTTGCAAAAGTTGATGAGATAGTAAAAATCGCAAATAAATTTAAAGTTGCAACAATTGCTGATAATACAGTTGCAACACCTACGCTTTACAACCCTTTAAAAGATGGAGTTAGTGTTGTAATTCATAGTGCTAGTAAATATATAAGCGGTCAAGGTTTGAGCTTGGGTGGAGCTGTGATAGCCAATAAAAATTTAAATAAATTTTTAAAAGACAATCCAAGATATCAACACTTTAACGAGCCTGATGAGAGTTATCATGGGCTTGTTTATGCTGATTTAGTTGATAGTTTTGATATATTTACTTTAAGAGCTAGATTTGGACTTATGAGAGATTTTGGTTTTACTCTATCGCCATTTAATGCTTTTCAGCTTATTCAAGGGCTTGAAACATTAGATTTAAGAGTTGCAAAACACTCACAAAATGCCTTAAAAGTAGCTCAGTTTTTGGAAAATCACCCTTTAGTAAAAAGTGTAAATTATCCAGGACTTAGCAGCTCAAACTTAAATAGCATTATAAAATCAAAATTTAAAGACGGTATGGCTAGCGGGCTTTTGGCTTTTGAGGTTGAAAGTTACGAAAAAGCAAGGCAAATTTCAGATAAAGTTAAGCTTTTCTCAGTTGTTGTAAATATCGGAGATAGTAAATCAATCATAACTCATCCAGCTTCTACAACACACTCTCAACTAAGCAAAGATGAGCTTGAAAAAGCCGGTATAAAAGATGGGCTTATTAGGCTTAGTATAGGTCTTGAAAATGCAGATGATTTAATAGATGACTTAAAGAAGGGATTAGAATAATGCCAATTTTAACAACCAAAGGAGTTTATGGACTTATGGCTATTGCTCAAATAGCTAATGCTAGTAAATTTGAACCAATTTCTATAAAAGATATATCTGATAAAACAGGAGTTTCAAAAGGATATTTAGAGCAAATTTTAAATGACTTGAGAAATTCAAAGATAATTTCTAGTAAAAAAGGTAAAAACGGTGGATATTTTTTAAGAAAACCAGCCCAAAATATAAGTTTTTACGATATTTTTTACGCATTAGAAAAAGATTTTAAGATGACAAATTTAGATGTTAAGGATAAAACACTACAACAATTTTTTAAAAATGGTGATGAAAAACTTAAAGAGGTATTTAGCTCACCCATAAGCAATATCATAAAAACAACAGAAAATAGTTCAAAAAATTTAGATTTTGCTATCTAAAAAGGATAGATATGAAAGTAGCTTCCAGTGTTATAGATTTGATTGGAAATACTCCACTTGTAAGAATTAATAGTTTTTCAAAAAATGCTGAAATTTTAGCAAAAGCGGAGTTTTTAAACCCAAGCCATAGCATAAAAGATAGAATTGCTTTTTCTATGATAGATGATGCTATAAAAAAAGGCAAAATTGATAAAAACACTACTATTATCGAGCCAACTAGTGGAAATACTGGTGTTGGGCTTGCTATGATATGTGCTTATTATGGGCTTAAACTTATTTTAACTATGCCAAGTTCTATGAGCATAGAAAGGCAAAAACTTTTAAAAATATATGGAGCTAAGCTTGTTTTGACAGATCCTTCTCTTGGTATGAAAGGAGCTGTTGAAGAGAGTAAAAATATAGCTAGTAAAACTACAAATTCATTTATCCCAAGCCAGTTTGACAACCCGGCAAATCCAAAAATCCACGAACTTACCACAGCAATGGAAATTTTAAAAGATACTGATGGAAAAGTTGATATTTTTGTAGCTGGTTTTGGAACAGGTGGAACTGTAAGTGGCGTAGGAAAAGCTTTAAAAAATTATAATCCTAATATTAAAGTTGTAGCCGTTGAGCCACTCTCATCACCACTTCTTACAAAAAAAGAGGCAGGAAGTCATAAAATTCAAGGAATTGGTGCAAATTTTGTGCCTAAAAACTTAGATAAAGGCGTAATTGATGAGTTTTTAGATATTAGTGATGAAGATGCTTTTAATGCGACTAAGGATTTAGCCACAAAAGAGGGGTTACTAGTTGGAATTTCAAGCGGAGCAAATGTTTTTGCTGCAAATTTGCTAGCTAAAAGAGATGAAAATAAAGACAAAACAATCGTTACTATCTTATGTGATACAGGAGAGAGATATCTCTCAGTGTTTTCTTAAAATTTCATATAAATAAACCCATATTTTAATGATAAATTATGGGTTTAAGTTTTTTATTGTCGCTATCACACTCATTAACTTCATCTTTATTATCACAACATTCTTTTTGCAAATCTTGATTTGTTATCAATGCTTTGTAATTTTTCCTATTTTTTCCGCCTTTTATCCCTTTAAAAAATAGCATTATTTTATCTTTTAATGAGTTAAAGTTTGTTTTTTTGATTTCATACATAAGATTTTCTTTTTTATCATCAAAAAACTCTTTATAATTTAAAAATAAATTTAAATGTTTAATTTCTTTTTCTATAACTTCAGCCATTTCTTCATATTTTTTAAGCGATTTTTCTATCTCTTTTAGTGCATCTTTGCTTAGGCTTTCATTATTATTTTCAAGCTGTTCGAGATATTCAAGCATATATATTTTTTGATTTTGTTTTAAAAAAGCATCAATTGAAGTGTTGTCATCTTTTATGGTTTCTATAAATAAAATAGGACCTTTTATATAAGAAATTTCATCACTTAATTCATCAAATGATTTAAAATTATATTTTAAAAACTCACCATCTTTTATGCTGTATTTATAGTAGATATCATCTTTACCATCTTGCTTAATTAAAGCAAAAAGCTCTAAAACTTCATCTTTTAATTTTTCTATTTGACTTAAAGCAGACTTAGCAGAGCCTATAAAAATAGTTAATTCTCTCATAAAAACTCCTTTATTTTGAATTTATATATGATTATACACTTTTTTAACAAATAATCAACACAACTTCAAATATCATTTTTACATTAATTTTACAGAAAAATTATATTATCTTAGTGATATTAAGTATTTTTTAAAAAAAGGAATGTCATGAGCAAATTTGAAAGTGATTTTAAAAGGCGAGACTTTTTAAAAACAAGTTTTGCTGTTGGGACTTTGGCATCTTTAAAGCTAAATGCTGGCATAACAGATGTTGTTGGTGGAGCTAGCAAAAAAGTAGGAAGCATTTGTGAAATGTGTTCATCAAGATGTCAAATCGAGGTTAGAGTTAGAGATGGAAAGTGTGATTTTATAAGTGGAAATCCAAAATTTCCAGCCAATAAAACATCCGTTTGTGCAAGAGGCGGAGCAGGAATTAATCAGCTTTATGATAAGGAAAGATTAGTAAAACCTTTAATAAGGGATGGAGAAAGAGGAAGCGGAAAATTTAGAGAAGCAACCTGGGAAGAGGCGTATGAATATTGTGTTAAAAAGCTAAATGAGCTAAAAGAAAAATATGGTGCTAAGTCGGTTGTTTTTACATCAAAAAGTGGAACTTCTCACACAGAAATGGCAAATTTCGCCTGTAGTTACGGAAGTCCAAATATTTTTTCTCATTGGTCCTGTTGTCCAATAATTGAAAAAATAGCTGTTCCTCATACTTATGGCTTTACTCCAAAAATTGATTATAAAAATGCAAAATATATAGTCAATTTCGGTCACAACTTATTTGAGGGCATTGTTATTTCAAATACAAAGGCACTTGCAAAAAATGCAGCTAGAGAAGATACAAAACTTTTGGTTTTAGAGCCAAGATTTAGCGTAGTTGCAGCAAAAGCAGATGAGTGGCTTCCAGTAAGACCAGGAACAGATTTAGCTTTTGTTATGAGTTTAATTCATATTTGGCTAAGAGATGGAAAATATGATAAAGAATTTGTTGAAAAATATACAGTTGGACTTGAAAATTTAAAAGAGGCTGTAAAAGATGCAACCCCGCAGTGGCAAGAAAATCTAACTGGTATTAAAGCCTCAAGTGTAGAGAGAATTGCAAATGAAATTTGGGCTGCGGCTCCAGCAGTTGTAATTGATTGGGGACATAAAACAACAACTACAAGAGCTGAGTATCAAAGAACAAGAGCAATTGCAATAGCAAATGCCTTGATGGGAAATTTTGAAAAAAAAGGCGGTATTGGATTTGCTAAAAAAGCAAATACTTATAATGAGCTTTGCGGAAGCGAAATTTATCCAACTTTAGCAAATTTAAATAAAAATTTTAAAGTTCCAAAAGATCCAAGGATTGATGGTGCCGGAGAAGAGGGTAGGTACTTTTTTATCCCAAGAAAACATGGAATTTTAATGGATATAGCACCTGCGATATTAAGTGAAAAACCTTATCCTGTAAAAGGTTGGGTAAATACGAGATTTAATCATCCAATGAATGTTGCTGGTGAAGAAAAAACTATTGAAGCGATAAAAAAACTTGATTTTATACTTTCGGTTGATATTTATATGAACGATTTTAGCTATTTTGCTGATGTTATTTTGCCTGAAAGTACATATCTAGAAAGAGATGAGAGTATTCAAGATAAAAGTGGCACAGGAGTTGCTTATGCACTTAGAAATAAAGCAATTGAACCAATTGGCGATACAAAAAATGGCTTTGAAATTTTTAGAGAACTTGCAAGGCGTATGAATATTGACCAAAACTATGAGTGGGAGGATATTGATGAGCTTAGAATGAAACAAGTAAAGGGAAATCATAAGCTTCTAGCAGATTTGATAAAAGATGGTTATGTTAAATTTGATGCACCAAGACTTTATTATATGGATAAAAAATCAGTTAGTCAATTTGTTAGCAAATATCCAGAAGCTGCTAAATTTGTCGATGAAGATGGGTTTATGAGCTCTAAGATGAAGTTTAAAACTCCAAGCGGAAAAATAGAGCTATTTTGCGAGGAAGTTGAAAAGATGCTTCCAGGTGAAGGCTGTTTAAATATAAATAATATGGATACTTATGATGGGTTTGAGCTTTGCTTAACTAGCGGAAAAACTCCAATTCATACAAATGCACATACGCAAAACATAAAAGTATTAAACGATATGATGAGCCAATCACCTATTTGGATACATCCAAAGGCAGCCAAAAAAAGAGGACTAAAAACAGGAGATAGAGTTTTAGTAAAAAGCAAATTTGCAAGTGCTTATGCAAACGTTATGGTGACAGAGGGTATTAGAGAAGATACATTATTTGTATATCATGGATTTGGGCATATTAGTGGTGGGCTTAAAAGAACTTTTGGTGATGGACTAAATCAAAGTAAGTTATTAAACCCTGCTTCTGGCGCGGTTTGTGGGACAATGGTAACAAATGTTGGTGTTGAAATAAGTAAGGCTTAAAGGATAAAATATGAAAAAATATGCAATGATTCATGATGAAAATTTATGTATTGGATGTCAGGCATGTTCAATTGCTTGCAGAAATGAAAATGAAGTTCCAGATGGTGTTTATAGACTTCAAGTTCATGCAAAATTAAAAGGTGAGTTTCCATATTTAAAGATGGATTTTACAAGACATAGTTGTGTTATGTGTGATAATAGCCCTTGTGTTGATGTTTGTCCAACAGGAGCTAGTTTTAAATTAGATAATGGTATAACTATGGTAGATAAAAGAACCTGTATAGGTTGTAAATATTGTATTTTAGCCTGTCCTTATGATGCAAGGTTTATAGATCCTATCACAAAAGCAGTTGATAAGTGTACTTTTTGTTTTGAAACAAGAGTTAGTGGAGGTTTGGATCCAGCTTGTGTTAGTGTCTGTCCAACAGATGCATTAATATTTGGTGATATCAATGATCCACAAAGTCCAGTTAGAAAAATAGCTTCTAAAAATGCTATAAAAATACCTAAAGCTTATCATGGAACAAAACCAAATTTGGGCTTCATAGAGAATAAAAAAGGAGGTCGTTATGAATAATATGTGGGGAAGTATGACTCAATATAGTGAAATTCATTGGGGTTGGTACATTGCAATATATTTAGTCTTAGCAGGGCTTAGTGCAGGAGCTATAATTATATCACTTCTTGTTAAGTGGAACTGGCATAGTGATAATACAAACTCTATTTGGGATGCAATGGTAAAAGCTGGTGCATTAGTTGCTCCTATTGCCATAACTATTGGACTTTTGCTATTAATAGCTGAGCTTAGTAAGCCACTTAGTTTTTATTGGATTTTAATTAAATATAATTTAACCTCTGTTATGAGTATAGGTGTAATTTGCCTACTAATATTTACACCGCTTAGCTATTTATTTGCAGTAATTATTTTTGAAAATGAGATAGAAAAGTCTAAATTTTTAGTTTTTTTAAGACCAATTACAAAACTAATAAGAGTTTTTTCTAATTTAGCAAAATATGTAGAATATCTAATTTTTATTTTAGCACTTTGTGTTGGTCTTTATACTGGATTTTTACTTGGTGCTGCATATAAAATACCACTTTGGAATACTCCTGTTTTGCCTATTTTATTTTTATTATCAGGTTTTTCAAGTGGGATTGCAACAACAGTTTTAGTTGGTATTTTATTTTTTAAAGGAAATTTGAACAAAGATAGTATAAAATACCTTTTAAAAATCGATTTAAGAGCAGTTGTTTTTGAAATACCACTTTTAATCATCTTATTTTTAGGACTTTATTTTGAAGGTGGAAATAGTGCTGTTTCTGCGAAAGAAGCTTTAACTCACCAAACCTATGGAGTTTTGTTTTGGTTCGGGGTTGTGCTAATAGGACTTGTAACCCCAATTATTATAGCTTCGACTGCACTTAAAAATCACGCTTATAGACCAGTTTTTATTGTGCTTGATTCATTTGCCATAATAACAGGTGTTGTTTGTTTGAGGTATTTCTTTGTTTATGCGGGACAGGTTTGTTTGGGAATTTAAAATATTTTAAAAGGAACTTTTTTGAAGATACTTTTATTAGAGGATGATTATAGTTATAGAAAAACAATAGCTGAGTATTTAGAAAGTCTTGGCTATGAAGTTGATGAGGCAAGTAATGGTTTAGAAGCTTGTGATAAAATAAAAGATAACTTTTATCATCTTTTGATACTTGACATTAAAGTTCCTGAAATTTCAGGCCACGAAGTGATGAAATATGCAAAAAGCCTAAATTTAAATACTCCTATTATGATAATGACATCTTTAATAGATATTGATGATATGGAGATTGGCTATTCTTTGGGGTGTAATGAGTATCTTAAAAAGCCATTTGACATTGCTGAACTTAAGTTTAGAGTAAATGAACTTATGAGAAAATACTATTTAAAAAATGATAAAAATATCATAAAAATAGATGATGAGTTTTATTATAACTCATCATCAAAAAATATTAAATTTAAAGATCAAATTATAAATTTAAGCCAAAAAGAAAATGAAATTTTAGAATATTTGATTTTGAAAAAAGATAGCTTTGTGAGTATTGGCGAGATGATAGATGAAATTTTGCAAGATTATGAAAGCGTTGATATTAGAATGCATATTATGAAAATTCGCCAAAAAACTAGTAAAAGTTTTATACTTTCAAAAAGAGGGCTTGGATATAAAATAAATGTTAAAAACGATTAAAATACCATTAATCGCCACTTTTATAGTTGCTTTTATGTTTATTTTACAAGGTTTACAAATTATAAATTTGGCAAAAAAAGAGCTTGAAAAAGATAATTTATTTGATTTAATGGTAAAAAGTAACGAAGTAAAAGCTGATATAAACTCCATAAATTTTAGTTCAAATTTGATTTACAAATATGCAATTTTGGATAAAAATTTAAATATTGTATTTTCAAATTTAACTATTTTACCGCCAAATTTTGACTTTAATGAGCTGAATTTTAAACAAAATTTATTTTACAAAGATTTCTTTCTTTATGATGATGAACTTTATTTTTTAATAATTAGCAAAGAAATTAACTATAAAATAATTATTTTTTTAGCTTTTTTTATGCTCACAATAACAATAATGGCTAGTACATTGGTTATGTATTTTGTCTATGTAAGTATAACAAAACCACATTTAGAGCAAAAAAAGATGATGAATACATTTTTCAATGATGCTATGCATGAGCTTAAAACTCCACTTGGTGTTGCAAGTATAAATTTAGAAATTTTAGAAACTAGAAATAAACAAACACATCGCATAAAAGCAGCTTTAAAACAGATGAAAATAACTTATGAAGATGTTGAGTTTTTTATAAAAAATGATCGTATAAAATTTCCAAAAAAAGTCTTAAATTTTTCTAAATTTTTAGAAAATAGAATTCGTTTTTCAAGTACAATCGCCCATAATAAAAAGATACAGATAATAAGTGAAATTTCATCAAATTTAAAAGTATTTTTAAGTGAGATTGAAGCAACAAGATTGATTGATAATAACCTATCAAATGCTATCAAATACTCAAATGAGAGTAGCAAAATCAATGTTTATTTAAAAAGTGATGATAGTTTTGCCATTTTTATAATTGAGGATTTTGGATGTGGAATAAAAGATGTTGATACTATTTGGCAAAGATATACAAGACAAAATCAATCACAGGGTGGATTCGGATTGGGGCTGAATATAGTTATGAAAATTTGCAATAAAAATGATATTTTATATGATGTTAAATCAATCCCTAAAAAAGGATCAATTTTTACTTATAAGATTCCACTCTATGAAGAAAAGCTTTTAGATAATATTTAAAAAATATCATTAATTTTTGATTTTGAATGTTTGTGCATTATGATATATCCAATATGATTATTTTTAAAATCATATAATTTTTTTGAGTAAAAATAATCATTTTTAAATTTAATGAAATTTCGATTTTTAAAGTCTATTTTGTCTAAAAAAGGTAAAATATTTAAATTTATATCATTTTTATCAATTATGTTAAAACCATGAATTTTTATATATGATTTTTTAAAACATTCTATTTTATAGTTATCCTTTATAAGGATTAAAAGATCATATTTTTGTCTTTTTGAGAGACTATAAAGATGCTTAAAGCCAAGCATAACCTCAATGCTTCCTAAAAAATTACTATCTGCGAAAACAGGAGAAACCCCTCTTACAAAAACTCCACATTTTCCTATTTCTATTCCTGATGTTGGTGTTTTATTTTGTTTAGTTTCATATATGGTGTGTCTAAAATATTTTAAATCATCTCCTTTTTTTTGATCATCCCAGCTTCTAATTATGCTTTTTAAGTCATCTGAGTGTAGGTGAATTAAAATATCCTTATATAAAGGAACATTTTGTAAAATTGATATATAAAATTTTAGATTTTTTTCACAGGTTTGTCTATTTTTATATTTTAAGCAACTTTTTATATCATCATTTTGAGAAAGAATTAGAGATAGTGCAAGGGCATTAAGCCTTTCTTCTTCTATGGTATTTAAAAGAAGTTCAGCATTAAAATCAAAAAATTTTTTTATTTTTTCATTACTTTGATCTATTTTATACTCAAAAAACATATATCCTAAAAGTAAAAAAGAGAATGAAAAAAATAAAATTATTAAATTTTTAAAAGCTTTAATTTTGTTTCCTTTTTAATTTTTTATAAATTAAACAAATTTATTTTGTGTATTTTATTTGACTTGAAAGTGGAATTATACCAAATTTATTTATGTCAATGCCGTAATTAGTTTTATATAATTGCAAAGAGAGCATTTAACTATGTTGATAGTGTTATATTAGATATAATTTTATAAATCCAACTTAAGTTTAAGCTGGATTTTTAATTTTTATTATTTTGCGTCAGCTTCAATTTCAATATCAAGCTTTACTTCGCTTCCAATTGCTAAGCTTTTTTCACCAACACCAAAGTCAGTTCTATCTATTTTTCCACTTAGATTAAAGCCTATTTTTTCAACATCTCCTTTTGATATACCGCCAAATTCGTACTCAAGCTCGATAGGTTTTGTAACGCCTTTTATTGTTAAATCGCCTTTTACAACACCTTCATCTTTTTCATCATCATCAAATTTAAACTCAGTCATTACAAATTTCATTTCAGGAAATTTCTTAGTATCGAAAAAGTCAGCATCTCTTAAATGCTCATCTCTTCCTTCATTTCCTGTATCAACTGAGGCTGTTTGAATTGTTGCTTCGAGCTTATTTAATTTCATAGTTTTTTCATCAAAATCAACAATTCCTTTAAAATCAGCAAAATTTCCTTTTGTATTACTAATTTGCATATGTTTTATTTTAAACCCAACATCTGTGTGAGCTGTATCAACTACGTATTCTTTTGCATTTGCAAGACTAAGTGTTAAAAGCGAACAAGCCGCAAGTGAAAATAAAAACTTTTTCATATCCATCCTTTTTAAAATAAAATTACTATATTTTAATTAGATAGATTAAATAGATAACAAATTAAACTATCAATATAATTAAATAAAAAAAATTAATTATTTAAAATTATTTTTAAAACATGAATTATATCAATAATATGATTATGC
>QWCD01000006.1_pt1 | contig 174670 bp, 162 predicted proteins | sample 1972461 | NCBI WGS metagenome assembly QWCD01 (sample SAMN09866717, study PRJNA288562) | Human vaginal metagenome isolate term4_vaginal, whole genome shotgun... | isolation source: vagina | host: Homo sapiens | place: USA: California | reverse complement strand
TGTCAAATAATTTATCTGACATGATTGGCAATTCTTTTAATATTTCAGGTGTTAATTTTTTTAAATTTTCTGGTGTTGTTTTTGAATATGCTCAAATACCATCAACGCCTTTTGCTTCTTGATCGTTATTATTGTAATAGTCTAAATAAGATTGCAATTTGCTACTATTTTGACTATCTAATTTAACTCCTAAAGCCATTAATTCTTTAACGAATTTTCCAACTAATGCTTTAGCTACTGTAGTCATTTCTCCTGAACGAGATAGAGGTATTGCCCACTTTTTATTATATTTGTTATTTGCAATTAAAGAGTTTGCGACATTAAATACTGGTTCAATGTTATATTTTTTAAAATCTTTGTCATCAATTGCTAAATTCATTTTGTGATTTGCATATAAAGCAGCTGCTGATGCGTAATTTAATAAAATGTTGTGAAAATCTTTCCTATTTTTTACTTTTAAATCAAGTGCAATTGAAGATGTATTATATCCTGAAGCTAGTCAGGAAATTTTTAAAGGCAAGTATCCTTCAGATTGCTTGTTATTGTCTTTGATTCATTTGTTGTATGTATCAACAATCCCTTGAATAGCAAGCCCTTGCCAATCATTTTTTAAAAATCCCATTGCTAATACTAATTGTCCATCATCTTCTTGGTCAAATCCGTATTTCGAATTTTCTGTTGTTGAACATGAGGATAAAATCAATGTAGTCGTAGGAAGTAAACCTATAGTCATTAAAGTGAATAATTTGCCAAGTCTTTTCATATAATCTGTTTCCTTTAAAAATGTATAAGAAATGAACTACAAATTCATATAACCGTGTTGTTCTCTACTGGTTTTAAAACCATGTAGTAATATAAAATATATTTTAAATATAAACCCAAATTTCTTATTTTAACTAATGAAATAAATTATATATTTTTATTGCATTAATTTTTAGAAAACGAAATTCTTTATGCACTTTTAGAAACAAAAAAATGTCTTATTAAATTAAAAAATTCGCAACTAAGCGAATTTTTAATATTATTCTTGGAACAATAGCTTAATTTTATTAATAAAATCTTTGTAGTCAAAAACTTTTAAAACATTGGCATCACTCAATATTGATCTAGCTGCTTGCTTTATTGCATCCCTTAATTGGTCGCCTTTTCTAGTTGCAATATCATCGGCAGGCTTGTATATTGATCCTTCATTGATTAAATGTTTAAAGTTTGTGAATGCTATTTCATCAGCAATATTTTTTGTTGCACTCTTTGCATCTTGACTTAGATATTTATTTGTAGGAGAAATATATCCACCAAAGGCGTTGAAAGCATCTATTGCTTTTGTACCATCAGGGAATTTTTGAATGTTTGTTTTTTTGCCATTGCTATCAACTTTATAAAGTTCTAAATTATTCAATGGTTGTGTATACATTCAATTGATAAATAATCTAGTTGCTTTATCTTCTCTTTTGTTTGCATGAACTGGAATTACAGAAGGACCTTGAAGAATGATTCCCTTATATTTGTCATTATTTGAATATGAATAAGGTGCTGCTATTCAATCTGCATCTTCTTGGTTAATAAAATTATTGGCCTTTAATACTTTAACATCCACGTCTTCTTGATTAATAAAGAAATATTCATTTTCATTATTATTAAAGAATTTGCCTAAATAAATTCCTTGTAATTTAGTTATTTTATTTCCTATTTTTAATTCAATTTTATTTTCGGCTTTATTGTATGAATATTCAGAACCGGAAACTATATAGCCTGCCTTGCCTTGCAATTTTTTAGCTTCATTAATTGATAAAGGAGATACTCTTTTAATGTATGTAGGATTTTGTTTAGCATCTTTTATATCTTTTTCACTAGCATCTGACGCTCAAATTGTGTTTGGATATTTTACACCCAATTGTTTAAATTTCAATAATCATTTTTCATTATTTTTAGGAGTATTATTTAATATTTCAATTGTTGTTGTTGGATCTAATACCCTGTTGGCTTGTTTAATTATATAAGTACTATTTTTTTCATTATTACCAACGAATGTGTGACGATATCCAGCAGTAGAACCAATATTTATAGCCATTTTATAACCAGTAAAAATACTTGATCCATAAACGCCTGGTTGAGCTACTCAAACAGCATTTTCTGAGATACCTTTTAAAATAATAGAAGAAACTTTTTTAAATAATTTTGCTTGTGGGCTATTAGGTGTCAAATAATTTATCTGACATGATTGGCAATTCTTTTAATATTTCAGGTGTTAATTTTTTTAAATTTTCTGGTGTTGTTTTTGAATATGCTCAAATACTATCAACGCCTTCTGCTTCTTGTTTATTATTATTGTAATAGTCTAAATAAGATTGCAATTTGCTGCTATTTTTACTATCTAATTTAACTCCTAAAGCCATTAATTCTTTAACGAATTTTCCAACTAATGCTTTAGCTATTGTTGTAATTTCTCCTGAACGAGATAGAGGTATTGCTCATTTTTTGTTATCTTTATTATTTGCAATTAAAGAGTTTGCATTATTAAATACAGGTTCGATGTTATATTTCTTAAAATCTTTGTCATCAACTGCTAAATTCATTTTATGGTTTGCATATAATGCAGCTGCTGATGCGTAATTTAATAAAATGTTGTGAAAATCTTTTCTGTTTTTTGTTTCTAGGTCCAATGCAACAGAAGAAGTGTTGTAACCTGCTGCTAGTCAAGAAATTTTTAAAGGTAAATATCCTGCTTGTTTTCTTTCTTCTTTGAATTTTGGATCATTTATTCAATTATTATATGTATTAACAATTCCTTGAATGGCAAATCCTTGCCAGTTACTTTTTGAAAATCCTGTTGCTAATACTAATTGTCCATCATCATCTTGGTCAAATCCATATTTTGAATTTTCTGTTTTTGAGCACGAGGCTGAAATTAATGCAGTTGCGGGAAATAATCCTGCTGCTACTGCTGTAAATAATTTGGTAATTTTTTTCATATAATTTATTTTTCTCCTAAAAAAAGTGTATAAAAAAACGAACTACAAATACAAACATTTTGTACAGTTATGTTCTTACTAGTTTTAAAAAACGCTAGTAATATAAATATATATATTTTTTATTTTTTGTTTCAAAAATTTTTATTTTTTTTCAGCCAAAAATATAAATTTAAATTTTAAATTTTTGCTTGTTAAAATAAATTAATATATTGTTATTACATTATTTTTAAAAAATAGATTTTTTTATAAAAATTAGTGTAAAATAAGCATGCAATGACTCAGCATAAAAATATTTTTTAAATAATTTTTGCTACATTGGATTGAGAGTAAGAAAGCTGTAATCCGAAATCATTTAAGCAAAAATCTTAGGAAAGAATTTTTAAAGTCCTTGCATATGAAAGGAACTAAAAAATGTCAAAATTTGTTGGCTCAATGTTTAAAAAGAGCCGTAGATATGGAATTTCTTTATTAGAAAATAATAAAGAATTCACAAAAGGCAAAAAACGTACAACTGCCCCTGGACAACACGGAGCAAAAAGAAGCAAACCATCAGACTATCAACTACACATGTATGAAAAACAAAAAGTTAGATATATGTATGGTTTAAATGAACGTCAATTTAAAAATTTATTTATTAAAGTTTCTAAAAAAGCCGGAGTTACTGGTATTAACTTACTACAAACTGTTGAATCAAGATTAGACAATCTAGTATTTAGAGCAGGATTTGCAAGAACAAGAGCTCAAGCAAGACAATTAGTAAATCATGGACACTTCACAGTTGATGGATGCAAGGCAAACATTCCTTCAATGATTGTTAAAGTAGGTTCAGTTATTGAATTAAAAGAAGCATTACAAAATAATGTTGCTATTAAAGATGCTATTGAAGTAATGACAGTTGCTCCATGATTAACAAAAGAAAACTTTAAAGTAACATTTACAAGATTGCCAGAAAGAAACGAATTTGCTAAAGATATTAACGAATCATTAATCGTTGAATACTACAACCGTTAATAAACAAAAAAACGAAGTTTGTTCAAACCTCGTTTTTTATTATTTATTTTTAACATAATTAACTTTTTTAAAAAATATAAATTGTTTTTCTTGTGTTTTTGCAATCAAAACAATAAATAAGATAAATGCTGGTATATAAACTAAATTAATTAGATAAATATTATTGTATAAAGGATTAAGCGTCATTGTTATAATTTTTATTAATAAAAAACTTAATAAAAATCAATAAGCTAATCTAAAAATATAAACATAAAAATATTCAATAATTTTTGTATTTTCTAAATATACAGGAGTTTTTGTATTTCAATGTCCAGAGACGATTTCATAAAAATTTTGTTTAATAAACAAAATCATTACGTTAATTAAAAATATTACAATCAATGATATTGTAGTCGTCAATATTATTATTAAATAGTTTCTTCTTTTTTCTTTGTGATCAAGTTCTATACTTCGTTTTGATAAATATCGTTTAACAAAATAGAAGTTTAAAAATAGTCCTATTGATAATAATGTTAAAAGAAGCTGGGTAGTATAAGAAGGAGCGATTAAAAATATTTGATTTATTAAAGGAAATAGATTAAATTGGTCGATTTGACCATCTATTTTTAACATTATTGCTGATATTAAAAGATAAATTACAAATCCTGCTAGCAATATTCAATATGGCAGAAATAGTAGTAATTGTTTTTTATTTTTTTTCATTAACAAATTTCTCCATTTCTTTATGCATGGTAAATAAATGAATATATAGCTTTAGCCCATATGCGGTAATTGATTTTTATTTTAGCTGTCGTCAATATCTAATTATTTTTTAGTTTCTTGAATATAATATCATTTGCTTTTTCAATTCATAAACTCATTTGGTTATGAATGTAATTGTAAAATCAACTAGATTTGTTTAAATATTCTTCATTAAATTTTTTTAATTCGAAACTAAAAGTATTTGCTGCTTCTAATAGTAATGCTTCGTATTTTGTATTATCTAATGTTTTAAATAGTTGTTCAAGTTCCTTTTTTGCATCTTCTGGGTTGCAATATATATAAAAGGGTTTAATAATATTATTTTGGATTTTTGTCATAATAATAAAGCAATAATTAAGGTCTTCATCATTGACAAAATTTAATAGTTTTTTTATTAGTTTTTGAATAATATAACTTGCTTGGTAATTATCTTCATCATTTGAATTGCTGAATTTAAATTGGTACTCTGTTTCTTCGTCAAATAATTGATTATCAGCTACAAATGCTTGGTTTATATCGCAATATAAACCTTGAAAATTATCAATGTCATATTGACCTAAATTATTTGATATTGAAGTTAGAAGTACTTCGTTATCGTGTTTTATTTTTGAAGCCTTTATATAAATTGTAAATTCGATTGTTCTAACAAGCGGAATTAATTTATATTCATCAATATCATTTAAAGGTAATAATAATCTAGAACAAATCATATACTCTCTCCAATCTAATAAAAAAACCACAAGACATAATACTTCTCGATATGGCTGCTATATTTCTATCCTGACCAAGTTACAAGGTTATCATTCTCATGGCATTCTAATTATACTAAAAAAATAACTTTAATTTTATAATTGAAAAAATAATAAATTAATTTAATTCTAAACTTTGCTTTAGTTTATTTATTATCATTTTTTATATTTTACGAATTATGAGATTAATTTCTTTTTTTGCAAATAAAAACCTCCCTCATAATATTTTTTATAAAGGAAGGCTTCATAAGTTTATGTAAATTTTATAGTTTCTTATTTTTAATGGTATTAAATTTCTTAAAAAATATGAAATTTTTTTCTTTGATTTTTGCGATTAAAACAATAAATAAGACAAATGCTGGTATATAAACTAAATTTATTAGATAAATATTATTGTATAAAGAACCAAGTGTCATTGTTATATTTGAAAGTGAATATATAGAGTTTAAAATTTCGGGAAAAACAATGGAACTCAAAATAATAATTAGGTAGTTTAAAAATCTATCATGGCTAATTTGATAAAACAATGTGCCTAAAATAATTTTTATTAATAAAAAACTTAATAAAAATCAATAAGCTAATCTAAAAATATAAACATAAAAATATTCAATAATTTTTGTATTTTCTAAATATACAGGAATTTTTGAATGATCCCTTCCATCCCTTATTCTATAATAACTTTGATTAATAAATAAAATCATTATGTTAATTAAAAAAACACTAATTAATGCAATTATAGTTGTTAATATTATTATTAAATAGGTTTTTCTTTTTTCTTTGAAATCTAGTTCGATATTGTGCTTTGTTCAATATCTCTTAGCAAAATAAAAGTTTAAAAAGAGTCCTATTGATAACAACATTAAAAGAAGTTGCGTAGTATATGACGGGGCAATCAAAAATATTTGATTAATTAAATTAAATAAATTAGTATTGTCAATCTCACCATCTACTTTTAATATTATTGATGATATTAAAAGATATATTGTAAAACCACCTAGTAATATTAAATATGGTAAAAATATTAATAATTGTTTTTTAGTTTTCATTAATAAGTTTTCTCATTTCCTCGCCAGTATGCATATTATTTTTATAATTAAACAATTTTTTAGTTACTAAATTTTGGTTAGCCTTTGGCCTCATAGTAAAAATTATTTTTAATGGTGAGCCAGAGGCTGCTAATTTTCAATAATTTACTAGTACTATAGAGTCATTATTTCCTCATAATCAATTTAGTAGAACCATCTGAGTTTCTTCATCATATCCATATATTATAAATGCGTGCATAGTTTTGGCGGTACTTACAATTACGGGGTTATTGTTTTTTATATTTTCTGTTGCCTTATAATAATAAGCACCTTTTTTGTAATCATACTCATACTTATTTTTTGCTTCCTTATTATTTAAAAACTTATCTATTGGATATGTATAAGAATTATAAGCATAAAAATCTAGTCACCTTTTATTAAGCCTTCATAATTTAGCAACTAATGAATAATCAGGATGATCATATTGATAATATCTAAAAATAGGCGATGAATTTTCTATAGAATCGTCATAATTATCATATTTAAAAAAATCATTAAATTCTTCATTTGTAAAAATACCACTTTGATTAAAAAGTTCATTATAAAGTAAAATATTTGATATTGCAACATATTCACATAATCCAGAAGTATCATTGTATTTATCACTCAAAAAAGTTTGATCTACATATCCTACTTTTTGCATTGTGTTTCTAGTTGCTCACCACCAACTATTTTTAACCATATTGCTTATATTTGGCAATGTATCTAGTTTGTCTTCCAAAACTGGAGAAAAATAATCTTTCTTATATGCCATTCTTAATTCATTAAAGTTTTTATTTTCTTTTTCTAAATAATTAAAATTATATTTTATGTTTTCATTATAAGAATGAAAACCTTTTTTGATTTCAGTAATTGAAAAATCGTTTTTATCAACGATAGCATAATAGTTAGAACATTGAATGTATAAATATTCATTATTTAGATTTTTTATATATTTAAATTGTTGATTTTTTCCAAAAAATCTTTGAATAGTATTGGTTACTTTTTCTTTTAATTCTTTATAGTTTTCATTGTTGTTAATATTGCTAGACAATAAGCAACAAGGCATTGCTGCTACTATGGTTAATGCAGGAATTTTTATTTTCATCATTTGGCCTCCTAAAAAAATTATAAAATTTTTTGCTTAAATATTAAATTAATTATGAACACATTTTATAAAATCAATTATCTTTTTTAAAAATGTTTAATTAATTTTTTGTTGTCCTAGTCATGCTGAAAGGACACTATTTACTTTTTTTAAAATTTACTAAGTGCAATAAAAAATGCCATTCAATAAATGCATTTTTAGCAAAATATTGAATGGCATTTATTACAATAAAATTTTATTTTTTGTTGCCCTTGTAGTTGCTATTGTTTGGGTTCAATTGATTAGAATGATTGTTTAAATTTGATCTGTATGCTGAATTATTAGAATTATTTTGATTTGAATAATTATTCATTTGTTGTCTTGTATGTATGTTCCCACTTACTTTATTATTTTTGTTATTCATAATTTACTCCTAATTTTTATATTCATTCGGCAATCCATAATAATCACAAAGCATATTGTATGCTGCCATTTTTTTAGCAAGTTTTTTTGATGAGCCATATCCTTCTGCGTATTTAGTTGATAAGCCCATTCATTGAAGATTTCTAAAATTAACATTACATCTGCAATGTCATCATTGTTTACCGTTATTATCAATTATAGGTTTTTCTGATATTTGATATATTGGCATTGAGCATTTACCACGCTCTGCTAATTCTTTTAATGTATTGATAGCATTTTCTAATTTAAATTTATTTGGTCTTTTTTCTCTGCAATCAACGTCTCTAAAAAAATGTTCAATATCTAACATCTTTATAATGATGTTTTTTAAACGCTTAATATCTCAACCACTGTCAATTGCTATTGCACCAATTATAGCTTCAAATAAATCAGCTTTCACACTATCTTGATTAGCAACATTATTTCTTTTATCATTATCTCCTAAAACTAAATACTTAGCAAAACCTAATTTATTAATTTTTTTAGCTAGTGTTTTATTGCTTACGATTTGATTTTTTAAATCAGTAAAATCGGATTCATTTTTATTGGCTATAAGGCAATATTCTTCAAGATCGTCATATTTGTTGTAATATTGCGAAGCCGATTTTAAAAAGCCAAATTCTTCTGCCATTAGTTGAACTACGCAAAAGCTCAAAACTGAATCTCCTATAAATTCAAGAACTTCATTATTTTCAATTCCATATTGATTTGAATAAGAACTTCTGGTAAATGCTTGATAAAGTAAAGATTTATTTTTAAAGTAATAACCTATTGCATATTCAATTTGATAAATATATTCTTGCCATTCTTCTATTCCCATATTTGAATTTTTCCTTTCTAAAATTTATTATTGTTCAACAGTTAAAATATGCTTTTGTTGTATATTTTAAATTCTATTTAATTAAGGTAAAATAATTTTTATAATATAGTCCATCTAAACTTCTTTATTTTTAAGTGGCAAAAAAGTTTAAATAATACATGTTATTCAACTACTTTAACATAACTAAATTATTGATAATTTAATTACACTTTATATTAAATTATGACTTTCTTTTATTTCAAAATAGATTTAAGCGTATATATATTGATTTTTGTAAAATAGTATTGCAATGTGAGTTTTATTTGATTTTAGCGTTTTATAATAATTTAAATAATATAATATTTATGTATTTAGGAGAAATTATGTCAAACGAAGAAAAAATTTATGTTTTTAGTTATGGAACTATTCAAGATCCACAATTTTATAAGGAATTATTACCAAACTCAAAGCCAATGCCCGCAATATTAAACGGTTATGCAAAATGTGTTGATGAAACAATGTATTTTTTATTAAAAAAAGATTTGTCAAGTCAAGTTAAGGGAAGCGTATTTGAAATTAGTAAAGAAGAATTGTTTTTAATTGATAGATGGGAATTATTTCCTCAATATCAAAGATTTCAAGTTAATGTTTTATTAACCGAAACAAATGAAATTTTAGAAAATGTTTATGTATATACAAAATTAGAAGTTGGAAAATATTATTTAGCAACAGATGATATGGGATTTTCTAGAAATCCTAATGCTAATGAAAATAATTTAAATGCTTTTATTGAAATGGAAAAGGCAATAAAAGATTTTCCATTAACTGACTATATATTTTTATATGACATAAACGAACAAGAATTTGAAGAAATTAATAAATTAACTCACCCTTATGCTGCTTTAATTATTGATGATAAGGAAAATAGAAATTATGTTGCAATTCACGGATCAATTTTTGCAATTAAAGAAGACGGTAAAATGTATGCAGCCTTAACTTCGTTTAGCCAAAAATCAAATTTAAATAGTATTTTTTATTATCAAGCATTTAATGAAAAGTTATTAAATAGCAAACCTGAAATAACGTTAAAATCGTTATACGATAATACAAATATAGATTTTTTAATTAATAAAAAACCTGTTTATTATTTAAGCTCAAGAGAAGATAAAACAATCAATGAAACTCAAGTTGGTTGATATGAAAATAAAGCCTTTGAATTAGTTGAAAAAGATTTTGACATTGATCCGTTTATTCGCTTTAATAAAATGTTAAAAGCGTTTTTTGATACAAAACAAAAAAATGATAAATAAAGAAATAATTATAAAAAATGTGCCACATAAACCCGGAGTTTATTTATGAAAAAATAAAAATGGCAATATTATTTATGTTGGCAAAGCAAAAGATTTGAAAAATAGAATGTTGCAATACTTTGATATAAAAATGCAAAATTCTTTTAAAACAGAAAAAATGAAGCAAGAGATTGCTGATTTTTCTACAATCATTTTAAGCTCGGAACGTGAAGCATTTATTGAAGAAAGAAAATTGATTGATTTTTACAAGCCATTTTACAATGTTCTTTTTCCAACTAGAGATAGTTTCCCTTATATAAGAGTTAAATTACTAAGTACTAATAAATTAATAATTGATATAAAAAATCATTATAAAAAAGAACCAAATTCTATATATTATGGTCCTATTCCTGACAACAAAAATTTCAAACCATTAATTAGATATTTGAATCATTTACTACTTTCTAAGGATGGAATCATAATTGAAAAACAAAGTCCTGAATTTGCAAAGCAGAGATTTGAAAAAGCCAAATCAATCATGAAATTTGGTCCTGATTTTAAAAGAAATTTAAAACAAAAAATCAATGAGGCAATTGAAATGAACCTGTTTGAGCAGGCGAGATTTTATGACCAAATTTTAGATTTATTAAATTACAATAAACAAAGTCAAAATATTTTTATAAAAACTATCAAAGATATTGATGTCTTTGGTTTTTATCAATATCAAAACTATATGTTGGTTAATGTTATGATTTATAAAAACGGATCATTAGTAAATTCTTACGACTATATTTTTGAAATAATATTGAATGAACATGAATTTGTTAATCAATTTATTGATGAATTTTATGTTAATAATCAATTACCAGATCAAATAATAATACCTTTAAAATATTATGAATTAGGTGGATTTGATTATAACGACAAAGTAAGCGCGCCGTTGAATAAATTAAACAAAAATTTGATCGATATTGCTATTGAGAATGCATCAAATAATATTGAACAAAAAATAAAAAATTATTTGAGTAAGCAAACAAAAGACAATGAAATTTTCAATAAATTATGTTCATATTTGAATGTTTATGCAGAGAGAATTGTTTTATTTGACAATTCATTTTTATCAAATACTAACGAAGTAATAGGAGCAGCTTGCTATTTTAAAAATGGCCAAGCTTTTAAAAAATTCTACCGTTTCTATAATTTAAAATTGAATTTATTAAGAAATGCCGATGTTGAATATATGCAACAAACTTCCTTTAATTATTTAAAAGATTTGGGAGATCAAGTTGATGTTGTTATTGTTGATGGTTCAATTGGTCAAATAAATGAAGTTAAAAAATCAATGGCATTTTTAAATTTAAATATTCCTCTATTCGGGCTGGTTAAAAATAGTAAACATGAAACTCAAAAATTAATTGATTCAAACAACAACGAAATTAAAATAGATGACCAAGATGTATTTAATTTGCTTTCAAGAATGCAAACAGAGGTTGATAGGTTTGCAAAATATAGATATAACCAAAAACAAAGAAAATCAATGTTATCTAATCCTCTATTAAAAATAAAAGGTATTGGATTTAAGACAATAGAAAAATTAATTAATTATTTTGGCAGTTATAAAAAAATTCAACAAGCTTCTTTTGATGAAATATCAAAGGTGGCAAACAAAAAAGTTGCTAAGCTAATTTGTGAAGATAAAGGCGAATCGTTTTATTAAATTATTTTTCAAAAATATTAAAAAAATTTTTAAATGGTGTAAAATAATAAAGCAACAAAATAATGGTCGTGTAGCTCAGGGGATAGAGTACGTGCCTTCTAAGCATGTGGTCGCAGGTTCGAATCCTGCCACGATCGCCATTTTTTTTATTCATTTTTTTAAAAAAATAAAAAATATGTATATAATTATTAACGCATACAATTAAATACGCGAGTGTAGTTTAATGGTAGAACATCAGCCTTCCAAGCTGAATACGTGGGTCCGATTCCCATCACTTGCACCATTGCGGATGTAGTTCAATGGTAGAACATCAGGTTGCCAATCTGAATACGTGGGTCCGATTCCCATCATCCGCACCATTTGAGTAAAGTTCACCAAAATTGACATAGGCTAAGGCTTGTGTCAATTTTTATTTATAAAATCGCGCGAATACTGTTACTGCTATATTTCATAAAATCTTAAATCTGGTAGTTATTATGGTTAATAAACATCGGCTCTTTTTTTATTATTTTCTTTATTTTTTATTAAATAATAAGGTGCAATAAAAAATTCAAATTAAAAATTAAAGTTTGAAATATGAATAAAAAAAGTATGCAAAGACATACTAAAACCATTATGATATTATTTTTATTTTATATTGAAATAAGCATTTAATTACGAGTTTAAATTTTTGCTCTATTCTAAGGCTATACATCTTTTTTGTTTTTAAAACATATTGATGTTTAATTTATTATAATTAACTTAATATTTAGCAAATACATTAATTGACTAAATATTAACCTTAAAAATATAAAGGAAAATTATGGCAAAAGTATTAATAATATATGGTTCAGTTATACCAAGAGAAAATTCAATTTCAACAAAAATGTTAGATCTTTTTGTTGATGAATATAAAAGAAATAATATTAATGATGAAATAAAAATTCTTGATTTAAATAATGAAGATATGTATTCATTAACAGACAAGAACTTTAAATTGTTTTATAGTGAAGAAAACTCTGACAAATATATAAATTTATTGAAGTCTGTTGATAAAGTTGTTATGAATGCACCGATGATAAACTTCAATATTCCAACTATAATCAAGGCATTTTTTGACCGTATTGCAGTTGCAAATAAAACATTTTCATATAAATACGCAAGCAAAGGTTCTTCAATTGGTTTATTGAATAATTTAAAAGTTCAAATAATTGCAACGCAAGGAGCTCCATTAGGTTGATATCCATGAGCAAGTCATATTAATTATCTTGAAGGAATGTGAAAGTTTTTAGGTGCAAATCTTTCAGAAAGCATTTTATTAGCTGGCACAAAAGTTGAACCTTTAAATAAAATGCAACCTCAAGAAATAATTGAAACTATTAGCAAAGAAATTATTAAAAAAGCAAGCATATTTTAATTATTTTTTGTTATAATGTAAATGCAATTTTTATTGCCACATTAAAGTGGAAGAATTTGAAACAAATTCGTTTGAACCACTATAATCGAAAGGATTTTATTTATGGCTAAAAAAGTAGTCAAGAAAGCAAAATTACAATTTGCTGCCGGCCAAGCAAAACCAGGCCCAGCATTGGCTGGTGTTGGTATTAACATGCCAGAATTTACAAAGGCATTTAATGACAAAACAAGAGAAAGAGGAAATGAACCAGTTCCTGTTTTAATTACTGTTTATGAAGATAAATCATTTGAATTTAAATTATTTACTTCTCCAACATCATACAAGTTAATCGAAGCTGCCAAAATTAAAAAAGGTAGCGGAGTTGCAAACAAAGAAAAAGTTGGTTCTATAACAATTGATCAATTAAGAGCAATTGCAGAATATAAATTACCAGATTTAAATACAACTAAAATTGATTCAGCAATGAAACAAGTAGCTGGTACTGCAAAGAATATGGGAATTACAGTTGAAGGTTATGACGAATGACTAAAAGGAAGTGCTAACTAATGGCTAAAAGAATTACAAAAAACATTAAAAATGTTAAAAGCTTAGTTAATAAAAAAGACGTATTCCCACTTGCAGATGCTATTGAATTAGCAAAAAAAGCTTCATTTGCAAAATTTGATGAATCTGTTGATATTGCAATTAGATTAAATCTTGATACAAGAAAATCAGATCAACAATTACGTGGATCAGTTGTACTTCCACACGGTACAGGAAAATCAGTTAAAGTTTTAGTAGCAACTGACGAAGTTTCAGCCCAAAAAGCTTCATTAGAAGCTGGAGCAGATTTTGTTTACAGTTCAACTGAATTACCAGAAGTATTAAATCAAGATAAATACGATTTTGATGTAATAGTTGCCGATCCTAAAATGATGTTAGTTTTAGGAAAATTTGGTAAAAAATTAGGACCTAAAGGTTTAATGCCAAACCCAAAAACAGGAACAGTTACAATCAATCCTGCTAAAGCTGTTGAAGAACTTAAAAAAGGTAAAGCAAATTATCGTGCTGATAAGGGTGGAATTGTTCACGCCTCATTTGGTAAGAAATCAATGGAAACAAATGTTCTAGCAGAAAATGCTGATACTATTATTCAAACAATTAAGAGATTAAAACCTCAAACAGTTAAGGGTACATATGTTTTAAATATTACCGTTTCAACTTCAATGGGTCAATCTGTTAAAGTAAAAATTGATTAATATGTCGAAAAAAAGCAGTTTTAACACTGCTTTTTTTATTTGTTTTTAATAAAAAACAAAATCGTTAAAATAAAAAATACCTCAAAATTAGAGGTATTTTTTAAATTCAGTTAATTTTTTAGATTATAAAATGAGTTTTTGCCTTCGAATTTAGCTTCATTGCCTAATTCTGCTTCTATTTTTAACAAGCGGTTGTATTTAGCAATTCTATCTGTTCTTGAAAGAGAGCCGGTTTTGATTTCTCCAGTATTTAATGCTACTGCCAAATCTGCGATAAATGTATCTTCAGTTTCACCTGAACGGTGAGAAATTATTGCTACAAAGCCAGCTTTTTGTGACATTGTTATTGCTTTAAATGTTTCGGTTAATGAACCTATTTGATTTATTTTTATTAAAGATGCATTGATTGCATGTTTGTCAATAGCCATTTGAATGTATTTTGGATTTGTTACAATTAAGTCATCTCCAACTAGTTGAACTTTGTTGCCAAATCTCTTATTCATTTTTATAAAGCCATCTCAATCGTTTTCATCATGTGAATCTTCAATAGAAATTATTGGGTATTTTTCAATTAAATGGCCATAATATTCAACAAATTCATCGCTAGTAAATGAATATTTAACATTTTGATATTTTTCAAATCCTGGGCGTTTTTCTTCAATTGCTTTCTTGAATTTTTTAAATACATATAACTTTGTATCTGAATGATAAAGTTCTGAACTTGCAGCATCCAAACAAATTGCTACTGCTTTTTCGCCTGAAGTGGCTGGATTATATCCTGCAACTTTAATCGCATTTACTAAAAAGTCCAATGCTTCTTCATGAGTGTGTAGGTTTGGTGCAAATCCACCTTCATCTCCAACTTGTGTTCCATGACCTGCTTGTTTCAATAATTTTGCTAATGTATGAAATACGAAGTTTGCCATTTGCAATGATTCTTTAAATGTTTTTGCCCCAATAGGCATTATCATAAATTCTTGGAAGTCAATAGTATTTGAAGCATGTTCTCCACCATTAATAACGTTTAGCATTGGCACTGGCATTTTGTATGCTACTTGATTGTTTAATTTTGCTAAATATTTATATAATGGAAGATTTGCTTCAATGGCACCAGCTTTTGCAATTGCTAATGAAACAGCTAATATTGCATTTGCCCCTAATTTTGATTTTGTTTCAGTTCCATCAAGATTAATCATTAAATTATCTAATTCTTCTTGTTTAGAAACTTCCTTGCCAATAATAGCTTTAGCAATAATATTATTAACATTATCGCATGCTAATTGCACACCTTTACCGCCAAATCAATTATTTTCGTATTTTGTTCCTTTGTCGCGTAATTCAAGTGCTTCTTTTGATCCTGTTGAAGCTCCTGATGGTACTAATGCTTCGGAATATGCAAGTTCAGTATTTAATTCAACTTTAACTGTTGGATTTCCTCTACTATCTAAAACTTCATAGGCATTAATCTTAATAATTTTTGACATAATTCTCCTATATGATTATTTAAAATAAAAGCTAAAAATAAATGAACATCATTTATGTTAGTTTACATAACAATTATATTATTAATTTTTAAAGGTAAAAAAATAATTGTTATTTTGTGTGTTCAATCTAAAAGAAACATAATTTTAAAAATATTTTTATGTAATGAAAAATTGCGATTTTAAATTAGTGTAAAATTTTATTTATGAATAACATTGATAATAATTTATTTTTTATTGAAGAAGAAATTAAAAAAATTGAAAAAATTGCAAAAGAAGACCCACTTAAAGCAATTTATGTTTTAGATGAAGACAAAAAACAATTCTCTCTAAAAGAAGACTTGGATGATTTAGATGCATTGAGGGATAACATTGAGTTTCAACTTAAGAAACAAAATTTAATAACCTCAACAAAACTTGATACATTAAGTTTAATAAATAGTTTAAAAAACAAAAAAATGGGTTATGCATTTATGCTAAGCTACAACGAACTTAAAAAACGAGATGATATAGCAAAATATGCAATTGAATTTCAAGATTTTTTTAAAGGAAATGATTTTGATAGTAAAGGATTTCAAACATTGATTTATGACTTATTAGTCAATAGTAATATTGATTTTGAATACGATATTCAAAATAAAAAAATTAATCCCAAAAAATTAGGATCATTATTAAAGAATGCTGAAATTCAAAAAATGCAAGATGAAATTATTGCAACTTTTGACAAAGATATTTCAAAAAACAAGGTTGCAAGGCAAGTGTTTTCAGCGTATTTATTTCAAAATTGAGTTGCAATCTTATTGCACGAAACAAAAGACGATTATTTAAAAATATCACACGTAATTGAAGTAATTTTAGGTAATCAAACATCAGATTCACTTTCTGAAGAAGAAAAAGAGTTATATAACATTTTTAAATAAATTATTATGTATAATTTATAGCATTAAACTAAAGGAGCATTTATGTCAAGAACATTAAATAAAAAAGAATCAGAATTAACTATTGAATATACAATTCAAGGTGAACAATGAGAAAATGCTAAAGAAAAAGCAAGAAAAGCATTAAGAGCCAATGTTCAAATCGATGGTTTTAGAAAAGGTCACGTTCCTGCTTTTGAAGCTGATAAAAGAATAAATCCAATTGAAGTTTATCAAAAAGCATTGGATAGTATTTTAGATAATATTTATAAAGAACAAATAATTAGCCAAATAACCAAAGATGACGAAATTGTTGGACATGCAAATTTAAGAATTAAAGATATAAATGAAGAAAAAGCAGAAATTTCATTTGTATTTCCACTTTTCCCAGAAGTTAAATTGGGAGATTATAAAAAATTAGGCGTTAAATTAGGATCATGCAAATTAACTGAAAAAGATTTAAATGATGCAAAATCACAAATAGCTTCAAACTATGTAGTTATGCTAGATTCTAAAGAACCAATTAAAGAAAAAGATCAAGTAAACTTTAATTTTAAAGGCTTTATTGACGGAAAACCATTTGACGGCGGAGAAGCCGAAAACTTTGATTTAGTAATTGGATCTAAACAATTTATTCCAGGCTTTGAAGACAAAATGATCGGCCTAAAAGCTGGAGAAGAAAAAGATTTAGATTTAGTATTTCCAGAAGATTATCACGCTAAGAATTTAGCAGGAAAATTTGTTGTTTTCCATGTAAAAATAAATTTTGTTAAAACTCCAAATTATCCAACAATCGATGATAATTTTGTAAAGGAAATTAATTTGCCAAATGTTAAAAACGTTGCTGAATTTGAAGAATATGTAAAATTTATTGCTTTAAAGAACAAATTAGCAAATGTTAAAAATGAATTTATTAATGAAGCAGTTAAAAAATTATCAGAACAATCAGAAGTTTCTTTATCAGAATCATTAGTTGAAGAAGAAGCAGATAAATACTATCAAAATTTCCTTAACAATTTAAAACAACAACAAATTACTGAAAAAGATTATTACGAATTTTCAAAGAGTACAAAAGAAGAATCATTAAATGTATTTAAAAAACAAGCCCAAATAAACTTAAAACAAATGTTTGTATTAGGTGCTATTGCCAAAGCTGAATCTTTAAAAGTAACATTAGAAGATTATGAAAAAGAAGTTGAAAAATTGGCAAAAACATACGGCTTAGCTCCTGAACATGTAAAACAAATTTTGAAATTTGAAAATGTTGAAAATAATTTAATTAATGAAAGAATTAGCGAAATTTTACTAAAAGAAAATGACACAAAAGCATTTGAAAACTTTGACAAACTATTAAAAGAAGTCGAAGAATATGAAGCTAAACAAACTCAAGCTATTGTAGATGAAGCTAAACGTAAAAGAGAAGAAGCAGAAAAAATAGCTAAAGAATCAAAAGAAAACATTGATGAACAAAAATAATATAATTTAAAAAGTGCCATAAAAATTGGCATTTTTTATTTATTATTTTTAACAATCATTAAAAATAAAATAATATTGTAAAATATTAACTATGAAAATATTTGAATTTAAATCAACTGAAATGAGAATTGCAGAGGCAACCCTTAAAAGGATAAATGCTTTAGAACCAGAAATATCAAAATTAAGTAACGAGGAATTGCAACAAAAAACTATAGAGTTTAAGTCACGTTTAAAAGCAGGAGAAACGCCAGAACAAATTAGACCTGAAACGTTTGCTGTTTGTAGAGAAGCAACAAAACGTATTTTAGGCAAAAGACCATTTGATGTTCAAATGATAGGCGGAATAATTTTAGATTTAGGTTCTGTAGCAGAAATGAAAACCGGTGAAGGTAAAACTATTACTTCTATAGCACCAATTTATTTAAACGCAATTACTGGTCAATCTGTTATTGTTTCAACAGTTAATGAATATCTAGCAGAACGTGATGCTCAAGAAATGGGGCAAGTTTTTAACTTTTTAGGTTTAAGTGTTGGGATAAACAAATCTCAAATGTCAAGTGAGTTAAAAAGAGAAGCATATGCTTGCGATATTGTTTATTCTGTTCATTCTGAATTGGGTTTTGACTATTTACGTGACAATATGGCAATGAGTAAAGAAGAAAAAGTTCAACGTGGGCTTGATTTTATTTTACTAGATGAAGTAGATTCAATATTGATTGATGAAGCAAAAACTCCTTTAATTATTTCAGGTGGGGATAATGACGAAAGCAATTTGTATACAATTGCAGATTTGTTTGTAAGAACATTAAGTCAAGATGATTATTTTATTGATGAAGAAACAAAATCTGTTTATCTAACGGATAAAGGAATTGAAAAAGCTAATAAATATTTCAATTTTAAAAATCTTTATGATATAGAAAATTCTGAACTTGTTCATAGAATTCAAAATGCTTTAAGAGCACATAAAGTAATGAAATTAGATGTTGAATATATTGTTAGAAACGACAAAATTGAATTAGTTGATTCCTTCACAGGTAGAATAATGGAAGGAAGAGCTTATTCAGAAGGATTGCAACAAGCAATTCAAGCAAAAGAACGTGTTGAAATTGAATCAGAAACCAAAACATTAGCAACAATCACTTATCAAAATTTTTTCCGTTTATTTAAAAAAATAAGCGGTATGACAGGAACAGCAAAAACAGAAGAAAAAGAATTTATTGATATTTATAATATGAGGGTCAATGTTGTTCCAACAAATAAACCAATAGCTAGATTTGATGATAAAGATGAAATCTATGTTGATATGCATAGCAAATGAAAGGCAGTTACCGAAGAAGTTAAACGTGTTTATAAAAAGAAACAACCAATATTAATAGGAACTGCTCAAGTTGAAGATTCTGAAATATTGCATGAATATTTGCTATCTGAAGGCATACCTCATACAGTTTTAAATGCAAAGCAAGATGCTTCGGAAGCAGAAATTATTTCTAAAGCAGGACAAGTAGGAGCAGTTACTATTGCCACAAACATGGCTGGACGTGGAACAGATATCAAGCCTTCAAAAGAAGCACTTGAATTAGGTGGATTGTATGTTTTAGGAACTGAAAAAGCTGAATCGAGAAGAATTGATAATCAACTAAAAGGACGTTCTGGTCGTCAAGGAGATGTAGGATATACAAAATTCTTTTTATCATTAGATGACCAATTGATTTTGCGTTTTTCAGTTCAAGATCACTGAAAAGAAATTTTTAAAGAATATGGTGAAGATCCAATTCCTGGCGAAGCAATTAGAAAGGCCTTTTTGAGGGCTCAAAAAAAGATTGAAGGGTTTAACTTTGATAATAGAAAAAGCGTTCTGAATTTCGATGACGTAATTAGACAACAACGTGATCTAATTTATGAACAACGTGATCTAATTTTAAATAGAGATGATCTTGGAACAATAATTAGAAAAATGATATCAGTTGCAGCAGAAAAAACAGTAAATAACCCATTCTTTATAAAAAACAATAGTTTGGATTTAATAGAATTTGTAAAGCATCTAAATAACAATTTTATGATTTTAACAAACAAGGAATTTAGTGTTGAAGAATTAGTTGAATATGATCGTGAAGAATTAATTCAATACTTAATTGAAACTTGAAATAAATGTTATGACCAACTAAGACAAAATATCATTGATAAATATGGGATATCTTCATTAATAAATTCTGAAAGAAATATAATATTAAGCGTTTTTGATGCTGCGTGACAAGATCATATTAATATAATGGACAGATTAAGAAGAAGTACAAATTTAGTTCAATATTCTCAAAAGAACCCATATCAAGTTTACACTCAATTGGGTTCAAAGAAATTCAAAGAATTAACAGACAGAATTGCCTTGGAATGTACAATTAATTTAATGAATAATTACGACGCAATACCTTCAACAAATACTGATGTTGATTTATCATGGTTAACAAATGCTTTTGAAGAAAAAACAGATATGGCTCAAACAACTTCAAAGAACCAACAAGCTCTTGAATTTATCAATTATTTATTGAAGTCAGAACGTGATCATTTGATTAAAGAGGGTTTAGGCGAACAAGAAGTGGATGATAAACTAAAGGAAGTGGAAAGATCAATATTAAAAGAGTTCCAATTCCAACTTGCTTCTTTGCAAACTAATGAAGAAAAAAAATAACGAGTGTTTAAAACTCGTTATTTTTTGTTATATATTCGCAATAAAATTCAACAGCCTTTTTCAATATTTCACAATCACTTTCGTATGTTATGCGATATAACAATGCATTTGTTGTATCTTGCCATTCAACTACCTTAATTTCACTATCTTGCTTAATTAAATCAAAAGATGTTGGCTTAGCAATAAAATAAACAACTTCTTTAGATATTAATTTTCCAATAATATATTTATTGACTTCTCTAAAACCCTTGAGCAATTTTATATCTATGTTAGTTTCTTCTTTTACTTCTCTAATCGCGGTTTCCTCTTCTGTTTCGTTTTTTTCAACATGGCCTTTTGGGAACCCTCAATGGCCTGCTGTTTGTTCAACTAATAAAACAAAAAGATTATCATTTTCTTCCTTGAAAACAATAGCGCCACACGACTTCTCTTTTTTCATTAGCGAAATTTCCCTTACCTTTCTTGACTACAATTTATTTATATAAATTATATAACAATAAAGAAAATGAGCGCCTTGCCAAAAACTTAATTATTCATCTTTTTAAAAATAAAACTACATAATATTAATGATGAAGCAATTGCAACTAAAAAAATCGCACTTAAAATTCACATTTCAACTTTAATTACTTTACCTTGTCAAAGTATACTTTGTAATAAATTATTATTTTTAGTCATTACTGCTTGAATGTATGTTTTTCTAATTGAAGGTAAAATTAAACCATTAACAATAAAACAAATTCCACATATCAAAATAAAAATGCTAATTATTAATAGAGTTTTTAATATCTTTTTGTTTGCAATTTCTGATTTAAATCTATATACTAAAAAGAAATTTAAAATATAATAAACAACATAAAAACCGCAAATTATTTGTCCAAAGCAAGATATTGCAAGACGGCCATTATTTGAAAGCGATTGTATTGAAAATATCCCGGTAATCAAAAAAGAAATCAAAATCGCTAAAAAGCCAAACGCTGTTGTTATTAATAATCTTTTTATATTATTTTTTATAATATTGTTAATATCCATTATGCCTCTTTTGAAATATTATAAATGATAATAATAACCTTATTTTTGAATTTGGTAAAATTAAATTATTAAAAGGAGAAAATGTGGCACTTACTAATAAATATTTAGCATTGTATAGAAAATATAGACCAAAAATTTTTGATGATATAAAAGGCCAAGATCACATTGTAACAACATTGAAAAATATTATTTTGAATAATAAATTGAGTCACGCGTATTTATTTTGTGGTCCCCATGGAAATGGAAAAACTTCAACTGCTAAAGTTTTTGCAAACACAATTAATTGTTTACATAATCAAAGCGATATATTAAAACCATGTGAAGAATGTATCAAAAATGTCGATAGAAATCTAGATATTATAGAAATAGATGCTGCTTCTAATACCGGCATTGATGACATTAGAGAATTAAAAGAAAAAATAAAACATTTACCAACACAAAGCAAATATAAAATTTATATTATTGATGAAGTTCATATGCTTTCAAAAGCGGCCTTTAACGCTTTATTGAAAACAATTGAAGATCCACCTAGTCACATAATTTTTATTCTAGCAACAACTGATCCCCAAAAAATACCAGAAACTATTTTAAGTAGGGTTCAAAGATTCAATTTTAAACTTATGACAATTGAAACATTAGTTTCTCAATTGAAGGATATTTTCAATAAAGAAAATATTGAATATGAAGATGATGCAATTAATGTTATTGCTAAATTAGGAAATGGTAGTCTTAGAGATTCATTGAGTATTGCAGACCATGTTGCAATATATTGTGCCAATAAAGTTATTAAGAAAGAAGTTGTTGAACAATTATTTGGAATTGTAAATATAGATAATAAAATAGAGTTATTAAATTGTATGTCAATGCATGATATCAATAAAACATTGAATCTTGCAAGAGAATTATTTAGTCAAGGTATTGATATAAACATCTTGATAAACGATTTAATAAACATTTTAAAAGAATGAATAATTTTTAATAAAACAAGAGATCAAAGTCTTGTTTCAACTGACTTTAAAATTTTATTGCAAATTAAAATTGATGATGTTAAAGCACACTATTACATTGAAACATTGATAGATCAATTGCATAGTATTGCTATAAGCGATAGTCCAGAAGATTATTTTGAAATTTTGTTATTAAAGTTATGCAACTTTTTAAGTCCAAAAGAAGAATATAAAAATTCTGCAGTTATGCCAAAAATTAGTAATGAGGAATTTAATAATTTTAATAGTCAAGAAAAGCAAGTCATTAATAAAAATAATATTTACAAGTCATTGGATTTATCCTCAATAGCAAATGGATTCAATGCAAACAATTCCGCAATACAAAATTCAAGTGATAACAATTCAACAGAAGACTTAGCTAATAATTCAAAAAAGATTGATGACTTATTAGAAAAAACTGCAGAAATATATTCATTAGATCAAACATCAGAGTTTGAAGTTGCTGATATTTCTAATCAAATAATAAGCAATAATCAAATTAGCATAGATTCAAATGTTGATAACCAAGAAACAACCGATTTACAAATATCGGAAAATTGAAAAGATTTAGTAAATGAGGATTTAATTTCAAAAGAAAATTCAGAAAATAAACATGTTCCTTTAGAAACAATAATCGACTGTTTATTAATAAAACAATATTTGAAAAACAATATGTTAAATGATGGTCGTAGTAATTTTACAGACATTGATGCTATTAAATATGGTATGTTAAGTCAAAAAATAACAGACAAAAATGAAATTAACATCTTATCAGACTTTAAAATTATTTTTTCAACGAATGATTTTATTTTGTTAACATGTGATATAGATGAAAAGGTCTACGATTTAAATATAAATTCACATAATGAAAATATTATGGCTGCATTGAATAAAGTTTTTGATAGATATCTTTATGCTTATGCCATTACAAAAGATGAGATATTAGAAGCAAAGAAATATTGAAAGGCAAATATAAACGAAATAAGAGCCAAAAAAGTTAAACCTTTGGAAGATTTAAATTTAAAATACAATAAAACAGTTCAAAAAGATGTTGCTTGAGCGCAAGAAATTTTTGGAGATAAGTTCAAATTAAATAAATAAAAATTAAATAAGGAGAGAGTAATATGAGTATGAACATGAATGAAATGCTTAAAAAAGCACGTAGAATTCAAACTGAAATGGAAAAAGATGAACAAGAAATTCAAAAGAAGGAATTTACTATTGAAAAGCAAGGCATAACCGTTGTTATGAATGGTTTAAGAAAATTAGTGTCTATAAAATTCAATCCTGCATTAATCGATCCAGATGATCCTGAATTATTAGAAGATTTATTAATGCTTGCAGTTAATGAAGCAATAGAAACAGTTGATAAGGCTTTTGATGAAATTAATGCTAAATATTCTGATAGTGGCCTTTCATTCTAATGAACAATATTGAGATACAAAAACTAGAAGAACTTTTAAAAACAGTTTTTGATTTTACTAAAAAACAATCTCAAAAATTTATATTCAACATTTTTAAATCATCAAGTGAAGATATAGATCAAATTTGCAATCAAATAAAAGTATTGAGAAATTCAATAAAGAAGTGTAATATTTGCAATAGATATAACGAAAATACAATTTGCAATATTTGCTTGGACACTAATCGAACAAAACAACTTATGTTAGTTGGCAATTCGTTAGATATTGATAAATTTGAAAATATTGGTTTGTATAAAGGAAAATATTTTGTATTTGATCAAAATATAAGCTTAAAGAATGAAGATTTTATAGTTTCAAGTTTATTAGAAAAATTAATAGATATATTAAAAGATAAGAATGAACTAATTCTTTCACTTTCCCCAACTATTGAGGGTCAATTTAATATGCATTATATTAAAAAATTCTTGAAAAACAAAATAAATTTTACAAATGTTTTTCAATTGTCAACTGGTATTCCTTTGGGCTCATCAGTTGAATATATTGATCAAGATACATTAAAAGAATCATTATTGAATAAAATCAAAATGTAGGAGGAGAAACATTTATGTCAAAGGGAAAATTTGTAGTATTTGAAGGGATGGATGGTTCAGGAAAAACAACTATTATAAAGAAATTAAAAGAATATTTAGAGTCTAAAAATAGACTAGATGATTTCGTATTTACAAGAGAACCAGGAAGCTCACATTCAAAAGAAGCAGAAGAAATAAGACAGCTAATTTTAGATAATGATAATTCTTTTAGTGTTATGGTGGATGCCTTATTATTTGCAGCAAGTAGAAGGTTAAATCTTGAAAAATGTGTTTGGCCAGGATTGGAAAAGAATAAAACGGTTATTTCAGATAGGTATTGAACATCATCATTTGTTTATCAAGGAGTTTTAGGCGGCTTAGGGCTTAAAAAAGTAAAAGATATCAACAATATTGCAACTGAAGAAACAACACCTGATTTAACTATATTCTTTGATATGGAGCCAGAACTATCAGTTGAAAGAATTACGCAAATTCGAAAAACAAAAACTGATAGATTAGAATCTACCAATGTTGAATATTACAAAAAACTAAGAGATTCTTATTGATATGTTATTAATCAAGGTAATGAAAAATATGAGATTATAAAATCTGATTGTAATATTGATGAATTATTTAAAAGAGTATTAAATGTATTAAAAGAAAATAAAATAATTTAATTTGATTTTGTCTTTTTATATTTAAGGTTGTAAAAATATGATAAACGAAAATTTGAGTAAAGTATTGGAAAATTCAATAAAAAACAATAAGCTCCAACAAGTTTATTTACTATTTTCACGTGCAAATCAAGATATTGATTTAGATATTTTAGAATTTGTTAGATTAGTTAATGATGAAAAACAAATAAGTTGGCATCAATGTTTGCAAAAAGAATATTGTTTTATTATTGATGGGAGCCAAGGCGAAATATCGAAAGAAAATTTACAGGAATTTTTAAATCGTGTTTCCAAAAGCTCTCTATTTGCTAATAAATATAAATTTTTAATTATTAAGTGTGTTGAAAATATTACACTAAAGGCTGCAAATAGTATTTTGAAATTTTTAGAAAATCCTCCATTTAATACAATAATATTATTGCATACAATAAAGCCCCAAAACGTTTTGAAAACAATCAAATCAAGATGTTTTATTATTGACATTCGTGATGATTTTAATGCTGTAGCTAGCGTTGAAAGTTTTTTTATTACATATAAAATTGACGTAAGCAAGCAAAAACAATTTAGGGAACTTGCTGATTTAATATACAATTCACCAGCAAATCTATTTAATCTTATTTTGTTTTATATTCAACAATTAAATATAGAAAATTATAAAAATATTATTCTTTTTTCTATTTTTATTTTTAAACAAATTTATGAATTAAAAAATAGCATAAAAAAAGATAAAAATATTAGTAAATTTGATTCTATTTCAATATTAAATATTATTAATAATTTATATAATTTTGTTGAATTAATTGATAACAATAATTGTATTTTCAATATTCAAAAAGCAAGGCTAATTTTAAAATTAAAGGAAGAATATGAATAATAAAATTTATATAGTTGGAACTCCAATTGGAAATTTAGAAGATATAACATATAGAGCAATTAAGGTTTTACAATCCAGCGATATAATTTTGTGCGAAGATATAAGAGTTAGTCAAAAATTATTGCAACATTACGAAATTAATAACAAGCGCCTAATTGCATACCATAAATTTAATGAAAAAGAAATGACACCTAAAATTATTGAATTATTGCAACAGGGGATGATTATTTCATTGATTTCTGATGCCGGTATGCCTTGCATTTCTGATCCTGGTTTTGAAGTTATTAAAGCAGCCAAGGCAGCAAATATTGGCATTGATGTAATTGGAGGCCCAACTGCTCTGATACATGCAATAATAAAGGCTAATTTGGATAATTGCTTCACATTTCTAGGCTTTTTAAAAGATAAGTCAGGTGCAAGACAAAATCAATTAAAATCTTTGACATTTGGCACATATGTTGCTTACGTTTCACCTCATAAATTGCTTTCAACTATTAAAGATTTTGAGATTATTTTTCAAGAGCAAGTTAAATTATTTTTAATTAAAGAAATGACAAAAATGTTTGAAACCTCATTTGAAGGAACACCTCAAGAAGTTCTAATGCAACTAAGTGAAGAAGATCAACGCGGTGAATATACTCTTGTATTTAGTTTTAAAGAACCAAAGAAACTTAAAATTAACAAATATAAAAAAGAAATAAAATAAAAAAAGTTCGGACGCGAACTTTTTATTATTTAATTTTTTAAATTTAGTTGTTATTTTTAGCAATAAATGCATCTAAACGGCTAGCTTTTCTAGAACCATTGTTTTGATGTAAAACGCCCTTTGAAACAGCTTTGTCAATTTCATGGTGAGCATTAGCTTGAAATTCAGCAGCTTTAGGATCTTTATTAACAGCAGCAATTTTTGCTTTCTTAATAGCTGTTTTAACTGATGATTTAACGGCTGAATTACGGATGTTTGCTTTTTCGTTAGATAATATTGCTTTTTGTTTTGATTTAATGTTTGCCATTTTTTGCCTTTCATGCTTAATAATTAGCAATAGTATTTTACAATAAAAAAGCGTTTTATTTAGAAAAATAATATTTTTATTAAAATATTCTATATGGTAACAAAGAAAAAATATGATGGATATCTTAAATATTCAAAAAATAATGAATCTGAGTTGATAAATTATTATCTAACTAATAATAAAAATATCTATTTAAAGTTGAACAAGGAACAAGAAATCGTAGCTTATGTGCCACGTAAGTATATGAATACAATAATATTGGATAATTTTTTAAAATCATCGGTTCCTAAACTTCTAGAAATAAAAGCAAAAATTGAGCAAAAGAAAATACTTGCAATTGATATAGAAAAAAATAGATTTTATTTATGAGGCGAGGAATCAAAATTTTTAATTCAAAAAAATATATTAAATTTATTTGAATTAAATAAGAATTTAAAAATCTTAAAACAAGGTATAGAATTTACTCTAAATAAATATTTAAAAAAAATGTTGCTGGAACTATCAACTTTATATGTAGAAAAATTTTGTAAATTATTATGCATACCATCTGAGTCAATAAAAGTAAGAATTTTGAAGAAAAATAATGCCTGGGGAACAAATCATTTTTTAAAAAGAACAATAACTTTTTCAGATCGATTGATTTTTTACAGAAAAGAAGTTTTGGAATACGTTGCTTGTCATGAAGTTGTTCATTTTATTTATCAAAACCATTCATTTGAATTTTGAAATATGGTAAAAAAATATATTCCTAACTTTAAACAAATAAAAAAGGAATTAAAAGATAAAATTTTTATATAGTTAGGAGATTTCATGGAAAATAAAACAAAATTTATAAATGGAATTATTATAGGATTAGTTTTGCTATTAACAATAGTTATAATTCTAATTTCAGTTTCAATTGTTCTTTCTAAAAAGAATAGAAGATTTTTAAAAGATCAAAAGGGATTTTTAGATTCATACAATACACAATTAAAAAATATTAGTGAATCTATAAAAAATTGCAAATTTATAGGTGCCAACGATTATTCTTATAACGATCAAAGAATACACTTAGATGATATATTTGTTACTGATAAAATTATTTTTATATTAAAGCCTTATATGTATGACTCCGACTCTTCTATTCAAGGTGACTATTTTAGCAACGAATGAATTTTAACTAAATCAAATGGTAAAAAATCTAAGATACCCAATCAATTAATTAGTTTAAAAAAATCTATGAATAATTTTGGACTATTGTTTTCTAATGAAATGAGTATATGTTCAATTTTTGTACATAATTTAAGCACGGAACTAAATATAGAAGATTTGCCATCGTTTCAAGGAATTTGTAATGTTAAAGATTTGTGTGCTTCAATAAAATCTGTATATAATTCGAATATTAATTCAATGTATAACCAATCTGTTTCAACTATTTTCAATGTTTTAAATAATAAAATTGCAAAATAATTGTAAAAATTTAGTATTTTCAATAATTTTTCAATAAAACAACAATATCTTTTTGTTATTTTAGTGTTTTTGTGTAATAATTTAATTGTAAATATTAATATTTAATTTATTTATAAAATTTTTTAAAAAATAACCTTACGTAAGGAGTATCTTAAATATGGCAAAAGAACAAAAAACAGTATTAGAAAAATACTATATTTCTGAAACTTTTGATAAAGATAGAAATATTTCATTTAACTTTAAAAAGGCAAATAAGGGCATTTCAGGAAACTTTTTAAATTTTTCTAGCGCAGTTGAAGAATTTATTAAAGTTAGCGAAAATACACAAAACCCAACCAAATGTTGATTCCACCGTGATGGCGCTTACCGCGGATGCGTAAACATTGATGGTGCCCGTGTTATTGTTGAAAAAGTTGCTGAAAAACAAGTTAAAAACGAAGAAGCTATTGAATTTATCGAAAGAGAAGAATTGGTTGAAAAACCTGCATCAAAGGCTAAGAAAGTTGAAGAACCAAAACAAGAATGCGAATGCTCATGCTCTTGCGATTGTTTAACTGGTATAGAAAACAACAAACATTGAAAAGAATATTGAACAAAGAAATCTTCAAATAACATTGTTTGTTCAGGTATACAAGACCACAAAGGCGGAGAAAAACTATTTATTGGTCTAACAGTGCTTTTATCGCTTCTAACAATTATTAATTTGATTTTGATTATTTTGTTAGCAACAAACGTTATTTAATCCAATAAATTAAAAAATAAAAACTGGAATTCCAGTTTTTATTTTTTAATTTATTTTAAATTCTTTTTTAATTGTTTTAAGTAATTTACAAATTCTTCTTTGCTGTATGTTTTAGAATCATCTTTTCCATATTCTCTAACTGATAAGGTATTTGTTTCAATTTCTTTTTTTCCAATTACTACTATAAATTTGGTCTTTAAAATTTGAGCATCACGAATCTTTTTATTTATTCTTTCTGGTCTTATATCAATATTAACATTAAAATCTTCATCTAAAAATTCGTTATACAAGTCTTGAGCTTTTTCGTTTAATTCATCATTTATAGGAATAATTGTTATTTGTCTTGGACTTAATCAAAATGGCAATACACCTTTTGTTTGTTCAAGTAGTGTTGCAATAAATCTTTCATAGGTTCCAATTAAACCTCTATGAATTAATACTGGTGTTACAAATTGTTCATTGCTATCAACAAATTTCATTTCAAATCTTGATGGTAATAAAAAGTCTAATTGTAAGGTTGACATAGTAATAATTCTATTTAGTGCAGTTTTTACTTGAAAATCAACCTTAGGTCCATAAAATGCCGCTTCACCAATAAATTCTTTATATTTAATATTTAATTCACCTAAAACTTCACGCAAGTCATTTTCTGCTTTATTTCACATTTCATCATTTTGGAAGAATTTTTGAGTATCTTGTGGATCCCTTAATGATAAAGAAATATGGTCTATTTCAATATTAAAATCTTTTAATGCTTGCAATATCATTTTATACAAGTGCTTAAATTCTGATTTTATTTGATCTGGTCTAACAAAAATGTGACCTTCTGTTAGATCCATTCCTCTAACTCTTTCAAGTCCGCTTAAAGCACCCGATGCTTCGTAACGATATAACCTTGATTGTTCTGAATATCTAATTGGCAAGTCTTTGTATGAACGTCTTGTTGAATTGAATAATATTATATGGTGAGGGCAGGTCATAGGTCTAGCAACTAATGTTTCGTTATCCATTTTAATTGGGGCAAACATAGTATCTTGGTAATGTGCTCAGTGTCCACTTATTTCATAAAGCTTCTTTTCACCAAAGTGTGGAGTTAGCACTTCTCTAAAACCAAATTTTTTATCAAGTTTTAAAACATAATCTCTAATTGCATTATGAATCTTCATTCCGTCTTCTAATCAAAATGGAAATCCTTGTCCACCTAATTGGTTAAAAGTGAATAAATTTAAATCTCTTCCTATTTTACGATGATCTCTTTCTTTTCTTTCCCTTAAGATATCTAAATATTTTGCTAATTCATCTTTTGTTTCCCAACAAGTACCATAGATTCTTGTTAACATCTTGTTTTTAGAATCACCTCTTCAATAAGCACCGGCAATTCCTAACAATTTGAAGTATTTAATTTCTCTAGAATTTTCAATATGGCCACCTGCACATAAGTCTGTAAATAAAATTTCTTTTGTTTTTGGATTTCAATATTGAAAGAATGTTATTTCTTTTCCTTCTTTTTTAAATTCTTCATAAAGTTCTTTTTTATATGGTTGATTTTCAAAAGAATATTGTTCAATGCCAACTTTTCGCATTTCATAACCTTCTTTTGCTAATTCTTTCATTACTTTTTCAATATTTGGAAGATCTGATTCTAAAATTGGATTTTCAAATTCAAAGTCGTAATAGAACCCTTCTTCAATGGCTGGTCCAATTGCCAATTTAGCATTTGGATAAAGTTTTAATATAGCAGCCGCTAATAAATGGCTTGCTGAATGATTTAATTTTTTATTTGCTTCCATTATCTTAATCCTATTCCTTTTAATAACATATCTAAGTTAATTTGGGCAACTTCACTTGCCTTTTTTGCTCCCTCTTTACTCAATGTTTCAATTTGATTTAAGGCATTTTTATACTTATCTTGGATCTTAATTAAAAATTCCTTTACACATTGAGCGACAGCGTTTTTAAATTCACCGTAATTGCTGTTTTTAAATTTTTCAGCGCTTTCTTGTAATGAAATATCATTTAAAGCACTATATATAGTCAAAAGGTTTTTTATGCCCGGCTTTTCATCTGACAAGTATATTTTTCCTTCTGAATCTGTAACAGCTTTTAATATTTTTTTGTATGCATCTTCTGGATCATCTAATAAATAAATTGCTGATTTAGGATTTGTATCAGATTTTGACATTTTCTTACTTGGGTCAGTTAAAGACATTATTTTGGCCCCAACTTCTGGTATATATGGTTCAGGTATTTTGTACGTTGTATTGAATTTATTATTTAATCTAATTGCTAAATTTCTAGTCAATTCAACATGTTGCTTTTGGTCGATGCCAACAGGAATAATATCTGCATTATATAGTAATATATCGCCAACCATTAAAGTAGGATACATTAAAATTCCTGTTGGAATTGTTTCCATACCATTTGCAGTTTTTATTTTAGCTGATTTATCTTTAAATTGCGTCATTCTTGACAATTCTCCGATTGTCGTATTTGTCAAAATTAATCAATTCATTAATCCGTGTTGAATGACATCTGATTGAAAAAATAACACACTCTTTTTAGGGTCAATTCCACATGCAATATAAAGTGCAAAAATATCCTTTTTATTTTTTGATAATTGCTTAGGATCAATTGGCAACGTTAGAGCATGTAAATCTGCTATAAAAATGTAATTGTTATATTCTTCTTGCAATTTAACCATATTTTTTATAGCGCCAATATAATTTGCTAGCGTTAATTTACCAGTTGCAGTAATTCCACTTAATAACGTCTTCTTTTCAGAATTTTGCATAATTAGCCTTTCTTTTATTGTTTAATACAAATAAAATTTTATAACTTTCTAAGATTATAAAATAATTTTATTTTACATTTATAAATTAAATAATATTAATTAATATTAATATATTTTTATTAAAATATAATTATATTGCTTGCATAAGTTACATAGGCAAAACTATAATAGGAGAAACAAATGCTAAACAAAAATAAATTTTTATACATATTTTTAATAATCATTACTCTTGGGTTAATCTTAATATTTTGAAGAAAAAAATACAAGGTTTTAAAAACTAAGAATTATTTAACAACAGACAATGAAATAACCTTTTCAATGCAAGATTTAATTTTGTATTTGGGTGGAATTTCAAATATAGTTTCTTCATCAGCGACTCAAAAAATTGTAAGAATTTCATTTAAAAATAAAGCAAATATTTCTATTGAAAAAATAAAAAAACTTAATGGCATATCAGGTATTGCATTTCAATCTTCAAATATATCATTAGTTGTTGGAAATTGCGCAAATTATTTATCTACATTACTTAATAAGGAATTAAACAATCATGAATAACAAAGATTCTAAATATCAAACATTAATGGCTAATTTATTGAATATTGATACATATGATACTTCACTATATACATCTATAAATAGTGAAAATTTTTTTGATATTTATAACAATTTTGGCCAAGAAATATTTGATCAAATTTTCAAAAATTACAAATTTAATTGTATTTTAACCGAAGTCAAAAATAAAGAAATGCGCCAATTGCTAGAAAAGGCACAAAATAAGCAGGAAATAATAACAATTTATAAAGATAATAACGTCAGAATCGAACAATCTATATTCAAGATGCTATCAACTGATTTTGAAAAGGCTAAAACTTTGTTAATTACTAAATTAGAATCAGAATTTCAAAAATCAATAGTAAATTGAAAAAAAATAATAAATAAAGCTGAAAATATAAACATTGAAACAAATATCTGACCCTTGCATGTAGGTTTTTTATTTATTTCAATAAAAACGGATAAAAAGACAATCTTTGCTCCCTTATTATTTAAAGAAGTAACATTAGAAGTTAAAAATTCCTTGGTTTATTTGAAATCAAATTCAGATGTAAGAATAAATAGTAAGTTAGTAACATTTTTATCTCAAGAAGGTTTTTTGTTAAATATTGATAATTTAGATTTTTCTAATTTGTCAATTGAATCTATATTTGAGCATTTAAAAAGAATTTGATCTCCTATATACAATATGCCTCAATCACTAAGAAGCAATATTCCGCTTGTATCTCAAAGTGATATTCAAAACGTATCTATCGAATTTCATCCCGGAATGATTTTTGGATTTTATAACGTTTCTTCTGGATATTTATGAAATCAAATGAAAAAAATTATTGAAAACGATGAATTTGAAAGTATTTTAGTACCCGAAATTAATAAAAATGTTTATAGAGAAAAAATTAATACAAGTATTTTTAATAATAAATTTAAGTTATTTAAGGTACAAAAAACAAACTTTTCACAAGATGTTGCTACAGTGTCTGCACTATGTCAAGATACAATAATTTGAGGACCTCCAGGTACCGGGAAATCTCAAACTATTTCTAATATTATTGTCAATATAATTGCAAGGGGATATACTGCGCTAGTTGTGTCTCAAAAGAAGGCCGCCCTTGATGTATTGAAAAATAGACTAGGACAATTGAGCTTATTTTGTTTATTTGCTTTAAATGATAAAAATTTAAGACAAGAGGTATTTTACGAACCATTAAAAAAATTTATAGAAAAAATTGAGAATTTTTCTATTTCTCAAGTTGAAAAAGGAATTCAAATTTTTTCTGATGAAGATAAAGGTTATGTTGATACATTGAATGAAATAGAAGCACTGCCTAACTTAAATAACTTACTTCATTTCTATGCCTCAACATTGAATGCCAATTTAACAATAAATGATTTTAATACCCTAAGATTATTGGCAAAAGATATAAAATATGATGTTGAAGGACATACTTTTAATGATAAGAAAGAACTTAAAAAATATCTATACGAAGTAAATTTAAAAAGAAGACCGTCAATATTTTCAATTTATCCAAGGTCAATAAAAGAAGCTAGTGAATTAATTATTAATGCGCCTGAATTATTTAAAATCAATGTAGATGAAGCAATAAAATACATTGATAAAGTAGAGTTTGCCGAATTGGAAACTTTTGTTGAAAAATATAAAAATTTATTGATTAAAAAAACAATAAATGTAAGTAATTCAACCATTTTATCTAACATGCTATTTGCTAAATTAATAAATACAATTTCAAATTTCAATGATGAACAAAAACGTGAATATACATCATTTGCAATGTCTATAAGAACGGGTAGCTTAAAACCATACATGTTTTTCCATAGATATAAAAACATAATTAAAGTATTATTTCCAATAATTGTAACTACTCCTGAATTAGATTTGTCAATGTGAGGTAAAGAAGAATTTGATTATGCAATCCTAGATGAATCAAGCCAAATCTTTATTGAAAAAGGAATTCCAATTTTATACTTAGCTAAAAGAAAGATACTTGCTGGAGATTCAAAGCAAATGCAACCAACACGTTGATTTTCGGTTTCATATAATTTTGAAGCTGAAGAAGAATTGGGTGATATTGAATCTCTTCTAGATTATGCTACTGCTAGAGGAACTTATTCAATATTGCTTGATAAGAATTATCGTTCAAAGAGGGCATCATTAATGACATTCAGTTCTAAACATTTTTATGATTCCAAATTAGATGTAATAGATGATTTTAAATTAGCATTTTCTAGTGAAAAACCAATTGATGTAATTCAAGTTGATGGCGAATGAAATAATAGTTACAATGAAGCTGAGGCTAAAGAAGTATTAAGAATAGCAAAAGAAAATCTAACAAAATATGAAAAAATAATTATTCTTGTTTTTAATGTTAAACAACAAGAATATTTGACAAATGCAATATTTAGCGTTGAACCAGAACTAGAAAAAGCCTTATTTTCCGATAAAATAACAATAAAAAATATTGAAAACATTCAAGGTGACGAAGCTGATTTAGTCATTATGTCTGTTGTTTATGACAAAAAAACAGCATTGTTTGGAACATACGTTGCAAGGAAGGGTGGGAAAAACGCCCTAAATGTTGCCATATCAAGAGCAAGAGAAAAAATTATTGTTGTAAAATCAATTTATGCAGATGATGTTGAAATTAATGAACGTTCAACATCTGATATGCGTTTATTCAAAGAATGGCTAAAATTTTTAGATTTATCAATAATTGAACAAAAAAACTATTTATTTTTAGATAATGAAAATAAAAAATATGATGAAAAAACACAAACAATATTGTTACCAAAAGTAAGCAACCTTCAAATGGATGTATTGGCAAAATTAAACGAATTATTGAAGGAACTAAATGCTAACAATTTCGAAATTATTTCGAATTATTCAATAGGAACTAAATTATTAGACTTAGTCTTAATCAATAAAATTTCAAATAATATGATTATTGGTATCAATATTGACGATTTTAAATATTTGCCTGATTATAGAAAATATTTAAAATTTAAAGACGATTTTAATTTTTTACTATCAAAATCATATCCAATAATTAATATTTCTAGAATAAGTTGAATAGTAGAAAACAAACAAATTTTAAACAAGATTAAAATTTTAATTAAACACGAAGAAGAGTTAAATTCTCAAATTTTATTGCCCGAAGAAAATAACAATTTAAATGTAGAAGAAATTAAAGAAAACATTATAGAAAATAATGCCTTAAAAAACATAAAATCAAGCCAAATTAAACAAGGTTCTGAATTAAAAGAAATAGATTTTGAAAATGTTGATGACGAAACTTTTGAAGTTAATCAAGATTCTAATAATAAAATTTATGAATTAAATGAATCTGAGGTTGCTCAATTTGAAGAATTCCATAATAAGAATATAAATCATGAATTTAATGACCAAACCGAATCAAGAGCCGAATACTTAAAGGACTATAAAAAAGATTTTTTGATTAATTATAATGATGTTGAATTGGATAAAACGCATATTGATCAGGAATTTCACATTGAAAATGAATTTGAATCAAATAGTAACGCGGTAAAGATTGAAGATGTCACTTCATCATCGGCTAACGATGAATTAAAAGTAACTAATTCTAATGAACAAAAAATTTCTACAAAAACAACAAGTGAAGATATTGAATTAGGATTTTCAATTGAAGATATAAACAAAGAAAATATTAGCAATTTATTTTCTAATACATTTGATGATCTTGATATAAATATAGCACCTGAAAGTGAACAACAAGTTGAGGCTAAACTTAATTATGATTCAGGCATTATTCAAGATAAGTTGCATGAGCAAGACGATGAATATTTTAATTTAGAAGAAAATAATGTTGAAGAGCAACCAAAAAATAATGATGTTCAAAGCGCAGATGAGACATTAAAATCTCAATTAGTTTATATTGACAATAATAAAGAAGTAAATGATAAACAAAAAAGCTATGATTTTGCAGGTTTATTCGCTGATGAAAACGAAGAAACTTCTACAGATGTAAAAAACATGATAGACATGAATACTGCAGAATATAATCAATACATGAAAAATAAAGATATTGAACAAGATGAACAAAATAAAGAGATAACTAAAAATACTGCTGATGAAGAAATATTGAATTTTGATTTAATCGAAGATGAAAAAACTACGGAATTCAACGTGGAGGACAACAATGTCAAAAAATAGCGACCCTCTTGATCAATGAGAGCAAGAAATAAAAAGAAGAGTTTCAATAGAAGATCAATTATTGCATAAGGATATTGGAACTAAAATCGCAAAGCAAAAAAAGATTAAAAAAATTTTATTCATAACTCTTTCTGTTGCTGGTATCGTTACAATCGTAGGGGCAACAATTGGAGTTACAAGCAGAAAAAAAATGGAATTAGTAACTTATGATGATTATATTGATGTTTCTCTATATTCACAAATAAATTCTAAATTTAAAGAATTGTATCTCGATGGAAAACAACCTGACAAAAAAGATTACCCAATTACTTGAAATGTAAACACTAAACCAATTTTAGGAGAGCCTTTTGAAATTCTAAAAAAAATATTAAGTGAGGGTGCCAATTTAAACAATGAAATCTTTAAAGAATTCAATTTTAAATATGATGCTAGTCAATGAAATCCTAGATTAACTAATTTCTTTTTAGATGCAATAAATAGAAAGCATTTGCATTTTGATATTTATTTAGAAAACAAGAAAAATTTAAATCAATCATATGTGGTAAGAAATTTTACTATTGAAACAACGAATGTTTTAGATAATGAAATGTTTTCTGAAACACAAATTGCCAAGTGAAATGAGCAAGATCCCAATATTTCTAAGGCAGCTTTAACTAAAAATTGAAATTTCTATTATGTTACTAAAACAAATGCAAACCTAAATTTTAAAAATGATAAAACATTCGAAGAACTTGGAAACAAAATAAGTAATTTTAATAATAAAATTTTGAATAATAGTGATTATAATTACGTTGATAAATCGCTTTGATTAACATCTCATCCTAAAAAAACCGATGAATCCGAATTAAATTATTTTAAGTTGTTTCAGTCAGATGTAAGAGACTGGTTTGTTCCTTTTAATTTCTTAAGTCAAGGAATTCAATTGAAAAAGATTGAAAAAAATGAAAATAATATTTTTACTAAGACGCTCAATTTAGAATTCAAGTCAACTTTTTATACTATTGTAAAGAATAAATTAATTTTAAAAAATAAATCTAGTTATGAATATGCTATTTATGTTCCATTTTTTACAAATAAGGATAAGACCATTAAAGACGGCAAGGAAATTTATCAACCTAGAGTTTTTGAATATAGTTGTCCTATAACATTTGTTAATAGTAATTACAAAAAATTTAAATAAAAAAACCGTTTAAGTCGGTTTTTTATTTAACTAAATTAAATGAGAATTTTTTTCTTGCTTTCAAGGTTGATTTTTATTGATTCTGTCTATAAATAATTTTCCTTGTAAGTGGTCATATTCGTGTTGCAATACAATTGCCGGATAGCCAGAAACATCATAAATTTTTTCTTTTTTTTCAAAATATGAATATGCTTTTATTACAACTCTTGAATATCTATATACAAAACCTTCTTGACCTGCATCGCTTTCCTTAACACTTAAACATCCCTCCCCTTCTTGCAATGATATTTTATGGTTTGAATGTGAAAGCATTATTGGATTTATTAAAGCGTCTCTAAAAATATAATTATTTTGATCGTCTTTTACCATTACATAAAAAATATTTTTCAATATTCCATATTGAACTGCTGCAACTCCAACGGCAGGTCTAAATTTTGTTTGAGGAGTTTGACTATCATCAACATGGAAAATCATTTTTTGTATTAATAAATCATCTTCTGCGGTCAATGGCAGTTCAACGTTCTTTGATTTATTTCTCAATACTTTTTCTGGTAATTGAACTAATTTAACATCTTCAAATTTAAACATAGTTAAATTATTACATATTTAATTGAATTTAAATGAACTTTTTAAAAATATTTTATTATAATTAGAGATTATCTTAAATATAGGAGAAATTAATGCCAGAGCCTTTATCCGGTAACTATAATACTTTAAATTCAGCATCAGGAGCTTCAACCTCAACCGGTGCACCATGACAATACATTTTATATTCAATCATTCTTTTTTTACTAATATTATTTAGCGCTATATTTTCAGCTTCAGAAACAGCATATACAACTGTTTCAAGGGCTAAGATTGAAAATATGATTGAAAAAAAGCAAAAGTTCGCTAAATTAATTCAAAAACAACATTTATTTTTTAATAGAATTTTAGGGACTATTTTAATAGCTAATAATTTGGTAAATATTGCATCTGCAACATTGTTTTCATATGTTTTATCATTAACAACAATGTCTTCTGGCAAGGCTACTATTATTTCAACTGCTGTTATGACTCCACTTATTGTTTTGTTTGCAGAAATTTTGCCAAAGCTAATTGCAAAAGCATATCCCGAAAGAGTTATTAGATCAACGTGTTGATTTATTGAAGCATTATATTGAATATTTTTTCCAATTACTTATCCAATATCTAAAATTGGCAAAAAGATTTATATAACAAATACAGAAGAAGATATGAAAAACTTGATTAATATTGCACAAGATGAAGGTGTCTTAGAAATCAATGAATCAACTATGGCAAAGAATGTTTTGGATCTTGATTCAAGCAAGGTTTCTCAAAATTACGTTAAGTTAAAAGATATTGATTATTTGAATTATAAAGCAACTTTGCAAGATGCATTAAACAAGTTTAAAGAAACTAATTATTCAAGATTGCCAATTGAAAAAGATGGAGATATGATAGGCATATTGCTTTTAAAAGATATATTCTTTTTAAAGCGTGGCAATATTATGAATTATGTTAAAACGGTGCCAAAAATTTCCGCAAATAGTTTACTTTCTATTGCATTAGAAAAATTAAGGAAGGCCAGAGCACAAATGGGTTTTGTCATTAAAAATAATAATGATGACAGTGTCATAGGAATAATTACAATTGAAGATATTATTGAAGAAGTTGTAGGTGAAATATATGACGAATATGATGATGATGAACAAATTTATGAAATAAGTTTGGAACGCTGTGAGGCCCGCGGAAACGTTAAAATTTCAACAATTTGAAAGCGCTTTGAGTGAGATGAAATTTTAAATTTAGAAGCTCCTAATGATGAGGATTTAAATTTATCAAATTGACTAAAAAACCGTGTTGGCCACGAGCTACATGTTAATACAAAATATACTTACGAAGATAAAATTGATTTTCAAGTGATATCATTAAAAAATAAAGATCAAAAATTTGATATTATCGATATAGATTGAAGTAAATAAAACCTGTTTTTCTTAACGGGTTTTTTATATCTTTATTATTTATTTTATAAATAAACATTCATTTTATACAAAAAAACTATTTTGTGTATATAATGTAGAAGTTAAAAATATTTTTAACAAGGTTTATGACTCCTTGACCGTTAGGTCCAAATGTCCAAAAGGAGAAAAATTATAATGTCAAATTACGAAATTATGATTCTAACTAATCCAAAAACAACAGATGAAGAATTACAAAATCTAGTATTTTCAGTATTAGATAAAAATTCATCAAAATTTGAAAGATTAGAAAGAAACGAAACTGCATATCCAATTAAAAAGTTAACTCATGTAAATTACTTTTTAATTACAACAAAGGCAGAACCTCATTTAATGTCTGAATTAACAAGAAAGCTTAATATCGATAAATCAGTTTTAAGATCTTTAATTATTAATTTAGATTCTGAAAAAGGTTTAAAGCCAAGAAAAGTTTCTAAGAAATTCAATAAGAGAATTCCTCTAAACCGTGAAAATAAAAAACCTTATGTAAAAAACAACGAAACTTCTAAAGATGCTAGCGAAGAAAAGAAGGTTGCAAGAAAACCAAGAACTTCAAAAGTTTTAGACGAAAAGAAATAGTTAAAAAATAATAAGATCGGTAGGAAAAATGAATAAAGTATTTTTAATTGGTCGTTTGTCGGCCAAACCTTATAAAAATGTTACACCTTCTAATGTTGAATATTCAAGATTTACTATGGCTATTAGACGCGAATACGCCGCCCCTAATTCTGAACCTGTAGTAGACTTTGTCCCATGTGTTGCTTGAAGATCTAACGCAACTTTTATTAATAAATATTTAGATAAAGGTTCGCTTCTTCTTGTTGAGGGTACATTTCAATCTTCACGTTTCAATAACGGCGATGGTCAAATTTCAACATCATATGTTGTTAGTGTAGAAAAAATTCAATCACTAGAAACACGTGAAATGTCAGAAAATAGACGAAAAAATAACAATGGTAAAGAATTTAATATTGCCACAGAAGAATCAAACACTATCGATAATAATTTAGAAAATAATCATCAATCAAATGAATCAAATGATAATCCTTTTGATCAACTTGATTGAGATTTATAGGAGTTAAAATGGCAAGAATTGTTCGTAAGAAACCTTTTATTCGTAAACGTCCATGTCAATTTTGTTTAAGTAAAGAACCAGTTGTTTACATTGACTACAAAAATGAAGAAGTTTTATCAAAATTAGTAAATTTACAAGGAAAAATTTTATCATCACGTATTACCGGAACATGTGCAAAACACCAAAGAGCAGTTGCATTAGCAATTAAAAGAGCAAGATTTGTTGGTATTTTGCCATACATCGGTTTAGTAAAAAGAGAATCTAAAAAAGAAACTGTTAAAACTGAAAAAGTAGAAAAAACAGAAAAAGCAGAATAAAATAATAAAAAAATCAAGTGTATGTATTTGCTATATAACTTGATTTTTTTATTATAATTTTTAGTAATTATGAATATAAAAAGCAAGCAAAAACTAGCAATATTTATTGGCGTTGTCAATTTTTTAACAATCGTAATTTTTTTATGTTGATGTTTAACTTATTTTTTAGAAAAGAAAATAGATTTTAAATTATTTGGTTATATTTGTTTAGGCTTTACATTGGTTGCTTTTTGTGTGAATATAGTTGGATTAATTTACACTACAAAATATGATATTAAAAAACCTTGAAGAGTTTTTTTTATAAGCCTTTTAATAATACCTTTAGGATTTTTTGGGGCAATAAGCTTAGCGTTGAATTATCCAGAAATTAAAAAAAATAGGAGTAAGAATTAATTAATATGACTAAAAAAATAAGTTTTAGCCAGATGGTTTTAAATTTAGTAGCATTTATTTGTTTCATTGTGCTCATTTGATCTATTGTGGCTAATATTTCCTTTAAATTTACATATGGAAAAAATTTTCAAAATCAAATTTCGGTTTATGAAACTAATAAATTTAATATGATCAATAGAGTATTAACGGCTTTTTTAGTATTATACATTTTATTTACTATTGCTTCTATTTCACTGAATATTTATGTTTCAATAATTTTATTCAAAAACAAGCATGCTAAACTCTTTTTACTTTCATTGGCAAGCGTTTTAGTTTCAAGAATAATTGGTGTTTTTTGCGGAATCATTCTGCTTTTAAATAAAAGACTTTCAACAAGCAAATGCTAAAAGTCTTTTATTTTTTAATAAAATAAAAAAATTAAATATTTTATAATTTAACCATATGGATTCTAACTTAGCAAATTTAATAAGGCCGAAAATTTTAGAAGATTTTATTTGCCCACAAGAACAAAAAAAATTATTTCAAAAAATTATAGAAAATAATGATTATCGTTCATTTATTTTTTATGGAAAGCCAGGTACCGGAAAAACAACTATTTCCTATATTCTTGCCAATGCCTTAAAAGTAAATTACGAATATTTTAATGCGGCTATTGAAAATAAAGATGAGCTTGTGCATAAATTAAAGTTGAACAAGATTTTGATCATTGATGAGATTCATAGATTAAACAAAGATAAACAAGATATATTGTTACCATATTTAGAAAACGATTTAATCACAATTTATGCAACTACAACGGAAAATCCATATTTTAAGCTTAATCCTGCATTACGTTCAAGATGTTCAATAATTGAAATTACTAAGCCAACAATTCAAGATTTATCAAGTTGTTTAAAAAATGCCTGCCTTAAAACTTTTGGTGTGGATCTTAATAAGGATATTGCTGATTATTTAGCCCTACAGGCTAATGGCGACTTTAGATCAGCATTAAACAATCTTGATTTGATTATGTTAATTTTTAAAGATCAAGAATTTTCATTGGAGGCAATTAAAAAGATTATTCCCTCAATTCAATTTAGTTCAGATGAATCTGGCGATAATCATTATGATTATTTAAGTGCTTTTCATAAATCACTACGCGGTTCGGACATTGATGCAGCATTATATTGAGGATTTATCATTATTAAATCCGGAGATTTTGATGGTTTGTTTAGAAGAATGTTGTGTGCAAGTTACGAAGATGTTGGAATGGCAAATCCTAAATTGGGATCAGAGGTTTTGTCGGCAATTGAATGTTTTGAAAGAATAGGAATGCCTGAGGGGTATTTACCAATAACACAAGCAATATTAAATATTTGTTTAAGTCCAAAATCAAACACTGTTTATAGTTCATCAACATTAATAAAATCTATAATTGACAGTGGAAATATTTTTGAAGTGCCAATTCATTTAAAAGATGCTCATTATAAATCGGCAGCAAAACTAAAAAGAGGATTAAATTATAAATATCCTCATGATTATAAAAATAATTATATTGATCAACAATATCTACCAAATGAATTAAAAGATAAAATTCATATTGAATTAAATGGGCAAGGTTATGAACAAAAAATTAAACAATATTGAGATTTAATAAAAAACAAAGGAGAAAAATAAAATGGAATTTGATTTAAATAAAATAAATACATTGGAAGATTTAAAGTTAGCTAAAAATGCTTTTAACAATTCAGATGAGTTAAAAGAATTAATGTCTCAAATTAAAACAGCAGATCCATTGCAAAAAGCAGAACTTGGTAAAAAAATTCAACTGTTAAAAAAGCAAGCAGAAGATTTTTTTGATTTAGCAAAGCAAAAACTTGAAGATATAAAAATTCAAGATTTAATTAATCAAGAGTATGTAGATTTTGCAAATCCTATAAATACAACCGGAGGAATTCATCCAATTAATTTGGTTGCAAATAGATTTAGAGAATGATTATTGGCAAATGGATATTTTGAATATACAGGGCCAGAAATAGAAAATGAAGAATATAACTTTGAACGTTTGAATATTCCTCAATCTCACCCTGCAAGAGAGATGCAAGATTCACTATATATATCAGAAAAAGAATTGCTTAGAACTCACAATACGGGATTTAGTGCAAGGGCATTAGAAGAACATAAAAATCAAGAGTTCTCACAATTTGCTATTGGAAAAGTTTATAGAAATGATGAAGAAGATAGAACACATACTCACCAATTTACTCAATTAGATTTTGTTAGTGTTGGCAACCATTCATTTGGAACATTGATTTATACATTGACTGAATTATTTTCTTATGTTTTAGAACAAAAGGTAAAAATTAGACTACGTCCTTCTTATTTCCCATTTACTGAACCTAGTGTTGAGGTTGATGTTTTGTTTAATGAAAAATGAGTTGAAGTATTGGGTGCTGGTATGTTGCATGAAAATGTTTTAAAAATGGCCGGATATACCAATGATATGAATGGCATTGCTGCAGGAATTGGTATTGAAAGAATAACAATGATAAAGTATGGCATTGACGATATAAGAGAATTGTATGGAAATGACCAAAGATTTTTAAAACAATTTAAATAAAAGGAGCAAAAATGTTATTTTCTTATAAAAAAATAGTTAAATTGGCAAATATAACTGATAAAAGTGTAGAAGAGGTTGTTGGAGCAATTAATTCAATAGGCTTTGAAGTTGAAGAATATCATAAGTTTTTAGATGCTGAAGGTATGAAATTCTGTCATGTATTAAAAGCATACAAAAATCCTAATTCTGATCGTTTAACGGTTTGTGAAGTTGAATTTGGCAATGGAAATCATTCAATAATTCAAACTAATGCAACAAACATGCATGAGGGCGATTATGTAATGGCTTATGTTCCTGGATCGAGATCTGGAAAAAATATATTTGCTGCCAAGGAATTAAAAGGAATCATCTCTGAAGGAATGTTTGTAAGTTTGAATGAAATTGATATTCCAGAAGAATTTCATCCCTTAGATTCAAAAGATGGTATTTTTCAAGTTGGAAAAATAGATTTAAATTTAGACCCTGTTGAATATTTTGATCTTGATGATTATTTGATTGATGTAACAATTTTATCCAATAGAGCTGATGCTTTGTGCTATTTAATTTTAGCTAAAGAAATTTCAGCATATTTTGAATCTTATATTGAACCTCTTTCAAAACCAAAACCTACCTTGGAAAGCAATATTGTTGTAAGCAAAAATTTAGTTGCTACAAACTGTTTTAGTTTAGTTGAAGCTATTACTAAACAACCTGCTATTTCTCTTCAAGATGAATTTCTTTTATGAAAACACGGAATAAAAACATTTAGAAATGCAGTTGATATAACCAATTTGGTCTTATTATACGCAGGAGTTCCTTGTCACGTATATAATAAAAATTCTTTAAGTTCAAATGAGTTTTCTACATCATTGAGTAATGAAACATTAAATGTTTTAGGCAATAAACAGGTTACATTAAACAACAATTTGGTTGTAAAAAACGGAGATCAAACCGTTTCAATAGCGAGTGTTATAGGCTTAGAAAATTATGAATATAGACCTGATGATGGACATTGCGTCTTTGAATTAGCATCATTTTCATTAAAAGAAGTTAGAAAAAGTATAAAAACAGTCAAATTAGAAACGTTAGCATCTTTACGTGGTTCAAAAGAAATATCAAGCGGTCAAGTAGTTATGGCATATGAATTTTTAACTAAATATTTAGATCAATATTCAGTTCAAATAAACGCGCCTAAGCTAAGAAAAACAAATATATTAATTGATAGCCATTATATTACTAAATATGCAGGCTTCAATATTACAAAAACAAAAAAATATATTCAAGTTTTGAATCAATTGACTCTTTTGGGCTTTAAAATAAAGGAAGATTTATCATCAGTAATTTTTCCAACTTATAGATACGATTTAAAAAATATGCAAGATTTTGTTGAAGAAGTGTTTAGATTTTATGGATATGATAATTTCCCAGCTAAATCTCCAAAAATTACTAGATTATTAATTAAAGAAAACAAAGAATTTAAGTTTATTGAAAACTTCTGTGCAAAAGGATATTTCAATGTTAGAACATACACGTTAATTAATCCTGAAAAAAACATTTTTAATCCATTTGATTTTAAAACTAATTTCAATGCAATTGCAGCAAAGAATTATGATCATTCTCAAATTAGAAATTCAATGATTTCTTCATTATTAGAAGTCTTGGATACAAATATCAAACAAGGCTTGCCGGCTGCTTCTTATTTTGAAATTGCTATGATTAATAATAAAATGAATGTATTAGGAATTGCTTCATTAAATAAAACTATTGATGATATAAAAGCTGATATTTGTTCAATAACTAATGAAACATTAGAATTTAAACCAAGTAAATTAAAAATTTTTAATCCAAATGCAGCACAAGAAATTTATTTAAATAACGAATTAATTGGATATGTTGCAAAATTAGACCCTCACTATTGTCAATATAATGCAGTGTTTAGCGAAGTCTTTTTGGATAAAATGAATAGTAATGTAATTAAATATAAAAATTATAAACATACACCTCTTAAGTCTAGAGATGTTACTATATCTGTTTTAGATAAACAATCTATTGAAGAAACAATTAAAAAAATACAAAGTATTTTTGGCGTTTACAAAATTTCAATTAAGGATGTTTATAATAAAGATAATGGCACAAAAAATATTACATTAGAAGTAATTTTAGAAGATTGAGCAACCAAAAAATTTGATTCAATTTTTAATAAATAAAATTAAAAAATGGTAAAAAAAGCCATTTTTTCTTTATTTTTTCTCTATTTTAAATTTTTAGGATATTTTATGAATATACTTAATTGCAGGAGTGAGAATGAAAGAAACAACAAATGATAATCTTCAAAAAGAAAAGAGCATTATTGCTGAAACATTAAAGGAAATAGAAAAGAAATTCGGCAAAGAAGCCGTTATGATTTTAGGAGAAAAGCCAAGCATAATTCCTGAAACTTTTAGCAGTGGTTCGTTGACTATCGATAGAGCGTTAGGAATAAATGGATGACCAAAAGGCAGAATTATTGAAATATATGGTCCAGAAAGTAGTGGAAAAACAACATTAGCGTTGCACGCAATTGCTGAAATACAAAAAACTGGCGGAATTGCAGCATTTATTGATGCTGAGCATTCTATAGATCCAATATATGCCAAAAATTTAGGGGTTGATATTGACAATTTAATTTTATCTCAACCAGATTCAGGAGAACAAGCATTAGAAATTGTTGATACATTGTCTAAATCCGGAGCAATAGGACTAATCGTTGTTGATTCGGTTGCTGCATTGGTTCCTGAGGCTGAGTTGAATGGAGAAATGAAAGACCAAGTAGTAGGTGCACAGGCAAGGCTTATGTCTAAAGCTTTAAGAAAAATAACTGGATCATTATCAAAAAATAAGACAACAGTAATATTTATTAATCAAATAAGAGAAAAAATTGGAGTTATTTTTGGCAATCCTGAAACAACAACTGGCGGAAGAGCATTGAAATTTTATTCAAGCATCCGTCTTGAAGTTAGAAAAATTCAAAATGTAACCAATAATGGAGACATCACAGGTAATCAAATTAAGTGTAAAGTTGTAAAGAACAAATTAGCTGCTCCATATAAAACTGCTCAAATTGATATTATTTTTTCAAAAGGTATTTCAAAAGAGCTTGAAATAATTAATTTAGCAGAAGAATTAGGAATTTTAGTAAAAAAAGGCTCGTGATATAGTTTTAATGGCGAAAATATAGCACAAGGGGTATTAAATTTACAATTTATTTTGCAAACTAATAAAGAATTATTCGATAAATTAAAACAAGAAGTTTTAGACAAATTAAATTCGATAAATTAAAATAGAAATTTAAACATATAAATGTTTATAATTTAAACTATGAAAAATGAAAATATAAAAATTCTATTTTTGGGAGACATATTTGGTTTACCGGGAATTAGATTTGTTGAGCAACAATTGCCAAACATAATAAAACAAAATAATATTGATTTTGTAATCGCTCAAGCAGAAAACGTTTCGGGAAGAAAGGGTTTTGAGCCTAAAGATTACGAAAGATTGAAAAGAGCGGGAATAAATGCATTTACACTAGGAAATCACGTTTGAGCCAAAGAAAAGATTCATCAAATAATAAACAATGGAGATTTAATAAGACCAGCAAATATAAATAGTTCATATCCTGGTAAAGGCATAAGAATATTTGATATTAAGGGTCATAAAGTCGCAATAATGTCTTTTATGGGTATAACATTTAATCCTCTATTAGAACCATGAAAAGAACAAAGTGCAAATAATTTCTTTGATGAATTTGATGAGTTATATGAAAATAATGGCGCAGATTATTACATAATAGATTTCCATGCTGAGACAACATCTGAAAAAGCGGTATTTTCACTATACGTTGATGGTAAAGTTGATGCAATTTTCGGAACGCATACGCACGTTCAAACAAACGATGCAAGAATTTTGCCTAAGGGTACATATTTTGTAACTGATGCCGGAATGTGTGGCCCAAGAGATTGCGCTATTGGTTCTGACTTCCAAGAAGTATATGAAAAAATGCGTTACGCAGCATTTTCTGCATTTAAGGTATCAAAAAATAAATGTCAATTAAATGGAGTTATTTTTACATTAACCAAGGATCCAGCAGAAAAGCATATTGAGTTAGTAAATATAAAGGAGCAATAATATGAATAACGATTCATCATCAAAAATCAGTGAGAAGGATAAACGAATTTTATTTCTACTCAATAAATATAAGGCAAGGATGCATATTATTAATTGCATATATCAGAGCGAGCTATTTAATAAGGATCTTTCAATACAAGAAATTTTGGAAAATTGTGGAGAAAATCAATTGAATGCGAATGAAATAGAATCTTTAAAAATAATTGAAGCTAAATACGATGTTTTTACTAGAATAGCAAAAAAATTTATTAGTGAAGACTGAGAATGAAATAGAATTTTACCACTATCGAGAGCCATAATAATATACGGTGAATATGAATTATTATTTAATGACCCAAGGGTGGTAATTAATGAGATGGTTAATATTTCAAAAATATACAGTCCTAATAATGATTATAAATTTATCAATAAGGTTCTAGATCTTGTTTCTAAAAATGTAATTAAAAAAAATACTAAAGATGAAAAAGAAAATTAGCGAGATAATAACCAATATTTTTAAATACGATTTGAAGATTTCAGAAGCGTTAATTAGAGAAGGAAGAGTAATTGTAAATAATGAAAAGATAATTATTCCATCATTAAAATTTGAAGAAACCGATGTAGATATAAGATTCATTAATATGAAATTGCCCTATGTTTCAAGAGGCGCTTATAAATTATTAGAAGCAATAGAAAAATTTAATATAAACTTAACGGATAAAATATGTCTTGACATAGGATCGTCTACTGGGGGATTTGTTGATGTAATGTTAAGGCATGGTGCTAAAAAAGTATATGCCGTAGATTGTGGCACAAATCAACTAGCATATGAACTTAGGATAAATGATAAGGTTGTTGTTTATGAAAAAACTAATCTTAAAAATTTAAAAAAGGAAATGTTCCTTGAAAATATTGAATTTGTATCTTGTGATGTTTCATTTATAAGCTTGAAATATGTATTTGAGGTTTGCAATAAAATATTAAATAATAATAATATAAATGTAGTTTTTTTAATTAAACCCCAATTTGAAGCTTCAAGCAAATATGTTGAACCCGGAGGATATGTTAATCAAGAAAATCATAAATATATTATTGATAAAGTAATTTCATATGCAAAAAATAATGGCTTTGTTTTGATTGATTTAATAAAAAGCCCTATTTTAGGAGAAAAATCAAAAAATATTGAATATTTAGGCTTTTTTAGAAAGGATAGTTAATGAATTATAAGGATTTATTTCCTATGTTTAAAAATAACCCTGGTATTGTATATTTCGATAATTCAGCACTTACTTTTAAACCGCAAACCGTAATAAATTCAGGTATTGATTTTTATGAAAAATATTCAATTTCTACAAGGACTGCTGATAGTGTTTTAGGAATACAAACAGAAGAAGTAATGCATGAAACTAGAAAAAAAATTGCAGATTTGATTGACGCTTCTGCCGATCAAACTATATTTACTTCAGGAACGACTGATGGATTAAACTTAATATCTTTAATGTTAAAAGATATAATAAAGGATGGCGAAATAATATTTAGCTATTTTAATCACAGCTCAGCAATCGTTCCATTCATTGAAAATCTAAAAAACAATAATATAACATTTAAATATGCGAAAGATAACGAGGAAGTTTTAGATTTAATAAATGAAAAAACGAAGTTAATTGTATTGCCTCAATTAACTAATAATTTTAATGTATTTTTTGATTTAAAAAAAATTCATCAAAAATCTAAAAAATATGGTGCATATTTGATAAACGATGCCGCACAAGCTATTGCTCACGAAAAAGTTTCATTGAACGACTGCGATGTAATTGTTTTTTCAAGTAATAAAATTTATGGTCCTACCGGTATGGGAGCTTTAGTAATTGAAAAAGATTTACTAAAAAAAATAGTTCCTCAAAAATGAGGTGGTGGTCAAGTTCAATCTATTGGTTCTGGTTGCGAATGAAGTGCCAAGAATGATATAAAAAAATTTGAACCTGGAACTCCTAATTTTGCCGGGATTTTTCAATTTAACGCTGCAATTGATTTTATAAATAGTCTAGGTTATGAATTAATAAATAAATTAGAAACAGCTGTTGCAAATTATTGCTATGATGAATTAAAAACAATAGATGGAATAGAAATAGATTCAAAAAGAGGGGATAAAATTATTTTATTTAATATAAAAAATATTCCTTCTCAGGATATTGCATCATATTTAGGACATAATAATATTTATGTAAGATCTGGGGTTTTTTGTGCACATAAATTTCATGAATTAAAACAATATAGCAATAGTTATGTAAGAATTTCAATTTCATTTTATAATGATTATAATGATGTTGATAAATTCATTAAACTTTTAAAAGAAATGGGGGCTAATTTTCTTGAATTTTTATAGTAATATTGAAAAACAAAGAATAATTTTTGAAGCATACGAAAACCCAAAATTTAAAATAAAAAATGATGAAGATTTTAAGAAAACTGATAAGACATTATTTGAACATTCAAATGTATGCGTTGACGATATTAAGTTAAATTTTTTATTCGATGAAAAAAATACTTTGAAAAAAGTGGAATATTGTGCTAAAGGGTGTTCAATTTTTTTGTCATCCGTTGAATTAATGATTCAGCAAATTTTGAATAAAAATAAATTAGAAATAAATAAAATTTTAAATGAATATAAAACAATGATAGATACATCTACAATTTCACAACGAGGTGGAGAAATATTGGGAAAATTGGTTGTATATCAAAATGTAAGAGTTCATTTAAATAGGTTAGAATGTGCATCAATAATTTTTAGGTTAATAAAAAAAGCAGTTTCTAATGAATAAGATAATTTTTCACATAGATATGGACTCCTTCTTTGTTAGTTGTGAACGTTCTATTAATACAAACCTGATAGACAAGCCTGTTGTAATTGCTAAACGATACAAACGTTCAATAATTAGTGCAATGTCTTACGAGGTAAAAAACCTTGGATATAGAGTAGGAAGTTCTTTATACACCGTTTTAGAAAAGGTTCCTAATTTGCTTATAGTAGAACCACACTATGATTTATATTCTTTAATTTCTAAAAAAATTTTTGATTATTTAAAAAATAAGTATTGTACACAACTAGAAATATATTCAATAGACGAATGCTATATTGATTTTAGCAACACTATTAGCAATTGGGAAGAAGCTAAAAATCTTGCACAACAAATTAAAGATGATATTTTAAAAACATTTATGATTCCTTGTTCAATAGGAATTTCCTTTACAAAGTTTTTGGCAAAAATGAGTACAAATAAAGCAAAACCATCAGGAATTTTAATAACAAAAAAGGAAGATATTGAAAGAAATTTTTACTCATTGCCGGTGGAAAAAATATTTGGGGTAGGAAAAAATATTTCACAACAATTAATAAAAAATAAAATTTCTACTTATAAAGATTTGCTAGAATGCAATAATGAAATTTTTTTAAGAAAATTGTTTAAAAAAAATTTTTTCTTATTTATTGAACAATTAAAGGGAATCAATGTAACCGACCACATCTTAAATCTTGAAACAAAAGGAATAAGTAACACGATAACTTTTATGGAAAAAGATTCAGATGATATCGTTTTTTTGAAAAATGAATTGTTTAAATTAGCAAGAAATGTTGCTAATAGGGCCGTAAACAACAATTATGAATGCAGATGTGTTGAAGTTTTAATAAGAAAACAAGACAAAAAATGAATGTCAGAGCAAAGAAAAATTGATTTTTTTACAAATGATATTGACATTATTTTTAAAATTGTATTGAAACTTTTTTTAAATTTATGAAATGAAAAAGAATGTTTAAGAGGTCTTGGAATTAGAATCTGTGATTTGAGGTCGATATTTCAAGAAAACAAACAAGTTAATTTGTTTGAAGACAATAATCAAAAATCAATAGTAAATTCAATATTAAATGAGGTTAATACAAAATTTGAGGGTAAAATTTTAATAACAGGGAAACAATATTTGTTAGAGAATTCAATTGATATTGATAATATAAAGTTTTTAAGAAAAAATAATCAACCCTATGATAAAAAAATAAATTTAGAGGAGAAAAAATAATGAAGATAGGAATATTTGGCGGAAGTTTTGATCCTGTTCATAAAGGACATATTTTAATTGCTAATGATGCAATTGAATTATTAAAACTGGATAAAGTTATTTTTGTTCCTGCTAACAAAAATCCTTTTAAAGATAAGCAAGATTATGCATCTAATGAACATAGAATAAATATGATTAATATTGTTATAAACAAGAGTAATATGGAAGTTTCACAATTTGAAACAAAAAGAGGTGGCACTTCATACACAATTGATACTGTAAAATATTTTGCTCAAAAGTATCCAAACGATGAGCTATATTTTTTAATTGGATCGGATAACGTTGGCAGTTTAAACAAATGAAAAGATATAGAAGAAATTTCAAGAATTGTAAAAATTGTTGTATTTAATAGAAATAATATTTATTCAAAAATCAATATTAAAAAATACAATTGTTTAGTTTTAAAAAATTCTTTTCATCCTTTTTCTTCAACTTCTTATAAAAATGGAAATATAAACGTAGTAGATGAAAGGGTTCAAGAATACATAGGAAAGAATTGTTTATATTTAGAAAATATTGCCAAAAATACTCTTTCTATTCCTAGATTTAAACATTTAAGATATGCTGCCAAATTTTCTGCACAATTGGCTAAAAGAAATAATTTTGATGTCGAATTAGCGTATAGAACTGGTTTTATGCATGATATTACTAAAGAGTGAGACATAAATAAAGCATATAAATTTTTAAGTTCATATGGGTATAATGAACAAAACTTGCCAGAATATATGCTACACCAAACTACGGCCTATTATTGGTTGAGGGATGTATATAAATATCAAAATGATGAAGCGTTACAAGCAATCAAAATTCATACATCATTAGATTTTAAAATATCTTTATTGGCAAAAATTTTATATATTGCTGACAAAATTTGTGAAGGAAGAAAATGACCGGGAATTCAAAAAATCAGAGAGCTTGCCTTAAATAATTTAGAAGAAGGTTTTAAGGAAGTAATTAGAATATGCGGCCTTAAATTTAATGAACAAAAAGGCATTATTTTTGATGAAAAGCAAAAAGAAATATATAAGTTATTATTAAAATAAAATGTGTTATAATGTATATGCTTTAACTAGCATAAAGTAGATTCATTTCTCACCTTAGTGATTTTTTGCTGGGTTGCTACAATAAAGAATTTGTAGTTTTTGGGAAGTGGATTAATACCACTTTTTTATTTATAAAAGAAGGAGGAGTTATTATTAATAACCAAAAAATTGGAGACGATTTAAATAACAATCAAACAAATCGTAAACCAAAGTCAGAACATGTTATCAACAATGCTATTCCATACAAAAAAGTTTTTGTTCTAGGACCTACAGGGGAAAAAATTGGTGTGTTAACCAAAGAAGAAGCTTTAGAAAAAGCATCTGAATATAATATGGATTTAGTTTTAATTGCAATAGAAAACAATAAGCCAATAGTTAGAATATTAGATTATGGCAAATTTAAATATGATAAGAAAAAACGCCAAAAAGAAGTTAAAGAAAAACAAGCAGTTACTGTTAACAGAGAAATTCGCTTAACTCCATTGATTGGTGATCATGATTTGAAAACGAAGGCAAACAAAACTAGAGAATTTATTTTAGATGGTAATAGAGTTAAAGTTTCAGTTAAGTTCCGTGGTAGAGAAAGAGCAAGAATTGAATTAGGGGAAGAAATATTAAAAAAGTTCTTTGCCTTAATTGAAGATGTTGCAAAAATTTCAAAAGAAGCAACATTAGTTAATGATAGATTTTTAGATATGTATGTAGAAAAAGATAAACGAAAAGTTGATACATTAACCAATAAAAAAGATAACTAAACCTTCAATAGCATAAGGAGAATAAAATGCCAAAAATGAAAACCAAAAGCGGTTTGAAAAAAAGAATTTCAATCACTGCATCAGGAAAAGTAAAACGTGGACAAGCGTTTAGATCACATTTAGCACAAAACAAAACAACAAAACAAAAACGTCACGCTCGTAAAGCAACAACTTTATCAAGTTCAGATTTTAAAAGATATAAAGAATTAATTTAGAAAGGATAAATTATGCGTACTAGAGGCGGAATTGTAACAAGAAGAAGACGTGCAAAATGAATAAAATTAGCTAAAGGATATTGAGGACACAAATCAATAGGATATAAAGTAGCTAAACAAGCAGTTGTTAAATCATGGACATATGCATTTAGAGACAGAAAACAAGTTAAACGTGAATTCAGAAAATTATGAATTGCTCGTATTAACGCAGCTGCAAGACCACTAGGAATTACCTATTCAAGATTAATTGAAGGTCTTAAAGAAGCTAACGTGTTAGTAAATAGAAAAATGTTATCTGAATTAGCAATTAATTATCCTACATCATTTGCTAAATTAGTAGATCAAGCAAAATCAGCTTTAGCAAAAAAATAAATCTGTAATGGATTTATTTTTTATTATATTTATTAATAATTTATTAATAAATTAATTAAGTTCTTTATAATTTTATTTATATTGCGTAATGGAGGAAGATGAAAAAAAGAGTGGTATTAGGAATGAGTGGCGGAGTTGATTCTAGTGTTTGTGGATATTTGCTGCAAAAACAAGGATATGACGTTGTTGGTTTGTTCATGAGAAATTGAGATTCATTTTTAAACAATGATATTTTAGGAAATGAAAATATAACTCAAAATATTTGCCCACAAGAGCAAGATTATTTAGATGCAAAAACGGTTGCAAGCCAATTAAATATTCAATTATATAGAATTGATTTTGTTAAGGAATATTGAGAAAATGTATTCAATTACCTAATTGATGAATATAAAAAAGGTAGAACTCCCAACCCTGATATTTTTTGTAATAAATTTATAAAATTTAAAGCTTTTTCTGATTATGCCTTTAAAGAATTAAAAGCCGATTATATTGCTATGGGGCATTATGCAAATGCAATTGACGGAGAATTATTTCGGGCGCAAGATGATAATAAAGACCAATCTTACTTTTTAGCGCAATTAAGCCCTGACCAACTTAAAAAAGTAATTTTTCCATTGGCTAATATTACCAAACCAGAAGTAAGAGAAATTGCAAAACAATTAAACTTGTCAACCGCTATGAAAAAAGATTCAACAGGAATTTGCTTTATAGGTGAAAGACACTTCACAAAATTTTTAGAAAATTATATTCCTGCTCAACCGGGTAATATTATTGATATATTTAGCGGGAAAGTGGTTGGAAAACATATTGGTGCGATGTATTATACTGTTGGTCAAAGAAAAGGCTTGAATCTTGGCGGGTATGAAAAACCATATTTTGTAGTAGGACATAATCTTTCAAAAAAAGAAATTTATGTAACAAACGATGACCATATTGACTATTTAATGTCAAATAAATTAATTGCAACAAATTTTAATCAAATTTCAAAAGAATTTAATTTTGCTAATTTAACTGCTAAGTTTCGTTATAGACAAAAGGATATCAAAATAACTTTAAAGATTTTAGATGACAATAAAATAGAGGTTTGCTATCCAAATACCGAAGCAGTAACTCCTGGCCAACAAGTTGTAATATATGATGGAAATAAAGTCGTTGGTGGAGCAATAATTGACAAAATTTATTTAAATAATGAATTAAAAACGTTTTTATAAAGGAAAGGAAAATAGAATGTTAACTTCAAAAGAAATTAGAAAAATGTGATTAGATTTCTTTAAATCTAAAGGACATTTAGTGGTACCATCAAAATCTTTGATACCACAAAATGACCCTTCTTTGTTATGAATTAACTCAGGAGTTGCAACATTAAAAGATTATTTTAGTGGTAAAAAAATACCTCCTGCTAAAAGAATTACCAATTCTCAAAAATCAATTAGAACAAATGATATTGAAAATGTTGGAATAACAGCAAGACACCATACATTTTTTGAAATGCTTGGTAACTTTTCAATAGGCGATTATTTTAAAAAAGAAGCAATTGCTTTTGGATATGAATTTATTTTTAATGTTCTAAAACTAAATAAACAAAATATTTATATAACTTATTATTCAGAAGATAAAGACACTTATAATTATTGAATTTCAAATGGTATTGATCCTTCGCATATGATAAAAGGCAGTAGAGATACAAACTTCTGAGATGTTGGCCAAGGACCATGTGGCCCTGATACCGAAATTTTTTACGACCGTGGGACAAAGTATGATACCCGTGGCATTGAATTGCTAGAAAACGATATTGAAAATGATAGATATATTGAAATTTGAAATATCGTATTTTCACAATTTAATAATGATGGCGAAAACAATTACACCGAATTAGCAACAAAGAATATTGATACTGGTGCCGGACTTGAAAGAATAACATCAATCTTGCAAGATGCTCCAACTAATTTTGATACTGACTTATTTTTACCAATAATTCATGCGACAGAAAAATTAACAAACAAACATTATGATATTAATAACTATTTTACAAAAGAACCAATTCAAATGAAAATTAACACCCAATTTAAAATAATTGCTGATCACATTAGAGCTTCAGTTAATGCAATAAGTGACGGTGTTAAACCTTCAAATATTGGTCGTGGTTATATTATTAGACGTCTAATAAGAAGAGCATATAGGGCGGGTATTTCTCTTGGCATAACTCAAAAAGCATTTTTATATGAACTTGTTCAAATAGTTAAAGATTCATTAATCTATGACATTGATGTTGAAGAAGTTAAAAAAGTTATTTTGGATGAAGAAAATCTTTTTGCTAAGACTATTAATGAAGGCGAAAAACTATTAAATCAAGAAATTGAAAAAAATGGTACTATCGATGTTAAAATAGCCTTTAAAATGTTTGACACATATGGCTTTCCTATTGAACTAACAAGAGAAATTCTACAAGAAAAAAACATTGACATAGATATGAATGAATTTAACGAATTTTTAAAGCAACACCAAGAAAAATCAAGAGGAAATATTGAAGCCGGAATGCAAAAAGTTATTAATTCACTTTCATTAATAACTGATAAGATATCTGAATTTGTGGGATATGATCACACTAAAACAACTTCAAAAATTTTATATTTATTAAATAGCGAAGAAAAAATAGATAATGCGGGCGAAGATGAAGTTTCTTATTTAATATTGGATAAAACTCCTTTCTATGCTACAAGTGGTGGCCAAAATCATGATGAAGGTTATATTTTACAAGGAAATAATAGAATTGAAGTTTTAGATGTATTTAAAGACAAATATTGAAATCATGTTCATGTTGTAAAAGGCAAAATAAATTCAAATGAACCAGTTCAATGTTTTGTTGATGAAGATAAACGTATTAATTTTGCAAGAAATCACTCTTCAACTCACTTGATGTTTAGTGCATTAAGAGAAACATATCCAAACGAAATTATCAAGCAATTAGGTTCGAATATTACATATGAACATTTTACATTTGATTTCGGTCTTGATCATAGGCCAACTAAAGAAGAGATAAAATTAATTGAACATAAAATGAGGCAATATATTGCTAGAGATGTAAAACGTAATTACATAATAACTTCGCTTAAAAAAGCAGAAGAAATGGGCGCATACATGACAATTGATGAATCAGAATATCATGATGCAAATTATATTAGAGTTGTTGAATTTGAAGGCATTACCAAAGATTTATGTGGTGGAACACACGTTCCTCATTCAGGTATAATTGAAGATTTTAAAATTGTTGCCGTTGATTCAAAAGGTACAGGAATATATAGACTTAGAGTAGTAACTTCATATGATTTAGTAAGAAAATATTTATTATCAGAAATTCAAGAAAAACAAAAAATATTGGATACATTAATTAAAAATAATCAAAAACTAAATGAAGGCTATAACTTTAAATATACAAAGGAAATTATTTCTAATAAGACATCTGATTTAGAAGAATTACTTGAAGAATATGATAAATGCGAAGAACAATTAAGAAATGATTATCGAGCATTATTAAAACAAAAACAATCAGAAGATGTTGATTTAAGTTTGTATAATTATGAAACCATCAACGATAAAAAAGTATTCTTATTAATTAACATAGAACAATCATTAATTAAAAAAGTTTCAATCTCATTAAGAGAAGCAAATCCTGATTCAATTATTATTATCTTAAACAAGAGCAAACAAGATTCATATTATTTTGCAGTAGCATCTAAAAAATATGATTCAAATGCAATATTTAAAAACTTGGGCAAGGTTTTAAATATTCATGGCGGTGGAAATGCAATAATTTCTCAAGGTTCATTGGTTTCAAACTTGAAACAAGAAGAAATTATTGAAATTATTAAGAGCAATTTATGCGAATTTTAGCATTGGATTTAGGCACAAAAAGTTGTGGCTTTGCAATAAGTGATCCTAATAATATAATTGCAAGTGGACTTGAAAATTTTAGATTTGAATTGAACCATTTTAACTTAGTTATTGAAAAAGTGTTACATTATTTAAACAAAAGTGAATATCAAGGTTCAATTGGTACAATAGTTTTAGGATATCCCTTAAGAATGGATTTATCAAAAAGTCAACGAACATATATGGTTGAAAGATTTGGAGAAAGATTAAAAAAAGTTGTTGATATTCCAGTTGTATTTCAAGATGAAAGACAAAGCACTATTGGAGCTCAAGAAATATTGCAAAGCGCTGGATGAAACACTAAAAAATCTAAATCAAAGAAAGATTCACTAGCAGCGCAACTTATATTAGAAGATTATTTAAAAGGAATTAAATATGAATAAAAATATTATTAATTTAGATGTAGTTGATAGGCAATTGACTACAAGCGATGGCGAAAAACTTTATGTTATTTTTGATATTGAAGAAAACGGCGAACATTATCTTGTTTTAACAGATTATGACGCGATTATTTTTGCTAAGGAACAAGATCAAAATTTAATCGAAGTAACAGATGAAGGTGAAATTGACATTCTTGTTGATTTGACAATGGAATTTGCAGAAAATAATTTTGTTTTAGATAAAGATGGAAAATCAGATTTAATGAAAAAATTAATTGGCAACGATCAGGGCGAAAATGAAGCATAAGGGTTCAATATTTAGCGCTAATACAAAATTAGGTTTAATAATCTCTGTCGTCGTTGTATTTATTTTAATGTGTGTAATTTTGTTAATAACTATTTTAGCACGTAGACATTTCTTAAAAAGTACAATAACATCAAGTGAAGAACGAGAACTACAAAATTTAAAAACAAAAAATCCAAATTATGGAATTGTTTTGAGTGGCATTAAAAAATATTATGATAATGTTTTAGGCGACCATTTGATTGCGTTTTTAATTAATACAATATATTTGAATAATTTTCTAAACGTTAGTCTTATTGAAAAAAATGACTATGCTTCAATTTCAATAGCAGCATTATCTATGGCTAATGTTTATTCAAAAAATCAATATTTAATTCAAAAGCAAGGTTCAAATATTCAAAACGAAAATCAAGATTTAGATTTATCTAGATTAAATTATGCTGATGAAATTTATAATCCTTCAGATATGATAATATCTTTATGTGATGATCTTTCAATAGAACAACAAATTAATTCAAATTTACCTTATTTAAGTGATAGAGGTATGCTAATTGTTTCATTTAAGACTATAAAAGACTTTAAAAATCAAAAAAATGTTATTTTAGATAATAATTTAAGATACGAAACTGTTAAAATTAGTAATAAAAATGTTATACTTTTAGCAAAAAACAATATGAATTCAAACAATGAAAATTCTAAGGAGCAACAATAATGGCTAATAATGATAATAAGATTTATTTAACAGAAGAAAGTTTAAAGCAATATCAAGAAAAATTAAAATATTTACAAGAAGTTGCAAGACCTCAAGTTATTGAAGAAATTAAAGAAGCAAGAAATCAAGGTGACTTGTCAGAAAATGCTGAATATGACTCAGCTCGTGATAAACAAGCTGCTATTGAAAATGAAATTTTAGAAATTCAACATATTCTTGAAAATGTTGAAATTATTAAATCAACATCAACTCATACAATTAGAATTGGTTCAACTGTAAAATTAATAAATATAAACACAAACGAAATAAGCGAAGTTAAAATTGTTGGTGCATTAGATGCCGATCCATTCAACAATAAAATTTCAAATACCTCACCGCTTGCAATTGCATTAAATGGCAAAAAAGTCGGACAAGTGATTGAAGTTGAAGCTCCTAAAAAATATAAAGTTAAAATTGAATCAATTTTATAATTTAAAAATATTTGCACTGTGCAAATATTTTTTATTGTTATTTTATAAAATAAAATATTTTATTTAATGAAACAATTTCACACATTAATTTATAATATCTAATAATGAAAAATGAAGTTGTTAAAAATAATTTAGGATATAGCGGAGATTTATTTGTATATCAAGATAAATCAATGTTTAATTATTCTGTTGATACTATTTTACTCGGCAATTTTGTGTCAATAAACAGAAAAGTAAGAAATATTTTGGAAGTAGGTACAAATAATGGTGCCCTTTCTATTTTTATTGCTGCAAGAGATAAACGTTTGAACATTGATGCTATTGAAATCCAAAGCAAAGCTGTTGAGCTTGCAAGAAAAAATATTATTTTAAACAAACTTGAAAATCAAATTAATCTTATTGAAGGCGATTTTCGGATGTGGGCTAATCAAAAGGCATACGACTGTGGTAATAAATTAGCCAAAAAATATGATTTAATTGTTGCTAATCCGCCTTACTACAATGAAGATTATAATCAACAAAGAAAAAACTCAACTCTTGAACAAAAACTAGCAACTCATGAAATAAATTTAAATTTAGAACAATTAGTTGCTAATAGTGCAAGAATTATTGAACAAAAAGGATACTTAGCAATTGTTTTGCCGATGGCAAGATATATTGATCTAATTTGTTTGCTAAGAAAATACAATTTTGAACCAAAAAGAATTCAATTAGTTTATCCAAGAATCACTGATTTACCAAAATTCTGTTTAGTTGAAGCTAGGTTTAATTCAGGTTGAGGAACATATTTTGAAAGTAATATTTATTTACATAATGAAGATAAAAATGATCACAGTTATAGCCAAAAAGTAAAAGAATTATATAAACCAAAAAAATCAAATTTTTAAATATAAACATTGAAAGGAAAATATGAATAATAATAAAAAGACATTTTATATTACCACACCAATTTATTATCCAAGTGGTAATCTTCACATAGGACATTTATTGACTACTACATTAGCTTCAGTATATAGAAATTACAAAAATCAACAAGGATATGAAACCTTGTTTATTACTGGAATTGATGAACATGGTCAAAAGATTCAAAAAAAAGCCCTTGAACAAAATATTACTCCAAAAGAATACGTAGATATTCAATCTCAAAAGTTCGTTGATTTATGAAAATTATTAAAAATTGATTATGATAAATATATTCGTACAACTGACGATTATCATATTGAAACAATTCAAAAAGTTTTTTATTTAATGGAACAAAAAGGCTATATTTATAAATCTAAATATGAAGGCTTATATTCAATTAGCGATGAAGAATTCTTAACTAAAACTCAAGCAATATCGAAGGATGGAAAATTTTACCACCCAATTTCAGGACACGAACTTCAAGAAGTAAAAGAAGAAAGTTATTTCTTTAATATGTCAAAATTTACTCCTTGAATAAAGTCATATTTTGAACAAAATCCTGATTTCATTACCAATAAAGCAACGTATAAAGAATTAATGAATAATTTTATTAATAAAGGATTAGAGGATCTTTCAATAACAAGAGTTTCTTTTGACTGGGGAATTAAAATAGAAACTAAAGATGCTGAAAAGCAACACATTATTTATGTTTGATTAGATGCTTTATTTAACTATTTATCAGCATTGGGATACAACAATTACCTAGGCCAAGAGTTATATAATAAATTTTGGGTAAATGGTAATGAAAGAGTTCATTTATTAGCTAAAGAAATTTCAAGATTTCACGCGATATATTGACCTATATTTTTAAAATCTTTGGATCTTAATTTACCAACAAAATTAGTAATTCACTCATGAATTGTAACTCCTGAAGGAAAAATGTCAAAATCAAAAGGCAATGTTATTGAGCCAATTCCTTTAATTGAAAAATATGGGGCAGAACCCGTTAAGTATTTTTTTGCATCGCAAATAAATATTGACAATGATTTTAGTTTTAGCGAAGAATTACTTATTAATGTATTAAATGCTGATTTAGCAAATAATTTTGGTAATTTGGCCAATAGAACCTTTAAAATGGTAATGTTGAATTTTGAAAATGGTACAACTTATTGTTCAAACCAATTGAATTCATTAGATAAAAATGTTTATTTAGAAATAGAAAATGCATACAATGATTATAAAAAATATTTTGACAATTTTAATGCTGATAAAGCTTTAAAAAGAGCAATTGAATTAAGTAAGTTTTTAAATGAATATATTGATAAAAACGAACCTTGAAAATTAAAAGAAAATTTGCCAAGATTAAATGTGGTTTTAAATACACTGTTGAATGGAATTTATGCAGTTAATATGATGTTAAGCGTTGTTTTAAAAGAAAAATGTAACATTTTATTAAATGATTTGCAATTGTCTGAATTCTCTGAAAAAATGTTGTTTAATTATTCTAAATTTGATAACAAAAAGTTTTCTAAACCTAATATTTTATTTGAAAGGATAAAACCAAATAATTAAATTATTGGTAAAATTAGTTCATGAAATTTATAGATGAAACAAATGTAATAGTAATAGCTGGAAAAGGTGGCGACGGCATAATTAGTTTCAGAAGAGAAGCTAATGTTGACAAAGGTGGTCCTGACGGTGGCGACGGTGGCGACGGTGGCGATGTTTATTTTGTAGGTGATCCTGGCCAAAATACACTTCTACCATTTTATTATCAAAATAAATTGGTCGCTGAATCAGGAGAAAATGGAAGGCCAAAAAATCAATATGGGGCTGATGGCCAAGATTTAATTGTAAAAGTTCCACTTGGAACAATGGTTTATAATGGCGATGATTTAATAGCCGATGTAGTTAGCCAAGAGAAATACTTAATAGCAAAAGGTGGACACGGTGGCAAAGGAAATCCTAGATTTAAATCTAGTACTAACACTGCTCCTAGAATATGTGAAAATGGTACACCTGGTCAAAAATTTGAACTTCACTTAGTTTTAAAGGTTTTAGCAGATGTTGGCTTTGTTGGAAAACCTAGTGCTGGCAAGAGCACTATTTTAGGCGAAATATCTAATGCAAAGCCTAAAATTGCAGATTATGATTTTACTACATTGGTTCCTCAACTAGGTTTGGTAAAATATTTTGACAACTCATACGTTGTAGCGGATCTACCAGGACTTATTGAAAATGCTCATTTGGGCAAGGGTCTTGGAATTCAATTTTTAAAGCACATTGAAAGATGTAAAATTATTGCTCATGTTATTGATTTTGGTAGCGAAGAAAAGAATCCAATAGATGATTATGAAATAATTAACAATGAATTAAAATCATATAATTTGTTGCTTGAAAAATTACCACAAGTAGTAATAGCAAACAAAAAAGATCTACCGGCTTTTTCACTAAACTTATCAAAATTTAAAGAAAAATATCCAAATATAAATGTATTTGAATATTCAGCATTAATGGCTGAAAATTTAGATGAATTAAAAGGCTGCTTGTTTGAAACATTGCAATCTGCTAAAGATTCAATCGCTGTTCAACAAATTCATGAAAGTCAAAACATTGTAAAAATAACATTAAATAAAAAGCCTATTCAAATTAAAAAAATTGATAATGAAACATATGAATTGTTTGGTGATGATATAGATAATATATATAATAAGATACCAGTGATTTCATTAGATAATTTATGAAGATTTAATGCCAAATTAAAAGCATTAGGTGTATTTGAATTAATAAAACAAAATAATATTAAAGATGGTTCTACAATAAAAATTCATGATTATGAATTTATTTGGAATGCTGAAGAATTTTAAAATTTGTCAAGATTTTATTATTTTTTAAAAATTGTATATTACTATGTAATAAAAAAAATTTTAATTTTAAAACTTTTAAAAAAATAATATATAATAATTAAGCATTAAGCAAAAGCAATAAGTATTTATTTATAAACAACAATTGTGGGGAAGTAGCTCAGCTTGGTAGAGCACTTGACTTGGGCTCAAGCGGTCGCAGGTTCGAATCCTGTCTTCCTCACCATTTATGGGGGGGTAGCTCACCTGGCCAGAGCGCCTGCCTTGCACGCAGGAGGTAGAGGGTTCGAGTCCCTTCCTCTCCACCATTATGGCACTGTAGCTCAGTCGGTTAGAGCGTCCGGTTCATACCCGGAAGGTCAAGAGTTCGATTCTCTTCGGTGCTACCAAATGCAACAAGCCTAACGGGCTACGGACCCATAGCTCAATGGTTAGAGCAACCGGCTCATAACCGGTCGGTTACAGGTTCGAGTCCTGTTGGGTCCACCATTGGGCAATTACCCAAGAGGCTGAAGGGAGCAGTCTTGAAAACTGCCAGGGGCTTTACGGCCCGCGGGGGTTCAAATCCCTCATTGCCCGCCATTATATAGCGGAGTAGAGCAGGCGGCAGCTCGTTGGGCTCATAACCCAAAGGTCATTGGTTCAAATCCAATCTCCGCAACCATGGTCCAGTGGTAAAGTGGTTTAATACGCTTCCCTGTCACGGAAGAGATCGCGAGTTCAATTCTCGTCTGGACCGCCATGGCTCTGTAGCTCAGTTGGTAGAGCAACGGACTGAAGCTCCGTGTGTCACTGGTTCGATTCCTGTCGGAGCCACCATTTCAGAGATGACTAACACCTTAGGGTGTTTTTTTATTTTTTATGTTTAATAAAAGATAAAAAAAGTAAAGTATAATAATACATGTTATGAATATTAATAGTATAAAAATTGCAATTCAATTATTTGGAATTTTTGGTTCAATTGTAACGATTTGTTTAGGAATTCCACAATTAATTAGATTAAAAAAAACAAAAAACACGGGCAAAGTTAGTTTTGCGGCATTTTGAGTTTTTTATTATGGAATTTTAGCGTGACTAGTTTTAGGAGTATTTACTTCTAGCGAAAATTCATGATATTTATTCCTATCAAACTTTGCATGTGTTACAATAACATCCTTTACAGTATTTTACTTGTATTGATATTATGAAAAATTAACTAAAAAAATGTTAATAAGGGCTATTGTTGGAATAAGCATTAATCAAGTTATTTCATTAATTTTCTTGTGCTTATTTTTTGTTACGGTATATCAAAAGTTAAAATTTGGAAAATTTTATCCTGATAATTCAATTATTCCCGTTCTTCCGGGTAATGCACAACTTGCATTTGGACTAATATGTCCCGCCTTTACAAGTGCAGCATTTTTCCCTGGATTAATTGTTAGTTTAATTAAAAAAGAAGAAATAAGTTTAAGCCCATGAATGGCTCTTGTTTATATGCTAAATAATACTTTTTGAATATTGTATTTCTCATTAAATATTGTTTATTCGAAGTTTGGCGTGGATCAAGCAGCTCTTAATAGTATGCCAGGATTTATCGGGGGACTAGTTTGACAATTACTAGCATTAGGAATGTTTGCTTTCCAATTTGGAGTTACATTACACTTTGATATTAAGCACAAAAAACAACAAAAGCAAGCAATGGTTAACGTTATCAATCAAAATTAATCAAATTAAAAGTAGCAAATTACTGATTGCTACTTTTAATTTCATCATTTGCAACCTTAGAATATGCTCTAATTAATTTGCTAGCGCCTAATTTTATGCCACCAAAATATCTAACTACAAACAACACACAATTATTTAATTTATTTCTTTCTAGTAAAAAATATAAAGGTTTGCCTGCTGTTCCTGATGGTTCACCATCATCACTCATTCCACCACTTTGAACGCCATTTTCAATAACTAAATAAGCATAAACTATATGTCTTGCTTTTTGATGTTGATTTTTTAATTGCTCTTTTAAAAGTTTCACATCATCTTTACTTTTGATATTAAATTTATAAGAAATAAATTTAGACTTTTTAATTTCTAAAGTTGCCATAGTTTTATTATAATAAAAATTATTGTATATAATTACTAACATGTTAAAAATTATTTCAAATTATTCAGACAGAATAGATAAATATGTTGCTAATAATAGTGAGATTTCAAGAAACGATATTAAGGAATTGATTGAAAATGGCGCAGTATTTGTAAATTCAATAAAGATAAATAAACCTAAATTCGTTGTTAAAGAAGGCGATGAAATTTTAATTGAAAGATTATTAGATAAACAAATAAAAGTCGAACCTCAAAACATCCATTTAGATATAGTTTATGAATGCGATGATTATTTAATAATTAATAAGCCATCAGGGTTAGTTGTTCACCCAGCTCCCGGACATCATGATAATACATTAGTCAATGCTTTGATGTATCATTTTAAAAATAATTTAAGTGATGTTAATGGTTTATTACGTATGGGGGTTGTTCACAGAATCGATAAAGATACTAGTGGTTTATTATTAATTGCTAAAAATAATAAAGCGCATAACTACTTTGCTTCTCTTTTAAAAACTCATGAAATTAAAAGGAGCTATTATGCTATTGTTGAAGGCAAGATTGCAAATGAAGAATTACATATTGAACTTCCAATAGGTAGAGATACTAAAAATCGTCAAAAATATGCTGTTAGTGAAACAAATTCAAAACCCGCTTATACAATAGTAAATGTTGTCAAATATTTTAAAATGAATAATAAAGATTTTTCGTTGGTTAAATGTAATTTAAAAACTGGTCGTACTCACCAAATTAGAGTTCACTTAGCATATATTAAACATCCTGTTTATGGCGATCCAATTTACGGTCACAAAATCGATGATTTCAATCAAAGGCTTCATGCATTCGCTTTAGATTTTGTTGATTTAAATGGAAACAATAAACATTTTGAAGCAGAAATGCCTAAAATTATGAAAAAAGAAATAACTGGCGAATAAAAAAACCTAAATTAAATTGCAATTTAAAATATAATTATTAAATATAAAAGGAGTTTTAATGAAATCAATAAACATAAATGAATATAATTCTACAAATGAATTATATACAAAGAACAAAAAAGTTTTTTGGGCTTGATTCATTGCATGAAGCGTTTTATTTGCAACAATTTTAATATTTGTAATTGCTTCTTTTATTCAATTTGCAGTTGAAAAACAAAACTATTTGAATAAATATGCTGAACTTTTTGGCCAAATCCAAAAATTAAATCCAAATTTTCAAGGAAATCCAAACGACCTAGCCCAAAATGAATATGTAAAATCTTTGGCAATGTCAGGCGTTTTACTTGTAATTTTAATTGCGGTTTATGTTTGACATATTGTTTCCATAGCATTGGTTGCCAAAAACAAAGACTTTTCTGCTTATTCAAGGATTTTAACAACATTATATTTGTTTGTAATTATTTATGAAATAATAACATTAATTTTTTCTGGATTTCAATCATTTTCATTAGCAATTTGACAAGTAAATAAAATTTTAAATTTAGTGGCAACATTGTTATATATAGTTTCATATTTTGCTGTATTTTTAAAATGCTCTTATGTTGCAAAACTATTTTTAATTTTAAAGAGAAATTTAGCATTTAAGGCATTAAACAACTCGGGCTCAATGGATGATATTTTAAGATCATATTTCTATGGTCAAGAATCTCCTGAACCAACACTAAATACCAATAATACATTTGATTCAAATCAAAAAACCGATGAAAACAAATCTGAAGATTTAAACAAAGAAGAAGATTCAAAATCAATTGAATATCGTAGTAAATTAGAACAATTAAATGATGAACAATTGCAAAATATGGCTAAAAAATTAAATATTTTTGGAATTGAAACATTTTCAAGAGAACAATTGATTTCAAAAATTAGCGATATTTTTGAACAATCAGCCAAGTCTCAAAATCAACAATCAAAACCAGATAATTCCGATGAAGACAACAGCGATGGAAGTCAAACCAGCAATTAATTTTTGTAATTTTATAATTACTATTTAACAAGGAAAAAACAATGAATAATCAAACATCATTAAAACAACATATTTTTACTTTTTTTTCACAAAATCCTCCTGCTAGTTCAATAAAAAATGGTGATCAAAAATTATGAATTCCTGCATTAGTTTGCATTATATTAATTTTATTTTCTCTATATCTAGCAATAAAATTTTTTGTTAATTTTAAACGTAGTATTGCTAAAACTAAATCTATTTTAAAAGACGATCTTGTTAGTGCTTATGTACAAGGCTTTAATATTAAATCCTCAGCAGTTTTTAACTTTATATTAGCTAACATAATTTCTTTAGTTTCAATTATCATTTCTATAATATCAATAGTTAAACATTTTTCAGCAAGCTCAACGTTAGGTAAGTCTTCGTTTCTAGCGTTGTTTATAGCAGTGATTGCGCTTTCAATTGTTTTAATAATATCAATTAATTTATCACTATTAGCAATTTATTTTGTTTCATTTAAAGAAGCTAAGTTTGTTAATAAAAAAAATTTAGAAGATGAGCTTATTTCTTTGAAGTATAAAAAATCCAAAGAATTAAATGATTTAAATGATTTAAATGCCCCTGAAAATATTAAACTGGATATCAAAGCAATGGAATCACACAACCCATTAGCCCCTAGAGTGTTAGCAAAATTTATTGATTTTTATAACAAAATGTCAAGTATTGAATTATTTAAGCGTTATAAGAATTATTTAAATCAAACATTCAAAATTAGATATTTTAATGAATCTCTTGAAGTAATTGAGGGAAAAAATGAAATGGAAGATAATCTTGAAAAATATCTAGACAACATAAATAATAAAGATCCTGAATCACAAAAAAATTCTCTAATTTTAAAAGAAATTGCTTGAATGAATGATATGGATAAAAAGGTTAAAATTATTAGAGAAGCAGATAAAAATATAACCATGTCTAAAAAAGAATTTCAAGAAAAATATGATGAATATGTTTATTTGCAAAGATCACAAGATCCTGCATATCAACAAACTCAAAAGAATACATGACTTACATATCGCGATTCAGATATTGAAGATCTATTTTATAACACAAATACATCAGTTATTTATACCATTGATAAGGGCAAGACAATTTTAGAAAAACCAATGAATGAATTTTTAAATGAATATGGGCAATATTTAGAAACTAAATTTTTTGCATCAATTAAAGAAAATGAATAATTTAAATAAGAGATTGTAATGACTAAAAAACACAAAAGAATTTTATTTTTATCAACATTAGCATTACCCGTAGCCCTTGTACCAGCAACTATGGTTTCATGTTCAAAAAAAGATATTGAAGAAATAAAATTGGATATGATCACAATAGCAAAAAATCAAATGCTAAATTATTTACAAAAATTTGAATCATTTTTTAAAAATGATGATGATCCTGATGTTAGAAATTTAGAAGTAGAATTTAATAAAATTATAATTTCATTAAAAAAAATGGATATAACACCTGATTTTAATATGGATCAATTTATTCAAGAAATGACTAAAAAATTTAGCGCTGTAGCAAATAATTTTTTGAATTTAAAATACAATAAGGCCAAATTAACAAGTGAATATTATATTTCAAAAGTAAAAGCTCAGCTAATTTTGGAGCAATTTAAAAATTCTGGTATTCTTCCAGAAAAAAATGAATTTGCCAAGATTTTAGAGCAAGAATTATCAAAAGTTTCCGATCCAACTATTAAAACCTCTGAAGAAGAGTTAAAAAATTCAATTAGATTTTTAGATGATTTAAACAAAAAATATAATGAAATTTTAAAAAAGCAAGTAATGATTTCAAAATAAAATTTCTTGCTTTTTTTTATTTTTTGTTTTTATTTAAAAAAGTTTAATTTTTTTAAAAAACACCGGGTTAGTTGTTGTATAATTGTACAGTATTTATCTATTAAAATACCAAAGACCATATAAAAAAATACAATATATAATTTAAATTTTAGAAAGGAAAAAATATGCCTACAGTTGCACAATTAGTAAAACAAGGCCGTAAAGATAAAACAACAAAATCTAAAGCTCCTGCTTTAGGAAAAATGTATAACTCTTTACAAAAAAAAGAAACTGCTATGCCCGCACCATTTAAGCGTGGCGTATGTACTCGTGTGGCAACAATGACACCTAAGAAACCTAACTCAGCTATTAGAAAATATGCCCGTGTTAGATTATCAAATGGTCAAGAAGTTACTGCCTATATTCCCGGTGAAGGACACAATTTACAAGAACACAGTGTTGTTTTAATTCGTGGAGGTAAGGTTAAAGATTTACCCGGAGTTAGATACACAATCGTTCGTGGAACACAAGATGCTGCTGGAGTTAATAACAGAAAGCAAGCTCGTTCTATTTATGGAACTAAAAAACCAAAAAGTAATTAATTATAGTTAGAAATTAGAAAGGAAAATCATATGTCAAGAAAACATAAAGCGCCTGTTAGAGATGTCTTAGCAGATCCAGTTTTTAACTCTAAGATAATTACTAAATTAGTAAATACCATTATGTTAGATGGTAAAAAATCTATTGCTGAAAACATTTTATACAGTGCATTTGATATTATTAAAACAAAAACAGGAAAAGAACCAGTTGAAGTATTTAATCTAGCATTAGAAAATGTTAGTCCACAACTAGAAGTTAGATCAAGAAGAGTTGGTGGTTCAAACTACCAAGTTCCTTGTGAAGTTTCTGCAAAAAGAAAACAAACTTTAGCATTAAGATGAATTATTCAATATGCAAGATTAAGAAACGATAAAACTATGGAAGAAAAGTTAGCAAATGAATTAATAGATGCCTCAAACAAAGTTGGTGGCGCTATTAAGAAACGTGAAGATACCCATAAAATGGCTGAATCTAACAAAGCATTTGCTCACTTTAGATGATAATAGGTTGGTTGTATGTCTCGTGAATATAAATTAGAAGATTACCGCAATATCGGAATCATGGCTCACATTGATGCCGGAAAAACCACAACTACTGAACGTGTGTTATATCACACAGGAAAAATTCATAAAATTGGTGAAACACACGAAGGTGCTTCACAAATGGACTGAATGGTTCAAGAACAAGAAAGAGGTATAACTATTACCTCAGCTGCTACCACAGCTTATTGAAAAGGAAAAAGATTAAATATCATTGATACTCCAGGACACGTTGATTTTACTATCGAAGTTGAACGTTCGTTAAGAGTATTGGATGGTGCAGTTGCTGTTTTGGACGCCCAAAGTGGTGTTGAACCTCAAACAGAAACAGTTTGAAGACAAGCAACAAATTATCATGTTCCAAGAATAGTTTATGTTAATAAAATGGACAAAATGGGTGCTAACTTTAAAGCATCTGTTGAATCACTTCATAAATTACTTGGTGCTAATGCTCACGCTATTCAATTAAATATTGGTGAAGAAAACCATTTTGTTGGAATCATTGATTTAGTTGAAATGAAAGCATATTCATATGATGGCGAAGTTGATGAAAACGCTAAAGAAATTGCTATTCCAGAACATTTAAAAGATGAAGCTCATATTATGAGGGCTGAATTAGCTGAATCACTTGTTGATTATGATGAAGAACTTATGACTTTATTATTAGAAGAAAAAGAAGTTCCAGTTGACATTTTAAAAAGAGCAATTAGAACTGCTACAATTTCTTCTGAATATTTCCCAGTTGTTTGTGGAACATCATTTAAAAACAAGGGTGTTAAGTTAATGCTTGATGCAATTGTTGATTATTTACCAAGTCCTTTAGATATTCCTCCAATGAAGGCATATAAAGGCGAATCAGAAATTCATATCCCTGCCTCAGATGATGAATTTTTCTCAGCTTTAGCATTCAAAGTTATGAATGACCCATTTGTTGGTAACCTAACATACTTTAGAGTTTACTCAGGAATTGTTTCAAAAGGTTCTTATGTATTCAATTCAACTAAAGGTGAAAAAGAAAGACTAAGTAGAATTCTATTGATGCATGCTAATAGTCGTACAGACATTGACGAAGTTAGAACAGGAGATATTGCTGCAGCAGTTGGTTTAAAAGTAACAACTACTGGAGATACATTGATTGATGAAAAACAAAAAGATGTTGTATTGGAAAATATGAATTTCCCTGAACCAGTTATATCTCAAGCTATTGAACCAAAGACCAAAGATGCTTCTGAAAAATTATCATTAGCATTGCAAAGATTGGCTGCCGAAGACCCAACATTTAAATACTACACCGATGAAGAAACAGGACAAACAATTATTGCAGGTATGGGTGAACTTCACCTCGACATTATTGTTGACCGTCTAAGACGTGAATTTAAAGTTGAAGTAACAGTTGGCGCACCACAAGTTTCATATCGTGAAACTATTACAAAGACTGCCGATGTTGAAGGTATGCACAAAAAGCAATCTGGTGGTAAAGGTCAATATGGACACGTTTGAATTAAATATGAACCAAACCCAGATGGAGGATTTGTATTTATTGACAAAATCGTTGGTGGTAAGATTCCTAAAGAATATATAAAATCTATTGAAAAGGGACTACGCGAAAAAATGGCTATTGGTATTTTAGCAGGATACCCTATGATAGATATCAAAGCTACTTTATTTGATGGATCATACCACGAAGTTGACTCGTCTGAATTAGCATATAAAATTGCTGCTTCTAAATCACTTACAAAAGGCCGTGAAGCCTTGGGAACAGTATTACTAGAACCTATTATGGATGTTGCTGTTGTTGTTCCTGAAGACTTCTTTGGAGATGTTATGGGTGATATTTCTAGAAGAAGAGGACAAGTTAGAGATAACGAAACAAGAAACGATGGAGCCCATGTTATTAAAGCATATATTCCATTGAGTGAAATGTTTGGTTATGCAACTCAATTACGTTCAATGACTACAGGTCGTGGAACATACCAAATGTGATTCGATCACTATGAAAAATTACCACGTAATTTATCAGAAGAAATTATTAAAAAACGTGGTGGAAAATTAGTAGCTGACGAAGATTAATAATATTAAAAAAGATGCTGCATTTTGTAGTATCTTTTTTAATAACTAACTTTAAAAAATTTATATAATTGTTTTATGCCTTCAATTAAAAAAAATACTAATTTAAAAGATTATCAATTAAATAATAATAAAAAATTGCTGAAAGCAAGACATCGCCTAACGTTTTGATTTGGTGTAGTGATTTTATGTTTATTTGTTATAACTTTTGTATGTTCATGAATTAGCGATGGACATGAATTAAAAGTTGCTTTTTCTAAATTGAGTCAAGAAACTCGAGATAAATTAATCTTAGCCAACGCCTTGCCTTCTGTTTCGGGTGCAATGTTACAAGTTAGATTTACATTTACCTATATTAGTAACATTTTAATAGGTTTTGCATTGATATTTTATGGTTTACTTCCTAATTATCTATGGACAAAAAGAGGATTTTTTTTGGCAACTGTTTATATAAATATAACATTCTTTACTTTTTGAGGTTTAATAATACCTTTTGTATTCATTAATCCAAATATATGATATGAAATTCCTTGGAATTGAAAAGTTTTAACTGTTCCAGTTCATTTAATAAATCCCGTTATAGGAACAACATTTTTTATAATAAATAGACGAGAATTGGTAGTTTCTCATAAGACAATGCTTTTAAGCTCAATTTTTATGCTTGGATATTATTTATTTGCTGTCTTAATTTTTTGAATTGGTGTGCAAGTAACTAATTTATTTTTAATTGAACAATTTAATAAAAAAACAACTGGGCTTGATATTTTTACAAAAACTAAGGTGGCAATCTATCCCTTTTTAAATTTAAAATATCCTCTTGGCTATCACGGCAATAATTTGTTTTATAAAATTCTATTAAATTTATTTATCCCAATATTTGGAATTATTGTATGTATATCTGTTGCTTATTTTTTAAAATTTATTTGTAAGATTCAAACGTATTCAAAAAAAGATTTTGAAAATCCTGCGTTTTTAAGAGAAAATAAGCTCTTAATAAAATCAATAAAATCACAAATTTTTAAGTAATAAGGAAAATCATGACGGCTTTTAATTTAAAAAAATATTTTGAGTTACAAACAATTGAAATTAAAAATAGAATTAAGCAATTTAACAATAAACTATATTTAGAATTTGGTGGCAAAATTTTTGACGATTTACATGCTTCAAGGGTTTTACCCGGCTTTTTAAGCGATAGCAAATTACAATTATTGTTAAAATTAAAAAACGAAGCAGAAATTGTAGTTGTAATTTCTGCTAATGACATTGAAAACAATAAATTGCGTGGTGATCTAGGAATCAAATATGAAGACGATGTATTGAGACTAATTGATAACTTTAAAAGTTACGATTTAATTGTAAATAATGTAGTTATTACCCAATATCAATCAACCTTTAGAGTTAATAAACTGCAAAATATTCTTAGTGAACATAATATCAATGTCGTTAAACACTATAAGATTGAAGATTATCCTAATAATTTAGATTTAATAGTTTCAAAAAATGGATATGGCAAAAATGAAACTATAAAAACTCAAAAGCCATTAATAGTAATTACTGCCCCTGGACCAGGTTCTGGAAAATTAGCAGTTGCATTAAGCGAACTTTATCATGATGCAATAAATAATATAGATTCTGGCTATGCAAAATTTGAAACTTTTCCCGTTTGAAATTTAGCAGTTGATCATCCATTGAATTTAGCTTATGAAGCTGCAACAACAGATTTAAATGATCAAAACAAAATCGATCCTTATTATTTAAAAAGTCGCAATAAAATAGCAACAAATTATAACCGTGATATTCAAGCATTTCCAATTTTAAGTCAAATAATGAACAAAATTCAAAAGCGTAATATTTATGATTCACCAACATCAATGGGAGTTAATATGGTTGGATTTTGTTTTAATAATGAAGATGAAATTAAACAAGCGGCAAATAAAGAAATAATTCGCCGTTACTATCAAAGTGCTGTTGCTTTTAAAAAAGGTATGGTTTCTAAATCAGTATTAATAAGAAATGCAAACTTGATATCTAAAAATAATATTAATTTTTCAATTAGACCTTGCATTGAAATTACTAACAAATTAGCAAACCAACTAAATATGAATATCACAACCTTTACCTTAAACAACAATATAAATATTACAGGTAAGACATCAATGCTCCTTGGTTCATCATCAGCTGCGCTATTAAATGCCTTAAAATATTTAGCAAATATTCCTAAAGAAATTCATTTGCTATCAAAAGAAGCAATTGAATTAGTTCAAAATCTTAAAGTAAATGTTTTTAAAAGTAAAAATCCCCGCTTACATATGAATGAAACTTTAATAATTTTAGCAATGTCTGCTAAGAGCAATCAATATGCAAAATTAGCCTATGATCAACTAAAAAATTTAGCAGGTATCGAAGCACATTGCAGCGCAATACTTTCTATGCAAGATATTGAAACATACAATCATTTAAATATTAACATTACCCAAGAACCAAAATACGATAATGACACCCTATATCATAAATAGAATATTAAAAAAACATCAAGTTGTATTGTTAACCGCTTGATGTTTTTTAAATATTATTTTATATGAAAATCTAAATCAAAATCGTTTTCTATTGCTTTGCATTCAATATTGAAGGCAGCAAAAATTTTATTTGAAGCTTTAAAATCATCTGAATCAGGCTTATATGCAACTGCATAAACAACTTTAGAAATCTTAGATTGGACAATTAGCTTAGCGCAGTGGTAGCATGGCGAATGTGTTACGTATAATATAGATCCTGGTATAATCTTTGAATTTGTAATATTTGCATTTATTATTGCATTTGCTTCGGCATGGACAACGTAAGTATATTTGGAATTTAAGACATCGTTTTGGGTCGCAGGTCTATTCCAAGTGAATAAATCATCATTGTTAACTTCTTTATTTAAATAACTTGTTGGCATACCATTATATCCTAGCGATATTACATAATTATCTGGACTTACAATACAAGCTCCTACCTTAGTTAAAGGATCTTTTGAACGTAATGCACTTAATTTGGCAAGTGACATAAAATAAATATCCCATTTTAAATTATCTTTATGGTTGTTAAAAATTAATTTTCTTGTTTTATTATTCATAATAAAATATTTTAACATAATAAAGACAAAAACAGGCCCCTCAAGTCCTGTTTTTAATTATTCAGTGAAATAAGCTATAAGCTCTGTTAAGACATTAACTATGTTAATCCAATTTACTTGAAATTGAATTGCTATAATTATAATAAAAAATTAAAAAAATTTTTATTTTTTGCAATATTTTGTTTTTAATTGCTAATTAATGCAAAAAATACACCTTAATGTTAAAAAAAGTATACAAATTTAAACATAAAAGCTTAAATTGTTGTAAAATAAGTCTATAAAAAAAGAAGGAAAAAGAAAACATGAATCAGAGTTTGAAAAACCAAAGAAACTTAAAGAATATGTTTAAACCAGCTATGTCTGGCTTTTTCGCTATATCAATTATTAGCTTTATTATGAAGAATGTTATGAATTGCGTTATGTCTAGAAACATCAACTATATTATGACAAACATCATTTGAGGAGCGAATAATGACTATCAATTTTTCAACTATAAATAATTTTTTTAACAATCAGTATATTAAGGCAAAAAATAATCTTAAAAACTGAATAATGGCTTTTAGAGGTTCATAGCTTCGTTTAATATTTTTATATTTTGTATTTAAGAATATAAAAAATATTAAAAACATAAATTTATTAAACTAGCTAATATTAATATCAAAAGCCAAATATTTCAAATATTAAGTTTATTATTCAATTATTTAATAAAATTACTAACATTTTTAATTACTTAATGACCTTTAAAATTAAAAATGTTGGTATAAATTACAATAACATTCTTTAAACAATTATTGTTTAAATATTTACAAACAAGATATTTGTATATCAACAAAGATATGCAAAACAATATATAAAAATTTAAAATTTTAAGGATAAAAATGAAAACTAAATCAAAATTATGATTACTTGGTCTTGGGTCCTTACTAGCAGTAGGAGTACCAGGATTAGTAGCCGCTTCATGTAAAATAGACCCGGCATATGTAAAAGGCGAATTCGTATATGAATTTAACGCAGTAAACAAAGAACCTATATTTGATGCAGACGTTTCAAGTTCATATGGTCAATATATAAACTCATTACCTGCAACATATACAGGTAGTGAACTTGTTAGAAAACAAGCCTTAACTCAAACAAAAACTATAACAATAACAGAAAAAGGCACTAAAAAAACCACTACCTATTTAGTAAAACCTACTTTTGCTAAATATAGATTAGAATTAGCAGAAGCTATTGTTTTAACTGAAAAAGGAACTAATAAACAATATGTATTTGATTCAGATGAAATTCCAAGTGAATCTGAATATCCACAACCAACTAAAACTGTAACAGATGTTACCGGCAAAGAATACAAAGTTTATGAAAAAACAAACGTTTTTGTTAAAACAAAAGGTGACAAGAACGTTGAATCAAGATCAATTAATAGTGCATTCTTTTTAGACAAATTAGCTAATGCCTCAAAATTACAATTTGTTATTAGAAAAGGTGTTAAATGAGTTGATCACGACGGAAAAGACACTGGATATGAAGTTAAAGCAAAAGACTTCTGATATTCATGACTAAGAACATATTCAAGAAACTTAGACTATCGTTTAAGCACCGGTGGATCAAAAGAACTAGACGATGCATTAAAATCAAAATTGGCTGAAGAAAATTCACCAGTTTATGGTGAACAATGATCATTTGGTAACATATATACTTATGCATTGTTCGGCATTGATGCTAATAAATTATTTGAAAAAGATAAATTTATTCAAAAAGTATCAGCTGAAGGTAATTTAAAAGATAGAGAAGCAATTACTTTTGAATCAATTACTGGAAAAGAAAAAGATGCCAACATTTCAAGCTTCTTTGAAAGTCAATTTGCATCAGGAACATATGACTTTATGCCTGCTCCATCTGACTACATTGATGCATTAAATGCTAAAAATGAACAAGTTGTTTTAAAATCAAACGGTATTGCTTTATCAAAATCTGAAACAGAAGCATATCGTAACGCTTTAAATTCAATGGATAAAGATAGCTTACAATACAAAATTGGTCAATACTGATATGGAACATCTGCTAAATCTACATTGTACTCAGGTTACTACTACAACAAAGGTATAGAAAACCAAATCCAAAAATTACCAAAGAATACACTATACTGAGATAAGAAATGAGTTGAAGATGATTCAACAATCAAAACAATTGTTTTCAACTTCCAATCAAAAGCAGTTGAACCCGCATTATACAACCAAACAGCATTTAGAAAATATAGCCAAGGAACAATTAGCCAAATTGGTTTTAGTAGTTTAACAGAACCACAAAAGAAAGAAGTTTCTTCAGAACCAGAAAAATTTGGATTGAAATTAAATGAACGTTTGAATGTCCAAACTTCAATCTTTGGATTTGTTAGAACACCATTTATTTCTTCAAAATTAGACAAAAATTACAAATTCAATGAAAACTTTGCTAAATTAGTATACGGATCTTCATTAGCTGATATTGACAGTGGAAAAGCAGACACTTCAAAATCATACCTATTTGGTAAAGGTTTAAGCTTCAGAACACTTCTATATGCAGCAGTAAACTGAGATACATATGCAGCTCAAGCATCTTCTGGCCAAGCAACTCACTGACTTGCAAAAGTCCCAGAAGGATCAAATTTAGGTGGTTCAGATCAAGGCACTGCAAAATTGAACACTATTACAGACTTTAGAGACCAAGCCAACTCACTATTTGCAATTGACAAAGATGGAAACAAAGTTGATTTCGGTGCTGAATTAGGTAAGGAATTAAGTCCTTCTGAAAACACCAAAGCTTCAGAAACTGAATCATCAATTTCTGAAAAGATGAAATCAGCAGGATTTAAAGTTCTTAAAGAAAAAATGAAAGAATTACTAGATCAATTCTTTAAAGAACAAAACATTACCGATCCTGAAAAACAAACAATTGAATTTGAAGTAGGATTTAGATATTTAAATGCTCCACAACTATACATTAATGCATGAGAAAAAGTTAAAAACGTTTTTTCTGAACTAGATCCAAGAATTAAAGTTACAGTTAAGAGCTTTGATGACCCACGTGATCCAAACTTCAACGCATATAGATTTGATGGTGTGACAGGTGAAAACTTATTAGCATGATCAGCAGACTATAACGGTGTTGCTTCAACATACGACGGACTTTCATGAGGAGCTGCATTAGTTCCAACATTGGTAAAGGTTGCACACCAAACAGGCGCTGAAAAAGCTAAATTTGAAAAAGCCTTCCCAGAAATTGCTAAATTAGCTGATAAATTGTTAAAATATGCAGAAACAAACAAACCAAATTTATCATTGGATTTTGATAAAATTGATCAAATTGACAATAGATATTTAAATTCAAACTTACCTTCAATTTTAGCATCATATAAATTAGAACAAGATACCAATACTAAAAAATATGTAATTGCTAAAAAAACTGTTAAAGGTTCAAAACCAAAACCAATCGAATTCGATTTTGGAAAAGACAGTTCAGGAAAATCAAAAGAACCAACCGATCTATATCAATGATCTGCAATATTCTGAGCAAGCACATTTAAGAATTTTACAAATGAAGAAATTTCTAAGATTGTAGAAGAATTTACAACATTTGTAACCTTAGGATATACTAGTGACGTGTTTGTTGGTCGTGATAAATTTGTTAAAACTTTAATAAACAAACACTATGTCTCACCAACTATTGCAGGATCATCAGTTGATTCATACCAAGACTGAAGAATAATCAAAGATACTAAAAAATAATTAATTCAATAAAAAATGACAAAATATATTTTACAAAGAATAGCGTTTGCTATTCTTACTCTATTTATTATCTCTATTTTCGTTTATGTGCTAGTTGCTGCATTTGGAAACAATCCAGTTAATGACTTAGCACAAGCACAATTTCAAGCAAGCAAAAAATCAGGATTAACATATGCTGAAATATTGCATAAACTTGAAATTGAAAACGGATTAAGATATAAAGATAACCCGGACATTTTAGTTCCTATAATTGTTAGATATGGCAATTATATGAAAAACATTTTTACGAAGGGCGATTTTGGATTTTTATATAATCCAGCTAACAACCCAAACTCTGCTTTATATACAAATATGGCAAAACTATTCTTTACCCCCCTACAATACTCATTAATAATCACTGTTCCAACATTCTTTATTAGTTCAATATTGGGTATTGCAATAGGTGTCATTGCTGGATATAAGCGTGGAAAATGATTTGATGTGTCTTCAAATGTTTTTGTGTTAATATTTGTTGCTATACCATCATTTATATTGGCCCCTATTGTAATAACTATTTCAGTCGCATTAGGAATTTCTAGCGTTGTGCCTAGACCTGGTGAACAATCATTTGGAGTAATGTTTGTTTCTTATTTACCTCCTATATTTGTTATGTCAATAACCTCATTAGCAGGCTATGTAACATACACAAGAAATCAAGTTATTACAGTATTAACATCAAATTTCGTTTTAATAGCTAAAACAAAAGGATTGAGTTCTTCACAAATTTTCTTTAAATATGTTTTAAGAAATATTTCAATTCCTTTATTTAGCTTAGTTTTTGGGTCATTTATTGGTCTATTATCAGGATCAATAATTATTGAACAATATTGACAAGTACCAGGAACATCACAAATAATAGTTAATGCCTTCCCTACCGGAGAAATTAATGTTGTTATGTTCTCTACATTATTCTTTACATTTATATCGCTAATTGCCGATATTATTATTGACGTTTCATATGCAATATTAGATCCTAAGATTAAATATTCTACTAATAGCAAGAGAAACTATTGATTATTTTTCTTGGCATATAGAGAACGTTCTAAACTTGCAAAAGATTTGTTTAAATCACAATTAATAAACAAAGCAAGTCAAAATACAACTGTTAAAGGAGATAACTAATATGAATATAAATGAAGTTAAAGCCTTTAACAAAGAATATAAAATTAATACTGAATTAGAGAAAAAATTTAAATTTGTTGCACCAGAAGATAGAATAGTAATTTCTTCTGTTGCGGGTAAGCCTAAGAAATTAGGTATAGAAATTTTAAAGAGATTTTTTACTAAACCAGTAGTATTAATAGCACTAGCAGTATTTATAATTATTTTACTGTTATCTATATTAGTTCCTGCTAATGGAATTTCTTACTATAAACCAAACGATCCAATTTCAGATAATGCATTTGTAAAGAATTTACCTCCTGCATCTTCTCCAATTGTTACTCAAGCATTAGAATCAAATGATCCCGTATTCAAATTTTATCAATTTGTCTTAAATAGGTCAGAAACCGATCCTGTATATAAGGCTAGAATGGCATTTTTCTTAAATGGCTTTCAAGCAAAGGTTAATGATATCGGGATCTATGTTGCAAAATATAATGCTTATGATTTAGTAGTTGCTAATTACATAAATGGAATTATTTCTAAGAATCAAATAACAGATGCTGAATATTTAAAAATATTTAATGAACAAAAAAACTTTTATTCTCATGTTTTATTAGGAACATCATCAATAGGCTACGATATTTGAACTACTGCATGATATGCAACATGAAGAGCAATTAAAATTGCTTTAATAGTTGTAATATTGGAAGCAATTATTGGAATATCAATAGGAGCATTCTTAGGATTCTATGCTGGAAAATTAATTGATACCATTATAATGCGTGTTATTGAAATATTCCTAGCACCTCCTACATTAATATGAATCTTATTATTTGTTTCAATTATTGGAGCAAATGAATGGTCATTAGTTTTAACGTTAACAATAGTTGGATGACCAGGATTTGTTGGAATAACTAGAATGTTCATTATTACAGTAAAAGATGAAGAATTCATCATTGCTGCAAAAGCAATTGGAGTTGGTACACCAAGAAGAATTTTCGTTCATGCATTACCAACTATAATTGGAAAAATTGCAAATAATATAGTAAGATCAGTACCAGGCGTTATTCTATGAATAGCATCACTAGCATTCCTTGGATTCTTTAAAGAAAAGAAGGATACTAACCTAGGACAAATGTTGATTGAAGCTTCGCAAGAAGTTGGCTCAAATATTTGGATTATTGCTTTGCCTACAATTATTTTATTGTTTTTATCATTATCATTGAATTTCATTGCTCTAGGTGTGCATGATGCACTTGACCCACGTGTAATGAACAAAGGAAAAGGTAAGTAAAATGGCAAAAATTATTAATAAACACGACAATTTAGACAAAAACAACTCAGATACTATAAAACATCAAAAAATTAATAAAAGTACTAGAGTTTTAGATTCAATTCGTGTTGAACCTCTAAAAAATAATCAAATATTAAAAGTTAGAAATTTGCATGTTAGTTTCCCTCAAGGTCATAAGAAAAGTATCCATATTGTTAGAGGTGTTGATTTAGATGTCCATAGAGGTGAAATAATTGGTCTCGTTGGAGAATCTGGTTCTGGTAAGTCAGTAACTTCAAAAACCTTAATTAATGTTAATGAATCAGGTATTATAAGTGCTGATCAAATTCAAATTGGCGAATATGAACTAACAAATATTAAAAAACAAAAATATTGACAATATATAAGGGGACAAAAAATTGGTTATATTCCACAAGACCCCCTAACTAGTTTAAATCCAACAAGAACAGTTGGAAAGCAATTATTAGACGCATTAAATAATAATGAAGATTGAAAAAACTCAACTTATACTGAAAAGAAAAATTATTTAATTGGTTTATTAAAAACATTTGGGTTGCGTTCGGCTGAAAAAATATTTTATGCATACCCTCACACCTTATCAGGGGGTATGAAACAAAGAATTGTTATTACAATGGTTGTTGCTTTGAAGCCAGAATTAATAATCGCTGATGAACCAACAACAGCATTAGACCCAACAGTTCAAGCCAGCGTTTTGGCATTATTTGAAGATATTAGACAAAAAATGGGAATTTCAATAATTTTAATAAGTCACAATATATCTGTTATTGCAAAATTTTGTGATTACATTTATGTTATGTATGCTGGTAGAATTGTTGAAAAAGGAACCAAACAAGAAATCTTTACAAATCCTGCCCACCCTTATACTTGAGCATTAATTTCGGCCATACCCGAATCAAAAGATGAAAAATTATACACCATTCAGGGAACCCCTCCTGATATGGCAAATTTACCTCTTGGTGATCCATTTGTATACCGTAATGACTACGCATTAGAAATAGACTATTTAAAAGAACCTCCTCTAATTCCAATTACTGAAACCCATGCTGCCGCAACATGATTATTATCTCCTGAAGCACCAAAAATTGAAAAATCAAAAGAATTACAAAAACGTTTAGACTTATTTAAGAAGGCATTTAACAATGAATAATAAAAATTTTAAAGATAAAAAAGTTATCTTATCGATAGATAATCTAAAAAAATACTTCGTTAATCAAGGAATGATAAATAAGGCTGTTGATGGAGTTTCTTTTGATGTACATGAAGGAGAAATAGTTGGTTTAATTGGAGAATCAGGTTCAGGTAAAACAACCGTTGGTTCAACAATACTTAGACTATATGATGATTACAACGGATTTGTAAGATTAGAAGACAAAATAATTTCAGGTAAGCGCATTAGTGAATCTTTAAATCGTTTTTTAAGAAAAAATGTGCAAATGATTTTCCAAGATCCTCATGCTTCATTAAATAGTCAACAAAATATTTATTCAATTTTAAAAGAACCTTTATTAGTTAATGGAGTAATGAAGGACAAAATTAAAGATATTTTTAAAGATTGATTAAATGTTAAAAAGAATTTTAAATACACATTTCAAATCGAAGCAATGAGATTGGAATTACAAAATTATTTAGAAATTAACAAATTAGCTGAACCTTTATTTAAAAAGTGAACAGAAAACCTAAATAAGCTAGAATTTAATTTTGACATTTCTAGAGAAGATAACTTTAGCTTATTCTTTGGATATTTAGAAGAAAAGCAAAACGTTGAAAGCATTATTATTAATAATATGTATGCAAATGTTGATAGGTTAATTGAATTTTATTATGAAACACAACGTAAATATCGTAATAAAGAATTACCTGGCCCACAAATTGCTTTAAATAAAAAAGAAGAAAAATTAAAATACATTCAATGTTTAAGTAAGACTTCAAAGATTGCTTATGAAGCTTCGCTTGAATTAAAAGAAGTTAAAAAACAAATATTTAATTTAAGACATAAAATTGAAAAAATATCTTCTGAAAGCAAGAATACATTTGCAAACTATATTCATGAATCAAAAAATGAAAAGAGTTTAATTGACATAGCAAGATTAATGTCATGTGATTTAGACTTTTATTCATATAATTTAAAAAGTGAATTGTTGATGAGTAAAAGGGGTCAAGTATTGGCAAAAATAAAACCATTTAATAAATTCCTAGGATTTAATAATATAAAGAAGTTAATTAATGAACTAGATGAATATATTAATGAATTTTATAAAACAAAATTAGCCCCATTGCCATATTCAAAAACATTGAAATCTGATATTAAAAACGTTTTAGAAAAAGACTTTGATTTTAAATTCGATGAATATACTAAAATATCAGAATTAGAAAAACAAAAGTTAGATTCAGAATTAAAACAATTACTATCAAGAGAAGTTGAAATTAAAAAAGTAATAAAAGAAAATCCAAATTCCGAAATTACTTCAGAACAACTTCAAGAAGCAAAAAACGATCTAGAATTAGGAAAACAAGCATATCTTGAAGGCAGATCTAAATATTTAATTTCATATAAAGCTGAACTTGAAAGCTTGTATAAAAATCTTGAAGAACAAAAGAAATTCTATCTTGAATTGCGCAAGCAACAAGATTATTGCAATAACAAATATAAAGAATTGAAACAAAAATTCTTTGAATATGTTGAACAATTACGTCAAAAAGAAAAAGATAAGATTTTATTAAAAATAGCTGAATTAAAACAAAATCAAGACAAATCAAACAAAGATAAAAAGTCATTAGCAAAATTACAAAGCAAATTAAAATCAATTAAGGTTCAATACAATACAATATTAAAAATGTACCATTCAGATATTTCATTAAAAGAAGATACATTGAAATCGTTTGATATTGAAAGAAAATATCTTGATAAAGATATAAATAATATTTATGTTTTATTAGGAATTGACCACAAGTGAGTAGAAACTAATTTAAAAACAGCTGATGCTATGGCTGGAGTCGATGCTCGACATATGAAGTGGGTATGACGTAAAAGATATTTTGATAGTAAAGTTTCATATCCTATTGCAAAATTATTAATTTCTTCAATATTGTATAAAACAATAATTTATAAAGCATTGGAAGATGTTGGACTATTAAAACAATTTGCTTATCGTTATCCTCATGAATTTAGTGGGGGTCAATTGCAAAGAATTGTTATTGCAAGAGCATTGATAGTTGAACCTCAAGTTATTGTGGCCGATGAACCTATTGCCTCACTAGATATATCAATTCAAGCGCAAGTTGTTAACTTGCTAAAAGAATTATGTATTAAAAAGAACATCGGTCTTATATTCATAGCACACGACCTTTCAATGATTGAATATGTTGCTGATGAAGTTCAAATAATGCACCTTGGAAAAATTGTAGAAAGTGGAAAAACCGAAGCAATATATGCAAATCCAATTCACCCATATACAATAAACTTATTTAAAGCTATTCCTAAAATTTCTAATGCTAATGAAAAATTCCAAAATGTTTCATTTGCTTTAGATTACTTAGATGAACAAAAATTCCCTAATGTTCCTGAAACATTTAAAGTTGGTGAAGATCACTATGTTTATGGAACTGCTAGTCAACTTAAACAATGAACACATAATGCAAAATTAGAGAAAGAACATAAAGAATTATAAAAATAATTTACCATTAAACTAAATAAAAAAATTAGACTCTTGACTAAAAACTTAAGAGTCTAATTTTTTTATTTCTTTATATAAGCTAATAATTTATTAATTTCGCTTGAAGTTAAATTTCTATATTGACCTATTTTTAAATTACTATCATCAATGCATCCAAAAGATTTTCTATGTAATTTTTTAACATAATTATTTACTAACAAAAATAGATTTTTAACGTGATGGTTTCTGCCTTCATATAGTAGAACTTCGTATTTAAAAGCACTTAATTTTGTAACTTTTTGTTTTGAAATTTTGCCATTTAATAATACGTGATTTGAATTTAATAAGTTTAATTCACCATCAAGCATTTCACGTTCTAATGTAGCAATATAAATTCTAGGAATTTCAGAAGAAGGATGGCTTAATAAATTAGCAAATTCTCCATCGTTTGTGATTAATATAATTCCTGTTGTATTAAAGTCTAATCTTCCTATTGAAAATAAGCGTTCTTTTGCTTTAAGATATTCATAAATTGTTTTTCTATTTTGAGGATCACTTGCTGTACAAATTGTATTCATGGGTTTATTTAAAACAATGTATTTAAAATTATTTGCAACATTATTATTTAATTTGATAATTCTATTGTTTATTTTAATTTCGTCATTTATAGTTACACATTCGCCTAATTTTGCAATTTTATTATTTATTAAAATCTTCCCCGATAAAATTAATTCTTCTGCTTTTCTTCTAGAACAAATGCCTTGCTCACTTAAAATTTTTTGAATTCGTTTTGCTTTTTCTTCCATTTTTAAAACCTTACTAAAAAGATATTTATATATAAATATATCTATTGTCGAGTGCTAAAATTATAACTTTTTTTTGAATTTATTTTTTAATTGGAGTTGGAGGAAAAATGGAATATTTACAAAATATAGACTTAAGCAAAATAAGATCGCTTTGTTTACAAAAAAAGCGGGAATTTATCTTTAATTATTGCCTTTTTGAGCAGCTAAAAGATAAACAATTAAAACAAAAAAAATCACAAACAATCAATGACGAAGAAGATGATGATATTTCAAAATTAGAAAAATTTATTAAATTATTAAATTCTGATAATCAAAAAATCTTTTTTAATAATTTTATTTATAACAATCCTGAATCTGAATGATATTTGGCATATTGATCAAAGAATGCATATTACAAAAAACTTAATTATATAGTTAATTTATTTATTGATTTTATTAACCAATAATGTTTCCTATTGTTATGCAGGCAATCAATGATCAAGAACCAACAAAATGGATTGAAAACATAAATGCTTATACAACCAAACAATTATACTTAGATAAATGAACAAATTCATTTCAAAAGGTTGATTTTAAATTACAAAGGTTAATTGAAAATAATAAATTTATAATTGAATTTAAATATTTGAATTACGACCAAGAAATAGATGATATAGACGTTAAATGTTCGATTAACAATCAATTATTGAAACTCCAAAAAGTCTTTGATTCAGATAAACATGAATATACATATACTCTTATTTCTGAATTTAATGAGGCAACAAAAACTAAAAAAGTTCAGGACATAAAAAATATTAATTTTGAAATTTTTTATAAGGTAAAAGGTTTATTGTATCAAGTAGAAAGATATACATATGAGATATATAGCAATAACAATTTAAACAGAGAACTAGTTTCAAATAAAAATGGTGTCGAATATGATTTATGGACTAAACTAAGAATTATGTCATTAGCAGATAGAGACATTCCAACAGATATGGAACATTATTCATTTGTTGAACAAGTTAAATACAAATTTATGCCAACTACTCTAATGCTGGGAAAACATAATAAAAAATTATTTGATGTTGAGATATCAAAGAAAGAAATTTCTAACAAAAGTGGCATAATAAGCGATTTTTCTCAACTAATTCAAAGTGATATTAATGGTTTTAATGTATCTATTGATATTGATAAACAATTTATAAAAGGCAACTTGAATGCAAAAATTAATGATTTCAGTAAAAATAAGCATAAGCAAATTTCAATAGATTCTTATTCATATTATGACAAGGTTTCTAAGGCAATAATAGCAAATAATGATAGTATTGGCGCAGCTAAAGGCTTATTGTTGCCTCTTAATTATTCAGGAAATTATTCTTATTTACTAAATATTAATTTTGGTGAGGATTTGAAAGGTTTTAAAATTAGATACAATCAAGAAATTTCAAAACCATTTTTTAATGAAAAAAGTGGCTTAGTAAAATTAAATGTAAACAATATATTTAAACAACAAAATTTCATAAAATGAAGTGTCGTAAAAGCTGAGGATATAAGAAGCTTGATTAATAATTCCAATACTCTAGAAGAATTAATGAAGGGAGGGAAATAATGTTGATTGCAAAAAAGAAAAAAATAATTTTCGGTTTATCTCTTGGATTAGCTTGTGCCGTTGGCGCTGGCGCATTAGTTGGAGTTTATTTTTTAGCATCTTCTAATTCAAATAAAAAAGCTAATAATCTAGACAATAAAAAGGTTAACAAAAAAGATTCAACAAATAACAATAGTGACAACAAAAACATTAATTCTGGCAATGAAAACGAAAAAGATAACACTATTGATAACCAAAACGAAGATAGTAAAATTGAAGATTCTAATGAAGATGGACAAGCGAATGATGACGATAAAAAGCTTAAACCAGAAGTAAAGCCAAGGCCAAATATAAAAACAGAAATTAACTGAAGAGAAATATTTCCCGATGTTAAAACTTCGGATTATTACAATCAATTAAATTTTAAAGATGGTCAAGGATTTATTGATAAGGAAATGATTACTTATATAATAAAAGATATTTTAAATAGAATGACTATTTTAGATGGCGATGTTTCTTATGCTTATAAACAAGAGGATGATCAAAATTTATATATTGCTTTTAAATGGGAAAATAAAAGCCAAAAATCTAATATAACTTATAAATTTAGTGTTAATAGAATATAATTAATTTTATGGAATCTGAAAAAATTATAATTAATGCTATTAAAAAACTAACTAAAACAAAATTTAATAAAGAAACCTTTATTCGCGATTTGAATATCGATAGTTTAGATTTGGTTATACTTGTTAGTGATTTAGAAGAGGCTTACAATATAAAAATAAGCGACGAAGAATTGCTTTCTTTAAAGACCATAAATGATATTATTGAATTATTTGATAAAAAAACGAATAAATAAAGCAAAAATAATGTAAAATTATATTGCTTTATATGGGTATAGTTCAATCGGCAGAACAACGGGCTTCAACCCCGTGTGTTGTGAGTTCAAGTCTTACTACCCATGCCATATCAGAAATGATTAATAAAAGTAGCAAAATTTTGCTACTTTTTTTAATTTAAATTATAAAAAAAGTAGGGATTTTAAATCCCTACATGACATAAAAAAATGATATGGTGCCGTCAATTGGAATTGAACCAACGACCCCTTCCTTACCATGGAAGTGCTCTGCCCCTGAGCTATGACGGCATTAAAAGCAAAATTATTATAACAAAAAAACTAAGTTTTTGCTTATAATAATAAAAATAAGTTATTAATAATATTAATAAATTAATTTAAATTTAATTATAGAGGCTATATGGAAAAGACAATGTACGATTCACTACTTTCAATTAAAAATCAATATGATGAATTAACTGAAAAATTAAACGACCCTAATATTTATAATGATATAAAAGCATATACAAGAATAGCAAAAGAAAAATCTGAGTTGCAAGAAATTTATGATGCTTTCACAAGATATCAAAACATTGAAGAATTATATTTCTTGTCAAAAGAAATTTTAACAAACGAAAAAGATCAAGAATTAATTGAACTTGCAAAAAACGACATTGACAATCAAATGAATCAATTGCAAGAAATAGAAGAAGAAATTAAAGAACTTTTATTGCCACAAGATGAAAATGGCAAACGTGATGTTATTATGGAAATAAGAGGTGCAGCTGGTGGTGATGAAGCAAATATCTTTTCTGGTGATTTATTTAAAATGTATCAAAAATATGCAGAAATCAAAGGTTTTAAAATTAAAATAATTGATTCTACATATGGTGCTGCCGGAGGATATAGCCAAATTGTTTTTAGTATAAAAGGCGAAAAAGTTTTTTCACAGCTAAAATTTGAACGTGGTGTACATAGAGTTCAACGTGTTCCTGCAACTGAAACTCAGGGACGTGTTCATACATCAACTGCAACTGTAACTGTATTGCCTGAAGTTGATGAAGATGTAAAAATTGAAATAAGACCAGAAGATATAGAAGTTAATGTATTTAGAAGTTCTGGAGCTGGCGGACAATCTGTTAATACAACGGACTCTGCAGTAAGAATTACTCATAAGCCTACAGGATTGGTTGTAACATCACAAGATGAAAGAAGCCAAATTCAAAATAAAGAAACAGCTTTAAAAGTTTTGAAAAGTAGATTGTACGAACTAGAATTAAGAAAACGTGAAGAAGCAGAAAGCGGACTTAGAAAATTAGCTGGAACAGGGGATAGATCAGAAAAAATTAGAACATATAACTACCCTCAAGATAGAATTACAGATCATAGAATTGGATTTTCAACTTCATTAAAAGTAGTTATGGAAGGCGAATTAGACAAAATTATTGAAGCATTAATAGCTGATGAAAAGGCTAAAAAAATCATTGAAGCAGGAAATTAATGATAGATAAAGAAATTTTGCTACGTGAAAAAGAAAGATATAATTTACCCCTATATATTTCAAAAAAAGAATTAAGAATGCTAAAAAAAGATGTTCCTGTGCAAAAAATAATTGGATACCAGGAATTTCAAAATGTAATTTTAAATTTAAAATATAAAACCTTGATTCCTAGATATGAAACAGAAGAGGTTATTTTAGCTGCATATCCATTTATAAAAAAAGAATCTAAAGTATTGGATTTGGGGTGCGGTAGTGGCCTAATAGGACTTGCAATTAAAAAAAATAAAGATGCTAATGTTACATTAAGTGATATTAGCCGTTTTGCAATCAAACAAACAAAAATAAATGCCAAATTGAATAATTTAAATGTAAATGTAATTCGTTCAAATTGATTTAATAAAATAACATCTAAATTTGATGTAATAGTTTGCAATCCTCCTTATTTAAAAAAACAAAAGAAATTAATAAAATCATTAAAATGAGAACCCAAAAGAGCCTTGTTTGCTAGAGACAACGGTTTATTTGCTTATAAAAAGATTTTAAAATCTGCGTTTAATTATTTAAACGAAAAAGGAATAATTATTTTTGAAGTCGATCCTTATTGCTCTTTATGGTTTAAAAATAAATTTCCAAATGTTCTAATATTAAAAGATATAAATAACAAAGATAGAATAGCATTGCTAGCAAAAAATGATTTAAAAAATTAGCACTCTTTTTAATTTTGTGCTAAAATTAAAAATTATGGAAAATAAACGTGATTATTATGAAGTTTTAGGCATTTCTAAAAATGCCACAGAAAAAGAAATCAAGTCGGCATATAGAAAATTAGCAATGCAATACCACCCAGATAGAAACAAAGCGCCAGATGCTGAAGAAAAATTTAAAGAAGTTTCAGAAGCATATGAAGTTTTATCTGACCCTGAAAAAAGACAAAAATATGATAAGTTCGGACATTCTGCATTCGACCAAAGTTCATTCGGATATTCAGAAGATGTATTTAATAGTTTCTTTAATTCTTTTAGAGATATGTTTTCTGGCGGAGGTTTTGAAGTTGATTCGAGTGATGATTCAGATGATCCTTTTTCAAGTATTTTTGGTTTTGGCTCAAATAGATCTAGAAAAACAAAGGGCAGTGATTTGCAAATGAAATTGTCAATTGATTTTGTAGATTCAATATTTGGAAAGAATGTAACTGTTCAATTAAAGAAATACAGCGAATGTTCACATTGTCATGGTTCAAGAGCAGAAAGTGATAGTGATATTGTTTCATGTCCTCAATGCCATGGTAGTGGTCAAGTTCAACAAAAAATGGGTTTCTTTTCAACAATTAGTCCTTGCAACAAGTGTGGAGGCTTGGGTAAAAGCATTAAAAACACATGCCATGTATGTAGTGGAAAAGGATATGAATATAAATTAGTGAATGAAAATATTCAAATTCCTGGCGGAATTAATAATGGCGAATATATTAAATTGTCAGGATATGGCAATCCTTCTCGCAATGGAGGATCTAATGGAGATTTATATATTATCATTGCTATTAGACCACATAAATTTTATGAAAGATTTAACAATGATATTGTAGTTTCAATGCCTATTTCTGTTTTTTCAATTATTAATGAAGATACCATTAATGTTCCTACACCATATGGAAATAAAGATATAAAATTAAATAAAAACATGAAATTAGATGGAGTAATCACTTTAGATGGCTATGGTTTTCCTATTAAAAATAGTTCTAAAAAAGGCAACTTCATTATCACATTAAAACCTTATATTCCTTCGCTTAATAAAGAAGATAATAAAAAAGTTCAAGAAATATTTAGTAACTATAAAGATGTAGAATTTCAAAAATGAATAAAAGATTTTAATAATTAAATTTAAAAATGCATTTATTAATTTAAATAATTAATTGCATTTTTTTATATTCGAATAATTAAACTTGTATAATATTTAATTATTTTTTACTTTTTAATAAAAATAATAAATCAATGTATCCAAAAGAATATATTCAAAATAGCAAAATTATTTTTCAAAGGAGCAATATGGAAAATAAAATTATGATTGTTGAATCACCAAATAAGGTTAATACTATTCAAAAGATAGTAGGTGATAACATAAAGGTATTGTCAAGTATTGGCCATATTTTAAAAATGTCAACATCAGGCATTGGAGGATTAGGTATAGATTTTGAAAATTGAGAACCTAAGATGGTAATTGATCCAAGCAAGAGAAAAATTGTATCCGAATTAAAAGAAGCAGCTAAAAATGCTAGTGAAGTTTTAATTGCAACTGACCCCGATCGCGAAGGCGAAGCAATTGCAAATAATTTAGTAAATACTCTAAAAGTGCAAGATAAATATAAAAGGGTAAAATACAATGAAATCACTCCAGATGCCATTAATTACGCAATTGAAAACCCTTTAACAATTGATGAAAATTTAGTAAATGCTCAAAAAGCAAGAAGAATATTAGATAGGATTATTGGTTTTAAATTGTCTCAATTAATCCAAAGAAAAGTAAAAAATACTCCAACTAATCCATCTGCTGGTCGTGTTCAATCCATCGCTTTAAAACTAGTAGTTGATAAAGAAGAAGAAATTGCAAAATTTATTCCAACATTATATTCAAAAATTGAAGCACATACTGCCGACGAACAAATTGCAAATTTCGTATATAGAGATAATTTAGATTTTGTTGGCGAAAATGAATGAATTAAAAGAGAAAAAGTAGATGATATATTAGCTCAATTAAATCAAAATAAATCATTGCAGGTAATAGACTTTAAAAAATCGATTCGTTCAGAAGCAATGGTTGTTCCATTTAAACAATCTATTTTGTATAAAGAATCCCAATATAGTTCAGCAACGGTTCAAATTGCTGCACAAAAACTATTTGAAATGGGGTTAATTTCTTATCCTAGAACAGATTCAACTAGACTTTCATCAATATTTATTGAAAAATCCCAAAAATTTATTGCCCAAAAATACGGAAAAGAATATATAGCAACTGAAATAAAAGGATTTTCTGGTGATCAAGATGCCCATGAAGCAATAAGACCAACAGACATTTCACTGCTTGCAACCGAAGCTCAACAAAAATTTAATTTAAGTAACGAAGAAACAAATGTATATAAATTAATCTATGAAAAGACATTAATGGCTTTGATGGCTACACCAAAACGAGAAATATATCAATACGAATTAAAAAATGGCCAATATAATTTCAAAATGTCATATAGTAAAATAATTTTCGATGGATATTATAAAATTTTTGATAAAAAACAAGAATCTATTATTCCTAATTATAAAGTTGGAGATATTATTAAAGTTTTAGAATTTGTTAAATTAGACAAAGAAACTAAGGCTCCTGCAAGATATAATGATGGTTCATTAATTAAGATGCTTGATGATATAAAAGTAGGAAGACCATCAACATTTGCAACGACAGTTAAAATTATAAAAGATAGACTATTTGTTGAAACTAAAAATAATAGTTTATATCCTACAGATTATGGAAAACTAGTTTTAGAAAAATTAATTCAAGGTTTTCCAACTACAATTAATGAAGAATATACAGCAAGCGTTGAAAACCAACTTGATTTAATTTCAGAAGGATTATCAGATTATAAAGTCTTATTGAAAGATTTTTGAAATAATTTTAATTTGCAACTTCAAAATGTAAATGAAACAATGGAAACAGATTTCTTGCCTCAAGAAATTTTGCAAGAAAAATGTCCTCTTTGTGGACATGACTTACTTTATAGATATACTAAATCAAAACACCAAAAATTTATTGGATGTTCTAACTTTCCAAGTTGCAGATATATAAGAAATATCGACAATGAAAAGCCTAAATTTTTTAAAAGAAGATATAATAAATAATTTTTATTTTTAAACATTGCGCAAAATTTTATTCTTGCCTAAATAATAACAAATGTATTAAAAAATTAGATTTTATTATAAATCTAATTTTTTATTATTTATCTTTATTAAGAAATTATTTTAATTTATTCCCGAAATTTTATCAATGATTATAGGATTATAATTTTGGCCCTTGTTATTGCTTCCTAATTTGTATTCTAGGCTAAGTGGTTTTTTGTAATTTTCTCCTTTTGTTGAAATAATAAGATTATATTCATATTTTAAGTTTATTGATACAATACCTACAAATCTATATCTATTTTTTGAAGCATCCCATTTTGCTAATCCTTTGAAATTTTTTTGTCATCTACCCGGAACATTTTCGGTGCTGAATTTAAATGTAACATATTCATGGCCCTTAAAAATTTTGTCTTTATTTCTTAAGTCTAAATCGTTAGCATCTGCTCTTCCGGTTTTTGAATAAATATCAATATCGTAAACATTCAATGTTTTATTAATGGTTCCGTATCGTTCATCATCCTTTTTATGATCATTAAATAAATTTTTACATTTATTTTCAAAACTAGTTTGAGCAGTTCTAACAAATGCAGCATCTAATATATCATCAAATGCACTTCACTTTACAGCTGGCCCTTCTAATTCATTTTGTTTGTTAATTTCTTCTTTATATTTTGGATCATCATAATTTGGCTTACCATCTTTTAATGGCACAATGCCTTTATTATAGAACGTATTATAAAAATCTTCAAAATGATTCATATTCATTTTTTCTAGTTGATCAAAAACTTTTTGATCAACTAAATTATTTCTTAAATTATCAAAAAATTCATTTTTTTCTGTTTGATTATTTTGTGTTGATGTATCACCGAAAAATTTATATGCAACATTCAAAATTCCTTCATATCTCGAAATTAAAGCTTTGTCTAAAAAAATTATTTTGTTAATGCATTCATCTTTTGCTTTATCGTCAGCATTTTTATTAATTAATTCTTTTTCTATTTCGTTTATGAAACCTTGAAAAATTGCCTTTATATCTTTGTTTTTGTTTGAAAGACTACCTGAGGTACCAATGTCTTTGGTATCTAAGAATTTTAACTTTTCTTCAACTTTTTGTTTTTGGGAATTGAATTTTTTAATATTATTTATTATTTTTTCAAACTCGTTTTTAGCAGGTTCTAATTGTTTTTTAGCATTTTCTATATCTTGAATTTTTGAATTTTTATTTATGCTTGAAACACCATTTATTTTATTTTCAATTTTTGTTCTAATTGAATTATATTTTTGATCCTTCAAATCTTTATTAATAAAACTTTGCAATTCATTTTTTATTTGTTCAAATTGAGAAAATTCATTACGTTTCTTTTCTTGAATTTTAGTTTCTATTATTTTTTTAATATCATTTATTTTTTGGGTTGCTTGTTTAATTTCTTCATTTTTTGAAGCATCAGATATATTTTTATAATGATCTAAAATTGTATCTGCTTCTGTAGTTCCTACTTTTTTAGCATCATCAGTTTTTATCAAATCTTCTAATTGTTTTTTGCTGTTGTAAAAATCAGTAATACCTTTTTTTGTAATCTTTGCATTATTTAATTCATCTTGCAACGATTTATTTGCATCTTGAATTTCTTTTTTATTATTAGAAAAAGTTATTGAATTTTTTTCAGCTTTTTTATCTTTTAAGTTTTTAACTATATTTTGATAATTCTTTTTAGTTTGGGGATCATTTTCAATTTGTTTTATGAATTCATCAATGTCTTTTCTTGTTTGTTCTAATTCTTTAAATTTAGCATCTTTATCTTTATTGAATGTTTCTAATTTTTTAGTAATTTCAGTAACTTTTGCATCTAATGATTTTTTAGCTGATTGCATTGAAACAGTATTGTTTGAAGCAACTGCTTGATTAGCTTTTTGAACTTCTTTTTCTAATTCAGTTTTTGCTTGTTGAATTGTATTATCTTTGTCAGTTAATTTTGCTAATAATGTATTTGCACTAGAAATTGATTTATTTAATTGTTCTTTAGTTGATCTTGCTAAATTATCAGCTTGAGCTTTGTCAGTGTTTGCTTTTACTAAAGCTTGTTTTAATTCAGTGTTTGCTGTTTCAATATCTGATTTGTTTGAAGAATTAGTTATTGAATTTTTAGAATCTCTTTTTGAAGTTAATTCTGAAATTAATGTTGAATAATTTGGATTAGTTTTATTTGTATTTATAAATTCATCAATATTTTTTCTTGTTTGTTCTAATTCTTTAAATTTAGCATCTTTATCTTTATTGAATGTTTCTAATTTTTTAGTAATTTCAGTAACTTTGGCATTTAGAGATTCTTTTGCTGATTGCATAGATGTTGGATTATTTAAATTAAGCTCTTGACTTGCACTTTGAATTTCTTGAATTAATTCAGTTTTTGCTTTTTGAATGTCTTTGTCTGAATCAACTAATTTATTTAATAATTGGTTTGCATTAGTAATTGAATCGCTTAATTGTTCTTTAATTGATTTATTTGCTTCATCAACTTGATCTTTTGCTACTTTTGCCTTTTCAAGGGCTTGTTTTAATGCTTCATTTGCAGCAATAATGTCTGATTTATTTGAAGATTTAGTTACTGATTTTTTAGCATCTTTTGCATTGGCTAAATCTTTAACTAAAGTTGCATAATTTGGATTATTTTTAACGTCATCTGTTAAGAAATTGTCAATATTCTTTCTTGCTTGTTCTAATTCTTTAAATTTAGCATCTTTATCTTTATTGAACTCAGTTAATTGATTTTGAATTTTAGTAACTTTGTCATCTAATGAAGATTTAGCAGATTGCATCGAAGCAGTTTCATTTGAAGCAACTGCTTGATTTGCATTTTGAATTTCTTGATTTAGTTCAGTTTTTGCTTTTTGAATGTCTTTGTCTGAATCAACTAATTGAGGCAATAATGTGTTTGCTTTGTCAATTAATGCATTCAATTGTTCTTTAATTGATTTATTTGCTTCATCAACTTGATCTTTTGCTTTATTAGCATCTGCTAATGCTTGTATCAATGCTTCATTTGTAGCAATAATGTCTGATTTATTTGAAGAATTAGTTACTGATTTTTTAGCATCTTTTGCATTGGTTAAATCCTTAACTAAAGTTGCATAATTTGGATTGGTTTTATTTGCATTAATGAATGCTTCAATTTGACTTCTTGTTTGTTCTAATTCATTGAATTTTACTTCTTTTTCTTGATTGAATTTATTTAAGATTTCTTTATATTCAATAAGTTTAGTATTCAATAAATCATTGGCTGATTCCATTGATTCTTTATCTTTTGAAAGTGATTGTTCTGCTTTAGAAATTTCATTATCTAAATTAGATTTTAAATCAACTATTTTTTGGTCATTGTCAATTAATAATTTTTTAAATTCTTTGGCATTATTTATAGTTTCTTTAAGAGTATCTTTTATATTTTGATTATCTAATTTTTCTTTTTCAAGGCCTGCTTCTTCTTTTGCTTTAATTAAAGCATTTTGTCCAGCTTTTATTTCTTTAATTGTTGAATCTTTATTTATATCATTTAAACTATTTATTTTATCTAAAGCTTTTTGTTTTATTGATTGATATTTTGCATCATTTAATTTTGTGTTAATAAAATCTTGTAGGTCTTTTTTAATATTTTCAAATCTTTGAAGTTCTTGTTGTTTGGTATTTAAAATTTTTGATGTTAAAGAAGAAGTTGCTTTTTCAACTTCAATAATTTTGTTTTTTATATCTTCAATTGAAGATACTTCACTTATATTTGTTTCGATATAAACTTTTTGTTCTTTTATAGAATCTACTTCTTTTGCATCTTCTAAATCAAGCACTCTTTTTAATTCTTGTTTTTTATCATTAAAAATTTTTGATTGTAATTCTTTTTCAGCGTTTATTTTATTTAGAAGTTCTTTTTTGCATTTTCAAGATTTTCATTTGTCTTTTTAATTTCATCTATTGGCAAAGAATCATCTATTTGATTTTCTTTTAATGCTTTTTTAGCATCAGAAGAATCGACGTTTTGACCGTCATTTGAATTAATTAAGTTTTGTAAATCTAATCTTAATTTATTTAATTTATTTAATTCTTCCAATCTTTGTTTTTCATCTTTTTGTAGATTTTCTAATATTTTTTTACTAAAAATTTCTATTTCATCAATAAGTTTTGATGTGTTTGAATGATTTTTAAATGCTGTACTATTAAATTTCTTATCTTGTCTTGCAATAAAATCATTTGCTTTCTTTTGGCCTTCATTATCTAGTTTCTTAATTAGATTAAGTAATCTAGATTTTGCTTCGTTATACTTTTTCGCGGAGTTATTGCTTATTGAGCACATAGCAGCGATAGCTGATGTTGATGCAGCAGCACAAACGATTGAAATTGACATTAAAATGTTTATTCTTTTTTTCATAATTTTTTATTATCCTTTCAAAAGCTAATATTTAAACAAAATAATAATAGTTATTATTATATTTAATAGCTAAAGAATTTGAAATTAAACAATTAATTAGTATTTTTTTTAAACCAGTAGGTGCATTAAATCTGTTTTACAAAAAATATTTTAAATTAAGGAATATTTTTTATCTTTTTGACTACTAAAAATATGTAAAAAATATCGTTTTAATTTTTGAAATAAAAAAATACTTATAAAAGCATAATAAAATAATGGTTTTAATATAAAATTAAGTAAATATGAAAAATCATTCTAATACTAGACGAAAGCATAGATCATTGGCGCCCTTATATTATACCCTTGGTTCAATTGCAGCTGCTGCTACAATTGCGGGGGCTATATATTTTGTAGTAAAAAACGGTAGAAGAGTTAGCAAGCAATATTGAAGTGTAGAAAAATTTTTGCAAATTAGTAAAAATATAAAACTTGATCCGGTTGTAATCAATTCAGCTTCTGCAAAAGAAATTTATGAAAATTTTATTCATGAAAAACAAAAAGTAGATGCGTTAAGAAATAAATATATTAATCAACACCCAGAGTTGAAACCATATTTGAATAATAATACTAGAACGGCATTTGATTTTAAATTTAAAGGTCCTAAAAAGTCTGAAATTAAAAAATTACTAAAAGATATGCCTGAAGAATTTGATGCTCATAATTTCATCTTTTCAAAAATTTTAACAAATCAAACATTTACTGAAATGAAATTCTTAAAAATGAGATTTTCTAATTTGGAATTAGACACATCTGATAAAGAATCAAATAAACTAAAGGTAACATATGAAGTTTATTTGAATTATGAGTATGCAACGGGAAGCTTCGAACTTAATAACGTTAAGGGCACTTCACAATCTAAATATTATTTTAAAGGAAATCAAACTGTCAAGGTAATTAGTGATTCTGAAAAGTGAAATTTGAATTCTAAATTTGCTAATAATCTAGAAAAAAATTTAGATGATGCTAGAAAGATTATAAGAATTGGAATAGTTAAGAATGATCCAAAGTGAACACAATCAAATGAATTTAGAGAAATGATTTTCAAATGATTTAAAAGAATTTTTATAGAAAATGATGCCTTTCCTGACACATATAGCAAAGATGAATATGAAATAATGCCTTTTAATGAAACAAGTAGTGGTGATGATTATGTTAGATGAAATCCTAAGAAAGGATTAAATAATCTAACAATTAAGTTTTTTTATATAAATAAAAAAAATCCAGATATTAAATCGCCCGGCAGGATTAAGATTTTTACTATATTAAAGGTTTAGAATGGAAATAATTAATAAAGATCTAGAGGCAAAATTAAAAACGTTTCAAAAGCAAAATTATAAATTGCAAAAAATTTGTCAATATTTTAAAATAGATTTAAAAAAACTTAATTTAAATGAATTTTTAGATTTTAATAAAAATAGTACAAACCCCTTATTGGATTTAAAACAAATCAAACAAATTATTGCAGAAAATCAAGGTGATTCTAATATCCTTGAAGTTTTAAACATGATTAAAGAACTAGAAAGTATTAATAAAGAAAAAACTGCAAATGATGAAACTTATAAACAAGATCAAATTTTAAAAAAAATTTTAAGTAATTTAGAGTAATGTGTCTATAATTAGTATTAATTTAGTTATATGCATCAACACGCTACAAATGTAAAGAAAGTAGGTTATTATGAAAACACAAAAGCGTATTAATATTGCAATTGATGGACCTGCTGGTGTTGGCAAAACTATTATGTCAACAATGCTAGCAAAAACATTAGGTTATAAATTTTTAAGTAGTGGTAGTTTTTATAGAGTTGTTGCCTATAATGCATTACAAAATAGACTAGATTTAAATGATGAAGAATCTATTAATAATGCATGAAATATAGAAGATATTCATGTAACAGAAGACGATAAAATTATTTTTCAAGGTCAAGATGTTAGTAAATTAATTAGGCAAGAAGAAGTTTCTATGGCTGCATCAGCAATTGCAAAATTTCCTTTAATAAGGGCAAAGGTTAATAAGTTTATTCAATCATTTGGTCTTAAATATAAAGGAATTATTGTTGATGGTAGAGATGCAACATATAGAATCTTACCGCAGGCAGAGGTTAAATTCTTTTTGTGAGCTACACCTGAAGTAAGAGCAAATAGAAGAGTTGCCCAAGATTTAGAATTGGGTTTGAAGGCCGACTATAATGAAGTATTAGAAGATATAAAAATAAGAGATTATAATGACACAAACAGAAAATTTGATCCATTAAAAATTAGCGAAGGCAGCATTGTTATTGACACTTCAAATATGAGCATTCAAGAAAATTTTGATGTAATGTATAAAGAAGTGCGAAAGAGGCTTGATGATGAGAAATAATATTGTTGCAATAATTGGAAAACCTAATGTCGGTAAAAGTACCTTATTTAATAAAATCATAAACAAAAGAAAATCCATTGTTTATGATACGCCCGGGGTTACTAGAGATAGATTATATGAGGATGCAATTTGAACTGGCAAAAAATTTAGAGTAGTTGATACCGGCGGTATAACTATTGAAGATGAAGATTTTAAAAAGCAAATTAAACTTCAAGCACAAATAGCTATTGATGAAGCAAATGTAATTGTTTTTTTAATAGATGGTAAAGAACCGCTTACAGTTGAAGATTATTATGTTGCTAGTTTATTAAGAAAAAGCAATAAACATGTTTTATTGGCAGTAAATAAACTTGAAGGTTCAAACGTTAATTATTATGATAATTCAATTTACTCGCTTGGTTTTGATGAAATATTTCCAATTTCAGCAATTCATGGTGATGGAATTGGAAACTTGTTGGATAAAATCATAGAAAAATTAAATTTTAGTGATAAAGATGTTGAATCATATTTTAAATTGGCATTGCTTGGAAAAACCAATGTTGGTAAAAGTACATTGCTTAATACCTTGGCTAATGAAGAACGTTCAATTGTTAGCAATGTCGAAGGGACAACGCGAGACTCTGTTTCGTCTCTAATAAAAATTAACGGAGAAATCTTTGAGGTCGTAGATACAGCAGGTATTAAAAGAAAAAGCAAACTAACTGAAAGTGTTGAACATTATGCTTTAATGAGAGCAAATCAATCAATTGAAGATGCAAATTTATGTCTATTGGTTTTAGATGCAACTGAAGAAGTTAGCCATTTTTCTCAAAATGTAATTGGCATAGCCTATGAATTAAAAAAACCATTAATTTTGATTGTAAATAAATGAGATTTAATTGAAAAAGATACAAACACAATGGAAAAATATAAAAAAGACTTGTTGAAAAAAGTTAAATTTGTTGATTGATCTCCTATTGTGTTTATATCAGCCAAAGATAATTTAAGAATAAATAAACTAAGAGATACTATTATTCAAGTCAAGAATAATATTTCAAGAAAAATCAATACAAATCAATTAAATGACTTAATGGCTACTGCTCAAATGATAAGACCTGCTTCATCAATAAACGGCAGAAGATTATCCATTACATTTGCAAGACAAATAGATGGATCAATTCCAACATTTTTATTGTTTGTAAATAATGTTGATTTAGCCCATTTCACATATCTAAGATATATTGAAAATCAAATAAGAGAAAATTATGATTTCTCTGGAACTCCTATAGAGCTAGTTTTAAGAAACAAAAACAAAAAAGAAGAGAGAGAATAACAATGGCAAATATTTCGATTTTTGGAAGTGGCGCTATGGGGACTGCTGTGGCAACTATCTTAGCAAATAATGGTCATAATATTACAATATATGGCATAGATGATAGTGAGTTAAATGATCTAAAAAATGGTAGAAATACAAAATATTTTGAAGATGTAAATTTACCAAAATTTAAAGTTACAAAAGATAAAAAACAAGCGGTTGAAGATTGCAATTATATAGTTTTTGCAATTCCAACTAAGGCTTTGCCTGAAACATATAAAGAAGTAATTAAATTAATAAAAAAACAAGTCATAATAATAAATGTATCTAAAGGCTTTTGAAAAGATTCAAATAAATCTTGCCACGAAATAATGACACAAGAAGCCCAAGCTAATTCATTAATAAGTGGTGTAGTTTCATTAATTGGGCCATCTTTTGCAATAGACATAATTAATAAAAATATAACTGCCGTTGACGCTGTTTCTAATAATGATAAACTAAATAAAAAAGTCCAAAAATTATTTTCAAATGATTATTTTAGAGTTTATACACAAAAAGATGTGGCGGGAGCAGAATCGGGATCAATTTTTAAGAATATTTTAGCGATTGCTAGCGGTATGGTTGCTGGGCTTGGATATAGCACAAATAGCCAAATAGCCTTAATCACTCGAGGATTTAATGAACTAAAAAAATTTGTTTTAGCTCGCGGGGGTAAGCTAAAAACGATTTTTGGATTGTCGTGCCTGGGTGATTTAATGCTAACAGCATTGTCGGATAAATCGCGAAATTACACATTTGGAAAAAATTTTTATAACAAAAATTTTGATAGTTCAAAATTAACAGTGGAAGGTCTTAGATCAATAGAAATTGTTTACGATGAATATATAAAAACAAAACTATTGGATTTGCCTATTGTAAATTCACTTTATCAAATAATATACAAGAATGCTAACCCTAATGAAATAATAATTAATTTAATGAAAAGAAAGCTAAAATCAGAATAACATAAGGAATAACAATGAACAAGAAAGAACTACTAAGTAAAACTAGCAATGAAACAGGATTTGCGCATGTATTAATCGAATCTGCATTTGATGAAATAATCAGAATAATTGCCGACGAAATAGAGGCAGGAAGAGAAGTTACAATTTCGGGATTTGGAAACTTTTCTTCTAAATTTATAAAAGGCAAGGAAAAGGTTCACAACATTACTAAAGAAATTATTAATGTTCCAGATAGATTGGATCCACGTTTCAAATTCTCAACAGCTTTTAAAAAACGTATTAACAGCAAAAATTAATTTAAACGCCTTTTATATGGCGTTTTTATTTTAAAATGTTCAAAAAATCTAATATTCCAGGAAAAATAAGCTTTATTTCTTTACCTAATGGTTTTATTGTTTCAAAACAAATGTAAGATTTTTTTTCTTCAAATAGACACTTTTTAAAATTAGCATGTTCAATCAATAAAAACTCGTTTTGAAATTTAAAATAAATTATTCAAAACGCAATTCCTTGATGCAATAAAACCTTATTTAAATATTCAATTTGATGTTTTTTAATATTCTTTTTTTCAAAATTCTTTTGCTCTGTGCTTTTAACTTCAAATGCTAAAAATCTTCCTTTTCAAACTCCATAATAATCTACTGTGCTTTTTGAATAGATACTTGCATCGTTTAAAAGTAATTTATTTTTTTCTAATTTAACATTTTTAAATTTAATATCCAAATTTTTTTTATGAATTAAAGCAATTCCGTTTTTAAAATAATACTCATTAGTGTTATTTATTATAGATTCTAAAAGCATACCTCTATTATTTTTATTTTTCATGTAAAAATTACAACATATTTATGCCTTGATTTTTTCGCTATTTTTTCGCTTTTAAGTCTTTATATGTTTCGAAGTTTTTAAAATAAATATTTTTTGATTTTAATAAATATTCAACTAAGTCAAATGCCATAATCATTGCCAAAACATCGTTATGGCAATATCTTTTTAATTGAGCTTCTTTGACCGTCCATTCATTATCTCTTATTTTATTTAAAGCTCTTAGCGTTGCTATTTGCAATGCCATTCCACCATTTTTTACATCAAGTTCGTGATATGGAAAAATTTTATGTTTTAAATTTAATTTATTTTCATTTACAAAAAGCTCAATCTTTTTTATTGAATAGACATTTTTTATTTGCCCTAAATTTACAATAGAGCTTTTTATATTGCAATCCATTGCTGGTCTAAAAAATAAATTTTCTATATCAATAATCTTGCTTAATATAAATTGAGATTTTTCTTTTAAAATGTCAAATTCATTTTGGCTAATAAATCCATCATCTTTGTAATATTCCAAAATTTCTTGCATTTCTTTTATTCTAGATGCTTCATATGTGTCGTTATATACGACATAATAATCTGCTTTCTCATCATATAAATCATTTATTACTTTCATAATTGTTTTATAGTTGTAATTCAAAGGGTCATAAACAAAATCATTTGAACTATATATTTCACCGTTTTGAGTTTTTATTATAGATGTTTGACTTATTAATTGATTTCATGCTAGAGAGTGGTTAATCATTGGAATAGGTAAAGTAACGCCTTCAAAATCAAATCAAACTATTTTTTTATTAAATTCTTTTAATAATAAATATTCAGGACATTTATCCTTGTTTAAAATATCGGGTGAAATTGAAATTAAATTGTTTTCATAAAAATCTAAAATTTCTTGAGTTTCAATTGAATTATCAGTTAATGATTTAACTTTTAATTTTAATAATTCCTTTTGACAAATAATGTATTTAGGAATAACCTTTTTAACTAATAATTGATAGAATTTGATTCCTAAATTTAAATTATCTTTTAAGTCATCCATTGTTATATTGCAATCTAGTTCGTGTATTTCTTTATTACTATCAAAGTTTTCAACAATTTTTAAGAAATCAGAAAAATTGCAAGTGTATTTACTTATCTTGCTTTTTGCATCGTTATCTTCAATTTCAAAACGACTATTAAAATTAAATGCATTATTTAAATTTAATTCATTTTTTACATAATCAATTATTTTGTCATTTTTTATTTTTTTATTATCTTCATTAAGCAGAGGATTTTTATCAAAAATAGCATTAATTTCAGTTTCTGATAAATTCTTTTTTTTATCAAATGTTGCTTTTGATTTTTTATAATTGCAATATTCAGTCTTTATTATTTTTAATTCATTTTTTTTCGAGTTTTTTCTTGTTTGATATCAAGGTTTCACAATGAAAATTTTATTGATTTCGATCCCTGAGGATGAAAGAACGGAATAATCATAATATGCTCTTAATAAATCCTTTAGGCTAGTTTTTGATGAATATACAATATTTCCCATTTCTTTAGTTTTACTATCGTAGTAAAAAGGCTTTGATATGCATTTTTTATATTCAAAAACAGGATTTATTATTAGCGAATTTTGCATTAAAAATTCTTTTGTTTGTAAAATTTTTTCATCGGTTGAAGATTTTTTAGAAATTATATTTACTTTATTTGAAGAATTTTTTGTTAAAAAATTTATAATTTGTTCCTCGACAAGGGCTATTCCACTATCAACCATTTGAAATTGAAAAAAATTATCCAATATTTTGTTAAATAATTCTAGTTTACCATCTGAATTAATTTTTTCAAACAATGTTGAATCATTTTGCATATTTTGTTGAATTTTTTTTATTTTCTCAATAGTATTTAGCTTTAAAAAGTCTTTATTTTCAGTAGAGTTCTTTTCAAAGTATTGATTAAAATTTTTGTCAAGAATGTTTTCAATATCATCATTTGCAAATTCCAACATTTCATAACTATTGTCTTCTTGGTTGTCGCTTTCATAAACTTCACTAAAATCATTCAATAATTCTTCTTCTCAATTATTAAAGGCAAAGTAAGGTCTGGCGGTATTTAGAATCAAAAAATTTTTATAATTAAAGTATTTAGGCTTGTTCATATTCGGGAACAGCCTTTCCTTGATCTACTCAATATAAATACAAATTTTTTCATTCTTCTTGATTATTGCATTCAAGGAATTTTAATAAATCTTGGTCAATTTGTTCATTTCATTTTGGACTTATTCCAATTTGAGTGTATTTCTTATATCATTGCATGCAATAATTAATATCGTCTTGAACTTGTTCATTATTTAAAATATATGTTCAATTTTTTATTATTCTTTTAGTTATATCTACGTCGTTTGGATTTAAATAATCTTCTTCTTTTAAAAAACAAGCAACAATACTAAATGAAGTTGCACCAATCAAATATGTGTATAATTGAGCTTGCTTTATATAGCCAGGATTAACTCCATATTTTATTCAATTTTCATAATTTTTTTCTCCGACAGTTTTAATTTCAATAATTAAATGTCTTTCGGGACTATAGCCATCAGGCAATCCGCCAAATAGCTCATTATCTTTAAAATAATCATAATTATATTGATTGGCTTCATATCTAAGCAATTTGGAATTTAATTTTTTTTCAATAATTTTTACTATTTTTGGTTCTAATGCAATACCCGCATCAACATATTTCCTGTTCAATATTGGTTTTCTAAAACCGCATATATTACAAAATGCTTCAAATTGGCTGTCAAATGAGCTCAATCCCATTATAGCCCCTAATGCCGAACCGGTCATTTTTTTAAATCCTCCAAAAGTACCGGTTTTTTTTTCTTGCATAGATTTTAAGATTTTTGGATCTACTATTAAAGTCTTATTTTTATAATCCAAAGTGTAATTTTTATTGTTAAAAAATGTTCTTTTAGGAATTATTATTTTTTTTTCCATATTATTGCCCTTCTTAATTAATTACTATTAATGTAATGATTATTTAAATTATATATTTTCAGTAGTTAAAAACTAACAAAATGGGAAAAAATAGTGAAAATATAGTTTTATCAAAAAAAATAAACAATTAATGTTTAATTTAAAGTAAATAAAAAATGTTTTTTTTATTAATGTTCTAACACTTAAAATTTAATTAGTATATAATTTTTTTTGTAAATAATGAAAAGAGGAATGATGAAAAAATACACTAAAATTTTATTAACATTAGGAGCTATTTCTACTTCTATTGTTGCTGTTCCATTGGTAGCAGCGGGATGCAATGATCCAAAGAATAAAAAAAACCCAAACAATAATGATCAAAGTCAAGATGGCCAAATTGAATTTCAAGAAGGCTTAGGGTTAAAAATTGCAAAAATTGCCAAAGATCAAGAAAATGTTAAAGTTGATGAATTTGTAAAAGAAGCAAAGAGTGCAAAAACTCTAGATCAAATAAAAGCATTATTTACTAAATATAAAATTGCTTATGATTTAAGTGAAATTCCAGATGAAGCAAAATATGAAGTTGCTGCCGGTACACACGGTCATGCCGATGAAGGACTAGTACACTTAGATATTATTCAAACAGTGAATGAAAAGCAAAATAATAATAGATTTGAAATTAAAGGTTTTAAAAAGGAAACTGTTGAAGACACAGTCCAATTGGGAGGATATAAGTTATCAACAAAAATCCTAGATAATAAAAAAGATTTTTCTTTGCAAGAAATAAAGAAACAAATTATTGACGCTCAAGAAAAAGGCTTTAATTCTTTACTTGAAAAATTAAAAGAATTTGTTAATATTGAAGTTGATGAAAATAATAAAACGAAACAATTTGAATTTAATAAAGAAAAGATTGAATTAATTAGTCAATCTGGTCAAATTGTTTTTAAAGGAATTTCTATTATTGATATTAGTAAAAAAGTAAATGAAGTCGGATATAAAACCGAAAGCAAAACTGATTTTATAATTCAAGGCTTGAACAAAGTTGAATAATTAGTTTATAATTAAGGCAATAATGAAAAACAATATTTTAATTTTATTTAAGCACATTATTGTTTACTTTTTTGTCTTGTTTGTCATTGTTAGTATTATCTTTTTTGTTATTAACTCATTGATTGAACCACAGATAAAAAAGAATATTGCAGTTTATTCACAGATAAATTCAAGCCCATGAATTAGATATGGCGAATTTTTGAATAATTTGTTTTCATTTAGAGGTGGCAAGATTTATTCAAAAGAGCTTGCAGCAACTAATTTGTCAATAATTACATTGTATTTTATGCAATTTAAATGAACAATCTTATTTACTGTAATTATTTTTATTTTTTCTTTGATTATTGGAAATTTACTAGGAATTTGAAGTGCATATAAATTTAATAAAGCACCCGATTTTGTCGTAAATATAATTGTTAGTGCTTTAGCCACAATACCTTTAATAGTTCTTGCAATATTAGCATTAGGTACATCAATTTTTCTAGGATATCCAAGTCAATTTATAAATAACGGAAGTTTAACTTTTACTTCTATAATTACACCAATTATTATTACGGCATTTGGCACAATTAGTTTATTTCATGCAAGATCAAGAAAAATAACAAAAGAAACTCTTTCTTCTAATTATTATTTGTTTGGTATTTCACTAGGAAATTCAAAAACTAAATTATTTAAACAAAACATTATTAAAAATTTAATTATTGCTGAATTACAAGTCATTTTGCCTTTTTATATATTGCTTTTTAGTACTTCATTAATAATTGAGAGAATTTTTTCAATACCAGGACAAAGTATTTTTATTTCTTATGTATTTACAAAAGCAGAATTAAATTGCATAATGTTTTATTTTAGTTTTAATTTTTTTGCTTTATTGATTGCTAGATTCATAAATGAAATAATTCTAAATTATTTAAATCCTGCTCAAGCTATTGAAAAGCGTATAAGATGGATTAAAAGAAAAAGGTTAGATTATGAATGAACTAGATAATAAAAAAGAACTTTTTCAATTTGCTAAAAAAAGACAACAAATTCACAATTACCCTATATTTCAAAGCGAAACAAAATTATTTTGGAAGAGATTCTTTAATAAAAAGAGCAACATCGTAATATTTAGTTTTTTATTAGCATTCATTTTACTAACATTAATATTGCTATGTTTTGTAAAATTTTCTCCAATACATTCGATTGATAATAAAAGCGATTTTGTCAATAATTTACCTCCCTATTATTCTCAAATTATTACAAGAAATTTTGAAAGAGGATATCAACTTGATTTGATAAGATCTATTGAAAATCAAGAGTCAATTAGGGCTGCTAAATTAGGTATTAAACCAATATTTAGAATCTTGTATGATTCAGCAAGAGATAGCGGGGGAAGTTTAACTGTAAATACTGATATTGTTGCTTTAACATATAATCCCTACGATTTAATAAAGGCAATAAATTTGAATCAAAATTCAATAAATATTAATATTTTAAATAAAGTTTTACTTGGAACAACAGAAAGCGGAATTGATATTTATTCAAGGATATTTTGTGCATTTGCATTAACAATCTCAATTATATTATTGGCAATATTTATTAATATTTTTATTGGGTTTTCTCTAGCAGCATTTTATGTTTTTAATCGTTACAAATGATATGGAATTGTTATCGATAAAATTGCTGTTACACTTAATGCAATACCCGAAATAATTTGAATATTTTTGTTGTGTATATTTTTGGGAACAAATTGATATGGTATTTTAGTTGCTTTCATATTGATTAGTTGAATAAGTTTTTATGAACTTTCAAAAAATGAAATTCTTAATTTAATTCAAAAAGAATACATAAAAGCAACTAAAATAATAGGTTTAAATAATTTTCAAATTACTTATAGACATTTATTTAAAAATGTCCTACCTTCTTTAATTATTTTAATTGCTGATCGTCTTGCAATAAATATTCTAATTGTTGCATCCCTTGCCTTTCTAGATTTCTTAACTGCTGAAAGTAATTTAAACATAGGAACAATTTTTAAAGAAGCATTATCTTCAATAAAAGTAAATCCTCAATACTTGATAATTGTTGCTGTTTATATTACTATATTCTGTATTTTACTTAAACTTTTTTCAATAGGTCTTTCAATGACATATGATCCTAAGATTTCTAAAAATTATTAATAGAATTTAATTAGTTTTATAAAATTATTGTTATATATCGCTAATTATTTAATAATATAACGAAGCTAGATTTCTATAAGGAGTTTGAATTAGTTATGTTGAATTTTATTTATAAAAACGATTGCAAAATCATATTTGGAAAAGATTCAATTCAAAATTTAGAAGAAGAATTAAAATCTTTAAAAGTAAAGAAAATTTTAATTGTTTATAGTGGAAAATATATTTTTGAACTAAAAATATATGACGAAGTAATTAAGGCATGCAAAAAATTAAATATAGAATTTATTGAAAATGGTAATGTTGTTCCTAACCCAAGAATTGAATTAGTAAGAAAATTAGTATTAGAAACAAAGGCTCAAAATGTTGATTTTATACTTGCCATCGGTGGCGGTTCGGTAATCGACACCGCCAAAGCAATAGCAGTTGGGGCAAAAAGCGATGTTGATGTTTGGAAATTTTATACATATGAAGATAAACCAAATTGCGCATTACCTATTGGAGTTATTTCGACAATTGCATCTAGCGGTTCCGAATCGTCAAATTGCTCAATTTTGTCAAACGAGAATCACAAACTTGGCATAGAATATGATTTTATTATTCCAAAATTTGCAATAATTGATCCTTGATATACAAAAAGTCTCCCTATGTATCAAATTTCATGTGGCATATCTGATATTAGTTCTCATTTAATTGAAAGATATTATACAAATATAGAACATGTTGATGCAACAGATTACATGATTGAAGGACTTTTAAAGGCATTGATGATAAATGCTAAATTATTAATGGAAGATCCAAATGATATGAATGCAAGGTCAGAAGTATTTTTAATTTCTATTTTTGCACACAATAATATGTTAGATTCTGGTAGAGTTGCTGATTGAGCTTCGCATAGAATTGAACATGAATTAAGCAATTTTTATGGTATAACTCATGGCGAAGGTATGGCGATTGTCATGGTTGCATATGCAAAATATATGGCAATTGAAAAACCTAAAAAATTAGCTCAATTAGCCGAAAGAGTTTTTAATGTAGACAAGGGTTTGAGCCAAGAAGAAAAGGCTAATTTATTGTCAAAAAAATTAGATGAATTTTATAGAACAATAAAAATGAGAACTAGATTATCAGAATTAGGAGTAAGTTGCGAAAAGTTTCGTGAAATGGCATTAAGTGCAACTAAAAACGATAGTCAAACCATTGGTCATTATAAACCCCTTTTATCAAAAGAAATAATTGAAATTCTAAAGATTGCAAAGTAATAATTAATTTTTATATTTTATAAAAAAACATGCCTTTTTTTAAAGCATGTTTTATTTTTTTACTATTGAAGTTAAAACTTTTTCTACAATATACTCATCATTTTTTTCAAGGTTGCAAAATTTATTTAATGCAATGTTATATTTAGCAATTTTTTCATGAGATAATGCCTCATAAGATTCAATTAGTATTGAATTATTTCTATCGTAGTTCAGGCTTTCAATGCTTTCAATATTTGATATTGAAATAATAGAACTATTTAACCTTCTAGCAATAATCTCTGCTATTCTAAGATCAGATCCTGCTGCTATAATATTTGTTGTTTGACTAATTTTTCTAATGTAATATGGGCCATCTTCAAATTCAACTTTTGAAGTATCCTTTATTTCTTTAATTTCTTTATTTTCTAAATAAATTATTGATGACTTTTTTGTGTGATTAAAATGAAATTCAAATGCTCCTTTTAATTCATTGAAATCGCAAGGCCTCAATAAATTTATATGGTCATATGAATATAATATTTTAAGCTCATTGCTTAGGATAAAATTATTTCTATTATTGATTAATAGTATAAGAATTTTTGCATTTGAATATTTTAAGACTTGCAATGTTGGCAATAAATAACCTAAATAATTAATATCTACAATGACAATTGTTTCTATGCTTGAATGCAAACCTAATCCCATTGCCATATTAATCATTGTAAATTCTCTATTACCTAAGAAAATTCCTCTTCCAAGATTGTTACTTGCAAAAATCCCATTTAACGATTTAATATTTTGAAAATAAGAAATATTATTTGATAATACTAGTAAATTTTTGTATTTATCACATAAATTATTTATTATTTTTAAAGCATTTTCAATGTATGTTTTTTCTTTAAATTCTTCAACATCGTTAATATTTTCACGAATATTGTTTTTTAAAAAGATTTGCAAATTATTTGAATTACTAAATGTTTTTATTTTGTTTTCTATTTTTTGCAATCTATTTTCATAAAACTCAACAACCTCAGAATACAAATCACTCAAATTTGTTTTTTGAAAAGAGGTTTTGTCTTTGAATTCTTCTAATTTTTCATGAGTTATTGAATTATCAAAGTTCTTTTTAAATAATTGTTCGCTTTGAGGACTTAAAATTTTAATAAACACAGGTTGATTAATTTTTTGTGCTTTTTTTATTGCTTTTATTATTGAACGACATTGACCATTTGATACTTCAATGTATTTGAAATTCATCGACTCAACTTTTTTTGCTATATTTTCTGGATTAATACTTTTACTATCTACTGTGTATTCAATTTCATTTGCATCATAGATAACAATTAATTGCCTTAAATTATGAGTTCCAGCATATGCTAGTGCTTCTTGAGTAGATCCTTCTTGAAGTTCACGTTCAGTTACATATCAATAAGTAAAGTGATTAATATTCTTATCTAACCTATTTAAATAATTTTGAGCGATTGTGTTTCCTAATGCAAAACCGCCTGATATTCCTAAAAATATTTCGCCGCTTTTAATTCAATCTAATGTTCAATTCGAATATGAAATGTTTTGATTTCTATTGCTTATTAAGTTAAGGTATTCATTTTCACTAATTAAACTATATAATCTCAAAATTTCATAAAAAAGTGGCAATATGTTGGGATTAAAAAAAACAAATCTATCCCTATTGACATCAGAATTATTTTTTCTATTTATATTGAAAAAATAGCCAAAAAGAGCATGAAATATTTTTGCCCCACTCATGATTGAAGAAAAATCACTATATTTTCAACTAAATGCCATATTTAAGGAATTGATTTTTATATTGTCAATAGCTATTTGATCAATTTTTTTATTTTTCATCTTCATAACCTTGGAATATTAAATTAATATTGTTTGGTTTGGCATTTATTAATGAAAAAACTTTATGTTCAATCTTAAATATTAGTTTTTTTGTTTCATATGCAAAACTAGTTTTGTTTATTAATTTGTAACTTAAATTAATAAAAACATTTGTTTTAGTGCGATTTGGTTTAATTTCTATTTTTCCAATTAATTTTATATTTTTATTTGAACTAAAAATATTGTTTAATTCTTCATATATTGCATCTTGTTCAACAAAATAACGAAAGTTCATTTTTGTATTAACTTCAATTGCTCACATATTTTACGCTCTTCCAGTGTATTTACCAGTTTCGGTTGAAATAGTAACTATTTCACCTTCTTTTATAAATAATGGTGTTTCAACAACATAGCCGGTTTCTAGAGTAACCTTTTTTTGTGCTGCTTGAGCTGTGTTGCCTTTAACTGCATCTGGTGCTTCGACAACTTTTAAATTTACATTGGCAGGTAATTCAATGTCTAAAACCTCATTTTGAAATTTTCTTACTATTACCTTTTGTCCTTCTTTAAGAAAGTTTAATTCTCAATTAAGATGTTCCGAAGGTATTTCAATTTGTTCAAAAGTTTCTTGATCCATTAAAACTACAACGTCTCCTGCATTGTATAGATAATCCATATTAGATTTTTCAATCATTGCTGGTTCAACTTTTTCGCCACCAGTAAATGACTTAATTGTTGTCGAACCTGTTCTTAGATCTTTAACTTTTGCTTTAACATTTGCTTGGCCGCGGCCTTGTTTTGAATGTGCTGCTTCAAGCACTACATAAATATTGCCTTCTAATTTAAATGTAACTCCTGGTTTTAAATCGTTAACATTTATCATAACGTACTCCTTTAAATTTAATTAATAAGGTATTTAATCTATAAACTTAATAAATATAAATTATAATTAATTTATGGAATTTTACGTTTATTATTGTTAAATTTAATGATAATTGAAATAAGGTAGGTTAAAATGGAAGATTTATTAAGGAAAGTCCCTAAGACAAAAAAAGAATTGAAGATATATTCGGTATTAATCAATAAAATAGTTTCTTGATTAAAGCAAAAAATAAACTCATCAAATTCTAAAGGTATAACATTAGGAATATCTGGTGGAATTGATAGTTCAACATTAGCGTTAATTTCTGAATTAGCTTTTCCAAATAGTTGTAAATTTTATTATTTAAAAACAGAAAATGATTCATATACAGAAAGCCATATTAAACTTTTGCAACTTAAATTAAAGACAAAAATTGAAATTATTAACTTAAGTTCTTGCTTTAAAAAAATAGTAAAGATTGCAAATATAATAAACCAAGGTTCAATTGCAAATACTAAATCCAGATTATTTATGACAACATTATATGGTCTTGCATTTCAAAACAAAAATCTTGTGCTTGGCACAGATAATTTTGATGAATATTATTTGGGATATTTTACAAAATATGGAGACGGTGGATGCGATTTACTGCCTTTTGCTAACATAAAAAAATCTGATGTATATGCTATGGCGAGTTTGTTGGGTGTTCCACAGGAAATTATTGATAAAAAACCTAGTGCAACATTATACAAAAATCAATATGATGAAGAAGAATTAGGATTTAAATACTCAGATTTTGAAAAATATCTATTAGATCCAACATCTGTTTCTGAGGAATTAATTAAAAAGATAAAGAATATTCACAAGCAAACTGAACACAAAAGAAAAGCAATCCCCAAGGGTCCAAAATTAAAATAATGTTTAATATAAAAATTCAAGCATCCTTACCTAAATGCTTGAATTTTTATATTGTCTTTTATGCTTTTAAATTGTTTGCTTTGGTTCAATTGCCAAAAAAATTATCTAAGTTTAATGTTTTTATTGTTGAAATGTTTAGTTTAATTAATCCTTTGTTTTCAATATTAAATAAGGGGTTGTAAATATTCAAGGTATAATCATTAATTTTTTCATTTCACAATTTAAAATTACTATTTAACTTTAAATTGATAATGCCATTAAAGTGACTTGGAATGTAAAATCCTTTTTTGATTGAATTATTATATGATTTAATTTTTAAAAAATCTTGTGTTTCTTTGCTAAAAATATATGAATCATTTAGAAAGTAATTAAAAGTATAAGAAAGGGGTCCATTTTTTTCTAAAGTATATTCTAATTTGTTAGTAATATTTAATTTATTATTTTGACTATAAAAATTAATTGAATCAAAAATTGGATTTTTTAATTCTGGATAATCATAAATAATTTTTTTGTTGTGTTGGTTTGTTTCAATAAAGCTTTGCGAATATCCTATGTGATTTCAAGGCATATTTTGTTTCAGCTGATTGAATTTAAAATATGTAACAAAAAATTCTTTAACTACAGTTGCAGAAGAATTATTAACATCTTCTTTAAAACTCTTGTCAGTAAGAAAAATATCAATATTTTTTAGGGTTCTTGTTTTAAAATCTGAGTCTATATTTCTATTATCTGATAGGTTATTTGCTAAGTCATAGTTAATAAGAATATTGGCTCCGACTTTATAGCTCAAATAATCTCTAATTTTTGTATAAGCATCAATTTTTATTATCAGTTTTTTTTCTAAAAATATAGGTTTTCCATCTTCGTATTTATCAATTTTAAAGTGAATATATTCATCATTTGTTTTATGATAAATCGACAAATTTAGAGATTTTTTATTTATTGAAATTTCTTTTTTTGTAGCAACTTCATAAATCAATCTATGAATTGAGAGAGTGATTGATAATTTATTGCTTTTTTCATCTCTATTTATTTTGATAAATATTGGATATTTTTTTAGCATCGTATTAGATACTAAAGTATTCGATTTTAAAGATTTTGAAGCAGATATTTTAAAAGTTACATCTTCACAAATATAGTTTTTTGCTAGGATATCATTTGCCTTTTTTTCAACAACTACTTGGTACAATCTTTCTTTTCTTCTTTAAAAATATTTTCTTTGAATTCACAAATCAATCTAGTTTTTGCTATAAAATACAAATAATAAAAGGGGATTCAATATTTATATAAATCGTGTTGCTTCTTTTCTTTGTCTATTTTATATTTTTCCATTGATCCTCCGGTGTCTAGAATTTGCCTTCTAGACATAATAATGTAACCATGAAAATTAAGGATTTTACCAAATTTTGGGAATTGTGAAATCTCTTATTTATTACATAAATAAAGAAAATTTATTGTCTAAAAAATTAAGAATCAAGCAATTGCTAAAATTAAATAATTTAATTTACGATAATATGATGATTTAGAGAAGAAAAAGTCTGTTCACTTAATATCATCTTTAAGTTCTTTAAAATATTTGATATAAATACATTTCAAATCATCACTCAATGATGATTCAAACAATTTTGCTGTTTTTAAAACATTCTTTTGAATTAAAAATTTAAGTGAAATTAAATTCTCTTTATTAAAAATTTCGGGAATTTTATTTATATCTATTTTAATTTTTCGTTCCCTTAACTCTTTTATTATTTCCTTAAAATAATTAAAACATTTTAAAAAGAATGCTCTGTTGCTACTACGACGCATTTTTTGCCTCCGATTAAATTGCGTTTGTATGATTTTATATCTTTATTTTTAGTAAATAATTTCAAAAAAAGTTAAATAAAAATCTAAAAAAAAGTAAGTTATACAAAAAAAACTTACTTTTAGGTTTTGTATTTTTGATTTTATAAATATTTGTCAGGATGTTCAATTTTCATTTTTTTAATAAATTCTTCTTTATCAAGAGAACCATATTTTTTCATTAATTCTTGACATTCTTTATATTCATTTTCAGCTCAAACAACATCTTCAAATCCTGTTACTAATGTAGCATTTTTACCCTTAAATTCTTTATAAGTAGAAAAGAAATTTCTTACTTGAACTAATCACATTTGATCGACATCTGCTAATGATTTAATATTATCTAATCTATAATCATCTGCGTGAACTGCAATTAATTTAGTATCTGTTTCGCCACCATCAATCATTTTCATTGCACCAATTAGTCTTGCATTTAATGATGTTCCGGGTAAAAAACTTTCTGAAGAATAAACTAATACATCCAATTCATCTCCGTCTCAATCTAGCGCATCAGATAAATAGCCATAATTTGCAGGATATTTAAAATCACCTCTTAAAATTCTGTCAACTTTGATTTTGTTGCTTTTGCGGTCATATTCATATTTAATTTTTGAATCTTTACTAATTTCAATGTTTACTTCTAAATTTTTCATATGCTTATTTTATCACTTTCATAGAAATTCCTTATTGTTTGGGAAAAAAATAAGAGTTTTCGCTTATTTTTCCCAAATGAAATAATAGTCAGAAAAATCCAATAAACTTAAAAGTATGAGGAGTAAAAATGAAAATATATTTATATGGAAAAATAATGCACGTAAACACTAACTATTTAATTTTAGATCATAATGGTGAGGGCGAATTGATATACGTGGCAGATATAAAAAGATTTAATAAGGATGATCTGAGAAAAATATTTATTTACGATGTGGTAAATGAATATAAAAAAACTACTTATGGATTTGAAAATTTTAAAGAATTAATAATTTTTGAGGATTTAATTTCATTACAAGGTTTAGGACCTAAGACAGCAATTTCTCTTCTAAATTTAGGATGAGAAAATTTAATTCAACTAATTGCAAACGAAGATAAAGACAAATTATGCGAAGCGTCTTATGTAAGTTTGAGGATTGCAAACAATATAATTTTTGCCTATAAACAAAAATATGCAAAATTTTTATCAAAATTAAGCGATGAAGATTTACTTAAAATTAAGAGCAAAAACACAAGCGACTCTTTAAGAGAAAAATTTGAATATACAATGAGAATGCTCGGTTTTAAAAAACAACAAATTTCATACGCATTAGAAAAAATGAGTATAACCGAAAATATTGAAGAATCAGTTGAAAATGCAATAAAAATAATTGGAATGAAGCAAAATGAGTCAAGAGTTCTCGATCAATAGTTTTGATGAATTTGTAGGCCAAGAAAAACTAATTTCCACTATTAAAATAATAATAGAATCTGCAAAGGTTCAAAAAAAACAAATTGATCATTTATTATTTTATGGTCCGCCAGGTTTAGGAAAAACTACACTTGCTAAAATAATTTCAAAAGAAACAAAAAGTAATATTGTTTATGTTCAAGGCCCACTTATTGAAAAAAAGAGTGATGTATTGACTATTTTTTCTTCAATAAATGATAATGACATAATTTTTATTGATGAAATTCATGGCATAAACAAAAATATTGAAGAATTATTTTATTCAGCATTAGAAGAAGGAACAATTGATGTTGCGTTGGGCGTTGATGGTGATAAAAAAATCATGAGAATGAAACTAAAAAAATTTTGTTTGATTGCTGCCACAACAAAAATCAATTTATTATCCAAACCATTAAAAGATCGTTTTGGCTATATAGGAAAATTAAGCGATTATAGCGACTTAGAAATTGCTAAAATAATTTTTAACTCTGCAACTAAAAATAAGATAAAAATTAAAAATGATGCGATTAATTTTATTGCAATTCATTCAAGGCAAACACCAAGAGTCGCTAATACTCTTTTAAAAAGAGTTAATGATTTTGCCATATATTACAAAATTGATCTAATTGACTTAGAAACTGTTAAGAAAGCCTTTTCGTATTTGGGTATTTATTTGTATGGTTTGTATTCGCCTCAAATTGAATATTTAAAAACATTGCATAAAGTATTTAATGACAAATTTTCTTCGCTTGATGCGATAAGTTCAATAATTAAGGATGATAAATATACTATTTTAAATGATATTGAGCCTATATTATTGATTTATAAATTAATTGAGAAATCACCCCGTGGTAGAAAAATTACAAACAATGGCATTGAATATTTAAAGAGTCAAAATATAATTACTTAATTACTAAGTAATTTTAATATTTTAGATAACAAGCATTTTTTAGTATAATTATTAACTATATGAAGAAAACAAAAATTTTAAACAATAAATTTAGATGAGTTATTAGCATTTTTTTAATTTTAATTTTATTGATTGTAACAATTTTAGGATCGATTTTTTATTTGTTTCCGCAACTTAAAAAACAATCCAATTCAAATGTTACATCTGCTAAAATTGGGTTAAAAATAGAAAGGGAAAATCAAAAAGAAAACTCGTATAAAAAATCATATGGATTATCAGATCAAGAAATTTTGAATTTGACTAAGAATTACATAGGAAACCAAAACGGGGTTTTAAGTACTTCATATGATATTAATTTGGTATCTAAAAATTTGATTTCTGCTACTAGTTATCAAGATAAAACAGATAAGGATGTTAATAATTTAATATCCAATTTTGTTAATAAGCCTTATTTAACAGTAACTGATGGTGGCGGTAATCCATTATTTTATAAAGGTGAATATGTTTCTAGGTTTTATCCAAATCCTGATGTTCCTAGAACTCTTAAAGATTTTTTGAAAAATGGACCTCAAAACTACAATATTAGCGTAGAAAAAAATCCAGCAACAACCTACAACAAATTTGGTGCAAGACAAAAAATTCAAGTTAAATTGGATGAATATGGATGGGATAGTTTTGTGCAAATGATAAACGAGTACACGTTTGCAACAAATTTATCTTTACAACGTAATAGAAAAGCCTCGCGTGAAGAAATTATAAATAACCCAGGCAATAAAATTTACTTTTGAATGAATTTGGCAGAATTCATTCGCAGAGCAAAAACCGAGTTTCCAGATGAATGAAAGGCAGCGGGAGAAAATCCTATAAACTTTGCTTATGTTGGAAATTCTGCTTTGCCTGAAATAAAAAAGGACAAAAAAGGGAATATCATTGATATTAAATATCCTGTTTTAAAATCAAAAGAAATTAATGCAAGAAAATATTTGATATCAGCAGTCAACCCTGCAACATCTAGAATACTTTCAACTGAAAAAAATGAATCGTCATTTTATTTAGCGAACGAAAATTTAGAGGGTTTAAGTGATGAATATATTGCTGCTGCAATTAGCTATTCATATGCCCCATTTAAATTAACTAAAACCTACAACTATTTTTTAACCGGTAGTTCAACAAATCAAAATAGATATTTAGCAGTTTTAGCAATTCTATTTTCGTTATTTGCAGTATTTTTGATTGCTAAATATCGTTTATACGGAATTATATCTTCAATATGCTTGGCATTTATGATATTTGTGTTCTTATCAATTATTACTTCATTTAGCATATATATAACAGGAGCCGTGGCATTTACTTTCTTAGTTTCTACATTCTTAACATTTTTAATGATTTGACAAATATTAAGACGTTTAGATAAAGAAGTAAATTCGGGTTCTAACGGAATAAAAGCAACGAATAAATCATTAAGATTCGGAATAATATCGACACTTGATATTGCCTTTGCATTAATTGTGGTTTCAATATTTACTATCTTTATAAAAACTTCATATTTAAATGCGATGGGCATAATGCTATTTATTGGACTGGTTTCTGGATTAATTATTGGAGTATTGGTTAATGCGTTAATAATGTGAAATTTAATAAAAACGGAAACGTTTGATAAAAGAACAAATTGAATTGTTTGAAATAGTAAAAGAGCAAATTCTTTGATAGCAAAAATTGATTTAATCTCAAAATCAAAATATTTTAGTATAGGTTTTGCAATATTTGTAATATTAACCATTGTATTCTTTGGAATATATAGCGGTGTATTTGGAAATACAAAATTAGGAATTAATGCTAGTGAAACATTAGCGAATAATTACTTATATTCTATTCAAAAATCATCAATAAATGGCGATTGAAATAAAACTGAAGTTGATAAAATTGTTCAATATTGAAAAGAATTAAATATTTCAAATGCAAATATTTTCTTTGAAAAATCAAGTTTAACTAACGACTCATATAATTTATTAATTTCTTCAGCAAACAAGATTGATTCAACTAAATTAGAAGCTTTAAAGACATTTATTAATACTAAAATTTCAGCTATAGGTAATGAATTTGATTTGAACATACACGAAATATTATTAAATGCAAATGGTGAATTAATCAATTTTGGATTTACTATTTTAATAATTGTGGTTTCATTAATAATTTGTGGAATATATAGCATTATAAGATTTGGTTTAATAGCGTTTTTTGTAATGTGAATAAACGAAATATTAGCAGTTATAAGTTCAATAGTTTGATTAATAATTTGCCATGGACAATTTAACAATGGAATTTTAGGAGCATTGATATTATCTACTGCATTTAGTGTAGTTGATTCTATCTCTAATTCTCAAACAATTAAGGAAGAATTTGGCAATAATTTAAATACAAAAAATTACATATTTGAAATTGACCAAATAAACAATATATTTAAAAAATATGTAATAGAATCTTTGAATAAAAACATCTTCAATATATTCTTTGCAATTATTTTTGTGGCATCTACATATACGTTGATGACAGGCTTTAATGCAACAACAATATTAGTAACTTCAATGTTTATTATTTCAAATTCATTTATCAATTTATTTATATTACCAAACATTTGAAGATTGATGTATATCAAAAGATATTCAATCAAGCAAAAGAGAATTGAAACTAAATATTGAGAAACAGAAAAGATTAGCGAACAAACATTTGTTGGTATTAATGATTTTAATATCTAAAAAAGGAGGAACCAATGTTTCAAAGACTTAAAGGTACAAGAGATATATATGGGTTAGAAGAAAAGGTTTTGAATTTGATAGAAAATAAATTTTTTAAAATTATAAAAAATTACAATTTTAAAAGAATTTGCACACCGATAATTGAAGACGCTAACTTGTTTATAAGATCAGTTGGTGAAACTAGTGACATTGTTTCAAAAGAGATGTATCTGTTTAAGGATAATGGCCAAAGAGACATTGCCTTAAGACCAGAAGGAACCGCTTCAACAATAAGAGCTTTTGTAGAAAACAAAATAAATAATTTAGAACCTACCAAATTAGCCTATTTTGGACCTATGTTTAGATACGAACGTCCTCAAAAAGGTCGCTATAGACAATTTATTCAGGGAGGAGTTGAATTAATTGAAAATTCAACTGTTGAGAATAATTTTGAAATAATAAAATTAGCATATGATTTTTTAAAGTCGTTAAAAATTAGTAACATTACTTTAGAAATAAACAATTTGGGCTCTTTCGAGTCAAGAAATAACTACATAGAAATATTAAAAGAATATTTTTCTAATTACAAAGAACAATTGAATGAAGTTTCTTTAATTAGATTGCAAAAGAATGTTTTGAGAATCTTAGATGATAAAGAAGAAATAAAAAAAGATTTTGTAAAAAATGCTCCAAAATTAATAGATTATTTATCTTCAGTTGAAAAAGAAAGATTTAAAAATTTACTAGATTTACTAGATGAATTTGAAATCAAATATGTAATAAATCCCTACTTAGTTAGGGGGCTTGATTACTACAATGATGTTGTTTTTGAATTTGTTTCAAATTCAGATGCCCTTGGTTCGCAATGTACCGTTCTTGGGGGTGGAAGATATGATGGTATGATTAAAAGCTTTGGTGGGCCTGATATAGGCTCTATTGGGTTTGCCTTTGGAGTAGATAGATTAATGGAAATAATAATGTCAAATATTGACAATTATCCAGAGCTAAATTTTAATGAAACGATATTAATTGCTTATTTGAATGAAGATGAAAAAAATGAAATAAGGAAAATTGCTTATGATTTGAGAAAGGATTTTCAAGTAATTTTTCCAAGTCAAAGACAATCAATTAAGTCTCTGTTTAGACTTCAATATAAACTACAACCAAAATATTTAATTTTTAAAGAATTAAATATGAAAAAAAATGAGTTGAAAATAAAATCAGTTTTAAATGAAAGAAATATAATTTATACTAATTTAGACGAATTTAAAAATATTATTAGTGAAATGAAAAGAGATGAAAACAATGAATAAAAATTATTGTGGAACATTATGTATTAATGATTTAAACAAAGAAGTAGAGCTTTGTGGATGAATTGCAAACAAAAGAAAATTTAAGCAACAAGTTTTTATTGACTTAAGAGATTCAAGTGGCGTAGTGCAATTAATATTTCAAAATGTATCAGATCCTTTATTAACTAAAGAAAGTTGTATTTATGTAAAAGGAACTGTTCAAAAGCGTTTAGAAGTTAATCCAGCATTAAAAACCGGAGAAATCGAAGTTATAGTTTCTGATTATAAAATTTTTAATTCAGCAAAGCAAATACCTTTTGAAATTAACAATTCAAAATCAACAAATGATGCAAACGAAGATATAAGATTGGAATATCGTTTTCTTGATTTAAGAGAAGAAAGAATGCTTAACAATTTAAGATTAAGACATAAATTCTTACTTTTGGTAAGAAATTTCTTCGATAAACAAGGTTACATTGAAGTAGAAACTCCAATTTTAGGTAAATCAACTCCTGAGGGAGCGAGAGATTACTTGGTTCCTACTAGAAGAAAAGGAAGATTTTTTGCATTGCCTCAATCACCACAACTATTTAAACAATTATTGATGGCTGCCGGATTTGAAAAATATTTCCAAATTGCCAGAGTTTTCAGAGATGAAGATTTAAGAAAAGATAGACAACCAGAATTTACTCAATTAGATATTGAAATGTCTTTTGGAAGTCAAGAAGAAATATTTAAATTATGTGAAGAAATGTGAAAGGATGTTCTTTCACAATTGGGGTACAAAATTGAAACTCCGTTTCCAAAAATGGACTTTTTCTATTCGATGGCTCATTATGGAAATGATAAACCAGATACAAGATTTGGATTTTTAATTGAAGATTATTCAAAACAATTTGCGGCCAAATATAATAAGAAATTTGTAAAAGCTATTGTTTTTGACAGAAATATAAATGAACATAAACAAATAATTAATGAAACTTTTAAAAAGAATAATGGACAAATATTAGACATATTCGACTTAAAAGAAGCAAACCAAAATGAATTCCAATGTCTTTTAGATAAGGCAAAAGAAGATAATATTTCAACCCCATGAGCAATAATTTCAGCTAATGATTTAGAAGAAGATGCATTGAAATCACTTGGAGCAATTAGAACAATTGCAAATGATTTATATAAATTAGCAGATCCAAATCAATTGAATTTCTTATGATTGGTAAATTGACCTATGTTTGAATATGACAGAGAAACAAAAACATATTCACCTGCTCACCATGCGTTCACACAATTTGAAGAATCTACAATGAAATATTTAGAAACTGGAGAGCTTGAAAAAGTTAGAGCTAAATCATACGATTTAGTGTTAAATGGATTTGAATTAGGATCTGGTTCTATAAGAATTTATGATCCAAAGATTCAAAAGAAAATGTTCGACGTAATTAATCTAAGTGAAAAACAACAACAAGATCGTTTCGGATTCTTTTTAAAAGCATTTGAATATGGTCTACCTCCTCACAATGGTATTGCATTTGGAGTTGAAAGAATTTTAATGATTTTAACCAAATCAGAATCAATTAGAGATGTAATTGCATTTCCTAAAAATGCTAAAGGTATTGACTTGTTGACATCAGCCCCTAGCGATGTTACAAAAGAACAATTAGATGAATATGGATTGGAACTTAAAATTAATAAAAAATAATAATATATAAATTAAAATATATGGGTAATAGTTAAATTAATAATTTGATTTTAATTATAAACAAAACAACATAAAAAAAGAAAGGGATTTTATGCATGCTGCTTCAATAGCCTTAACAGTTATATTGGTAATAATTTCATTTGCGATAATTGGAATTTCATTTATTATGGCTCCTGATTCAAATAGTTTTAGCGGAGCTTTAGTTGGTTCAAATGACCTAGACTTGTTCAAAGTATCAAAAGAAAGAGGAATTAAAAAAGTATTAAAGTGATCAATGATTACTTTAGGTATATTACTTTTTATATTCTTGATCGCTTTAAGAGTTGTAATACAAAATGGTTAGAATTTTTAAATAAAAATGACATATATAAAAAATTTTAAAAATAAGAATAACAACCCTAAAATTAATGAAGAACAAGTATTAAAATGCATAAGAGAAAGTGATGGAATTACTTTTATTGAAATTGCAAAAAAATTAAGAATTCCTGCTTTTTTGAATTTTGAATTATCAGAAATATTAAATAACTATTTATCTAAAAAATTAATTGATACGAAAAGCGATGAAAAATACATCGCTATTTATTTTCTAACTAAAGTACAAAAGGAAATATCAATAACTGCCAAAAGATTAGGATTTATTGATTTTGAAATGCAAGAAGAATCTCAAACTAAAGTATTTAGTGCCTTTCTTGCACCTTTTCAATTAAAAGCGGTATTAGACAAGGATTTATTGCTTGCAAATATTTATTATTATTATGAAAATGGCATAAAAAAATATAAAGGCGATATTATTCAAATTTTAAATCACGTAAGAAAAACTATTGTTGGGACTATTGAAAAGAGCGCAAATAAACTGTTTTTTAATGCTTATGATGAAAAAGATAGGGCTAAATTTGAAATTATTAATGAAAAAGAATGCCCAGATATAACAAAATTGAAAAATTCATTGGTATCTTGTGAGATTTTAAAACCAAATAATAAAAAAGTTGCTATTGCATATAAAAATATAATTGGTAATATTAATGATAAAGAACATGTGATTAAAAAAATCATTGCCCAAAATGATGTGAATGTCAATTTTCCACAAAATTTATTAGAATATGTTTCCTCAATACCTTCTTTTGTTTCACAAGAAGAAATTAATTCAAGAATAAATTTAATAGATTTAATGACAGTTACAATTGACGGTCTTGACACTAAAGATTTTGATGACGCCATTTCGTGTTATAAAAATGAAAAGAATAATTGAAAGCTATTTATTCATATTGCCGATGTTTCATACTATGTTAAGGAAAATGATTTAATAGATAATGAGGCTTTATTGCGTGGCACAAGTATTTACTTACCCGATAGGGTTATACCAATGTTGCCGGTTGAATTGTCTAACGGAATTTGTTCATTAAACCCAAATGAAGTCAGAGCTTGTATAACATTGGAATTAGAAATAGACAAGCAAGGGAACAATATATCATATAAAATTTATCCTAGTGTTATAAAATCAAATTATAGATTGACTTATAATGAAGTTAATGATTTTTATAGCAATATAAAAAGTGTTCCTGATGATGTTGCAAATATGCTATTGCATGCACGAGATCTTGCAAAAATTATTAGAAGTAAAAAAATATCCGAAGGTTATGTTGACTTTGAAATTCAAGAATCAAAAGTTATAATGGATGGAACAAAGGTTGTTGATATCAAGGTAAAAGAAGAAGGCGAAAGCGAAAAATTAATTGAAGACTTCATGGTTCGGGCAAACGAAACCGTTGCTCAAATGATGACTAATTTAAAAATTCCTTCAATTTATAGAATTCACGAAAAACCTTCACCTGAAAAACTAACTTTATTGCAAGAATTATTCAATTTTTGTGGATTTAAGGATGTAAAAGTTCCTTATGATGGAGAACCAAAATCATTTGGAGAAATGATTGCAAAATTAAAAGAACATAAATTTGATGATTTTATTAAAATGGCATTATTAAGAACAATGCAAAAAGCAATATATTCATCAAATAATATTGGCCATTTCGGTTTAGCTTCAAAAGCTTACTCACATTTTACTAGTCCAATTAGAAGATATCCAGACTTATTGCTACATAGATTAATAAGAACTTATATTTTTGAAAAGAAAGAAATAACACCCGATTTATCAGAAACGCTAAAACAAAAAATAAGTCAAATTGCTTTAATGAATAGTGAATCTGAAAAAAATGCAATGGTTGTTGAACGAAGTGTTGTTGATGTTAGAAAATCAGAATTCTTTGAAAATTTAATTAATAAGCAATTTTTTGCAACATTAGTATCAATAGAAAAATTTGGAATGTTTTTTAATATTGACGAATATCAAACAAGTGTTTTAGTTCGTTTTGAAAATCTCACGATTCCAACTAATAAAGACAACGATTTTCAAGCATCATCTAAAAATAAAATCTATAAAGCAGGCAATAAGTATTTAATTACTATCACTTCGATAGATCATGAAAAAGGAAATGTAAATGCAACATTAGCTTAGCATTGACATTTTTTTATTAATTAATTAAAAATAATTTTAATAGTTATATTTTTTTATAAAATAATAGTATGCCCAAATTGATAATTTCAAATAAATTTATAAAATCAAATTATGAAATTGATTCCACATATGAATGTGGAATTTCGTTATTAGGTTGAGAAGTCAAGAGTTTAAGGGCAAAAAATGCAAAACTTGATAATTCTTTTTGTTCAATTAGTAATAACCTAGAATTATGAATCAATAATTTAAATATTGCTCAATATATGCAAGTAAAAGGTGATTTAAAAAGAAGTAGAAAATTGCTAATGCATAAATCAGAAATATTAAAATTAAAAAACAAGCAAGAAAAATTTTCTTTTGTTATTGTTCCAGCTTCGATATATTGAAGCAATAATCATATTAAGGTAGAAATAGCTTTAGCTAAAGCTTTAAAAAAATATGATAAGCGAGCTAAAGAAAGAGAAAACGAAATAAAGAAACAAATAAAATCAAGTTATTAAGGGGGCGTACAGGCTTCGACATACATGCAAGTTATTAAGTTGCAGTAGTTTGGCAGACTATAATGCTACTAGGCTTTTTAAGCGCAGAAGAAAAACAAAACAAACAATCATTTGTTTTAAATCAAATGATGTCATCAAATCCAGTTTTTGCATACTAATAAATTCTGGTAGGCTAATGAATAGCTCGGTTCATTGCTAGCCTTTGGAGAGCTTAGCAATTAAAGTGGCGTTTTAATTGCAAAATTATGCCAATGGTTATTATGAAGATTGTTAATTTGATAATAATATAACCAAACATAAAATTAACTAAACTGTAGATACTTAATAATAAACATGTGTGGACCGGGGTTCGATTCCCCGCGCTTCCACCATATGAAAAATAAAGAGATCAGCGTTTTATGATCTCTTTTTCTTTCAATTTGGTGATATTTTTTTTAAAATAAAAATAAATAATAAAAATTATTTTTATTTTTTATAAAATTAAAATAATCTAGTTATTAAAATTAATAAATTAAATATAGTTTTATAAAACTTATTTAACTTTAATATAATTTTAACTATAAATATATAAGGAGGGGAGAAATGGCGGTCAGATTAGTAGTAAAGCATGAAGATGGTTGGGCAGTCAAAAATCCAAAAGGAAAAAGAGCATTGAGAGTATTTAAGACTCAAAAAGAAGCTGTTCAATATGCAAAAACTTTGCAAGATACTTCATCTGTAAATGTTCAGTCTAAAGCTGGGAAGTTTAGAAAGTTCACAAGCTAAAATGGCAATATTATTAAATGGTAAAGCAATCTCTTTAGAAGTTAAAGAAGATTTAAAAAAAGCTATTGAAAAAATGCCTCAAGAAATTAGACCTACTTTAGGAATTTTACAAGTAGGCGATTTAAGTGAGTCAAATATTTATGTAAAAAATAAACTTAAATATGCTTCTGACATAGGACTAAATACAAAACTAATAAAATTGCAACAAAATGCAAGTAAATTGCAAATCGCTGAAGCAATAGAATTATTAAATAAACAAAGCACCGGATTTATAGTTCAAATTCCAATGCAAACTAATCAAATTATAGATAGTCAAGAAATATTGGATTTAATAAGCATAGATCACGATATTGATGGTCTAACCTCTTTTAATCTTGATTTAAAAAATCCTAATAATTATTTTTTATCAGCTACTGCTAGTGGAATTTTTTTACTTTTAAACAAATACAATATTCTTTATAAAAATGCAAAAATTGGAGTTATTGGTCAAAGCAAAATTGTCGGGTACCCATTGGCAAATTTCTTAGTTTTAAAAGGATATAACGTATTTAGGTACAATAAAGATACTCCTAAAAATAATATTAAAGACTTGGATATAATAATTGTTGCAACCGGCACAAAAGATCCAATCACATACGACCAAGTAAAACCTGGGGCAGTTATTATCGATGTTGGAATACACAGAGATAGCAATAATAAAATTTCAGGGGATTTAAATTTTAATGAATTTTCTAATGTTGCCTCATTTATAACCCCTGTTCCCGGAGGGGTTGGTCCAATGACTATTTCGGCATTGCTCATTAATCTTTTAAAGGCAAGTTCTTTGCAAAATCCAATTATTGTACCATATCTTAAATTTTTAAAATCATATTTTAATTAAAAATTTTTTAGCTGATTTTGAAGGCTAAAAAATTTTTTTAAATTTGATTTATATTATTATTTTTTTGTAAAATAATATCACATAAAACAGGAGGGAAAATGATTATAGGTGTTAGTGGCATGATTGCTGCCGGTAAAAGTTCATTAGCTGAAAAACTTCATCGTTATTTTGAAGGTTCGCTTATGCTTCATGAATTTGAAGAAGATGATGAGGTATTTAATACATTTTTAAAATGACTTTATGAAGGTAAACCTAATTTAACAATAGGATTTCAATCATATATAGTTGAAAATCATTCTACAAAATTTAATAAAATTAAAGAAGAGTTTGAAAAAAGCAAAAAAGATCCAATTGAAGATATGATTTTTTTGGATAGATTTTCAATAGAACATTATATTTTTGCAAAATTAATTTTATCTAAAAAAGGTAAAAGATATTTAGATGCATATGATGCTTTGTTTGAAAAATTAATTAGTAAAGATGAATTGCCTGATTTTGCAATATTTTTAGATATTAATTTTGAAACATTTAAAAAGAGAATATTTACACGCGGAAGGCAAAGTGAAGTAGATAACTGAGATGAAAACTATGAATACTTCCGTAATTTACATGAAAACTATTTTAAAATTTTTAAAGAAATTGCTCAAAAATTTGGCTTAAAATATGTTGTAATTGACACAAATAACTTAACAGAAAAAGAAGTTTTTAACAAAGCTTTGGACATTATTGAGAGTGAAAAAGAAAAATGTCGCAAATAGACTATAGAATAAAAAAAGTTCTTTTTGATCAAGCAACATTAGAAAAGCGCATTAAAGAATTAGCCAATTGAGTCAATGAAACATATAAAGATTCAAAAAATTTAATCATAGTTGGTTTATTAAAGGGCTGTTTGCCATTTTTGGCGCAGTTAATTAAAGACGTAACTGTAGATTTTGTTTTGGATTGCATGATAACTAGCTCATATGATGGAAAAGATAGATCTTCGGGAAATGTCAAAATAACATTGGATTTACAAAATAATATTGCAGATAAAGATGTATTAATTGTTGAAGATATAGTAGATAGTGCTAGAACTATGACCAAAGTTGTTTCACTGCTAAAATCAAGAAATCCTAAATCATTAAAAGTTCTTACTTTACTTGATAAACCATCTGGCAGATTAGTAGAATTTAAACAAGATAATTTTGGTTTTGAAATCGGCAAAGAAGACTTTGTTGTTGGCTTTGGCTTTGATTGAGAAGAAAAAATGCGTCAATTACCATACATTGGTTTATTGACAGATAAAGAAATTAATAAACACAAAAAACACTAATAATTTTTCAATGATTCTTAAGTTACAAAATTGGCAAATAACAAAAACTTCAAATCAAGATAGTGGCACTAGCATACCTTTAGCTATTGGCTCTGCGTTTGTGGCATTTATTTTAATAGTTGCTATAGTTATTTTTATAATAAAAAAAATAATAAATAAGCAAACAAAAACAAAAGATAATTCAACTAATAAAGAATTAAATAAAGACAATAAAAATGACGAATATAATAAAAAAATTACATTGCCTTTTTTTAATTCTGAAGACCTAAAAAGAATAGATAAATTAAATTCCTTAAAAATTGAAAAACAAATCGCTTATTTATTTGACTCGCAAAAATTTTTTAAAGAAAATTTAAATAATTTATGAGTTAAAAAATATTACGAAATTATTAAAAAATTTAAATTAGAAAAATCGCCTACAAGTAAATTTAATAAATTAAAAATCAGTAAATATTACAAAAATTATCTTAATGAAGTGGGCCAATGAAATTATTGCAGACACCACATTGATGAAATAAAAATAAGTGGAGCGATTTATAGTGCTCATCCTCAAACAAAAGAATATTATAAAACTGGTGATGTTATATTGGTAACATATGAACAACACTTATTTTTACATTATTTAATTGTAATGGCAAAAACTACAATGCCAAATCACGGAATGATAGTAGGACTTAAATTTCATTTTAATGATGCTAAGAAATGTATTGAATATTGAGATAAAGTAATTCAAAAAATGTGTGAAAAATATTCAGTAAAATATGACAAAAATTGAAGTGAAAATTTAACTTAATTTAAATAGTGAGTATTCACTATTTTTTATTTTAAAAAAACTAATTCTCTAGATTTATTATAATTATTAATATAAAATATTAAAAAATATTAATTGCAATTTTAATTAATAAGAATTTTAATTTATTAATAATTTTTAAGGAAAAATATGAAAATAAAGCTTTTTAATAAAATAATAAATGATGAAGATAAACCTAAAAAAACTCATTTAAGTTGAACAGAAAAATTTAAACTTTCGTTGCAAAAAGAAAAAGATAATTTTAAAAATTCAATTCAAAAAACAAAAGACTTTTTTTGCAATCCTAAAAAGTTTTTTAAAGATTATAAAGAAAATGTTTTGAAACCAAAATGAAAAGGATTTGTAGAAGGTTTTAAATTTGAAAATTGGCCAATTGTTCAAGCAATAAAAAGACTAAAAAACCCTAAAAATAACATTAAAATTAAAGAAGAAAAAATTAAAATAGCAAGATGAAATTTTACTGAAGATAAAGATGAAGATCAAACAAATGATAAATAAAAATTTGCTAAAATTTTAAATTTTTTAGGTTTTAAAAAATATTTTATTACCTAGGTTTTTTATAGCTAATTACCATATTTATAAATGTTGCATAAAATATTAAAAAAAATTATTTGAAATTAATTTTTTAATAGTGATAAAATCACTATTTTTTATATTTTAAATAAAATATATTAACCTTAATTTATTATAATTATTAACATGATTGAAATTAAAAAAATATCTTATAAATATCCAGGTTCATCGAAGCTGGCGTTAGAAAATATTGATCTTAAAATTGAAGAAGGTCAATATATTGCTATTTTAGGTCATAACGGTTCGGGAAAAAGCACATTTTCTAAACTTTTATCTGCAATTTATAAACCAACATCAGGAAAAATAATAATTGATGGATTAGAAATTAATTCAGAAAATTTACTAGAAATTAGAAAAAAAATTGGAATCGTATTTCAAAATCCTGATAACCAATTTATTGGTTCAACAGTTGAAGATGATATTGCTTTTGGCCTTGAAAATAAAATGTTGAAACCTGAAGAAATGAAAACAATTATTTATAAATATGCTCAAGAAGTCGGAATGCTAGATCAGTTAGATAGAGAACCACAAAATCTATCTGGCGGTCAAAAACAACGCGTTGCAATTGCTTCAACATTAGCCCTAGATCCTAAAATAATTATTTTCGATGAAATCACTTCAATGCTAGATCCTAAAGGGCGTAATGATATTTATAAAATAATTCATAATTTACACAAAAAAACTAATAAAACATTAATTTCTATCACACATGATATGGATGAAGCACTACTAGCAGATAAATTAATAGTATTTGCTGGCGGTCATGTTATTGCTCAAGGTAAACCAATAGAAATCCTAAATAACAAAGAAATTATTGAAATTGCAAAAATAGATTCTCCATTTATCTATAAACTAAGTAGTCTATTAAATGATATTGAACCAACATATAATAGAGAGGAATTAATTAAAGAAATATGCAAATAAAAGCTTCTGAAATTACCAAAGAATACGACAAAGGATTGCCCACTTATATAAAAGTTATTGATAATGTAAGTTTAGAAATATCAGAAGGAGAAGCAATATCTATTATTGGCCCAACTGGTTCAGGGAAAACAACTCTTATTGAACATTTTAATGGTTTAATTATTCCTACAACTGGAAAAATTATCTTTAATGAGTTACCAATAAAAATTAAAACTCCAAAACCTAGAAAACCTAACTTAAAAAAAATTAAACATGATTCAAATGAATATGAAATTGTTCTTGAAAAATGAAAAAAAGATCTAAAAGATTGAAAATTAAAGAAAAAATCCGAAAGGTTTGAGTGAGTTACAACCGATTTAGAGATTTCTAAAACCATAAGAAAAATAAAAAATATTAAAGCATTAAGAAAACAAGTGGGAGTTGTATTTCAATTTGCTGAATATCAACTTTTTGAATCAACCATTGAAAAAGATATAATTTTTGGACCTATTTCAATGGGTGTAAGTAAAGAAGAGGCTAAAAAATTAGCACTTAAATATATTGAAATGGTTGGATTGCCTATTGATTATTTGCAAAGAAGTCCATTTAATTTATCAGGTGGTCAAAAACGTAGAGTTGCATTAGCCGGTATATTAGCAATGGAACCAAAATTTCTAGTTTTAGATGAACCAACTGCCGGGCTTGATCCGCAAGGTGTCGAAGAAATGTTAAACTTATTTCACAATCTCTATTTAAATGGAAAAACGATTATTATTGTAACACATGACCTTGATAATGCTCTAAAATGAACAAATAGAACAATATTTGTAAAAGATGGAAAAATAATTAGAGACGGAAATACATATGATATTTTGTCAGACGACAATTTCTTAATAGAAAATAATTTAATTCCTACTAGATTATTATCATTTGTTAATGAATTAAAAAAGAATAATGTAGATGTAGGTAAGGTAACAAGTGTTGAAGATTTAGCTGAAAAAATTAATTATTACTTAACCATGAAGCGCAAGGGAGGAACAAATGAATAAAACAATTATTGGTAAATATTTAAATTACGATACGTTTATTCACAAAATCGATCCTCGTTTCAAATTTTTAACAAATGTTTTATTAATAATATTGCTTTTTATGGCTGATCACTTTATAACTTTGGGAATTTTAATTTTCTCAATAATGATTTTTTATTGAGTAGCCACAAAATCATTAAAATCACTATTTTCTAAGTTGCGCTTGCCACTATATATTGCAATATTTCTATTGATAATAAATATGTTTACAGTTAAAGGAGCAGTCTCTTTAAATTCGGTTTTAAGTTATGTTCCACTTGCTTCTGATGGAAATTTAGACTCCTATGTCTATTATAGAAATGAAACAATAATTAATACAATTTATTGAGCTCCATTTGGAAGTGAAAATATATTTCAATTAACCAAATTTACAATTTATAGAACGTTATCAATATTTTTAAGAATATATGGTGTTATTTTAACAACAACAATTTTAACAGTTTCAACAAAACCAGTTTTACTAACTAGAGCAATTAATGATATTTTAATCCCCTTAAAGTTAATTAAAATTCCTACAGAAATTATAACAATGATTATTTCAATATCATTACGTTTTATCCCAACATTGCTTGAAGAATCTGGTCGTATCATGAAAGCACAAGCAAGTAGAGGTATCGATTTTAAAAATGGAAATTTAAAGGATAAGACTAAATCCTTTATTGTTTTGATTGTTCCACTATTTGTTTCTTCATTTTCAAAGGCGAATGATTTGGCTGACGCAATGACATCAAGAGGTTATGAACCTTATGCTAAAAGATCTCACTATAGAGTGTTGACACCTTGTTGAAGAGATATAATTGCTGTATTAGTCATAGCTAGTTTAACAACATTAGTTTTAGTGGCTCAACTTGACGCTGTTCCATTGCCAAAATGATGATTAGTAACATTTCAAAGAGTTTAATATGAATAGCAATAACGATATAGAAAAAATAAGAAAAGAAATTTTTGATTTGCAGGCTAAAATTAGTGCTTGAGATAATGCATATTATAATTTAGATTCGCCTGAAGTTCCGGATGAAATTTATGATGTTGAATTTAATAAATTAAAGGCGCTTGAAGAAAAATATGCCTCGTTTTTTAGTAATGAAGAATTAAAAAATTCTCCAACAAAAAAAATTAATGCATTGGCTTCCGATCTATTTAAAAAAGTAAAACATAAACGTCCGATGCTTTCATTAAATAAAGCATATTCGTTAGATGAAATTCAAAAATTTATTGATAATATAAAGAAAATTACGTCTGATTTTTCTTTTTTTATTGAGCCTAAAATTGATGGTCTTTCAATTTCTATTATTTACGAAGATGGCAAATTAGTTAGAGCAATAACGAGAGGAGATGGAATAACTGGCGAAGATGTTACGGCAAATGTTGTTCAAATGTCTTGCATCCCTAAAACTATTGAATATAAAGAATCATTAGAGGTAAGGGGGGAAGTTTATTTAGCAATATCTGATTTTGAAAAATTAAATTTAAAATTAGGGCAAGAAAATAAAAACAAACTTGCAAATCCTAGAAATGCTGCAGCAGGCACATTAAGACAATTAAATTCTCAAATTATTAAAGAACGAAATTTGTCAGCATTTTTGTATTATGTTGTAGATCCTTTGCAACATAATATTAAAACAATGCAAGAAGAACATGAGTTTTTAAAAACTTATGGGTTTCCCGTTACTCCCGAAGTTCAACATGCTAATACATTGCAAGATATTGAAGAATATATTAGAAACTTCAAGAATCAGAAATTATTAATAGATTATGAAACAGATGGAGTTGTTATAAAGTTAAACGAGGTTCAATATTTTGACAAGTTAGGATCAACAGCTAAGTTCCCTCATTATGCAATTGCATTTAAATATGAACCTAATGTTGAAACAACAACAATAAAAAGAATATATGCGACAGTAGGAAGAACTGGATTGGTTACATACAATGCAGAATTAGAACCTGTAGAAATTTCGGGTAGTCTTGTAAGCTTTGCAACGTTGAATAATTTCCAATACATAAAAGATTTGAATTTAAATGAAAATGATTTAGTATATATTAAAAAAGCTGGAGAGATTATTCCTTGTGTAATAGGCTTAATTTCTGGCAAAACAGAAATTGATCATTTTCAAAAAGTAGAATTCTGCCCATATTGTCACAATAAACTTGTCGATTCAGAAACGGGATTGGAACAATTTTGTTCAAATGATCAATGCCCTGAAATACAAAGAAGAAAATTGATTCATTTTTGTTCAAAGGATGGTTTAGATATTAATACTATGGGTGAGAGAAATATTGATCTATTTTTAAAAAATTCTTTAATTTCCGACCCTATTGATATTTTTAATTTAAATAACAAAAAACAAGATTTATTAAAATTAAATAGAATGGGTGAAAAGTCTATTGAGAATATCTTAATTTCTATTGATGAATGTAAGAATAAACCTTTATATAAAATGATTTCTGCTCTTTCAATCCCACTAATTGGCGTAAAATTAGCTAAATTCGTAGCCTCAAAAATTAAATCGTTGCACAATTTATTAAATTATGATTTTTCACAATTAATTGATTATCATGAAATAGGAGATAAAATTATAAATTCTATAATTTCTTGAATATCTAATGATTCTAATAAAAAGTTAGTTGAGGACATTATTAATCTTGGATATGATTTAAAAGATGAAAATGAATCAATTACTAATTTATTGGAAAATAAATCATTTGTAATAACAGGAACATTGGGACACCCTAGGTCATATTTTGAAAGGTTAATTGAAAAAAATGGTGGTTTAATTCACTCAAGTATTTCATCTAAAACTAATTATTTATTAGCAGGTGAAAATGCCGGATCTAAATTGCAAAAGGCAAATAAATTAAATATTACTATAATAACTGAAGAAGATTTATTTAAAATGATTGGTCAATAAATAATATTCTCTCTTTATTTTAATATATGTATATATTGAAATAATATAAAAATTAATAGAATATCCTAATATTGAATTTTTTTCTACTTCAATAATCAAACAACCATAGCTCAAAGTATTTATTACTATTTCAAATATTGAAACATACATTTTTATTATAGGTTTAACTATAAAAGCAAATAAACAAAATACATAGTTAAATATTGAAATTGGTAGAAAGAATAATTGATAAAATATTCCTAAAATGTTAAATTTTGGATTAAATGAAATTACTATTGAAATAGAAGAAATATAAGGTAATATAATAAATAGAAAATTTACAAATATATTGTTTTTGTAAATTTTTTTAATGTCTAAAATTAAAAAAATAATCAGTGTTATTGTAAAAGATAAAATAAAAGAATAAGAATACATGGTTCTAATATCAAAGAATATCAATAATAGTGCTGCAAAACTCAATATGTCAATGTTATTAAATTTGCCTTTAAAAATGTTTTTGCTTGCAATTTTTAATATCAAAAACAAAAACGCCCGACTTGCAGATATTGAAAAATTTAATAACTTTAAGTAAAAAAATAATATTAATATTGAAATCAAATCAACAACCAATTCCTTTGAATTCAATCATTTTAAAATTTTTGATATAAGCAAATATATTATTCCAAAATGAAATCCGCTTATTGTAAAATAGTGCATAACACTTAGTTGTTTTAATTGATCTACAAAAAAATCATTTGCTTGTTGAATGTTGAATAAAACAAGTGCTAGAAATTTTTTTGTTTTATAATCATAATCTTGCAATATTGGAATTTTTTCTTGATATGCATATGCTTTTGAAACTAATTTAACATTTAATAATTCAAAATCAATTTTATTGCTCAAGCTAAACATATTTTGATTTTTAATTATTGATAAAGTGCCTGATAATTCGATATTATATTTGTAAAAATTATTGAATTCTCAACTGCTTCAATTTTTAACTAAGACATTATAATATTGATATTTAATTAATATTGATTTATTAAAAAATCTCTTTATTTCAAACTTACCACAAATATTCTTTCCATTTATTTTAAATAAATCCAAATATCACAAATAATGAACTAAAAATATTAAAGGAAATACTATTGCAATTTTTATTCAATATTTTAAATTAAAAAAATTCACTGCAATTATTAATGACAACATTATTGATGATATAACAATATTAATTTTATAAATAATTAAACAATATAAGCAAAAGCTCAACGCTACAAATAAATTTGTATTTAAATTATTAAATGATTTTTTAATATAGTTAAAGTTTTTTCACCTACTCCTGGTAAATTTTCCAATTCCTGTCATGTTATTAAATAATCCTTGGCAATGAAGTAGCTTAAAATAATTTTTGCTATATCTTTTTTTATTCCTAAATCCTCTAATATGCCAACGTTATTGACATCTCTAATAGAAATTGAATTATCTTTTTTAAAAGGAATATTAATTGATTGATTTTCTTCTAATTTTAAATTTAAATCAATATTGTTTAAATCTGCACCTGCTTTAAGACGTGCTTGTTTTATTATTTCCAATAATTTAGTGCCTTTTTTAATTTCATATGAGTCAGGATACTCTATTGCGCCTGATATTCCTATTGTTATTATTTCATTTTTGTTTTTGATAAATAATTTATTGTTATTTTTTATATTTGAAATGTATTTATTAATTCCTATTGACATTAGTATTATTATTGATGCTGATGAAAATAATCCTAGTCCCAAAAAAATTTTTCGTTTATTCATTCATCCCTCCATCTTTATCTTAAATTAAAGAATTTTATTATTGATGAAAATGGGAAAAATTAGCGAAAAAACCGTTTTTGATTTTATATAAAAAAATAAAAAACGCAAAGCGTTTTTTATTATTCTCAGATTGCGTTGTGTCAAACTTCTTGGACGTCTTCATCGTCTTCTAAAAAGTCAACAAATTGTTCAATTTGGCTTGCTTTTTCTTCATCTACTTCAATTTCGGTATTTGGGATATATGTAACTTCAGCTGTTGTATAATTTTCAATTTTGAATGTTTCATCTAATGCTTGTTTTACTTTTTGAAATGCTGAAGGGCTTGTAATTATTGTATAAGTTCCATCTTCATTTCTAAAATCTTCTGCTCCCGCATCTAAAACTGTCATCATGGTTTCTTCTTCACCAGAAACATTACTTGGAAATTCAATTAAACCTTTTTGATCAAAAACATATGGTATTATTCCTTGTTTTCCTAATTGACCATTGTGTTTTGAAAAGAAATGTTTGATATTCGAGCTTAAACGATTGAAATTATCTGTTAAACAACTTACAATAAAATTTACACCGCCAAATGCTGTACCTGAATATAAATAAGATTGATAGTTTGCAGCTTCTTTAGATCCGCCAGCTACTTTTGCAATTGCCTTTTCAATGTTTGCTTTAGGCATACTTTTTGCCTTAGCCTTAGCAATTGCTAATTTTAGCGATGGGTTAGAGTCTGGATCTGGTCCGCCTAATGTTGCAGCAACAATAATTTCTTTTGAAAATTTTTGAAACATTTGGCTTCTTTTAGCATCGACTGCAGCCTTGTGATTTTTTGTGGTAGCTCACTTTGAGTGTCCTGACATATTTTCTCCTAAATTTGATAGATAAATATAGGATATTATACCAAAAATAACACTCTTATTTTAGTTATTTTATATAATAAGAATATGTATTTAATAAGAGGAGAAGATAGTTATTTAATAAATCAAGAATTACAAAAAATTATTGATTTAAAATTTGAAAATCAAGATGATTATTCAATAATTACCTATAATGAATCTATTGATTTAGAACAACTATCAGATGATATATTTAACCAATCATTATTTTCTTTTAAAAAACAAGTCATAGTTTTAAAAAACATTGATTTTTTTAATTCCAAGAAAAAAAATGACAATAAAAAAATGAACGATTTTTTGCAATTGCTTGAAAAAGGGCAAGATAACAATTTAATATTTATTTTGCAGGATATTAAAAAAAATGATATTTCTTTTAATCCTTCGTTGGCTTATAAAAAAATTGAATATATTTCAAAAATAATTGAAATTAAAAAACCAAGTGATAAGGATGTATATAACTATATAAAGGAATATATTTTAAAAAATGGAGGCAATATATCTTCAACTACATTACTTGATTTTTTGTCAATGTTTCCTAATGATTTACAACAAATCATTAATGAAGTAGATAAATTGCTATTGCAAAATAAAAATATTGATATGTTGTTGATCAATAATTCAAATATTATTTCTTCTGACAACATTGAATTTAATTTATCAAATTGTATTTTAAAACAAAAAAGCATTGATATTATAGAAGCAATAGATGAACAAAAGAAATATGGTAATGGTGCTAGTGAAATTCTAAGCCAAATAAGTTATTTGTTTTATCAAATTTATTGCACTTATTTGTTGATGGAAAATACTAGTGATAATGAATATATATCAAAAACTTTATCAATACATTCATATAGAATCAAGTTGTTTATGTCGTATATAAAAAAAACAAACAAATATAAATTAAAAGAATTAATAGTGTTACTTGCTGATATAGATATAGCAATTAAATCAGGATTATTAGATGAAGAAAATGCCTTAAATAAATTTATCTTATTTTACATAGAAATATAAAGTTGGTGTTATGGAAAAAATTTCTATTTATGAACTTAATTTAAGCACTTTTAATAATAAAAAGGGTTTAAACAAGTATTTGTCAATTATTGAAAAAATTGAATATTTAAAATCATTAAATATTGATATTATAGCAATTGATGATATATTATTGAAATGCTATGAAATTAATAGAAATTATGAATTTAATGATTGATCGAATTTGCAAGATTTTAAAAAATTAGTTGAACTTTGTTTGGCAAATAACATTAAAATAATGCCAACAATCAATATTGCAAAATTAAAAAAAAGTATTATTGCAAAAAAGCATTTAATTTCTATTTATCGAAACAAAAGCAGTGAAAATGAATCAAATAAAAATGATATTGAATCTTATTTATTAACCCAAGAATTTCTAGTTCCTACCATTGAAAATATTTCAAATTTAAGCGTTTTCTTAAAAGAAATTATTAGTTTTTATAGTGTATTAGGCATTAAGGGATTTATTCTTGAAGATTTTGAATTCTTAATCAATAAAAAAACAAATAACATGAAGTCAAAATTTAGTTTTTTATTAGATATATATAGAATTATCAAACACATAAATTTTAGTTCTATGGTTATTTGAAAAACAAAGCAATATAATGATTTTTTAAACATAATTGATATTGCTAATCAAAACGATTTAATATTTTTTGATTATATTTATTTAACTCATTTATCTGACATAAATTTAAAAAATTCATGAGATTGAATTAAATTCAATAAACTAAATGTAAAAAAATTATTTGAATTGTGAAAACCTTTTTGCAATAATGAGCAATATATACTTTCTTTATCATCAAATTATAGCGGCTGGGTTGTAAACAAATACGGAGACAATTTATCATTTTATAAAGAGAGTGCAAAATCTCTATTAATGTTTTTAATGCTTGCAAAAAATTCTTATAGTTTATACAATGGCGATGAATTAGGAATTCTTGGTACTGATTCAAAGAATATTTTTAATTTCAATAACATTAATTTTAATGAAGAAAAAAGATATTATCAATCTAGGAATATTTCTAGTCAAAAATATATTGAGTCTCAAATTAAATTCAATCCAATAACACTACAAATAGAATTTCCATGGACTAATAACATTCAAAATTTAGATTTTATACAGCCAAAATTGCGTAACAAAATTAATGTTGAACAACAATTAACCAGTAAGGATAGCACGTTTAATTTTTATTCAAATTTAGTTAGAATTTTAAACAAATCAAAATATTCAATTTATTTTAAGGGTTTTCCCAAAGTTTTACTTTGCAATAATTTAATAAGTATTGAATATAGTACTAGTGAAAATAGAAAACTTTTGATTTTATTAAACTTGAATTCATTTCCAATAAAATCATATATATGAAATCAATATCTAATTCTTTCAAGTTCTTATACAAATAAATACTATTCAAGTATTCCGGAATATTTAAGCCCATATGAATGTTTAATTTTAATTAAAGATAATAATTAATTAGTTTATAATTTTTAATATATTTTATTTATTTAATAATAAAGGAGTCTTATGCAACTACAATTCGATGCATCACAAGTAGCAAAGGAACAAAAGGCGTCAACAGTTGGTTCTGCAATTGTTTATACACTTTTAGCTATAGTTTTGGCTGCCGTCTTAGCTTTTTTAATTTGAAAATTAATTAAAAATAAAGTTTTAAAGAAGAGAGCTCAAAAAGTTGAAATGCAAAAACAAAAAGAAACGTTAGCACTATTTTATCAATATATTTTAAGCTTTTATGAAGTTATAAAATTTACAAACCAAGAACTTAAAAATTTTGAAGTTTCAATAAGCACTCATCCAATGGGTGAAATTAAAGAAGGCGCTAAAAGGTTACTATATCGTTTAATTACAAGAGATGATTTTTCATATTCATTTGTTAAAAATGAACAATACAAAACCTTTGTAAAACACGCCGAATTAATAAATATTACAAATTGCAACTTATGAGATAAAAAAATACCTGAAACAATTAATTATTTTAAAGAACAATATGAATTAGTCCCTTTAGGAAAAACAAGAGATGACTATATACAATTAGTTCAAAAATCAATATCTGAAAGATTTTATAATGAAAAATAAAAGTCAAAAGAAACAAAAGATAATAGTCTCTAAATTTGGTGTTGCAAATTGATTAACAGTTTTAAGAATGTTGCTAATGATTCCTTTTATTGTTTTTCTTTCAACTTCATTTGGTTTAATTTTAAATGGTGTTCAACTTTCATACAAAACCAACAAAGGAATAGTATTATCCATTTTATATTGGATAAATATTGCAATTTTTATCATTGCAATGATAACTGATTTTTTAGATGGATTTTATGCTAGAAAAACAAAAACCGTATCTTCATTTGGAAAAATATTTGATCCAATTGCTGATAAGGTTGCAACTACATTGATGTTATTATTCCTAGCAACATATAATTTTGTTTATATACCTATTGTAATTTTGTTTATTATAAGAGACATAATTGTTGATGGTACTAGAGTATATGCTATAAAGAAAAACATTGAAGTATCAGCAAATTGATTTGGTAAAATTAAAACCATTTTAGTTTCATTAGCGTTAGTAGTGATTTCAATAGGAGTTCCTTTTATATCAGATAAATCAGATTATAAATATATACTATTTTATTTCAATATACCTTTAATAATAGGACTATTATTAGCGTGAATTAGTGGCATTATCTATATTATTAAATATACAAAAGGAATTAATAAAGAATTGCTTCAATCATATACAAAAAATGATTCAGATGCAACAAATAAAAATAATCAAGATCAAAATAATAATAATAAATCAAATCAAGATTCTAGCCCATCGCCTAATTGCTAATTTTAAATAAAATTTAAAATGTAACTCAATTGTTACATTTTTTATATTCTTTTCAATAAAATCTCTCAATTATTATTGATTAAATTTATAATTTAATCAAAATACGTTTAAAAAATTTATAATTCTAAATATATTTTAAATGTGAGGTACTTGCAATGAAATCAAAGAAAATAAAGTTATTAAAGTTATTATTAACATCGTCAGTTGCAATTTCGTGTGCAATATTACCTGTTTCTTGTTCTTTATTATCTAATGATAATGATAAAAAAATAACAATAAAGAATTATGAATTTAATAATTTATCAAGTGAATACACAATTGAATCTAAAAAATTAAATTTATCATTTGTTAATGATGGCAATGTTCCATATGTTAATTTACTACAAATGATAAATTCATTAGATGGATTTTTTGATAAAAACTATATAAATTTTTCGACAAATATTTTATTCTCTGAATTAAAAATTACAACTAAATTCGGATATATTTCATTTAACTGAAAAACAAATAAAATTACTATGCCAAACACTTATTATGAATATATAACAAAAAGCCCAGGAAAGACTAATTTCAACAAATATTTGAAATCCAAATCATATTATTCAAAGGATTTTAATAAAAATACAATTGTCATAGATTTAAAAAAATATAATTTTGACATTTTATATCATAACGGTAATGTTTTGCTACCATTAGCAATATTTAATTTGTTATTTTGCTCAACTAATTATTACAATTTGTATTTCAATGGTAACAAAATCTATGGGTGCGATTTTGACATAAAATCTAATGTGCAAGAAATTCCTCAAATTAGAAATGGCAAATTTCAAAACTCACTTATTCCCAATGACATAGTTGAAGCAAAATTTAACTTCACTGCTTTACTAATTGATTATTTTTACGGCCTTAAAGAATATAATAATATTAATAGTTTTTATTCCACAATTTCAAATGAACAAAAGCAAAGAATGCTTAGTCAAAATCCAGTTATTTCAACAAAGGAATATATAAAATATTTATACAATTTAAATGATTTACACACTTGAGTTTCAATGCCTTCATTTTATAATCACAGAGATTCTAGCATTGCAAAAGATTTCTATGAATATACCACAAATAAAAGAGAAAGAATTTATCAATCTACACGAAAATATCTAAAAAATAATAAATTAAATAATTGAGTAATTCAAACAAGCAAAGAAAACAGAGAATTATTTGAAAAATACGGTGTTAGATTCATCTCAAACAATACCGCAGTAATTTCATTTAACTCATTTAAAACCTTTCAAAATTTAAATGATGATTCTACTAATAAAGGATTTAGCGAAGACACATATTTAGGGTTTGCTAATGCTATGAAATTAATCAAGAAAAACCTAAGAAATATGAAAATAAAAAATATTATTGTAGATTTATCAACTAATAGTGGCGGCAATATAGGCGCTATGCAAAGGGGATTGGGTTTTATTACAGATGAACCAATATTAAACAAAACATATAATCGTTTAGATGAAGAAATAAATATTAGATCTGTTGAAGTCGATACAGATGGCGATGGAGATTACAAAAACGATGCTTATTCTGAATACAATTGATATCTTTTAACCGGGGTAAACACTTTTAGCGCCGCAAATACCTTTAGTTCAATTTTTAAAGAAATGAAATTAGGCAAGATAATAGGGCAAAAAACAGGCGGTGGTGCAGCATCAATTTTGCCTGTTGTTTTGCCAGATGGAACTTCAATAGTAATAAGTTCCAATGATTTATCCGTAACTATGAAAAATAATACAATTAAATCTATTGAAGGTGGAATAGAACCTGATATTTACTTAGAATACAAAGATTTTTATAATGACCAAAAACTATTAGAAATAATAAAAAATAAATAAATCAATACTTATCAACATTTTTAAGTAGATTGAAATTCATATTGTTCAATGTTTAAAAATATTGCAACAAAAACAAGATAAGAGTTTCTAAGCAATTATCTTGTTTTTTTGTATAAGAATATATTACAAAAAAACAACTAAAATAGAAATGTATATTTCACAGTAAATAAATTTTTCAAATTAATCAACCTTGTTGAATTTAAAACATCAAACCTGCCTAAAACATTAGGTCAGTCAATTACCAAACCTTAGTTTTGTTTAATTTTTTCTAATTTCTTAAAAAATTAAAAATAGATTTTTGCAGGCTATTGCAATTTAAAAATGTTTTTTGGCTACAACGCATTTTTAGTAATATAAAAATGAATTACATCAATATAAACAATTAGATAATAATTAAAATAAAAAACCTTTCATAGTAATTTTATCTACTAAGAAAGGTTTTTATAATTACTAATTTTTAATAATTAATGTTAGCAATAGTTTTTATTTAGCGCTTTTTTTAGCATCATTTATTGCTCCAAAAACTTTTGGCAGTTCAGATGTTAAAACATTTTTTAAATCTTTACTATAAATATTTGTGATTAGTTGCTTAAATATCAATATTATTCCCTTAAATTCATTAAAAATAATTTCATATTCTTGTTTTGTTATTTTATTTGAATTTACCATATCATTTAATTTCTTTTTTAAATCATTGCCGGATGGATCAGAATATTTTGGCTCTATAAATTTTTCTACATCAAATAATATGGGCCATCCACCAAATAATAGCAATACCATCTTTCCTCCACCTTTCTTATCATATTGTGATTGTTTTGGGCCTTCATTGTGGAATAAATAATCAAATTTAAGATTGCAAAAGTAATCCAAAATATATTTTAAATGTTCTATTAACATGCTTTTTAATTCATTATATTTGCTATCATTTGTTTTTAAAAATTCATGTTTTTCTTTAAAGCTATTCAATATTGGAGTTAAATATTCAATAAAAACATCAGTTCCATTTTTAAATTCTTTGAACATTTTTATAGCTCAGGCTCCAACTGTCTTTGATAAAACTCAGTCTCGTGTCAAATTTCTTAAACCTTTAGAAACTTTGTCGTCAATGCCTAATTCTAATAATACATTTAACATTTCATCATTGGTGTTAATAATTAAATTAATTAAAATGTTGTAAAGCTTTTTAATAGATTCTTTATTAGAATTAAATTGACCAAATACATTAATTGCTTTATTTGCTAGTTCAAATAACGTTTTTTCTATTTCTTCGTTAAACTTTTTATATTGTTCAATTATTGCTTTAATTACGTTTGGATGAGCGGCTTGTTTTTTTGCGTTTTTTCTTGCTTCATTAATCTTTTTTTCAATATTTATTTCAATATTTAATTTAACATTTTCTTGATATTTTTTAAATTCATTTGAATTTTTTACATCTGATTCTAAATTTTTAGTTATTTCGCTTATATCCTTAGCAAATCCATTAAATTCAAATGTTCTTGATTTAGTAGATTCTATTGGATTTTTACTATATTCTTTCAATAAACTTTTCTTTGTTTTTAACTTAATTTTATAAGTTAATTTTCCCAATGTTTTTTCATATTTAACCGCCTCTATTTCGCAGATATCTGCAGAATCACTATCTTTTAGATTAAATTTATAATCATTAATTGTAATATCTTTAACATCAATAGATTGCTTTTCAAAATCATTATTTTTAGTGAATTCCATTGTAAGTTTATCTAATAAAACGTCAAGCCTTTTTGGTTCATTTTTTAATTCTTCTTTTATTTTTTCAATGCTTGCTTTGTCATTGAAACCTGATTTAGTAAAGGTTTTTATTTCACTATAATCGTCTAATTTGAATGTTATTTGTATATTGATAGTATCTGCTTTTTCGCCTGCTAGTAGTTTATAATCCTTTTGAATTTTATAATCATCAATGATATAAGATTCTTCTCCACTACCAGAATCAATTTTTTCTCTAAAAAAGAAATCGTAGCTTTTTTTATCGATTCATCTATCGTCATTGATTTTGCTAATTCTTTTTTGTTGTCATCTTTAAAATCAAAATTAAACTTATTTGCAAAATTTATTAAATTTCGTTTATTCATAATATTAGCAATAGAAATTTCACCCGAGAATTTTTTAAAAAGTTTAGCATTTGCTGATTTTATCTTTAAAATAAATTCATATTTTACAGTAGTATTTGCTCATTGTTTTAGCGATACAATAGCGTTTGTGCTTTCTTGATTCAATTCGATAATTGAGTTTTGATTTAGAAAATCAAAAATGCCTAACAACTTAGCAATCTCTTGTTTATTATTAGCAATTTTATTGTTAAAATCCGCTTTAGTATAAACGCCATCAGTTACATAAGTTGATTCTTTTGAAATGTTTAACTTATTAATTAAATTAAATGCATAATTTTCATCACTTAAGAAATCGAATGTAACCGTCTTTTTGCTTGATTCTTTTGCTCCGTGTTTAAATGTTTTATTCAATAACGAAAAGGTTATTTCTAATTTTCCATTGGCATTGGCCTTGATTTCTGAAATATTTAATTCCAACCCTGCTAGTTCATTACTTTTTTGCTTGTTTAATTCAAAGTCATTTTTTGAAATCATTGAAGATTTTTTAGATGTTAAATATTCATTATTTTTTAAAGATATAATATTTTCTTGTTCAACTAATGCATCCAATCTTTTTTGTTCAATATTGATTTCATTTTGCTTTTTAGTTAAGAAATTCGTAATTTTTTTTGAAATTCTTGATTCAGAAACAATAAAGGTTTTAAATTTTTCTTCTTTAACTTTTATTGTTCAGCTTACTGACAAAATTCCTTGATCATCATCTGCAATAATTGATGAATTTCCTTCAATAATATATTTTGAATCGCTTATATTTAGATGAATTTCTTTACCCTCAACATTTGAAGGTAATATATTTGACTTATCATTTTCTTTATCAAAAACTACATTTGCTTCTATCTTATCATCGCTAATTAATTTATTCAACTCTTGCTTGCAAGCTTTTAAGTATTGTTCTTTTGTATAAAAACCTGTCAATGTTATAGTTTGCTCATTTGATCTTAAATCTTTATATTGCTTTTCGTTTGTTTTAACAACAAATTTAATTTTTAAGTTTCCTTTATCATCATTTGATTCACTTATTTCTAAAATTTCAATATAAAAATCATTGCTAATTTTTGTTTCAAAATCGTTTATTTGAACATCAGAAGCAAATGTTTTGGCAATATTTTTTGAAGAAATTAATCTTAACGTTGTTGTTTCTTTGGCAACTTTATTTAAAGATTCTATTTTTTCGTTTTTATCCATTGTTTTAGTTTTGTAACCACTTAATTCAACTTCAATGAATTTGCTTGATTCGCAATATTCATTAATTTGTTTGTTCAATTGCTTGATTGCTAATCTTATACTTAATTTTCCACTTTCATCGTTTGGAATTAATTGCTTTACAACAACTTCAATATTCTTAAAATGATTATTTGGCTTTGGAATTTCAATATTTAAATCTGATTGTTTGATTGAAGATGCAAATCTTTTAATAGCGGTTTCAGGTTTCTTATCGCTTACTTTTATATTTAAATTTCCTATTAATTCATTTAAATAAGCAATTGTTTCATTTCTTTGATTATTAATAAATTGTGCATTTGTTAAAAAATCTGTCAATTTTATTGTTTTAATTTCTGTTTTTAAATCGCTGAATTTTGGATTAGTACTTTTTAAATAAAAACTAATTAACAATGTTCCTTCTTCGTCATTGGCCTGCATTTTTTCAATAACTAACATTGCTCCATCAATATTTTTTCTATTGAAATCAACGTTTTTGATTTCTGAAGGTTTTTTGTTGTGCTTTTCAGGCGCTAAAAATTCGTTCAGATCAATTGAATTAACTAAATTAGAAAGTTTCTTTGATGTTTCTTGTCTTTCTATGTTGAGTAATGTATTAAATCCCACAAATTTTTTAGTAACAATATTTGATTTTAGATTCTTTTTATTGTCATTGTATCAATAGCTAATAGTTAATTCACCTTTTTGATCGTCATAACTAAATTTTTTTTGCAATTCATATTCATTATTTAGATTATCGAATTTGAAATTGCTTAAATTTTGAATATATTGAGATGGCAATATTGTATTTATATTTTTTTCATTTATTGATAAATTAACTTTATCAACCGCGATATTAAGATTTTTTAAAAATGATTTAAAGCCCGTAATTTTGGTTGTATAAACCTTTGATTTAATTCAATATGAAGCGCCAGTTTTCTTATCAATATATTGTTTTTCAAAATAATAATTTAATTTAACTTCCCCATTTATATCATCAAAAATTAATTCACCATTGCTTCTTAAATAAGCTGAATTTAGTTTTTTAGATGTTTCAAAATCATTTCAATTCAATGTTGAAGCATATGTTTCTGATTTATTAATTTGTTTCTTTAATTTTAAAGATATCTCATTTCCTAACTTATTTAAAGTGTTAGCTTCTTTTTGCGTATTAGCTATATTATTCAATGAATTAAAACCATAAAATGTTTTTGAAATAATTTTTGATTTTATATCTTTGTCTTTTTGTACATAATAATATTTAACTTCTATTTTGCCTTGTTCATCGTTTGCAATATATTCAGTTTTTAATTCATATTGGGAATCGATGTTTTTAAATGAAAAATTGCTTTGCAATTTAATATATTGCGAAGGCAAAAAGTCTTTTTTATTAAATTCATTTATTTCTAGATTAACTTGTTCAATTGACGAATTTAAAGGAGCAACCAACGCTTTAAATCCTGTATATTTTTGAGAAAACGTATTTGATTTTATTAACAGTGGTTGTCTTGTTTTAGAATCGATTATTGATTTTGTAAAATAATAATTTATAATAACATTCCCGTTTACATCATCTGCAATAATATTAGAGATTTCAAACGATATTTCTTTATCAAGATTATTGACATAAAAATTTGATGAATTAATTTCACTTGGAAGTATCTTATCCTGTTTAATAGAAAGTTTTAAATTTGGTTTAATATTTCTTGTTTGTTCCTTTAATTTTGTTGTTTCAGTTTCTTTATCTTGCGTCTTGTTGCAGGCTGATGAAATGACTCCTGATACAAGCAAAATGGCAGTAGCGCTTAAAATGGAAATGCTTTTGATTTTTGTATTCTTTTTCATATCTATTTTTAATATTTCTTTCTTTTTTAATTAGATAAAAAAAGCATAAATGGAAGACTCCCATTTATGCTAAAAGTAAAAATTATTTTAAGATTTCTAACACTTTTGGTAAATCTCTCAATGATTGTTCAAATAAGTTAATTGAGTTTTTTAGGCCTTCATTTAAAACGTTGTAAATTGGTCTAATTACATCTTTTACTTTTTTAATATCTTCATCAGACATTTTTACAGATTTTAATACTGCAACTGCTTCTGCCTTAGCATCAGATAATAATTTAATTAATTTTTCAAATGTTTTTGAATATCCTTCTTCAGTCAATTTACTAAAATCAAATTCTTTTAATTTCTTAGCGGTTGTTTCAAATAAATTATCTTTTCCAGCAAATTTATCATTAACAGCTGTAATTAAATCGTTCAATTGAGCTATTGCTTTTGTTGATTCGTTTGTTTTTAGTGTTTCAAAAATTGCTTTTGCATATTTAGAAATATTTTTTCCAAATGTAACCAAGAAATCTGCCAACCCATTTTCTTTTTTAATTAAATTAGAAATTTTTTCTTTTGTTAAATATTTTTTAATTGTCATTAATCCATCAGAAACTTTTGTTTTATTTGTGTTGTATTCTTTTAGTGTTGACAAAATAATATCATCTAAAATTTCATTTAATTTAGAAATTGCTTCATTATATGTTTTTGTAATATTTGGCAATTCTTTTTCAGAAACTGCAGCTATAATTTCTTTATTTTCAATAATTGGCTTTAAAATGGCTTCTGATTTAGTTTTTAATTCTTCTTGATATTTCTTTAATTCACTTTCAAAATTTGCTTTAACTGTAGCATCTGCAATACCTTCAGTTGCTTTTTGAAGTTCGCTTTTTTCTTCTGGTTTAACTTCTGGTGTTGTTCCTGGTTTTTCACCTTCAGGCTTCTTTTCGGGTGTTGTTCCTGGTTTTTCACCTTCAGGATTCTTTGGATCTTCTGGTTTAACTTCTGGTTTAGTTTTTACGCAACCCGCAGCAACCAATGGAGTTGAGGCTAATAATGGAAGTGCTACCCCCATAGTTAATAAAATTTTTTTGGATTTTTTCATTTTATAATTTCCTTTCTATATAAAAATAAAATATATTAACTTCTTATAATTTACCATATGGATTGTTTAAGAACAATTTAATAAATTGGATTTCTAAAAAAAAAAAAAAATGAACCAAAAAGTAATTTTTTACTGGTTAATTATTAAATTACTTTTTAATTTAAGATACTTTTTATAAGCAGGAAAAAATTTTATTATTTTTAAATTTAATGAATAGCTATGCTTTTAAGATTTAAAAAAAATTAAATATTAAAAAATGTCTATATAAAAATTAATTTTTTTTAATTTAACTTATAATTTATATTAATTATTTATATATAAATATTTTAAAACACTATATTTTATAGGAGGACACTATGCCAAGAGAAGGTTTAACCTTAAGATGTGAAAAATGTAAAATGGAAAATTACATTACAAAAAAGAACAAAAAATTACATCCAGACAAAATGGAAGTACAAAAATACTGCTCAAAATGTAATGCACATACAACACACAAAGAAAAGAAATAAATTTCTTTATTAGCATTAAAGCTATTAATATAAATAAGGATTTAACATGATTAGAGAAAAATTAAACAAAATTTTAAAATATAACGGGATTGATGCGATTATTTCAGAAGCTCCTCAAACTCGTTTGTGATATGCCGGAGTTCAAACAAGCGATGGATTTCTTGTTATTGAAAAGGAAAAGGCATATTTATTTGTTGATGGAAGATATATTGAATATGTAACCAAGAATTCAAAAAATGTAGAAGTTGTATTATTAAAAGGCACTTCATTTAAAGATTTTTTGGCTAAAAAGAAATATGCAACTGTTGGTGTTGAAAAGGACTATTTAATACTCGAAACATTTGAAAATTTAAAATCAATGTTGCCAAAATCTAAATTTGTGTTAGTAAATGGACAAGAATTTAGAATACTAAAAGATGAAGAAGAATATAGCAATGTTCAAGAAGCATGTAACATTTCTCTTCAATCTTTTGAACAAATAAAAACCGTTCTAACTGAAGGAATTACAGAATTAGAAGTTTCAAATAAATTAGGCTACTTAATGCGTTTATTTGGAGCTGAAAAAGAATCATTTGAAACAATTGTAGCTTTTGGTACAAATGCTGCTGAACCTCACCACCATCCAACAGATCGTAAACTTGCTGATGGTGATATTGTTAAGATAGACTTTGGTGCTCAATATCAAGGTTGAGCAAGTGATATCACTAGAACATTTTTCTTTGGAAAACCAAAGAATCCAAAACTTGTTGAAATCCTAGATATTGTTAAAGAAGCTCAAAAATTAGGAAGAGAAGCCGTAAAACCAGGTATTGCTACAATAGAAATTGACAAAATTTGTAGAGATTATATTGAAAGCAAAGGATATGGTCAATACTTCACACACTCAACAGGACATGGAGTTGGAATCGATGTTCATGAACTACCTGGAGTAGGAAGAAACCGTGGAGATGCAATATTAGAAGAAGGTATGATTATTACTGTTGAACCTGGTATATATATCGAAAACGAAGGTGGCGCTAGAATAGAAGACACTATTTTGGTTACAAAAGACGGCTCAAAAGTATTAAGCAGACCCGAAGATTATGAAAAATAATTAAATAAAAAAAATGAACAGCTGGAAAATCCGGCTGTTTTTTTCGCTATATTTTCTTTATATTTAAATATTTCTAATTATCAATGATAAAGTTAAATCAAGGAGAATAAATTATATGAACAAAGAAGAATATTTAGCTTATTTAAGTTATATAAATAATGGCAAATGGCACCAAATCTATAATGATTTAAAATCACAAATAACATGTCAAAAAACAAAATATGCTGATTTTTGTAGTGACCAAGCAATCAAAAACAAATCATACATAACAATTTTTGATAGTGATTATCCGCTATATTGCAATAATGTTTGAAATCCACCGTTTGTCCTTTATTATTATGGAAATAAACAACTATTAAAGCATAAAATTATTATGATAACTGGAAATATTTCTATTTCTAATATTATCGAGGTTAAAGATTCTATTAAAAATTTTGGCAAAGAATATGTCTTCTGCAACGAAGCATGAAAAGGTTTAGACATACAATTAATTGACTATTTAATTTCAAAAAATAAAAATATTATTATTATTTTAGCATGCGGAATTGAATACGCTAAAAATTCTTTGCCTAAGAAATGATTCGATTATAGCAATTTGCTATTCATTTCTGAATACCCTAGCAATTATCACACAAGTAAAATAACGCTAAAAGCGCGAAATAGAATTAGCGCAGCAATTTCTAATTATTTAGTCTTACTCTCTTGTTATAAAAGCACCATGAATAACCTAATAGATCAATTCTTAAATATTGGCAAAGAGGTTTATTGCCTTGATGATATTCAAAATAATTTGAATGAAGATAATTTCAACAAAAACTTAATTAATGAAGGAGCAGGAAAAATAACTTCAATAACTGATTTAATATTAAAATAGAATATTATCTTTTTTATTATCCTCTAAAAGCATTATTATTTCATCTTTGTAAGGACTTTTATTATTAATAAACGGTGTTTCTAAAATAATGGGAATATTATCGAAGTCTTTATCATGAACAAATTTTTTCAATGTTTCTAAACCTATATGGCCTCTATCAATGTTTGCATGACGATCTTTTTTTGATCCAAGTTCATTCATGGAATCATTTAAATGAATAACTCTAATTAAAGGCAATATATTTTGTTGTTTTATATAAGATTTGAAATTCTCATAATCTTTTATATCATACCCAGCATCTCAGGCATGGCAAGTATCAAAACATATTGCAATTCTTTCGGAATTAACGGATTTTATCACGTATAATAAGTCATTGAAATTGCTACAAATTTGACTACCTTTACCCGACATTATTTCAAGGCATATTATTACGTCCTTAGTAGATTCAATTATCTTTTTAAGAGATTGAATTAATGATGCTAATGCTTCGCTTCTGCTATATTCAACTGATGAACCAGGGTGTAAAACTAACAATTTAGCACCAAAACTATTCATTCTTTTAATTTCACTACATAAAAATTTAATCCCAAAATCTGCCTTTTCTCTATTGGCTAAATTTACTATATATGGGGCATGAACCACAATATCAGATACAGGAATAATACTATTGCATTGCTTTAAATATTTTTCAATATTATACATTGAACTATCAACCCTAAAAGCACTTTGAGGTGCTCCTAAGTAAATCATAAAACAATTCTCGCCATTATTAATAGCTTCATTAAATGAACCTATTAAATAATCGGGTTTTTTAAATGATATATGGCTTCCTAATTTAATCATAAATACTCCTTAAATTTATAAAATTGCCTAATCTATTAATATTTAATTATATTAAATTATAAAGTTTAAATGCTCTTTTTAAATCATTCACAAATTTAAGAATAAAAAAATAAGGCTACACGTAATTCTTGATTTATGAACAGCCTTATTAATTGTATGTGTTTGTTTTAGTCTAGATCATAGCTATCGCTATTAAAGAATTCCTTCAATTTTCTACGTTTTTGAGGATGCTTCAATTTACGCAAAACTTTTGTTTCTAATTGTCTAACTTTTTCTTTCGAAATGCCTAATTCTTTTGAAAGTTCATCTAAAGTATGAGGTTTGTATTTGTTTCCCTTTAAGTCGTTAATTCCAAAACGTTTTCTAATTAAATCTCGATCAGCTTGATCACTTAACCCTTCTTCAATCATTTCATTTATAATAACACTTAACTCTTCATGGCTTGCATATGAAGTTGGGCTGATTACGCTTTCATCTTTAACAAAATCTGAGAAACTAGAATTTTCTTCTTTTCCAATGTTTTTATCCAAACTAATTGGATCAATATTAATTTTTCTAATATATCTTACTTTTTCAGCAGTAAAATCTCCACCGTATTTTTTAGCAATTTCTTCATCTGTTGGAGGATATCCATTTTCTTGTTGCAATTCACGTTCAATCTTCAATATTTTATTTATTGTTTCAACCATATGAACTGGCACTCTCACAGTTCTTGCTTGATCGGCTACTGCCCGTGTTATTGCTTGTCTAATTCATCAAGTAGCATATGTTGAAAATTTAAATCCTTTTGTGTAATCATATTTTGAAACTGCCTTCATTATTCCGGCATTTCCTTCTGATATCAAATCAATAAAATTCAATCCACGATTTTTATAACGCTTTGCATTATTGATTACTAAGCGGAGATTTCTTTTGACTAACATATCTCTAGCTTTTTTATATTTATAATAATTATTTGCTTCTTTAGCTTCTTGCATTTTTTTTGCTAGCGCTTGTTCTTCATTTGTAGTTAGCAATTTACCATATTTGCCAATTCATCTCATATATCATTTAACAATGTCGTTGGTTTCGGTTAGCTTATTAGTTAATTTTATATCATCTTGATCATAAACTTTTTCTTCACTCAACTTTATATCTTCATCATTGTATTCTTTTAGCAAATTGTTAGCATCGAAGTCATCGTATGATTGTTTTTTACCTTGCTTGTGGTTTGTTTGATAATCGTCATCTTCATATTCATCAAAATCTTCGCCGTAATAATCATTATATTCTTCATCATCAAGATCATTAAATGCCTTTTTAACAAAATGATTATCATCTTCGTCAAAAGACATTTCTGAGTCATCTTCTTCCTTGCTTCTAATTGAACTATCGTCAAATTCTTGATCAATATTTATATCTTCGTCAAGATTTTCTTCTTCCAACTCTTTAATTTTTGAAGGATCAAAATCTTTTTCTTCCTCTTCTGCGTCATCGTCATCATTATCATCATCTTTAGTTGTTGCGTGAGCAACTTCGTCATCTAACGAATTTATGTCAATATCTTCAATATCTTCGTCATCAGTATCAGATGAGACTAGATTAGCAGCAAAAAGGCTTTCAAGTAAAGCTTCTGCTTCTTCGTCATCAACGTAAAGGTTCTTTTTGTTTAGGAATTCAAAAATTTCATCTTGAGTAAAAGCCTTTTTATCCTTATTTTTCTTTTGGACTTTTTTTAACTCGTCTGCAACAATTTTAGTTATACACTTAACTGATGATTCTACATTATTTTTAGTATCTTGCATAATTATTTCCTTCTGTCCAAATTGATTATTAGGTCTTTGGATTGGCCTGTTTCTTTCATTCAATTATTTAAATTTTTATCTAGTTCTTCTTTTGTATATTCTTTGTTTTTAAGACTCATAATTTCCTTGAATAAATCTAAATATATTTGTTTAGCATTATCTTCAAGATCAATATTGTTTGTAATATATGATTCAAAATTTGTTTCATCTATTGATTTATTATTTTTTATGCTGTTTATTAAAAAACACAAAAACATTTTATGATTTTGACATCCATTAGAAAATGCCATTCTAGCAAAATCAACAAGTTGATAGTTAGCAATGTATTGTGGGTGCTTTATAATGGTTTTTATTATTAAATAAAATACTAAATTTCTACCAGTTATTAATTTAGGCTGTTGTATTAAAGGTTCTTCGAAAAAATCAAGTCTATCAAACGAGGGATCAGAATATGCAAAATTAAGATCTTCGTATTTTTTGTAATTTGAGTTTTTAGAATAATTTTTTTTATTATATTCATTATCTAGACTAGGTTTTAAATTATTTTTTGAAATAGGATGAAGTGGGAAGTTTTCTTTACCATATAAGAATAAATATTTGTTTCAAGTTTCAACTGAAAAAATTTTATTTTCAATCAATTTTTCTTTTAATTTCAATATTAATGGTTCTTGCAAATAAATCACAAATTCAAACAATTCAGCATTTAATTCAACCTTTCTTGATTCGTTGGTTTCTAATTGAAATACTTGTTTAAATTCATTGAATAAATACATAAATAAATCAACAGGACAACATGCTATCTCAGACAATGTTTTTCCTTCGTCAATATTATATAATTCGTCAGGATCTTTGCTATGTTCATTCAAAACAAAAGAAACTTTTAAATTATATCTTTTTTGATTTGCTAATATTATTCTTAAATTTTTCTTAGTAGCATTTTTGCCGGCAAAATCATTATCAAAAAACAAAACAATATTACAATTTCTTAAAGATTCTAAATTTTGTATAGATAAAGCCGTGCCTAAGAGTGCTACTGCATTTTTTATGTTTATTTTATAAAGAGCAATGCAATCAAATTGCCCCTCAACTAAATAAACACTTGATTTCTTTATAATTTCATCCAATGCATGATAGTAATTAAACATAACTTCATGCTTTTTAAAAACTATTGTTTCAGAACTATTTAAATATTTTGGTTCAACGTTATTATAAATACTTCTTCCGGAAAAAGCAACAATTCTTCCATCCTTATTTTTGATTGGAAACATCAATCTATCATTAAAAAAGTTATCGAAATTGTTGCTTGCTATCAATGATGAATTGGCTAAATTAAATGATGAACAATTTTTAGCAATTAGCATATTACATAAATTTTTATCTTTATCAGCAAAGCCAATTTCAAATTCCTTAATAAGTGGTTTTGTTAACCTTCTCTTTTTAAGGAATAATTTTAATTGCTCATTTTGATTAATTTCTAAAATTTCAAATTGAAATATATCATTTGCTATTTGATTTATATTGTATAAATCTTCTTGTTCTTTTGTTGTAGTAGTTATACTATTACTAAACCTTGTTAAATCGATATTTAAATTAAATTTTGAAACAAGCTCCTTGATACTTTCAAGAGGGCTTTTTTTAGTATAAAGTTCAATGAAAGTTATTAAATTTCCGCTTTTAGAGCAACCAAAACATTTAAATATTTGTTTTTCTTGTGACACAACAAAAGAAGGAGTTTTTTCGCCATGAAATGGGCAACAAGCCACATAATTCTTTCCTTTTTTTGTCAAAGAAATATATAAAGAAATAACATCAACAATGTTTAACTTTTGTTTAACAATTTCAAATATATTATCTTCTGCCATTTAGCTCCTTTTATTTTTTATAATTTTCAAAAAACTTAATTAAGTTGTCTAATTCAACTACATGTTGTTTCATAGAATCGCGTTCTCTGACAGTTACTGTATTTTTTTCTAATGTGTCAAAATCTATTGTTACTGCAAATGGTGTACCAATTGCATCTTGACGACGGTAACGTTTTCCTATCGAACCGCTTTCATCATAAATTAATCTTAATTCAGTTTTTTGCAATAAATTATCAAATATTTCTTTAGCCTTAGAGTTAAGTTTTTTCATTAATGGAAAAATCGCAACTTGATATGGTGCAATATTGAAATCAAGTTTTAAAACAATTCTTACATCATTATTTTCTAGTTCTTGTTCTTCATATGAATCTACAAGCAACGCAAGCAATAAACGATCTAAACCAATTGAAGGTTCAATAACATGAGGAATTATTTTAGTTCCATCGTCTAACAAATATTCAAGAGATTCATTTGAATATTTCATATGTTGACTTAAATCATAATTGCCACGATTTGCAATACCAAGCAATTCTCCTCAACCAAATGGAAACAAATATTCAATGTCGCTAGTGCCTTTTGAATAATGGCTTAATTCTTCTTTTTCGTGTGGTCTAATTCTTATATTTTCCGACTTTAATCCCAAAAGTGTAACAAAATCAACGCATTTTTTAATTCAATAATGGTAAAACTTTTCATCTTCACTAGGATTGCAGAAATATTCTAATTCCATTTGTTCGAATTCCCTTGTTCTAAAAATAAAATCCCTAGGTGTAATTTCATTTCTAAAACTTTTACCAATTTGGCCAATTCCAAAAGGTAACTTAGCTCTAGTTGTTCTTAAGACATTTTTAAAATTTATAAAAATTCCTTGGGCTGTTTCAGGACGCAAATATGTTTGATTTGCCGCAGTATCAATTGCACCCATTTGGGTTTTAAACATTAAATTAAATGGCCTAATTGAAGATCATTCAGTTTTTGAACCATCATATTCCTTAACTTTTTCTTTAATTATTTTTTCAAGTTCTTCAAATGTTGCTTTTTCAACATTAATTTCCGGAAATAAATCTTTAACAATATGGTCTGCCCTATAACGTTTTTGATTTAGTTTGTTTTCAATTAAAAAATCTGAAAAATTGTCTAAATGCCCACTGGCTTTTCAAACTTTTGGATTCATAATAATTTTTGAATCAATTTGAACATTTCCTTCTTTGGCAATAAATTCTCTTACTCAATATTTCTTAATCGCAGTCATAATATTAACTGCTAGTGGCCCATAATCCCAGGTGTTTATTAAGCCTCCATAGATTTCTGAATTTTGATAAACAAAACCAGAAACTTTTAAGTGATTTATTATATTTTGAATATTTTTTTGTATTTTATCTCCCATAAAAACTCCACAATTTTATTTTATATAAAATAACAATGAAATTTTACCATATTTTTCCTTTTTCATTATTCAAAAAATAAAAATGATCATTGCATTTTTTGAAATTGTTTCAATAATATATTGCTTTGTTAGTATAATAATTACATGTTAGATTTTATTCAAAAAAGAATGCAAAATTCAATACAAAAAATTAATAAAAAAATGTCTATTAATGAAGAAGACATTTTAGAAATTTTAAGAGAAATTAAAATATCGTTATTGGAGGCAGACGTTAACCTTGAAGTTGTTAAAAACTTCACTAAAGAAGTAAAGGCAAAAGCCCTTTCTTCTCAAATTATTGGAAAGTTAAATCAGCAACAAACAGTCCTAAAAATATTCAAAGATGAATTGACTAGAATTTTAGGTTCGAAATCAATTGATATTAAAACAAACAATAGCCCTACTAAAATAATGATGGTAGGATTGCAAGGTTCAGGTAAAACTACTACTGCTGCAAAATTGTCTGTTTATTTCAAAAAGAAGAATTTGGCAGTAAACCCTTTGCTTGTTGGTGATGATATTTATAGACCTGCTGCCAGAGAACAATTGCAACAATTAGCAAAACAAACTCAAACAGATTTCTTTACTATGGAAGAAAACAATGCAATTAATATTGCTCAAAAAGCAATAGAATTGGCAAAGGAAAACAAAAACGATTTAGTAATAATCGATACTGCCGGAAGATTGGCAATTGATGAAAATTTGATGCAAGAACTAAAAGATATTAAAAAATATACTCACCCTGATTATATATTTCTAGTAGTTGATGCAATGAGCGGACAAGATGTTATAAATACAGCAAAAATTTTCCACCAAGAACTTAATTTAGATGGCACTATTATCACAAAATTAGATAGTGATGCTCGTGGTGGCGCAGCATTGTCGATTACTCATTTATTGAACGTTCCAATAATTTTTATTGGTACTGGTGAAAAATTAACTGGTTTAGAATTATTTCATCCAGATAGAATGGCAGATAGAATATTGGGCATGGGCGATGTTCTAACATTAATTGAAAAAGCCTCGGAAGAAGTTGATGAAAAAATGATGAAAAAAATTGGCTATAAAATGCTTTCTGGCCAATTCAATTTAATGGATTTGATGAATAGTTTAGCTCAAATTAAAAAACTAGGTAAGATGAAAGCAATCTTAAGAATGATTCCCGGAATGGCAGATAAGGTTTCAGACGAAAAGATTGAAGAAGCAGAAAATAAATTTAGAATTTATACTTATTTAATTAATTCAATGACGAACTTTGAGAAAAAAAACCCACGAGTTTTAAAAAACCCAAGTAGAAAGCAAAGAATTTTGCAAGGTTCTGGTAGAAGCCCAAGAGAATTTAATATGCTAATTTCGGATTTCGAAAGAATGTCTAAGCAAATGAAAGAATTAGCAAACGGAAATCTAAAATTAAAAAATGGCTTGGATGAATAAAAAAGGTGCCTATTGTTTGGCACTATTTTTTTAACTAAATAATTAGCCATTTAAAATATAAAATTGCAAAATAATAACTAAAAAATTCTTTAAAAATAAAAAGCACTTATGGGTGCTTTTTATAATTTATTCTTATTTTTAATTGAAATTAAGACTAATATTGCTTTTGATATTTTTAGACTTGATAAAACATATCTATCAAAAATAATAATATTTCTTAATTTAAATATTGAATTTAATTTTTTAGTTTTTACAATTAGGTTATATGGAGAAATAGTTTTAATTTTATTGATGAAGTGATTAAATAAATTATTTAAAAAATATGAATGATTTTTAAATGTTTCTAAAATATATTTGATATTTTCAGAGGCTATTTTTTTATCGCGAGGTTTTAATTCTTGACAATTTTGTTTTGAAAAATAAGTATTTAAAATGAAATTGATTGTTTCTTGCATTTCTTCATCTCTTGAAATTTCAATAAATGCCTTATCTAATAAATAAATTAAATTGTATTTATTATTTACTATTAAATTAGTTCATAATTCATCAAAGGTTTTTAATTTTGCATAAATATCGCTATAGTTTAAAAGTGTTTCTACTATAAAATAAATAAATTCCTTAAATGTATTCAATTGAGACAAAAATTTCTTAATTTCTATATATTTTTGATTATCGTTGAATGAAAATAAAAACATTAGCAAATCAGTATTTAATGATTCTTTTGCAAACGTTAGAGCAATTTTTTTAATTTCTTCTTTGTTTTCTTCTATTATTCCTGCACTAAAGAATTGTTTAAATACATCATATATTAAATATTGATAATTGCCTAGAATATAATTTCATTGTTCACGCAAATCAATATTAATAATTGTTTTTTTGGTTAATAATACATCTTCAAGTCTTGATTGTAATCTGAATAATATATCATCAATTTTTCCATCTTTAAATAATGTTAAAAATATAGCTTTGCTATTTGTTTCATTGCTTAAAAATGCATCAATCAACTTATAAAATTCATATTTAGTTTTTGCACCAAAAAATTTATTTTTTAAGTAATGTCAAGCAATATTATGAATATCATAAGAAGAATATCTATTTATTAATTGAATAAATTCTGAATTATTTAAATGTTTATATAAATATCTTTTTAGAGATATTTCTAATTTGCTATCTATTAATATATTGAAATTCTTATTAATTCCATAGATATTTTCTAGTAGGTCTAAATCATTGTTGTATAGTGAAAATAATTGTTGATCTTGGTTTTCAAGTGTTTGATTTCAATATTCAGAATCACTACAATATTGAATTAAATTAGACATTTTAAATTCACTAGTTAAACTTAATTTAGCAAGTAAATCATATGCAACTTTTTTATATCCTTTTTCGGTGCAAAACCAACTAAATAAGTTTTCATACAAATAATTTTGGTGTTCTTTTCAATATTTTTCTTCATAAATATCTACATATAAACATTGACATTTTTTAGCTACTTCTTTAGCGACATTGTTTAATAAATCTTGTATCATTTCAACCAAATCAAATTCATTGTTATATGAAGAAGAAATGTAAATCGAATTAATTAAATCTTGCAAGGCCATAAATGGTTTGGCATAATTTGTTACCACGATATTTGCTAGTGGATTAATTTTTTGAATATATTCAACAAGCTTTTGATATTTTGAAATAATTTCTTTGCCGATATTTTCAAAATCTTTTTTTATTTCAATAATTAAATTGGTTTTTGTTTCATTTTTTGCTGTTATTAAATTAGTTAATTTATAAAATGGCATTTTAAAAATTAAATCGCTAAATCCAGCTGTAATTGTTATAAAATTTGCCTTTGAAATAGTTTCTTTATAAAAAGAAAAATTTTTTTTAGAAATGTTTCAATTTAAAAAAAATTCATCAAAAAAATTCTTTGAAGGATTTGAAACATGCCAATCAATTGATTGAAGCAAATCAAGACTTTTTGAATTGGCAATTAAATCATTTTCATTATTTGAAGTTAAAGCATAAATTATATCTAAATTACCTGCTGGTATTGCCAGATTGTAAAAACTTGTTAATCTATAGTTTAAATCTCGCAATTTTAAGGCTAAAAATGATGGATAACCCAAACCATCTATATTACCATTTGATAATTTTCCATTAGTATTAAACCCTACTTTGCTATTAAATCCCGCTGCAAATGAATCTCCTAAAGCAACATATTTAATTTCGTCATTTAAATTGTATTTTTGATTTTTAGCCATTTTGTTCCTTTTCTTGACATTGATCATAAACAATATTATTTAAATTATTAAAATAAAAGATTAATTGAACTATTGCTTTTTTTATATCGGGTAATTGATTTTTTAATATTCAATTATTATTTTTAGCATATAAACTCAATTGGCTAAAGATTTTTTCTTCATCTTGACTTGGTTGCAATTTTATATCAATAATTTTTTGAGGATAATACTTAGATATTAGGCGGTAAGTAGCAACAATAACTTCATTTATATTTAAAGCTTCCAACTTTATTGAACTAACTACAGCTAATTTGGCGCCAGTTTCTTCATCTTTTAGTTTTGGCATTAAAAGTCCCGGTGTATCTAAAAGTAAATAATTTTTGCAATTTATTCATTGTTCTGACTTTGTTACTCCAGCCATCGCACCCACTTTTGCAACTTTAGAACCAGCCAATAAATTTATTAAGGTACTTTTACCAACGTTAGGAACGCCAAGCACGACACATTTTAATGCGGGTGTTAGCTTATGTTTCTGTGCATTTTTTTCTTTTACTTTTAAATAAATATTATTAAGAGCTGAATTTATTTTTTTATAGGCTAATTTGTCTTTTAAATTAGTTGTTACAACAACGCCTTTCTTTTCATATTCATTTATAAAAGGTTTTAATTTAGATAGATCTGCTTTGTCGCTTTTGTTTAATATAAATAAAATTGGCTTATTATTAGCCATCTTATAAATATCGTTATTAAACGAAGTAAGAGGTAAGCGTGCATCTAAAACAATTATAAATAAATCAAATAATCTTATTTTTTCATTTAATAATCTAATGGTTTTGGCCATATGACCAGGGAATCAATTAAACATAAAATTTATCAATCTTTCCTTAAAATAAAATCCTTCCCTTTTTGACTTTCAAATTTTGATAGTCCGGCGAAATCATTTTGTCTTAATACTTCAAATAGTACTATTGCAACACTATTGGCTAAATTTAAACTACGACATTCATCAAACATTGGGATACGCAAACAATTAGGAATATTTGTTTGCATAATTCTCTTAGGAATTCCAGTACTTTCAGTTCCAAACATAATTCAAAGTTCACCATTTGTTTGCAATTCTTGTTTGTAATCAACATCTACGTAATTTTTTAAACCGTATCTTGTTACATAATAAATATTTTTATCACCATATTTTTTAAAAAATTCATCATAATTTTCATGAACTTCATGTTGAATTTCAGTTAAAAAGTGTCCAGCGGCCTTTCTTTTCATTCAATGAGGATGCAGATCAAAGGCAATCGGTTTAATAATATGCAATTTTGCATTGCCAGCAAAGCATGTACGAATTATATTAGATGTATTTGGGCTTATTTCGGGTTGGTATAAAATAATGTTAATCATGTAAAGTATTTTACTACAAATTGGCATTAAAAATAGTAGATATTGTAATTTTAATTATTTTAATAATTAAAAAATAAATTTATATAAATCAAATTCAAAAAACCGGATTTTAAAAAATTTATAGCTAAATATTTATTTATGTTGTAGCCACATCTTTATGTTAATATATAAAACAAAATAATTACAAAAAATAAGAAAAAATAGCGAAAAAATTGCTTTTTTTCTAAACTAAAATAAAAAGCACATTCGTTGTGCTTTTTATTTGCTTTATTTTCTGATGTTTAAAGCTTTTATGGTTTCTAAATATAAGTTGTAGTTTTCGTCTTTTAAGTGATTTAGTAATGCTTTACGGTGATTAACTTTAGCAATGAATCCTCTCATTGAATGTAAATCTTTTTTATTTACTGCGAAATGTTCTTTTAAACTTTCAATGTCTTCAGTTAAAATTGCTATTTGTACTGGTAAATATCCAGTGTCTTTTGCATTACGTCCGAATTTAACAACTAATTCAGCTTTTTTTTCTTTTGATACCATATTTTTCCTTTCATAGCCTAGCAATAATCTTAATTATTACCAAGGGATAAAATTGTTATGAATATATTTTAACATAAAAATAAAAAAAATACGCAAATGCGTATTTGGTCAAGTTAATGAAATGGTGCGAACGAATGGACTTGAACCATCGACCTCACGATTATCAGTCGTGTGCTCTAACCAACTGAGCTACGCTCGCATATAAGGAGTTTTAAAAAACTCCATAATATTATAACACAAAAACAAATTAACGTTTTGAAAATTGTCTTGCACGTCTTGCTTTTCTTAAACCGAATTTCTTACGTTCTTTAACTCTAGCATCACGTGTTAAAAATCCTGCATCCTTTAATTTGTTTCTATATTCATTATTAGATGCTTCTAATAATGCTCTAGCAATACCTAATCTAATTGCTCCAGCTTGTCCTGTTAAACCACCACCATTAACATTTGCAAAAACATCAAATTGGTTAGCAGTTTCAGTTACTGCAAAAGGACTTAAAGCATCTTTTATTAAAATTTCTGAATTTAAGTATTCTTTTGCAACTATTCCATTAATAATTAAATTTCCACTACCTGGTAAAATATAAACTCTTGCTACTGAAGATTTACGACGACCTAAACCATAGTATCTTACTTTATTTGCCATAATTATTTAACCTCTAATTTAACTGGTTGTTGTGCTTCTTGTTTGTGTTCAGAACCTGCATAAACATATAAATTTTTAAATTGTTTACGACCTAATTTGGTGTGTGGAAGCATTCCTCTAACAGCTTTTTCAACTAATAATTCTGGTTTCTTTGCTCTTAAATCAGCAGCGGTAATTTGTTTTAATCCACCTGGGTATCCAGTGTGGTGGTAATATACTTTTATTTCATCTTTTTTAGCAGTTAAAAGTACATCTTTAGCATTGATCACAACCACATTGTCGCCCATATCAACATTAGGGGTAAAAGTTGGTTTGTTTTTACCTCTAAGTACAGAAGCTACAAGTGCTGAAAGTCTACCTAAAGGTACGTTGGCTGCATCGATAATGAATCATTTTTTATCAACGATTTCTTTTCTAATAATTGTTGTTTGACGCATACTTTCTCTTTCTTATAGTTTGCTATTTTTATAAAATGCTTACCTATTATACCATATATAGTTATTATTAAAACATTTTTATTTAAGTTTTAAATATTTAAATAAAACCTGTTTAATTTAATTTTGAAAGCATATAAATTAAAGCAGTCTCAGCCCTTAAAATCGTTTTTGTTAGTGAAACAACTTGAACATTGCAAGATATGGCATAATCAATTTCTTGTTGGCTAAATCCACCTTCGGGGCCAACAATAATTAAAGCATCTTGGCAATCTTTAATTAATTCGTTATTTTTTTTATTTTCATAAGCCAATACTTTATTTTTAATATCCAAGACACAAAGTTCTGAAAATGAAATTGGATCATGAAGTCTTGGAATATAATTTCTAAAACTTTGCTGGCAAGCTTCAAAAATTATTTTTTCATAACGTTGTTTTTTAGAAGCAAATGTTAAATTAGATTTATCAACATATTGGCTTTGAAATACATAAATTTCATAAGCGCCAAGTTCAACTGCTTTTTGCAATGCTATTTCAAAATGATTTTGTTTAATTAAAGGAATTGCAACACATAATTTATAGTCAAGTTCATTATTAATATCTAACTCTCTAACTAATTTAGCACTATTAGGAAAAACAAATTGACATTCATAAAACTTATTTTCATAATTTACAATAATATTTTCTTTGTTAAAACGCAAAACCTTAAAATGCTTTTGAATTTCATCACTAAAATAAAAAATTCCATCTTCTAATTTGTTAGCAAAAAATTTGTACATATAACTATTTTAATATAACCAACACAATAAAACAAAAAAACCCGTAACTTTTTTATAAATTACGAGTATAAATTTTTTACTAAACAATTAATTATATGTAATCTAATTGCTAAAAATTATTTTATTAATAATTCAAATTAATTGTTAGATGAAATAATTTTTGTATTTGTTTCGTCTATACCAATATATTGTCAACCTATATTACTTGCATCACCTTTATAAATTACTTCTTTAAGGTTTTTGCAGCCAAAAAACGCACTATAGCCAAATTTTTTTACTGAAGCAGGAATAGTAATAGATTCAATGTTTGTATTGTAAAATGCCTCATCGCCAATTTTTTCAAGACCTTCATTTAAAATTACTTTTTTAAGGTTTTGACAGCCAAGAAATGCACTATCATCAATTTCTTTTATGTTGTTTGGAATAGTAACTTTTGTGGTTTCTTTATCCAAATATGCTAATATTTTTTTATTATTTTTATCAATAAAAAAGTTATCTTTAATTTCAAAATTTTTATTATTTGAATTAATTGAAATATGTGAAATTATTGAAAAATTAAATGCCCTAGCGCCGATTTCTTCAAGACCTTCATTTAAAAATACTTCTTTAAGGTTTTTGCAATCATAAAACGCATAATCGCCAATTTCTTTTACTGACCGCGGTATAACAATATATTCAATGTTTATAGTTTTAAATGCCTCAGCGCCAATTTTTTCAAGACCTTCATTTAAAATTACTTTTTTAAGGTTTTTACAACCAGAAAATGTACTTTTGCCAACTTCTTTTACTGAACCAGGAATAGTAATAGATTCAATGTTTGTATTATTAAATGCATAATCGCCGATTCTTTCAAGACCTTCATTTAAAATTACTTTTTTAAGGTTTTTACAACTAGAAAACGCACTTTTGCCAACTTCTTTTACTGAACCAGGAATAGTAATAGATTCAATGTCTGTATTATTAAATGCATAATCGCCAATTTTTTCAAGACCTTCATTTAAAATTACTTTTTTAAGGTTTTTACAACTAGAAAACGCACTTTCGCCAATTTCTTTTACTGAACCAGGAATAGTAATAGATTCAATGTTTGTATTATAAAATGCCTCAGCGCCAATTTCTTTTACTGTACTAGGAATAGTAATAGATTCAATGTTTGTATATTTAAACGCCTGAGCGCAGATTTTTTCAAGACCTTCATTTAAAATTACTTCTTTAATGTTTCTGCAGCCAGAAAACGCACCTTCACCAATTTCTTTTACCGAACCTGCAATAGTAACTGATTGAATAACACTATTAAAAAAAGCACGATTACCAATTTCTGTAATATTTTTGCCTTGATATTCCTTAGGAATTGTTACTTTAGAATCATTTCCAATGAATTTTGCAATTTTTCAAGTATTTGATTTAGTTAGTTCGAATTTGAATTTTTTATTTAAGTTTGATGAATCTTCTTCTTTATTAGGATTTTCTGGTTTAGGTTCTGGCTTATTTTGATCGGGCTTTAAATCATCTTCTTTGGTAGGATTTACTGGTTTGGGTTCTGGTTTATTTTCATCAGGCTTTAAATCTTCTTTGTTTTCTTTTGAATTTTGTTTTACTTTATGATCGCAAGAAATAGCTGCTAATGGAAATATAGCAGTTAATGCTGAAATACTACTTAATATAAGTCATATCTTACTATTTTTTTTATTTTTCATATTCTTTTCCTTTGTTATATTAATTATTATATTTTATATATCTATTTAAAGCAAATAAATTATTAAAAAAATAAAAAAATTCTTTTTTTGAATGAATTTGGAAGTGTAGAAAAAATGTGTGGTTAATTTCAAATAAGAAAAAAATAAGTTTAAAAATTTTTGAAAGGAATTTTATGGGTGGCAATAAAGAATTTATGTTAATTCAGCAAGAGGCTAAATTAAACAATTTAGTGAAAGTTATTATCAAAAGCTAAAAACAAATAAAGTGTTGCTTGAAGTTTTTATAGTTATTAAATCTTTTAAAAAATTCCATCTTCTAATTTGTTAGCAAAAAAATTTATACATATAAGTATTTTAATATAACCAACACAATAAAATAAAAAAAACTCGTAACTTTTTTATAAATTACGAGTATAAATTTTTTGCCTAATAATTATTATATGTAATCTAATTGCTAAAAATTATTTTATTAATAATTCAAATTAATTGTTAGATGAAATAATTTTTATCTTTGTTTTGTCTATACCAATATTTTTTCAATTTATATTACTTGCATCACCTTTATAAATTACTTCTTTAAGGTTTTTGCAATTAGAAAACGCACTTTCACCAATTTCTTTTACCGAGCTTGGAATAGTAATAGATTCAATTTTTGTATTTGGAAATGCACTAGCGCCGATTTTTTTAAGACCTTCATTTAAAATTACTTCTTTAAGGTTTTCGCAATTACAAAACGCTCTTTCGCCAATTTCTTTTACTGAACCAGGAATAGTAATAGATTCAATTTTTGTATCATAAAATGTCTCTGCACCAATTTTTTCAAGACCTTCATTTAAACTTACTTCTTTAAGGTTTTCGCAATTAGAAAACGCACTTTCACCAATTTTTTTTACATTGTTTGGAATAACAACTTTTGTGGTTTTTTTATCCAAATATGCTAATATTTTTTTATTATTTTTATCAATAAAAAAGTTATCTTTAATTTCAAAATTTTTATTATTTGAATTAATTAAACTATGTAAAATTATTGAAAAATCAAATGCTGAATCTTCTAATATTTTTATTGAATTAGGAATATTAACTAATTTAATGTTTGTATCTGAAAAAGCCTTAGCACCAATTCTTTCAAGGCCTTCATTTAAAATTACTTCTTTAAGGTTTTCGCAACCATAAAAAGCACTTTCACCAATTTCTTTTACTGAACCAGGAATAGTAATAGATTCAATATTTGTATTTAAAAATGCATCAGCATCAATTTTTTCAAGACCTTCATTTAAAATTACTTCTTTAAGATTTTTGCAATTAGAAAACGAACTATACTCAATTTCTTTTACTGAGCTCGGAATATAAACCAACTCGATAGGTAGATTTTGAAATGCCTCAGCGCCAATTCTTTCAAGACCTTCATTTAAAATTACTTCTTTAAGGTTTTTGCAACCAAGAAACGCACTATCGCCGATTTCTTTTACATTGTTTGGAATAGTAACTTTTGTGGTTTTTTTATCCAAATATGCTAATATCTTTTTATTATTTTTATCAATAAAAAAGTTATCTTTAATTTCAAAATTTTTATTATTTGAATTAATTAAAATACTTGAAATATTTGAATTGGACAATGCGCCTTCTCCAATTTCTTTTACCGAACTAGGAATAGTAATAGAATCAATGTTTGTATCTCTAAATGCCTCATAGCCGATTTTTTCAAGACCTTCATTTAAAATTATTTCTTTAAGGTTTTTGCAACCATAAAACGCATTATCACCAATTTCTTTTATTGAACTAGGAATAGTAATAGATTCAATTTTTGTATCTTCAAAAGCCCAAGCGCCAATTTTTTCAAGACCTTCATTTAAAATTACTTCTTTAAGGTTTCTGCAACCAGAAAACGCACAATCACCGATTTCTTTTACATTGTTTGGAATAGTAACTTTTGAAGTTTTTTTATCCAAATATCCTAATATTTTTTTATTATTTTTATCAATAAAAAAGTTATCTTTAATTTCAAAATTTTTATTATTTGAATCAATTAAAATACTTGAAATATTTCAAGTAGGTAATGCACATTCCTCAATTTCTTTTACTGAACTAGGAATAGTAATAGATTCAATGTGTGTATTTCAAAATGCCCCATCGCCAATTTTTTCAAGACCTTCATTTAAAATAACTTCCTTGATATTTTCACAACGATTAAATGCAACATCACCTATTTTTTTAATTCAAGTTGGAATAACTACCTTTGTAGCATTTCTGTCTAAATACGCTAATATTTTTCTATCTCTCTTGTCAATTAGAAAATTATGTCTTATTTCAAAATTTGCGTTTTTTATATTAATAAAAGGATTTCAATAATCGAATGCAGCACCACCAATTTTTTTAGTTGAATTAGGAATAACAACAGAAGTTAATGAAGAACCAAAAAAAGCATATTGGCCTATTTCTTCAAGACCTTCATTTAAAACTACATCTTTAAGATTTTGAGAATATTCGAATGCATAATCTCCTATTTTTTTTATTGAACTAGGAATAGTAACTGATTGAATAACACTATTAGAAAAAGCACCATTACCAATTTCTGTAATATTTTTGCCTTGATATTCCTTAGGAATTATTACTTCAGAATCATTTCCAATATATTTTGCAATTTTTCAAGTATTTGATTTAGTTAGTTCAAATTTAAAAGTTTTATTTAAATTTGATGAATCTTCTTCTTTGGTAGGATTTTCTGGTTTGGGTTCTGGTTTATTTTCATCAGGCTTCAAATCTTCTTTGGTAGGATTTTCTGGTTTGGGTTCTGGTTTATTTTCATCAGGCTTTAAATCTTCATTGTTTTCTTTTGAATTTTGTTTTACTTTATGATCACAAGAAATAGCCGCTAATGGAAGTATAGCAGTTAATGTTGAAATACTACTTAATATAAGTCATATCTTACTATTTTTTTTATTTTTCATATTCTTTTCCTTTGTTATTTTTAATTATTATATTTTATATATCTATTTAAACCTTAAAGTAAATAAATTATTAAAAAAATAAAAAATTATTTTTTTGGATAAATTTATAAAAAAATGGCTTATTTTCTATATTTTTTGTGTAAATTTTTGGAAGCGTAGAAAAATGTGGGGTTAATCCGAATAAGAAAAAAAAGCAAGATCATAAAGGTCTTGCTTTTTTTCTATCATTCATAAAAAAAATAAGTTTAAAACTTAAAAATTTTTGAAAGGAATTTTATGGATATTAATAAAGAATTTATATTAATGCAGCAAGAGGCTAAATTAAACAATAATTATAGCCTTGTGGATGCATTTGAAAGAAATTAAAATTGGGGAAAAAATTATAGTAAAAAAATCTATGACAAATTAAGCAACAAAGCTATAAACAAAATTTTAAAATCAAAAATAGTTATTAGTGAAAGTTATTATCAAAAGCTAAAAACAAATAAAGTGTTGCTTGAAGTTTTTATAGTTATTAAATCTTTTAAAAAATTCCATCTTCT